>Ga0068714_10001296_pt1 | contig 37749 bp, 33 predicted proteins | sample MTBNYHSulfiMetaG_FD_62988 | JGI IMG/M metagenome (GOLD analysis project Ga0068714, IMG submission 62988) | Enrichment culture microbial communities from rom New York Harbor, USA that are MTBE-degrading - MTBE-NYH (New York Harbor Sulfidogenic)... | ecosystem: Environmental > Aquatic > Marine >...
GGTGACCATGGACGCCCCCACCGCAACCACCGGCCTCTACCTGGTGGACGCCCTCCTCCACGGCCAGGGGGAGATCTTCCTCGACTGCCTCCTCCATATCGTCCTCCCGGCCTTCTGCCTGTCCTACGTCTACCTGGCCATCATCACCCGGATCGTCCGCTCCTCCATGATCGCCGTCCTGGGCCAGGACTACATCACCACCGCCCGGGCCAACGGCCTCTCGGAGATAATCGTCGTCCTCAAGCACGCCTTCAAGAACTCCCTCATCCCCACCGTGACCATCGCCGGGTTGTCCGTGGGCGAGCTTCTGGGCGGGGCGATTCTGACCGAGACCATCTTCGCCTGGCCGGGGATGGGCAAGTACGTCATCGAGTCGATCAATTTCCTGGATTTCCCGGCCATCATGGGCTTCACCCTGATCGTCGCCCTGGCCTACGTGATGATCAACCTGGCCGTGGACGTCTTGTACGCCTTCTTGAACCCCAGGATAAGGTACTGACCCCCTGAGGACAGCCGAACCGTGAAGACCGCCGTTTTACCAAAAGGAGGGCTCCGCCGGGAGCTGGCCCTGACCTTGAGGGTCCTGAGCCGGAACCCCTCGGCCCTCGGGGGGGCGGTCATCATCGGCTTCATGGCCCTGATGGCCCTGACCTCCGGGCTCCTGGCCCCCTTTGACCCGATCACCATCAGCCTGGGCGACCGCCTCCTGGCCCCCGGCGGGGTCCACCTCTTCGGGACCGACGAGATGGGCCGGGATATCCTCTCCCGGGTGATGTACGGGGCCAGGATCTCGCTCCGGGTGGGGGTGATGGTGGTCCTCTTCGCCGGCGTCCTGGGCTCGATCATCGGGGCCGTGGCCGGATACTTCGGGGGGAGGATCGACAACCTGATCATGCGAACCATGGACATCATCCTCTCCTTTCCCTCCCTGGTCCTGGCCATGGCCCTGGCCGCGGCCATGGGCCCCAGCCTGACCAACGCCGTCATGGCCGTGGCCTTTGTCATGATCCCCAAGTTCGCCCGGATGGTCCGGGGCGAGGCCCTGGCGGTCAAGGAGCTGCCCTTCATCGCCGCGGCCCGGGTCTCGGGGGCCAAGGACTTCTGGATCATCTTTCACCATCTCCTGCCCAACTGCGTCAACTCGGTCATCGTCCTGGCCACCCTGGTCATGGGTGAAAGCATCCTCGTCGCCGCGGCCCTGAGCTTCATCGGCCTGGGGGCCCAGCCGCCGACCCCGGAATGGGGGGCCATGATCGCCGTCGGCCGGAAGTACCTCATGGACCAGTGGTGGTACGCCACCTTTCCCGGCCTGTTCATCCTGGTGACGGTGATCGGGTTCAACATCCTGGGCGACGCCCTGAGGGACGTCCTGGACCCGCGCATCCGGAGGTGAGCCGTGGCCGGCCTTACCCAAGACCTCCTCCGGATCGAAGACCTCTCGGCCGAGTTCCGGACCTACCAGGGCGTGGCCAAGGTCCTCAACCAGGTCAGCCTCAGCCTCCGGCCGGGCGAGATCCTGGGCCTGGTGGGGGAGAGCGGCTGCGGCAAGTCGGTCACCGCCCGGTCGATCTTAAGGCTCATCCCCGAGCCGCCCTTCAAGATCACCGGCGGCCGGATCCTCTTCCGGGGCCGGGACGTCCTCAAGCTCCCCTCCGGAGAGCTTCGCCGGCTGAGGGGCAACTCGATCTCGATGATCTTCCAGGAGCCCATGTCCAGCCTCAACCCGGTCTTCACCGTGGGCAACCAGATGATGGAGGTGGTCAACCTCCACCAGCGGGTCGGGCGGACCCGGGCCCGGGAGATCTGCCTGGAGATGCTCCACCAGGTCAGGCTTCCGGACGCCGACCGGATCCTGGGCAAGTACCCCCACGAGCTCTCCGGGGGGATGCGCCAGCGGGTGATGATCGCCATGGAGCTCTCCTGCCGGCCGGACCTGCTCATCGCCGACGAGCCGACCACCGCCCTGGACGTGACCATTCAGGGCCAGATCCTGACCATCCTGGCCGAGCTGACCCGGCGGAAGGGCGTCTCGGTCCTCTTCATCACCCACGACATGAGCGTCATCGCCCAGCTCTGCGACCGGGTGGCGGTCATGTACGCCGGAATGGTGGTCGAGATCGCCGGGGTCCGGGACCTCTTCGCCGCCCCGCTCCACCCCTACACCAGGGGCCTGATCAGCTCCATCACCGGCCTGGAGGAGGAGACCGACCATCTGGAGCACATTCCCGGGGTCGTCCCCAGCCTCATCGATCCGCCGGGCGGCTGCCGCTTCCACCCCCGCTGCGACCAAGAGCTGGACCCCTGCCCCCGGCTGGCCCCCCGGCTCATTCCCGTCGAGCCGGGGCATTACCTGGCCTGCCATCTCTATCCGGGGTGAGTCGAGGATGAGCCTGACGCCGGTCATCGAGGTCTCCGGTCTCAAGAAGTACTTCCCGGCCGCGGCCGGCTGGGGCCGGTCGGCCGGGCTGCTCAAGGCGGTCGACGGCGTCTCCCTCAGGATTAACCAGGGCGAGACCCTGGGCCTGGTGGGCGAGTCGGGCAGCGGCAAGTCCACGGTGGGCAACCTGATCCTCCGCCTGGTCGAGCCGGACCAAGGCCGGGTCCTGTTCAAGGGCCGGGATCTGACCTTCTTGAAGGGGCCCCCCCTCAGACAGGTCCGCCGCAAGCTCCAGATGGTCTTTCAGGACCCCCAGTCCTCCCTGGACCCCCGGATGACCATCCGCAAGATCGTCGGCTACCCCCTGGAGCTGAACCGGCTGGCCCGGGGCCGGGAGGCCCTCCAGCGGGTGATCGGGATATTGGACGAGGTCGGCCTGGGGGAGGAGCACCTCTACCGCTATCCCCACGAGTTCTCCGGGGGCCAGCGGCAGCGGATCGGGATCGCCCGGTCCCTGGTCACCGGGCCCGAGTTCATCGTCTTTGACGAGCCGACCTCGGCCCTGGACGTCTCGGTCCAGGCCCAGATCTTGAACCTGATCCTTGACCTCCAGAAAAGCCACGGCTACACCTATCTCTTCATCTCCCACGATCTGCCGGTGGTCAGACACGTCAGTCACCGGGTGGCGGTCATGTACCTGGGCACCCTGGTTGAGACGGCCCCCAAGAAGGTCCTCTTCGCCGGACCGTACCACCCCTACACCCAGGCCCTGATGGCCTCGGCCCCCAAGCCCGACCCGTTGAAGCGGCGCAACCTGGCCGTGATCACCGGCGACGCGCCCAGCTCGGTGAACGTGCCCCCGGGCTGCCGCTTTCACCCGCGCTGCCCCCGGGCCAGGCCGGTCTGCTCCCAGGAGCCGCCGCCCGATCTTAAGGTCGGGCCCGAGCACACGGTCAGGTGTCATCTCTATGCCTGACCGACCGATCAAGACCTCAAGGAAGGAGCGAAGCAGCTGATGAAGGTCTACATTTCAGCCGATATCGAGGGCATCGGCGGGGTGGTCCGGAGCGAGTCCTCCAGCCCCGCCGGCCGGGAGTACGCCGTGGCCAGGAAGCTGATGACCGGCGAGATCAACGCCGCCGCCGGCGGGGCCTTCGAGGCCGGAGCACAGGAGGTGGTCGTGGCCGACTCCCACAACATCGGCCTGAACCTGCTCCCCGAGGAGCTGGACGAGCGGGTCAAGCTGATCATGGGCATGCCCCGGCCGCTGTCGATGATGACCGGGATCGAGCGGGGCTTCTCGGCCGTCTTCCTGGTGGGCTATCACGCCATGGCCGAGACCGCCGACAGCCCCCTGGCCCACACCTTCATGGGCCGGGTGGCCGAGGTCCGGATGAACGGCCGGCGGCTGGGCGAGATCGGCCTGAGCGCCGCCCTGGCCGGAGGCCACGGGGCCCCGGTGGTCCTGGTCACCGGGGACGACAAGGCCTGCTCCGAGGCGGCCGGCCTGCTTGCCGGGGTCAGGACCGTGGCCGTCAAGGAGGGGTTGGGCAGCTACGCCGGGCTGTGCCTCCATCCGGCCGAGTGCCGGAGGAGGATCCGGGAGCAGGCCAGGCAGGCCCTGGCCGGGGCCTCCGGGGTCGAGCCCTTCGTCCTGGAGGGCCGGGTGACCCTGGAGATCAGGTTCACCACCGCCTCCGGGGCCGACCAGGTCAAGCGCCTCCCCGGGGCGGAGCGGGTCGACGGGACCACCATCCGCTTCCAGGGGCGCGATTTCGTCGAGGCCTTCAACGCCTTTCACGTCATGACCGAGTTGGCCGGGCTGACGCCCGCCGTCTGACCGGGCTCGGCCGGACGGCTTCCGGGGAGGGAGTATGACCGGTTCGAGGGGACCGAAGCTGATCGAGCGTTTCCCCGAGTACGAGGGCCTGGGCCGGTTCGACCTCGGGCTCAGCTCCGGGGAGGAGGAAAGGGCCGCCCGGCTGCACCGGGAGGCGGTCATCATCGACCTGGCCTTTCAGCACCCGGGTGGCTACCGCCTCTTCGACCGGGAGCCGTTCAAGTCCAGGGCCGAGGAGCTGTGGAGGACGGCCAAGGGGCTCAAGCTGCTCGACGTCATCAACTTCAAGCTGCCCTATGATCTGGACCTGGACCTGATGCGGGACCTGTGGGAGGCCACCGGGGTGACCGCCGGCCTCCTGGACGCCTTCATGGACATGGCCCACATCGATCAGCCCCAGACCCATCTCGAGGTCATGGCCCGGGTCCCCTGGCTCTCCCTGGCCCTCACCGCCGGGGACGTCCGGCGGGCCAAGGCCGCCGGGGAGCACGCCGGGATCGCCTTTGCCCAGCCGGTCTGGGGGTTCGGGCGGGACCTCTCCCTGGTGGAGAAGGCCTATGAGCGGGGGTTGCGCTCCCTCCTCCTGACCTACAACAAGACCAACGTGGTCGGCTGCGGCTGCACCGAGCGCCTCGATCACGGCCTGACCCACTTCGGGGTCGAGGTGGTCAAAAAACAGAACGAGCTGGGGATGATCGTCGATCTGTCCCACTGCGGCCGGCAGACCACCCTGGAGGCCTGCAGGTTTTCCAAGCAGCCGGTCACGGCCAACCACACCAACGTGGAGCGGCTCTTCTCCCACCCCCGCTGCAAGAGCGACGAGGAGATCAAGGCCGTCGCCGACACCGGCGGCCTGGTCGGGATCAGCTGCGTCCCCTTCTTCCTGACCCGGGACGTGGACAAGGCCGACATCCTCATGGTCCTGGACAACATCGACTACGTGGCCGACCTGGTCGGCTGGCGGCACGTGGGGATCGGGACCGACTGGCCCCACACCGTGCCCAAGGAGGTCCTGAGGGATATCTTCAGCCCGGCCACCCTGGAGCTTCTGGGCGGCGGCGGGGCCCCCAGCGGCTCGACCTATCTCCTCAACGTGATCGGCTTCGACGATTACCTGGACTACCCCAACCTCACCCGGGGGCTGGTCAAAAGGGGCTACTCGGACGAGCAGATCAAGGGCGTCTTGGGGGAGAACTACCTCCGCATCTTCGAGGAGGTCTGCGGCTGAGCCGGGCATCACCCGGGTCGAGTCGGCGGCGGAGGCAAGGCCCTGGGTCCTGGAAGCTATGATCACCCCACGGCGAGGGCCGCTCGAGCGAGGTGGATGCGGCCAACTTAGGCAAGTGAAATATCCGGCCTGACCCGTCTTTCCCTGTTCCCCTTTGGCGGCCGTCATGAAATATCCGGGCCGGGCCGCTCGCCACGGGGACCGGGTCGCCGGTGCCTTCGATAAGTTTATTGTTATTGACCTCTTAAGCCTGCCGATAATTTTTTACTTCTCCTTATTAATCATATTATGATAATTAAAAATCATAAAGTGATATTTTTTGATTGACCGGCCGATCCGGCCATTGCTAACAATTTTCCCGGAGTCAGGAGAACCCCATGACAACCAGAGGAGACCGCTTCCAAAGAGCCGCCTCCAAGGCCCCCTCCCTACAAGGCGGGACCCAGAGCGTCCAGCGGGCTCTGGCCCTGCTCAGGGCGGTGGCCGAGCACAACAGGCAGGGCGCCCGCCTCTCCCCGCTGGCCCGTAAATTGGGACTCCATGTGGCCACCGCCCGCCGCCTGCTTCAGGTCCTGGCCGAAGAGGGGGTGGTCACCTACGATCCCGTGACCAAGCTCTACCACCTCGGGTTGGAGCTGTTCCGCCTGGGCAACAAGGCCCAGCAGTACGGCATCAGCAACCGCTTTCGGCCCGCCCTGGAAAACATCGCCCTGGAAACCCAGGACACCGTGTTCCTCCTCATCCGCCTGGGCAATGACGCCCTCTGCGTGGACATGATCCAGGGCGAGTACCCCATCCGGACCATCCTGGTGAATGTGGGCTCGCGCCGGCCCCTGGGCATAGGGGCGGGCAGCCTGGCCTTGATCGCCTTTTCCGATGATGAGGATTTCGAAAAGGTCATCAAGATCAATGCCCCGCGCTACAGCCAGTTTCAGGGGCGGAGCGAAAAGGAGATCCGGGCCATGGCCGCAAAGGCCCATAAGGACGGTTACGTGCTTTCCGACGGGCTTTTCCATAAGGACGCGGTTTCGGTGGGGGTGCCGGTCCTGGATCAGGACAACCGGGTCATCTGCGCCGTGACCGTTTCGGCCATTCGCTCCCGGATGGACGCCAGGAGAAGAAAACGAATATTGCGGTTGGTAAAGGAGCAAACCCTTCCGGAAGTCATCGGTCATTGAACAAAAATCGCCGCGGGATCATGGGAGGAACGGAAATGGGGAAAAAAATTTTTAGGGGCTTGATTTCTCTGGCCGTGGCCCTGGCTGTCACGGCGCCTGCCTTGGCGGGGGACTACCCCGCCAAGCCGGTCAAGTTTATCATCAACTTCTCGGCCGGAGGAACCACCGACACCGCCGCCCGGTTGATGACCACCAAGGCCAACGAGGTCCTGCAGCAGGCCCTGATCTGCCTGAACAAGCCCGGCGCCGGGGGCACCCTGGGGGTCAGCGAGGTGGCCCGGGCCAAAGGCAACGGCTACACCATCGGCTCCTGTAACATGCCCGCCGTGGCCATCATCCCTCAGCTCCGCCAGGTGCCTTACAAGCCCTTCGACGACCTGGTCCAGGTCTGCGCGGTTTTGCCCTACGAGTACGCCCTGATGGTCCGAGGCGACTCGCCCTGGAAAACCTGGGAAGACTTCGTGGACCACGTCAAAAAAAACCCGGGCCAGGTCACCTACGGCAGCCCGGGCACCGGGACCACCAACCACCTGGTAACCGCCCGCATCGGTAAAACGCTGGGGCTGGACTGGAAGCACGTCCCCTTCCAGGGAGGGGTCAAGGAAACCGCGGCCCTTTTGGGCGGCCACGTGGACATAATCAACAACACCTCCGCCTCGGTGGCCTCCTCCATCAAGGCCGGCAAGATTCGGGTCCTCCTCGTGACCAGCGAGGATCGCTTCGCCATGGTCCCCGAGGTGCCCACCATGAAGGAGAAAGGTTTCGAGTTCAGCCAGATATCCTACATGTCCATCGTCGCCCCGAGCGGCACCCCCCAGGCCGCCCTGGACAAGCTTTCGGCCGCCTTCGAAGCGGCCTGCCAGGACGAGGCCGTGGTCAAGTCCTGCGGCATGCTGGACCTCCATCCCAAGTTCATGCCGGGCAAGGAGTACCAGGCCCTGCTGGAGAAGCTCTCGGTGGAGTGGGGCGCCCTGCTGCCCGAGCTGGGGGTCAAGGTAAAGAAGTAGCCGCCTTCATCCGGGGCGGGGGATCGCCTTCATCGCCCTCCCCCGCCCGCCGCCGGTCAATCGGGGGAGAGAGCCGTGATCCGGAATCAAAAGGACTTCAGATTGGGGTTGGGGCTGGTCGCCTTTTGCCTGTTCCTCCTGGTCTACCTGATCCCCCGCCAGGTGGGACCGCTGCAAGAGGCCGACGCCCTCCTGCCGGGGCTGGTCACCGGGTTCACCCTCCTCCTGGGCATCCTCTTGACCATTCAGGCCGTCAGGCGCCCGGCCGGGGGGAGAGCCCACGCCCAGGGAGAAGGACCTGAGCCCCGCTCCCCCTGGAGGAGCATCGGGGTGGTGGTGGCCATCATGGCGGCCTACGCCTGGCTGCTGGAAATCACCGGCTTCGTGTTCACCTCCCTGGGGGCCATGCTGGCCTTGTTTCTGGTCTTCGGGGTGAGGCGCTGGCTTCCCATCGCCGCCATCACCCTGGGAACCCTGGGGGGGCTCTACCTCTGTTTCGATGTCCTCCTGGGAGCGCCCCTGCCCCTGGGAACCCTGGTGGAGAACCTGCTGGAGTAGAGGGCGCCATGCTGGAAACCCTGACCGCCGCGGCCTCCCAGGCCTTGACCCTGTCCAATTTCTTCGGGGCGGCCCTGGGCATCTTCCTGGGATCACTGCTGGGCGCCGTGCCGGGGCTCAACGGGACCATGGCCATCGCCCTCCTGACCCCGGTGACCTACACCTGGTCTCCCCTTTTCGCCATCGCCATGCTGGTGGGCTGCTGGAAGGGGAGCGTTTACGGCGGCTCCATCTCGGCCATTCTGCTCAATGCCCCGGGAACCCCCGAGGCCGCGGCCACGGCCTTTGACGGTTACCCCATGACCAAGCAGGGCAAGGCCGGCAAGGCCCTTAAGATGGCCTTGTACGCCTCGGTCATCGGAGCCCTGTTCAGCGACACCCTGCTCATGGTGGCCTCGCCGCCCATAGCCGCCATGGCCCTCATGTTCGGCCCGGCGGAGCTGGCCATGCTGATTCTCTTCGCCCTGGTGGTGGTGGCCGGCACCGGGGCCAAATCCCAGCTCAAGGGCTTGATCTCGACCGCCCTGGGCCTGCTCCTGGCCACGGTGGGGCTGGACCCCATCACCACCCAGCAGCGATTCACCTTCGGGTCCATCGACCTGGATGCAGGCATCGGCCTGCTGGCCATGTTGATCGGCTTGCTGGTCATGTCCGAGGTGCTCGTCCAGATGGAGGAAGGCTGGAAGGACGCTCACGCGGAGGTCATGATCAGATCGGACGATCCCGACGCCTCCCGCGTTACCTGGCCTGAGCTCAAGGGCAGCCTGGGAACCATCTTTCGCTCCAGCCTGCTGGGCTCCTTCTGCGGAGCCCTGCCCGGGGTGGGCAGCATCACCGCCGCCTTCATGGGCTACGACCAGGCCCGCCGCCTGAGCAAGCACCCCGAGCGATTCGGCAAGGGTGAGATCAAGGGGGTGGCCGCGCCCGAGGCCGCCAACAACGCGGTCTGCGGGGCCGGCTTGATCCCCCTGGTGACCCTGGGCATCCCCGGGGCCCTTTCCGCGGCGGTGATCATGGGCGCCTTCATGATTCACGGCCTGGCCCCGGGGCCCATGCTCATGCTGGAGCATCCGGAAACCATATACGGGCTGTTCATGCTCTTGATTCTCTCGGACTTTTTTATGTTGATCATCCCTCTGCCCCTGATGAAAATGGGGCAGTGGGTCATCTCGGTGCCCCGGGCCTATCTGTTCCCGGTGATTCTGACCCTCTGCGTCATCGGCGCATTCGGCACCCACCAGAACCTCTTCGACGTCAAGGTGATGGTCTTCTTCGGGGTCCTCGGTTACTTCCTTAAGAAATGGGAGCTGAGCCCGGCCGCCCTGCTCATAGCCTTCATTCTGGGGCCCATGGCCGAGGTCTACCTCCGCCAGGCCCTGAAGATCTCGGGCGGCGACCCCGGCATCTTCATCACCAAGCCCTTGGCCGCCTCCTTCCTGGCCCTGACCGTGGCGGCCATGGCCTGGACCACCCTGCGCAACCGAAGGGGCGGGAGATAGGTTCAGGGCCCGACACCTCAACCCGAATCCAAGGATCCGGAGCATTAAGCGGAGCAAGAATGTATCACCTCAAGCAGGCCGACATCGTCATCATCGGAGCCGGAGCCGCCGGCACCATGAGCGCCATCTACGCCCACCGGCTGGACCCCAAGCTCAAGGTGGTCGTGCTGGACAAAAGCAAGATGGAAACCTCCGGCGGGGCCGGGCGGGGCATGGACGCTCTCAACACCGTGGCCCTGCCGCCCCACAGCCGGCCCGAGGACGTGGTGGAGCTAATGACCAAGGTCACCGAGGGCGTTCTGGATCAAAGGGTGGCCTTTCGTTTCGGCCAAATCTGCCCCCGGATGGTGGCCGATTTGGAGCGGATCATGGGCCGGGGCAAGGGAGATCTGTTCCCGGTGGACGATCAAGGCAACTACCGTCTGATGTACCTTCATCCCATCAACAAGCCTCTGCTGCTGCCCATGGACGGCGAGGAGATGAAGCGGGCCCTGGCCCACGCGGTGCGTGAGACCGGGGCGGAGATCATGGACCGCACCCCGGCCCTTCGCCTCCTCACCCGGGATGGCAGGATCTGCGGCGTGGTGGCCATGAACATCCGCACCGGGCACTACTACCACATCAAGACCAAGGCCGTCTGCCTGACCACCGGCGCGGCGGGCCGGATGGGGCTGGCCGGCTCCGGCTATCTGGCGGGGACCTACGAGTTCCCCGGCTGCAGCGGCGACGGCTATGCCATGGCCTACGAGGCCGGGGCCGAGCTGGTGAACATGGAGTGCTTCCAGGCCAACACCTTGCTCAAGGACCACCAGGGCCCTTCCTGCGGGTACGTGGCCTCGCCCCGGGGGGCCTACACCATAAATCCCTGGGGGGAGCACACCTGGAGCCACGGCTACTCCTCGGGCGACAGCAAGATGGGCGCCTGGAAGCGCTTCGCCCAAGGCAAGGGCCCCATATACTTGAAGATGGACCACCTTCCCGAGAACATGATCCGGATCATCGAAAAGATCCAATGGGGCAACGAACGGACCAGCCGGGGCCTGTTCCATCGCGGCCGGGGACAGGACTACCGCCGGGCCGACTCGGTGGAGCTGGCCTTTGCCGAGGAGATCGGCGTTTGCGGAGGCCACAGCAGCTCCGGGGTGCTCAGCGACGTCAACGGCGCCACCAACGTTCCGGGGCTCTACGTGGCCGGCGATGTTGACGGCGGATTGCCCCACTCCTACCTGGGCGGGGCCCTGGCCATGGGCGGTCTCATCGGCGAGGAGGCGGCCCGTTTCGCGGGCGGAGCGCCCCCGCCGGCTTCAACCACCGGGCTCAAGGCCTGGCTCCGCCGGGAAGCCGAGGCTTTCGAGGAGCCCCTCCGCCGCCAGGGCGGCCTGCCCACCACCTTGGTGGAGTACAAGGCCCGGACCAGGGTCCAGTATTACCTCAAGCCGCCCAAGAACCCCGTGTTCATGGAAAAGGCCGCCTGGTGGATGGACCGAATCAGGCGGGAGGACCTTCCCCGCGTCCAGGCCGTGGACCTCCACGACCTGCTCAAGGTGCAGGAGATCAGAAGCATCCTCCTGGTCGGGGAGATGATGGCCCGCTCCAGCCTCTTCCGAGATGAGAGCCGCTGGGGCTACCAGCATTGGCGGGCCGACCTGCCGGCCAAGAAGCCGGAGTGGGAGCGGACCTGGGTAGTCATCAAAAAGGGGCCGGCCGGGGAGATGGAGCTGAGCAGGCGCCGGACCCCGGAGCATCAGTGGCCATACCCCACGGAGATGGAGTACGCCTACCCGGACCTGGAGTTCGACACCGGTCCCATGTTCCAGAAGGGCCCCCAATGGAAAAACCCGGACACCGATCCCTGGATGGAGCATCACCTGGAGTCGCAGGACATGGCCACACCGCGCCGGTTCATGCCCAAGGAGGAGAACTGACCATGAGCTTTGTCAACGGCGTGCGCTGTGGCGAAAAGGATTACTCCTGGCTCCGGTTTGATCACGACCGCTGCCTGCGCTGCGGGGTGTGCGTGGACATGTGCCCCATGGACGTGCTCCATTTCGGCGACCACGGCTACCCCTACATGCGCTACCGCGACGACTGCTGGTACTGCGATGTGTGCACCTTCGTCTGCCCCCGCCAGGCCATCGCCATGGACGAGGTCCCGTACCTGATCCGCTGACCCGGATGCTTCCCCGGCCCAAGCCGGATATCTCACCCCTCGAGTCGGTCGCCGGCCCAGGGCCGGTGACTCGGAAGCCCTAACCAGCCCGGGGCGAGCGCCGCTCAAGCGAGGCGGATCCAGCCCAATCGGCCCTCGAAAAACCCTGGTCAGCCGCTCTGACCGCGACGCCGAGGTCAAGGAAAAGGTCCGATTTCTTCGGCCAGACGGCAATCCGGCCGCCGGAGCCTGCCTGGTCGCCGAAGAACCCGCTTGACAAGGCCTTTTGTTTCATGCGAGTTTCCTATTGGTAAATATATTGGAAATTTTTCGAGGACGGAGTGGTGGAGCAAGCCAGGATTTTGCAGAAGATCAGGCAATTGCGGAAGCGGCACGGCCTGACCCTGGACCAATTGGCCGAGATGACCGGCCTGTCCAAGGGTTACCTGTCCAAGATCGAAAATTCCAAGGGCAAGAACCTGCCCCCCTTGTCCACCCTCCACACCATCGCCGAGGCCTTCGGGGTCAAGCTGACCTGGCTGTTGGCCGATGAGGAGGACGAGGCCCCGGCCGGCAGGATCACTATTCTCAGGCAGGAGCAGCGCAAGCCCCTGGTGACCGAATACCGGGGCGTCCGCTTCGTCACCTGGCCTCTGGCCAGCGCCAAGCCCGACCGGAACGTCGATCCCTACCTGATCGAGATCCCTTTCGAGGAGGAGCAGGTCTACCGTCACCGGGGCGAGGAGTTTTATTTCATTCTCCAAGGCCGGGTCAAGCTCAGCTACGGCGGCCAGGAGTACCTCCTCAACGCCGGCGACTGTGTTTACTTTGACACCGACGTGCCCCACTCCGGGGCCAGCCTGGGCCGGAAAAAGGCCCTGGCCCTGTGCATCTTCTACAATGAGAACAAGGAGATCAAGCCGCCCTTTGTTCAGCCTGAGCCGCTGGCCGACTGAACCGGAACGGAATTTGGGGAGAAGCCCATGGCCGAGGCAAGGAAGTACTGGAACGAACGGATCGAAACCATGCCGGCCGGAAAGATGCGCCTCCTCCAGGAGGAGAAGCTCCGGAAGCAGGTCCGGCGGGTTTACGACAAAAGCGACTACTACCGCCGACGCTTCGATCAGGCCGGCATCGCCCCGGAGGAGATCAACACCCTCGACGACCTGGAGAAGCTGCCCTTCATCACCACCCAGGAGCTGAGGGACAGCCAGCAGGAGTCCATGGCCCGGGACCGGCACCCTTTCGGGCTTCACAACATCACCGCCCGGGGTGAGATCCGGCTGGTCTGCGCCACCTCGGGGACGACCGGTTTTCCTACCTTCGGCGGACTGACCAAAGCCGACCTGGCCGTCAGCTACGAGCTGGCCGCCCGCTGCCTGTGGTGGGCCGGCATCCGCCCCGGAGACGTGCTTCTCCACGCCTTCAACCTGTCCATGTTCTCGGCCGGGGTGCCGCCGGTCTTGATGAGCATCGATTACGGGGCCTGCGTTGTGCCCATCGGCCTGCCGGGCACGGAAAAGCTGATCCAGATGGCCCGGATCACCTGCCCGGACGTGCTTGGCTGCACCCCTTCCTACGCCGAGTACCTGATCGACAAGATCCCCCAGACGGCCGGCATCAGCCCCTCCGAGCTGGGACTGCGCTTCCTGATGTGCACCGGAGAGACCGGGGCCGGCGAACCCAACATCATCGCCAAGCTGGAGCAGGCCTACGGGGCCCACGTCCTGGACTGCCACGGGGCCACCGAGGCCGCCCCCTTTGCCTACGTCTCCTGCCAGGAGCACTCCGGGATGCACTTCTTCGCCCCGGACCACGTCTTTTGCGAGTGGATCGACCCCGATACCGGCCGGAGACTGCCCGAGGAGGACGGCATTGTCGGCGAGAAGGTGGTCACCCATCTGGACAAGGAGAGCGCGCCGCTGATCCGCTACCGCCGCGGGGACATCGAGCGGGTCCATTTCAGCCGCTGCGCCTGCGGCCACACCTCCCACCGGATCCAGGTCATCGGCCGGGTGGACGACATGCTCAAGGTCAAGGGGGTGATGGTCTACCCCTCGGCCGTCAAGGACGTGGTCAACGGCTTTATCCCCAGGACCACCGGCGAGATCAGGGTCGTTCTGGACAAGCCCGGACCCAGGGTCGATCCACCCCTCAAGATCAAGGTCGAGCACGCCCCCGGCCTGGCCGGCCAGGCCCTGGACGAGCTGAAGAAGGATCTGAGGGCCAAGATCCAGCAGATGCTCAGGGTCAACCCGGAGATAATTCTGGTCCCGCCCCAAAGCCTGGCCCGTTCCGAGCACAAGGGCCGGCTGATCGAAAAGACCTACGAGCAACCGAGTTGACGGCCAAGGCTCGAGACCGGCTGCCGGAAAGGCGGACGGAACAGGGACAGACGGGGTTCAAGCGGTGGAGATAATCGATTTCAACTGCCAGCTGCCCACGGAGCGGGCCCTGGAGCTGCTTCACGGCGATCTGCCTGAGTTCATGAACAATTACCTGCGGGTCCTCGGCCCCCGGCAGGCCGCCCGGCTGGGCCTTGACGCCGAGGAGTACGCCGCCCGGCTCGAGCGGGGCGACTACGACGGCCTGCGGGCCCAACTGGCCGAGCTGAGGCGGCGCTCGGCGGTCGGGCTGGAGGACTTCCTGGCCGCCTGGCCCGGCCTGGGCTTGAGCCACGGGGTCATCACCCACCGGGACAACGGTTACACCGCCGAGCTGGTCGCCGCCCACCCGGATCGCTTCACCGGCCTGGCCCAGGTGGAGATCGGCCGGGGAAAGGAGGGCGCCCTCCGGCAGTTGGAGGAGGCCCTGGCCGGGGGGCTGAAGGGGCTTTTCCTGGTCCCCTTCTTTGACGACCGCTACCCCTTTGACCCCGGTTACCACCCCCTCTACGCCCGCTGCCAGGAGCTGAACCTGCCGGTCAGCATCCACTGCTCAATGCACTACGCCACCGGCCGGCGGGCCGATTTCGCCCGGCCGATCCACCTCGACGAGGTGGCCGTGGCCTTCCCGGAGTTGACCATCATCGCCCGCCTGGGCGGTTGGCCCTGGGTGGCCGAGCTGGTCGGCCTGGCCATCCGCCATCCCCGGCTCTATATCAACCTGTCCAGCCACAGGCCCCGCTACTTGGCCGCGCCCGGCGCCGGCTGGGAACCGCTGTTCCACTTCGGCCGGAACGTGCTTAAAAACAAGGTCATCTTCGGTTCGAGCTGGCTCGATCTGGGCCTGGACCTGGCCCAGGTTTACCAGGAGTTCGACGGCCTGCCCCTGGACGAGGATATAAAAAACCGATGGCGTCGGGCCAATGCGGCCCGGCTGTTGGGTCTTTAATCCGGCCGGGAGTTGGCGGCGGAAGCAGAGGGTGACCATAACCGGTCGTCCTTAACCTGATGCTCTGGAGACGATTCGGCCTGGGGCCCGGGGACGGCTTCAAGGTCGACAAGATCCCGAACAGCCGCCCCCGGTCTTGGGCCGGACGGCTTGGGAAAAGGTTGTTCGGGGGCTCGAGGTGGTCAACAACGCCCCGCCGGGAGGCGGGCGGTTTCCGGTCCGCGGCTAATACCAGGTAGCCTTTGAGATCCAACTTGGGTCAGCGCGCCGGGTTAAGCCCGCCGGGCTCGATTGAGCTCCTCAGGCCGGGATGAGCCATCAAAGCCATTGGTTGGCTTTGATGACGGAAATGAAAAAAGAACGCCGGTCGGCGAACTCCATCTCAACCAGTCGGGAAGGGAGGTAAAGATGTCCCTGGGTAGGAAACTCCATTGGGTCCTGGTCGGCTTGGCCTTACTGGCCCTGGTCTTTTCCGGGCCGTCGCCGGCCGCGGCCAAGGGCGGGATGTTAAAGGCGGCCATCGGCATGAACCCCTCACGCCTCGACCCGCCCAACGCCACCGGCGCCCCGGACATGATCATCGACTCTCACATCTTCGAACGGCTGATCGAGGTTCGCTGGGACGAGGCGACCAAGTCGCGAAAGTTCGTCCCGGCCCTGGCCGAGAGGTGGGAGGCCTCGCCGGACAAGAAGGCCTGGACCTTCCATCTCCGCCAAGGGGTCAAGTTCCACGACGGCACCCCCTTCAACGCCGAGGCGGTCAAGTTCAACATCGAGCGGATGATCAACCAGAAGATGCTCATGTCCCGGGAGTACCAGCTCTTTTTGGCCGGGGCGGAGGTGATCGACGAGTCCACCGTCCGGCTCGACTGCCGCCTGGCGGTGGCCCCCTTCCTGGACCTGATCGAGCAGAGCTACCTGGCCATGGTCAGCCCGGCGGCGGTGGCCAAGTACGGCCAGGATGTGGTCAAGAACCCGGTCGGCACCGGCCCCTACCGCTTCAAGGAATGGACGCCCGGCCAGAAGGTCGTCCTTGAGGCCAACCCGGACTACTGGGGCGGCCGGCCGAAGATGGACGGGCTGGAGTTCGTCTTTGTCCCGGACGACATGGCCCGGGCCAACATGCTTCAGACCGGCGAGGTGGACGTGGTCTACAATCCACCCCTCCCCATGCTGGACAAGCTGCGCGGCGACAAGAACCTGGAAATTTTCTCCTACCCCACGGCCGAGCTGCTCCTGATGTCCTTGAACAACCAGGTCGTCCCCACCAACGAGGTCAAGGTCCGCCGGGCCATCAAGCTGGCCATCGACCGGCGGGGCATCGTCAAGGCCATCCTCAAGGGCAACGCCGAGGTCTGCACCTCCCCGGTCTCCCTCTTCGCCTGGGGGCACGCGCCGGTTGATCCGGTCGAGTTCGATCCTAAAAAAGCGGCCGCCCTCCTGGAGGAGGCCGGCTGGGTCGATACCAACAAGGACGGGATCCGGGAGAAGGAAGGCCGGAACCTGGCCCTGACCATCCGGGCCCCCTCCGGCCGGTACCCCATGGACACGGTGGTGGCCGAGGCCATCCAGACCCAGCTCAAGGAGGTCGGCTTCGAGGCCAAGGTGGAGCTGATGGAGTTCGGGGCCTTTATCGGGGCCATCTACCGGCCGGTGGACAAGGCCACCGGAGACGCCTTCATCGTCTCCTGGTCGTCGAGGTCCGACGCCTGGTACGCCCTCCACAAGACCCTTCACTCCAAGCTCTGGATTCCGGCCGGCTCCAACGCCGCTTTCTACAAGAACGAGACGGTGGACCGCCTCCTGGACGGGGCCATGGTCGAGCTGGACCCGGCCAAACGCCTGGCCATGTACGAGGAGGTTCAGCGGGTCTACGACGCCGAGGTGCCCATGATCGGCCTGTGGTACATGAACTCCATCGTCGGCCAGGGCAAAGGCGTCCACGGGGTGACCAGGCAGCCCATCCCGGTGGCGGACCAGTTCGGCCTCAAGGCGGCCTGGAAGGATTGAAGGCCCTCCGGCCCAGGTCCCGGCCCGGCCGCCTTTGTCCGGCCGGGCCGTCCCAAATCTCTGATACCATGTTGCTTTTGAAAGGCAACCTGATCGGCGCGCCGGGTTGAGCGCGCCGGGCTCGAGAGGGCCCGTGAGGCCGGCAAAACCAGGCTTTTGCCGGCCGGCGGCGACAAAGCCGTTGGAGCGGTCGGTAAAATACGTTCCGTTGGGGAGCCCGCGGGGCGGAAGCGGCCGGCGGGAGCGGCTCTCGAATCGGCCCGAACCCAGGGAAACCGCTCTAATGGACTTTGCTTGCCGTACCTATGAGTGGGTCGAGGTGAGCGGATGAGCGCCTACATCCTGCGCCGGCTGTTGATGCTGGTCCCGCTCCTGATCGGGATTACCATCGTTTCCTTCCTCATCCTCCAGCTGGTGCCCGGAGATCCGGCCCGGATCATCGCCGGCATGGACGCCGACGAGACGGCGGTCCAGGAGGTCCGGCGTCAGCTCGGCCTGGACCGGCCCCTGGTCCATCAGTACCTGAGCTTCATGGCCCAGGTGGTCCGGGGCGATCTCGGCCGGTCCATCCGGACCGGCCGGCCGGTCCTGGAGGAGGTCGGCCGCAGCTTTCCCTTGACCGCCCGCCTGGCCGGGGCCAGCATCTTCATCGCCTTTCTCCTGGGCGTTCCGGCCGGGGCCGCGGCCGCCTGGCGGCAGAACCGGACCCTGGACTACGCCGTCATGGGCCTGGTCCTCCTGGGCGTTTCCACCCCCACCTTCTGGTCGGGGTTGCTCCTGATCCTGGCCTTCTCCCTCTCCCTGGGCTGGCTGCCCTCCGGCGGGACCGGCGGCCTGGGCCATCTCCTCCTGCCGGCCCTGACCCTGGCCGCTCCGGCGGCGGCGGTAACGGCCAGGATGACCCGGTCGAGCATGCTCGAGGTCCTGGGCCAGGACTTCATCCGGACCGCCCGGGCCAAGGGCCAGAACGAGTTCAAGGTCGTTGTCGGCCACGGCTTGAGGAACGCCCTCGTCCCCACGGTGACCGTGGTCGGCCTTCAGTTCGGCTATCTTCTGGGCGGGGCGGTCCTGGTCGAGACCATCTTCACCTGGCCCGGCCTGGGCTGGCTGATCGTCAACGCCATCTTCGCCCGGGACTACCCGGTCGTTCAGGCCGGGGTGATGCTCTTCGCCTTCTGCTTCGTCCTGGTCAACCTGCTGGTGGATGTGCTCTATGCCTTTCTCGATCCCCGGATCACCTACGGCTGAGGCGGCCGGGCGGCGGGGGCGGGTCTGGCGGCGGCTGAGACGGAACCGCCTGGCCCTCAGCGGCCTGGCCGTCCTGGCGGCGGTGTTCCTGGCCGCCCTGCTGGCCCCTCTGCTGGCCCCCCAAGATCCCTTTCGCCAGAACTTCGGTCTGGTCATGGCCGGGCCGTCGGCCGACCGGCCCCTGGGCTCCGATCAGCTCGGCCGGGATGTCCTCTCCCGCCTTCTTTACGGAGCCCGGCTGACCTTGAGCGTCAGCTTTACCGCCACCACCGCCGGCCTGCTCCTCGGCGCCCTGATCGGCCTCCTGGCCGGGTACTACGGCGGCCGGATCGAGGCGGCGGCCGTCTGGCTGACCGACCTGGCCCTGGCCTTTCCGGGCATGCTCCTGGCCATCGCCGTCATCGCCGCCGTGGGGCCGGGCCTGACCAGCATCATCATCGCCGCCGCCGTCTACACCACCCCCCAGTTCGTCCGTCTGGCCCGGGGAAGCGTCCTGGTGGAGAAGCAGAAGGAGTACCTGGCCGCGGCCGTCTGCCTGGGCGAGAGCGACCTGTCTTTGCTGCTCCGCTACCTGGCCCCGAACATCCTCTCGCCGCTGGCGGTGATGTACACCATCCAACTGGCCAACATCGTCCTCATCGCCTCGGGTCTGAGCTTCCTGGGCCTGGGGGCCCAGCCGCCCTCGCCGGAATGGGGGGCCATGCTCAGCCAGGGCCGGGCCTACCTCCAGGTGGCGCCCCACATCTCCCTTTTCCCCGGTCTGGCCATCATGCTCGTGGCCCTGGCCTTGAACCTCTTCGGCGACGGCCTGCGCGACGCCCTGGACCCCCGCCAGGAAAGATGAGCTCAACCGCGCCAGAGAGTCCCCGGCCGCTTCTGTCGGTGGAAGGGCTGTCCGTCTCTTTCAAGACCGATGCCGGTCGGCTTCAGGCCCTGGACAAGGTCGATCTGGAGGTCGGCCGGGCCGAGCTGGTCGGTCTGGTCGGCGAGACCGGCTCGGGCAAGTCGGTCACGGCCGGCTCGATCATGGGCCTTCTCCCCCGGCCGCAGGCCCTGGTCGAAGCCGGCCGGATCATCTTCAACGGCCGGGACCTTCTCTCGGCCGACTCAAAAAGCCTCCGCCGCCTCAGGGGCCGGCGTCTGGCCATGATCTTCCAGGATCCCTTTGCTTCGCTCAACCCGGTCCAGCGCATCGGCCGGCAGCTGGTCGAGGCCGTCCGCCTCCACCGCCGGCTCAGCCGGGCCGAGGCCCGGGAGCTGGCCGAGCAATCCCTGGCCGCGGCGGGCGTGCCGGAGGCCCGCCTGAGACTGGACGAGTACCCCCATCAGCTCTCCGGCGGGATGCGCCAGCGGGTCATGATCGCCATGGCCCTGGCCGGCCGGCCCGACCTGCTCCTGGCCGACGAGCCGACCACGGCCCTGGACGTGACCGTCGAGGCCCAGGTCCTGGGCCTCATCCTGGAGCTGAACCGGCGGCTGGACACGGCCGTCCTGCTCATCTCCCATGACCTGCAGCTGGTGGCCGACGTCTGCCACCGGGTCGCGGTCATGTACGCCGGCCGGGTGGTCGAGCAGGCTCCGGCCCGGCTGCTCCTTGATGAGCCGATTCACCCCTACTCTCAGGGTCTGATCGCCTGCGCTCCCAGGATTGGCCGCCGCCGGGAGGTCCTGCCGGTCATTCCCGGCCAGGTGCCGGACCCTCGCCGGCCGCCGGCCGGCTGTCGCTTCCACCCTCGCTGCTCCAAGGCTGTTGACCTGTGCCGGCGGGAGAGACCCGTCTTCCGTCAGCTGGCCGTGGGACGATGGGCGGCCTGCCACCGGGCCGAGGCGGGCTGATGTCTTTCTCCCAAAACAGCGGCGACGGGGCCTCCGCCTTGCTGGCCGTAACCGACCTGAAGACCTACTTCCCCCTCCGGCGCGGCCTGTGGCGGCGGGTGGTCGGCCATGTCCGGGCCGTGGACGGGGTCAGCTTCAGCCTGGCCAAAGGCGAGGTCCTGGGGTTGGTGGGCGAAAGCGGCAGCGGCAAGACCACCATCGGCCGGACCATCGTCCGCCTTCTGGCTCCCACGGCCGGCTCCATCGTCTACCAAGGGACGGACATCGGCCGCTTGAGCCGCCGCCAACTGGCCCCCCTTCGCCGCCGGATGCAATTGATCTTCCAGGATCCGGCCGCCGCCTTGCATCCCCGGATGCGGGTCGGGCCGAGCATCGTCCGGGCCCTGAAAATGAGCGGCCGGGCCTTGGCCGGCCGCCTAACCGAGGACCGGGCAGAGGCCCTCCGTTTAATGGGCCAGGTCAACCTGCCGCCCGAATTTTTCAACCGCTACCCCCACGAGCTTTCCGGCGGGCAGCAGCAGCGGGTCGGCATCGCCCGGGCCCTGGCCGTGGGTCCGGAGCTGCTCGTCCTGGATGAGCCGACCTCGGCCCTGGACCTGGCCGTCCAGGCCCAGATCCTCAACCTGCTCAGCCGTCTCAAGACGGAGCTGGACCTGACCTACCTCTTCATCTCCCACGACCTGAGGGTGGTCAATCACATCTCCGACCGGGTGGCGGTCATGTACTCCGGCCGGCTGGTGGAGACGGCCGGCCGGGACACCTTTTTCGCCGGCCCCCGTCACCCCTACTCCCAGGCCCTCATGGCCGCCGTGCCCGGCCGAGGCGGCTCGCTGGAGCAGAGGCGGCTGCCGGGCGAGCCGCCCAGCCCCTCGGCTCCGCCGCCGGGCTGCCGCTTCCAGGCCCGCTGCCCCAAGAGGCGGGACATCTGCACCCGGTCTGAGCCGCCCCTGGTCGAGGTCGATCCCGGCCACTGCTTGGCCTGTCATTTGACGGTCTGAGAAGGTTCGGGCCTCCCTTAAAAGAGGGATGGAGAGGCTGCCAGAAAGGGTGTCCTGGGCACGGGCCGGGTCCCTGCCCGGACAGGCGCCGCCTGAATCCTGGGGGCCAAACCCGGAGTTCCAGGAGCCCCGGCGGGCCAGGGACCCAAATCCGGTGGCCTGGGAGCCAAACCAGCCCGGGGCCAGCGCCGCTCAAGCGCGGCAAAGGCGGCCGAATCGGCTCGAGCGGTGAATTCCCGGGAATCATAATGCCTTGATATATAGGCATATTCATGATATTATTGACCAACTCGATCATCGCCGTCCCTCTTTAAGGCCCGACCCTCGTGAGGAATAAAATGGAGAACCAACCCAGCTCCGGGACCCGTGAGGTCTTCACCGACTGCACCCTCTGCTACCACAGCTGCGGGACCAGGGTGACCGTCGAGGACGGCCGGGCGGTCAAGATAAGGGGCCTGGAGTCCCATCCCCTCAACAACGGCCGCCTTTGCCCCAAGGGAGCCTCCGCCCTGGAGATCGTCTACAGCCCCGAGCGGCTGACCGAGCCGCTGAAGAAGGTCAAGGGCCGCTTCCAGCCCATCTCCTGGGACCAGGCCCTGGACGAGATCGCGGCCAGGCTGCTGGACCTTAAGCACCGCTTCGGGCCCCAGGTGCTGGGCATCTTCTGCGGCTCCATCGGGGTGGAGAACCTGGAGATGGCCAGCCTGGTCCACCGCTTTCAGGCCGCCTTCGGCTCCCCCAACTTCTTTTCCGTGGAAAGCGTCTGCTACCGGATGCGGATCCGGACCCGGCAGATCACCTTCGGCAAGTACCCGGTCGAGGAGCCGGACTCCAAGCTCTACATCCTCTGGGGCCACAACCCCGACCAGTCCGATTTCCCCCTGAAAAGATTCCTGGCCAGGAACAGGAAGAAGGGGGCCGGGCTGGTGGTGATCGACCCCAAAAAAATCCCCCTGGCCGAGAAGGCCGACATGTACCTCCGGATCCGGCCCGGGGCCGACGGGGCCCTGGCCCTGGCCCTGATGCAGGTCATCATCGCCGAGAACCTCCAGGATCAGGGCTTCCTCGACGCCCAAACGATCGGCTTTGAGGAGCTGGCCGAGCACGTCAAACCCTTCACCCCCGAGTGGGCCGAGGAGGTCACCTGGGTCAAGGCTGGGGACATCCGGAAGCTGGCCCGCTGGTTCGCCTCCACCAAGGGCGCCTCCATCTACCAGGGCACCTGCACCCACGATCAGACGGCCAACGGGACCCAGAACAGCCGGGCCTTTTCCGTCCTCCAGGCCCTGACCGGCAACATCAACGTCCCCGGCGGCTGGGTCACCTGCGCCTTCCCCCGGTTCGGGAACATGCACCTGGGCGTGGAGGGGAAGCCCCTGGGAGCCGACCAGTACCCCATTTTCCACGAGCTCTGGGGACGGACCACCCCCTACGGGGTGGTAACCATGGTCCCCGAGGCCATCCCGGAAAAGCTCAAGGCCTTCCTGGTGGTCGGCGGCAACCCGCTCCTGTCCATGCCCGATACCCACGCCTTTACCGAGGCCTTCCGCAAGCTGGACCTGCTGGTGGTCCAGGACCTGTTCCTCACGGCCACGGCCAAGGAGGCCCATTACGTCCTGCCGGCCTGCTCCCACCTGGAGAAATGGGGGGTGGCCTACACCTACAACGTCTGCCATTCCCTGCCCTACCTGATGCTCAGGAAGCAATGCCTCGAGCCCTTGGGCCAGTCCTGGTCGGAGCGGCGCTTTCTGGTGGAGCTGTCCCAAAGGCTCGGCTTCGGCGGCCTTTTCCCCTGGCGGAGCGATGAGGAGCTGGTCGGCTTTTTGCTCAAGCCCACCGGGCTCTCCTTCGACCATCTCCTCAGGGTCAAGCCGGAGGGCGACTTTTACGCCCAAAAGAGGTACGGCATCCCCGAGGGCCACTGGCGGACCCCCTCGGGCAAGATCGAGCTCTACTCCGAGACCCTCAAGGAGGTCGGCTTCGATCCCCTGCCCATCCACCTGGAGCCGGAAAGGGGCCCCAGAAGGGGCGGCGACCGGTGGCAGAAAAAATACCCCCTCATTCTTTCCACCGGCAGCCGGAACCTCTACTACACCCACGGCCAGCAGCGCCAGTCCAGGACCCTCTCCAGGCTCTCGCCCCACCCCCTGGCCGAGATCGGCCCGGCCACGGCCGCCCGGTTCGGCGTCGAGGACGGCGATTGGATCAATATCGAGACCAACCGGGGCCGGGTCAGGATGAAGGCCAAGGTCGACGGGACGGTGGCCGAGGGGGTGGTCCTGGCCCCCCACGGCTGGAGCGAGGAGGCCAACGCCAACCTCCTGACCGACGTCTCCTGCCGGGAGCCGATCATGGGCTACCCGGACATGAAATCGCTTCAGTGCGCCATCAGAAAGGCTTGAGGACGCCATGGACCTGGGACTGACGGGGAAGATCGCCCTGGTCACCGGCGGGGCCGGGGGGCTGGGCCGGGCCATCGCCCTGAGCCTGGCCGCCGAAGGAGCCGACCTGGTGGTGGCCGACCTGGCCGACCCGGACCGGACCGCCGGGGAGGTCCGGGCCCTGGGCCGGAGGTGCCTGGCGGTCCGGGCCGACATCGCCGACCAGGACCAGGTCCGGAGCCTGTTCCAGCGGATCGGGGCCGAGTTCAAGGGCCTGGATATCCTGGTCAACAACGCCGGCATCAGCCAGCTGACCTACCAGCCGACCGTCGATATGCCGGTCGAGGAGTGGGACCGGCTCATCCGGGTCAACCTCAGGGGTCCGTTCCTGTGCTGCCGCCGGGCCGGGCGGATGATGATCCAGGGCGGCGGGGGGAGCATCGTCAGCATCTCCTCCACCGCCGGCCTGACCGGGGTCCCCCGGGCCCCGGCCTACTGTGCCTCCAAGGCGGGGCTCAACCTGCTGACCAAAAGCCTGGCCCTGGAGTGGGCGGCCGACAACATCCGGGTCAACGCCGTGGCTCCGCATTACCTGGAGACGGAGATGAGCCGGGCTCTCCGCGACTCGGAGAAGGTCTATCAGGGCCTGATCCGGCAGATCCCCCTCGGGCGGTTCGGCAAGACCTCGGAGGCGGTCGCGGCGGTGCTCTTTCTGGTCTCCGAGGCGGCGGCTTTTATCACCGGCGAGGTCCTGGCCGTGGACGGCGGGTACCTGGCCAGGTAAGCGCCTTCCGAGGATCGACCGCCCGGCCGGGGCTCCTTCTCGGGCCCGGAGGTCCGGTCCTGATCTCTTCGACCCCCAGGTTAGAGGTGGGCCTTGCTGAATCTCAGCCGCGACCAGAAAATGTTGTTGGCCTCCGTCTCCAGGTTCATGGCCCGGGAGGTGGCCCCCCTGGCCGCCGGAATGGACGAGGAGCAGCGGATGGACCCGGAGCTCGTCGGCAAATGCGCCGAGCTGGGCCTTTTCTCCCTGATCGTCCCCGCCGAGTACGGCGGAGCGGGCCTGGACCTGACCACCTACTGCCTGGTCATCGAGGAGATGGCCAAGGTCGACGCCTCCACCGCGGTCATGGTCCAGTGCAGCGGGACGGGCCTGAGGCCGATCAACCTGTCCGGGAGCCCTTCCCTGAAGGAACGGCTCTTCACCGAGACCGTTCAAAAGGGCCTCCTTTGGGCCTTTGCCCTCACCGAGCCCGAGGCCGGCTCGGATGCCGCCTCGATCAGGACCCGGGCCAGGCGGCAGGGCGACCGCTACCTCCTCAACGGCCGGAAATGCTTCATCACCAACGGCGACATCGCCGACTACTACCTCATCTTCGCCCTGACCGGCCCTGAACCGGAAAGCCGGGAGATGAGCGCCTTTGTGGTCCCGGCCGGCGCGCCGGGCCTGGCCGTGGGCCGGAAAGAGAACAAGATGGGCATGCGGGCCTCGGCCACCACCGACCTGATCATGGAGGACCTGGAGGTCCCGGCGGAGGACCGGGTCGGGCCGGAGGGCCGGGCCTTTCCGGTCCTGATGCGGACCCTGGACGGGACCAGGCCGACCATCGCCGCCCAGGCGGTGGGTCTCGCCGAGGCGGCCCTGGCCTATGCCCTGGCCTACGCCAAGGAGAGGAAGCAGTTCGGCCGGGCCCTGGTCGAGTTTCAAGGCCTCCAGTTCATGCTCTCCGAGATGGCCACCAAGGTCGAGTCGGCCCGGGCCCTGCTCTACCAGACCACGGCCATGTACGACCGGGGCCACCCCTCCGTCTCGCCCTACTCGGCCATGTCCAAGCTCCTGGCCACGGACACGGCCATGAACGTCACCACCGACGCGGTCCAGCTGATGGGCGGCTACGGCTACATGAAGGACCATCCGGTGGAGAGAATGATGCGCGACGCCAAGTTGACCCAGATCTACGAGGGGACCAATCAGGTCCAGCGCCTGGTCATCTCCAAGTGGCTCCAGCGCAACGGCTACCCCCTGGCCTAACCCGGATAACTCCCGAATCGAGCTGGCTGCGGAGGCAGGGCCCGGGGGGCGAGGCCCCAGAAGAGGTGGGCGGCGGGTGGGACCGGCCCGGTCCAGGTCTCCGGACGGGGTCCGCCGGATTACTCTCCCCCGGCCGGGATCGCCGGCCGTCTATCTCCGCTTGGCCCCTCGAAAGATGTCCCGGGCGATCTGGGTCAGCTGGGCCTGGCTGGTCCCCCCGCCGATCTGGAACATCCGCACGTCCCGGAGCATCCGGGAGACCGGCAGGTCGTTGGAGTACCCGGCCGCGCCGAACATCTGGAGGGCCTCGCTGACCGCCTCGAAGGCAATGTGCCCGGTAAAGGCCTTGGCCATGGAGGACTCGGTGATGTGGGGCATCATCACGTTGTTGGGCAGCCGGCGGGCGGTGCAGGCCGAGCGGTAGACGAGCAGCCGGGCCGCGTCCAGCCTGGTCTGGCTCTCGGCCATCATCCACTGCAGCCCCTGGTAGGAGGACAGGGTCCGGCCGAAGGTCCGGCGCTCCTTCATGTACTCCACGGCCAGGTCATGGGCCCCCTGGGCGATCCCCAGGGCCACGGCGCTGGCCCCGGTCCGCTGGCCGTTGTAGCCGTACATCAGCTTCTTGAAGCCCTCCAGGTTGGGCCGCTTCCCGGTCCCCGGCCGGACCACCACGCTCTCGGCCGGCACCCGGCAGTCCTCGAAGATCAGCTCGGTCTCGGGGATGCCCCGCAGCCCCAGGGCATCCTCCACCCGGCCGAAGGTGAAGCCCGGGTGCCCCTTGTCCACCAGGACCCCGCCGATCCCCTCCTCCCGGCCCTCCTGGTCGAAGAACCGGACGAAGATCAGGTTGCTGACCGAGATCCCGCCCCCGGTGATCCAGTGCTTCCGGCCGTTGAGGAGGTAGCCCTCCCCCCGCCGGTCGGCCCTGGTCCTCAGCTCGGTCAGGTTGGTCCCGGCCTCGGGCTCGGTCATCCCGATGGCCGGCTTGTCCCCCTCCTCCAGGATCCGGCGGGCCACCAGCTCGCCCTGGGCCTCGGTGCCGTAGGCCATCACCGCCCCCAGGGCGCCCATGTTGGTCTCCACCAGGACCCGGCCGGTGACCCCGCAGTACTTGGCCGCGGCCTCGATGGCCAGGATGGCGTCTATCAGGGGCCGTTCCGGGCCGCCGTACTTCTTGGGGATGGTCATCCCTAAGAGGCCCAGCTTTCGGAGGGTCTCCACGTTCTCCCAGGGGTACTCGTGGTTGGCGTCCCAGCGGGCGGCCTTGGGGGCGAACTCCTCTCGGCCCAGCCGGTCCACCAGCACGACCAGCTTGGTCTGCTCCTCGGTCAGGTTGAAGTCCACAACCAAGCCTCCTGTTCAGGAATGTTCGGAAATCCGGGCTGCTTTCGGAGCGGGTCCGGATTACGGCTCCTGGGCCCTGGCCAGGTTGTAGCCCCGTCTCAAGGCGGCCCGGTTGGCGGCCAGGGTCCGGGGCGGGACGTTGCCCTCCAGGCATTCCTCCAGAGAGCCCAGGCCCACCAGGTCGGTGGTCGCAGCCAGGACCCCCAGGATGATGATGTTGGCGTAGAGGGGGACCCCGAACTCCTCCTCGGCCACGGCCGTGGCCGCCACCAGGCGGACCAGCCTGGCCCCGGCCGGAACCCGGGTGACCAGGGTCGAGTCGGCGATGATCAGGGCCCGCTCCAGGTCCAGCTCCGGCCCGTACCGGTCCATGGCCGGCTGGGACATGACCGCCAGGACATCCAGGTCCAGGGGCTTGATGTAGCCTATGGCCTGGTCGCTGATGATCACGTCGCTCTTGCAGGCCCCGCCCCGGGCCTCGGGCCCGTAGCTCTGGGTCTGGGCCACCTCCCTGCCCTCGCCCAGGCCCGCGGCCACCGTGGTCAGGAATGCCGCCTTGATCACCCCCTGACCGCCGAAGCCGGCAATCCTCAGCTCGCGGCGCATCTTTTTTTCTCTTTCTTGATCACCGTCACGGTGATGGCCAGGTCCGGGCAGGTCATCTCGCACAGCAGGCAGCCGATACAGTCTTCAGGCCTCGCCGCCGCGGGGGCCAGGTACCCCTTGGCATTGCGCTCGGTGCCGGCCTCGTAGACCCCCCGCGGGCAGACCTCCAGGCAAAGCCGGCAGCCTTTGCAAAAAACCTGGTCGATCCGGATGACGCTGCTCATGAGCCGCCCCTTGCCCGGTCCATCAGCCCGTAGACCTGCTCGGTGTACTCGGGCTGGGAGGGGTCCTGGTGGAACTTCCCGGTCACTATCCTGCCGGCCAGCTCCTCGGGCTTAAGCCCGGCGGCCTGGGACAGGTCGACCGTCTTCTCCTTGATTATCCGGTAAAGCTCCACCGGCGAGCCGGTCCCGTGCATGTAGCGCCCGGCCTGGGTGGGGCACTGGACCACGGCCTCGATCACGGCCAGACCCTTGTGGACCAGGCCCTCCTTGATCGCCCGGGTCAGCCGCCGGGGCTGGGCCACGGTGTACCGGGCCACGTAGGAGGCCCCGGCGCAGACGGCCAGCTTGCAGGCGTCCAAGGTCGGCTCCGGGTTGCCGTGGGGCGAGGTCTGGGTCCGGGCCCCGCTGGGGGTGGTGGGGGCCGCCTGGCCGCCGGTCATACCGTAGATCTCGTTGTTCATGATGATCAGGCATAGATCGATGTTCCGCCGGGCGGCGTGGAGGAAGTGGTTCCCCCCGATGGCCGTGCAGTCCCCGTCTCCGGCGAAAACCGTGACCTTGCGGCCCGGGTTGGCCAGCTTGAGGCCGGTGGCCACGGCCAGGGCCCGGCCGTGGAGGGCGTGGATGGTGTCGCTGTCCAGAAAGACCGGGGTCCAGCCCGAGCAGCCGATCCCCCCCACGTGGGAGATCTGGTCGAAGATGCCCAGCTGGTCCACGGCCCGGAGATAGGCGTTGAGGACCGTGCCGTGACCGCACCCGGGGCAGTAGATGGAGGGCAGGGCGGACTTCCGGAGCATCTTCTCGGCCAAGGGGTGCATCACCTTCCTCCCATGGCTTCCAGGATCTCCTGGGGGGTGGGCAGGGCCCCGCCCAGGCGGGGCAGGGAGACGACCCCTATCTCCCGGCGCAGGACCCGCTGGACCTCCCGGCTGATCCGGCCCATGTTCATCTCGGGGACGATCACCCGGCCGGCGGCGCCGACGTGGCGGGCCACGGCCTGGTCCGGGAAGGGCCAGAGGGTCTTGAGCCTGACGGCCCCGGCCCTGAGGCCCCTCTCCCGGGCCATCTTCACCGCGTGCCCGGCCGACCGGGAGACCGAGCCGTAGGACAGGACCACCACCTCGGCCTCCTCGCAGCCGAAGGCCTCCAGGTCGGTCAGCTCGTCCAGGTGGTTGGTCACCTTTTCGCACAGCCGGCGCATGAGCCTGGCGCTGGCCTCCATGTCGCCCCCCCGCCGGTTGCCCGTCTCGTCGTGGGTCTGGGACTCCACCAGGATCTTGTAGCCCTGCCCGGCCGCGGGCATCCCGTCCAGGAGGCCGGACTCGTCGGCCCGGTACATCAGGTACTCCTCCGGCCGGGCCCGGGGCCTGGTCCGGGGGGTGACCTCCAGGTCCCGGGGGATGACCAGCTTCTCCCGAGTGTGGCCCACGATCTCGTCGCTGAGAAGGATGACCGGGGTCCGGAACCGCTCGGCCAGGTTGAAGGCCCTGACCGTCAGCTCAAAGGCCTCCTGGACGCTGGCCGGGCAGAGGGCGATGATCTCGTAGTCGCCGTGGGAGCCGTACCTGGCCTGCATCACGTCCTGCTGGCTGGAGAGGGTGGGCTGGCCGGTGGCCGGGCCGCCGCGCTGGACGTCGATGATCACGCAGGGGGTCTCGGTGGCCGCGGCGTAGCCGATCCCCTCCTGCATCAGGGAGAAGCCCGGACCGGTGGTGGCGGTCATGCTCTTCATCCCCCCCCAGGCCGCGCCGATGACCGAGTTGATGGACCCCAGCTCGTCCTCCATCTGGACGAAGACCCCCCCCGAACCTGGCAGGTCGCGGGCCATGAGCTCGGCGATCTCCGTGGCCGGGGTGATGGGGTAACCCGCGAAAAAACGGCATCCCGCGGCCAGGGCCCCCCGGACGCAGGCCTCGTTGCCTTGAACAATGACCACCTCGTCAGCCACTTTACCCACTCCATCCCCGGCTGAAGGTCAGGGACCCGGCCCGGCCGGAGAGCCCTGCTTTCAGTCAGCCTCCCAATCGATACTGGGCGATCTTGTCATAGAGGGTTCTCCGGCCGATCCCCAGGAAAAGGGCGGCCTGGGAGCGGTTTCCCTGGGCCAGGGCCAGGGCCCGCCTGATGGCCTTCTTCTCGGCCTCCTCGACCGCCTTCTTCAGGGAGACCGGTTTCATCTCCTGCCCCGGGTCCCGGAGGGCCTGGTCGATGTGGTTCACCCCCAGGCAGCCCAGGGTGATGGTCTGGCCGTCCGCCATCAGGACCGCCCGTTCGATCACGTTCTTCAGCTCCCTGATGTTCCCCTTCCAGGGCAGCTCCATGATCGCCTGGAGGGCCCGGGGGCTGAGCTTGGTGATGTTCTTGTTGTACCTGAGGTTGAAAACGCTCACGAAGTGGCCCACGAACTGGAGCAGGTCCTCGCGGCGCTCCCTGAGCGGGGGGACCTCCAGGGGGATCACCGCCAGGCGGTAGTAGAGGTCCTCCCGGAAGGTTCCCTGGGCGACCCCGTTTTTCAGGTCCCGGTTGGTGGCGGAGATGAGCCTCACGTCGATCTTGACCTGCTGGTTGCCGCCCACCGGCCGGATCTCCAGCTCGTGGACCGCCCGGAGCAGCTTGACCTGGGTCGAGGGGGTCAGCTCGCCGATCTCGTCCAGAAAGACCGTCCCCCCGTGGGCCTCCTCCAGCAGCCCCCGCCGGGCCCGCACGGCCCCGGTGAAAGCGCCCTTGACATGGCCGAAGAGCTCGCTTTCCAGGAGGTTTTCGGGCAAGGCCCCGCAGTCGATGGTCAGGAAAGGCTGCTCATGGCGGGGGCTGTTCTGGTGGATGTAGCGGGCCAGGAAGGTCTTCCCGGTCCCGGTCTCGCCCAGGATCAACACCGGCGGGCCCGAGCCGGAGATCTTGTCGATGGTTTGAAGGATCTCCTGGATCCGGCGGTTGCCCCCCAGGACCAGGTGGTCCGCCCGGCGGGCCGCCTTCTGGTCGATCCTCTCTATCCGGCGGTGCATCCGCCCGAACTCCACCGCCCGGCGGGCCAGGTTCTCCAGCTCCTCCCTCTTGAAGGGCTTGGTCACGTAGTGGAAGGCCCCGATCTTGATGGCGTCCACTGCACTCTCGATGGTCCCCACCCCGGTGATGATGATAAAGGGCAGGTTTTGGTCCGTGGCCCGAACCCGTTTCAAGAGGTCCAGGCCGCCCAGGCCCGGGAGGGCCATGTCCGAGATCACCAGGTCGTACTCGGTCTCGGAGAGGGCTCTCCAGGCCTCCTCCCCGCTGGTCGCGGCGGTGGTCTCGTACCCCTTGCGCCTGAAGAACCGCTCCAGGAAGCGGAGCATCTCCTGCTCGTCCTCGACCAATAAAAGCCTTGCCTTCACCGCTTATGCTCCGCCAAGGCCGGCAGGCCGACGACCATCGCCGCGCCGCCCAGGCTGCTGTCCGCGGCCCTTATGGTCCCCCCGTGCCGGTTGATTATCCGTTCGCTCACGAAAAGCCCCAGCCCGACCCCGTTGTCCTTGTTCTTGGAAAAAAAGGGATCAAAGACCCGGTCCCTGTCCTCGGGGGTGATCCCCCGGCCGTTGTCCTCGATCCAAAGGTGATGGAAGGCCTGGTCGGGGCCGGAGCCGTCCTGGATCCAGACCCTGATGAGGCCGTTCTCAAAGACGTTCTCGGCCGAGTTGAGCAGCAGGTTGACCAGGACCTGCTGGAGCTGGGCCTCGTCGCCCTTGATCCAGTGACGCCCCGGGGCCGTCTCCGTCTCCAGCTTGATCTTTTTCATCCGGGGACGAAGAAAGAGGAGGCAGCCCTCGATGATCTCGGCCAGGTCCAGGTCGACCATCCGGGGAGGCCTCGACGAGGCCTGCCCCAGCAGGGCCTCGATGATGCTCCCGGCCCGGATGGCGTTCCGCTGGATGATGGCCAGGCTCTCGGCCGTCTCCCGGGGGTTCAGCTCGCCGCTGAGCAGGTCCCCGGTATGGGCGGAGATAATCCCCAGGGGGTTGTTGACCTCGTGGGCCAGGCCGGCGGCCATCCTGCCGAGGGTGGCCAACCGGTCGGATTTGATCAGCTCGCTTTCCATCCGCTTGCGGACCGTCAGGTCCCGGGCAAAGCAGCAGGCCAGGCGTGCCTCGTCCTTGTCCTTGCGCAACAGGGCCGCGGCGATCTCCAGGCTGATGGGGTCCCCCCGCCGGCCCTTCATTCTCATCTCCACCGAGGCCAGGCCTTCCGAGAAGACCTCCTGGATAAACCCTTGGCATCTCTCGTGGTCCTCCCGGGGAACCAGCTCGAAAAGGCTCATCCGGGGCAGGTCCTCCCGGGAGATCCCCAGGCGCCGGCCGACGCTCTGGTTGGCCAGCCGGAGCAGGCCCCCCTGGTTGATCAGGAAGACGAAATCGGGCGATGACTCGATCAGTTGCCGGTACCGCTCCTCCGAGGCCTGGAGCTCCCCGGTGATCTCGTTGACCTTCCTTTTCAGGGCCTGGTTCCAGATCGTCACCCCGGTGATGAGGACCACCAGGAGGGCGGTCCCGGAAAGGAGCAGAAGGCCGTAGCTTTCGAAAAAATAAGATAGCTCTCTCTCCTCCACCCATTTTTCCCGGACCTTCTCCAGCTCGCCGCTCTGGATGGCCGTGCCCAGGGCCAGCCGCAGATCCGCCCCCAGGCCGGGATGATCCTTGTTGGTCAAGAGGATGAGGGGAAACCGGCTCATGGTGACCCCGGTCTGCCTGACGTTTTGAAGGTCGTGCTCCCCGATGAGGTAGGTGGCCAAGCGGTCGGAGTAGCCGACGTACTCCTGGGCCGTGCCGGAGTTCACCAGGAAAAGGGCCTCTTTCACCGTCCGGGCCCGGAGGAGGTTGACCTTGGGGGTCAGGAGCCGGTGCTCCACATAGTCCGTTCCGCCGACCATGACCACGGTCTTGGGGGTGGCCGGAAGGCGGACCTTGGCCTTGTTGGCCGGGACATGGCTGAAGGTATACCGTTTGGTGTAAATACTTACTTCTAAGTAGGTGAAATCAGACGAAGCCTCCGAACCTGGTCCGACCCCGCAGACCATGTCCAGGTCGTCGTGGGCCAGGGCATAGAGGAGGTCTTCCGTCAGGCCCACCAAAAACCGTGGCGCCACCGACATGTTCCGGCAGAGGATGTGGAGAACGTCCACGCTGTAACCCTGGACCAGGCTCTCCGGGTCGTCCTGAAAGGAGAAATCCGGGTAGTTCAAGGGCACCCCGATCTTCAAGGACGACTTGGCCTGGGCCTGGACGGGGGCTATTCCGGACAGGATGAGCAAACCGGCCAGGGCCAGAAGAACGGCCGCCCGGGTGCCGGTGGTTTGCAATGTCCCCGCCTTGGACCCCTTCATGGCCCTGCTTTCTGCAAGAACCAGACCTCGGTGACCCCGCTCCTCGGCCGGCTCCCCAGGTTACCACATGCCGGGGACCCGCGTCCGGTCCCCTTCAGGGCGGTTTGGTGAGCGGAAACCCGCACTCCGGACCCAACTGTGCGGGCCGCCGCACAGGTTTTGGGCTCCGCCGTGGTCGCCCCGGGTGTCCGCCGGCCCTTGTTATCCGACAATCAGGCCTCCTAAAAATATTGGCTCGTTTGTTGCAATTTTCTCCTTAACCCGGCCGGTCCGGGTTGGTTATCAAGCGGGTCAATCAGCCTTTTGTTCACCATTGGTCCTGGCCGCGGGAGCGGGACAGAAACATTATCATTGGAGGAGGCAAGTTATGAAGCGATTTGTTCAAACATGGATCTGTCTCTCTCTGGGGCTGGCCCTTTGCCTGGCCCCTTCCCCAGGCCTGGCCGCCGGAGCACCGGAGAAGGTGAGCGTCATCTATGGCGGCTCCACCTGGCTGGGGCATTATCCGGCCTGGGTGGGGATCGAGAAGGGGATCTTCAAAAAGCACGGCCTGGGCGTCCTGTGGCAGATGTTCTATGGCTCGTCCGGCCGCATGGGCTCCCTGACCGCCGGCGACCTGGACATGGCCTCCACCGGCTGCATCGGGGCCATCGCCCTCATGTCCAGCGGGGTGAAGTCCTTCTACGCCGTCGGCACCCAGGACTCCTACGCCACCGTGGAAGGGCTCATCGCCCGGGAGGGCATCGGCTCGGTCAAGGACCTGAAGGGCAAGAAGCTGGCCGCCACCTTCGCCTCAAGCGCCCACGTCCTGGTTCTCGACCTGTTGGAGCAGAACGGCCTTGACCCGGAAAAGGACCTGACCCTGGTCAACCTGAGGGTCACCGAGATGCCCGCGGCCATGAAGTCCGGGGAGATAGACGCCTGTGCGGCCTGGACCCCCCACTTCAACAATATCCTCAACATGCCCGGGATGAAGCTCCTGGTGGACGACACCGGGTTCAGCCTGTTCAACAAGTACAACCTCGGCCCGGGCCCCGACCTCCTGGTCGTCCGCCGGGCCTTTGCCGACGAGTTCCCCAACACCACCGCCGCCTTCTGGGAGGCCTTCTTCGAGTCCGTGGAGCTGATCAAGGCCCAGCCCGAGGAGTGTGCCAAGGTCCTGACCAAGCTGACCAACCTGAGCATGGATGACCAGCTCAACGTGATGAAGGACGTCAAGTGGTTCGGCAAGGCAGACCAGAAGAAGCTGATGGTCGAGCCCGGCAACTTCGTCCAGGGGATGCAGAAGCTGGCCGGGTTCCTGGTCAAGCACAAGCAGCTCGACACGGCCCCTGAGGTGGCCGATTGGGTTGATCCCAAGTTCGTTCCCTGACCCGGCCGGTTATCCAACCGCCATCGGTCCGTTGGGGAGGGTGGAGAGCCCTCCCCGGCGTCTGTCCCCAACTTTGGGTTTGATAAACCGGCCGGAGAGAGGCCGGCGCCGGCCTGGAGAGAGAGCATGCCGTCAAAGATAGGCAAGGGCGGGGCGCTGTTGATCAGCCTTGCCTCGGTTTTTTTGTTCGTGGCCGGCTGGGAGATCGTCTGCCGAATGGGGGTCATCGAGCCCCTCTTCATGCCGGCTCCTTCCAGGATCCTCTGGCGGGCCCAGAAAATGATCGAGGCCGGGACCCTCCTCCAGCATACCCTGGCCTCGGCCCGGAGGGTCATGGTCGGGTTCATGGTCTCCAGCCTGGTGGCCATCCCGGTGGGCATCCTCATCGGCTCCTCCAGGTTCCTGAAGGCCATCTTCGACCCCTTCATCACCCTCTTAAGGCCCCTGCCCTCCATGAGCTGGATCCCCCTCTCCCTCCTCTGGCTGGGCATCTCCGAGACCCAGAAGTACTCCATCGTCTTCATGGGCTCCTTTGCCCCTTCCCTGCTCTACATCATCGAGGCCACCAAGAACATCGACCCCCTCTTGATCCGGGCGGCCCGGAACCTGGGGGCCTCCCAGGTGGACGTGATGCGGGAGGTCATCCTCCCCGGGGCCCTGCCCCAGATCATCGCCGGGCTCAAGGTGATGCTGGGGATCGCCTGGACCTGCATCATCAGCGCCGAGCTGGTGGCCGCCCGGGAGGGGTTGGGGTTCATGATCATGAACGGCAAGGAGTACTTCCAGACCGATACGGTGATGCTGGGCATGGTCCTGATCAGCCTCACGGTGATGATCATCGACCTGGTCTTCCGGCGGTTCGAGAGGAAGCTCCTGCCATGGACCAGGTAGGCGGCTCTCCCAAGATCTCCCTGGTCAACGTCACCAAGGTCTACCACAGCAAGGACAAGGGCGACGTCCAGGCCCTCAAGGACCTCAGCCTGGATATCCGGGACGGCGAGTTCGTGGTCATCGTCGGGGCCTCGGGCTGCGGCAAGACCACCTTGCTGAACCTGGTCGCCGGTTTCGACCGGGTCACCTCGGGCCAGGTCCTTCTCGACGGCCAGGAGGTGACCGGCATCGAGCCCGAGTGCGGGATGATCTTTCAGCAGTACGCCCTCTTCCCCTGGAAAACCGTCCAGGAGAACGTGGAGTTCGGCCTCAAAATGAAGCGCTGGTCCAGGAGCCGGCGCCGGGAGCGGGCCGGGCGGTTCATCGACATGGTCGGTCTGACCGGGTTTGAAAAGGCTTACCCCCATCATCTTTCCGGGGGGATGAAGCAAAGGGTCTCCATCGCCCGCTCCCTGGCCACGGACCCCAAGGTGATGCTCCTGGACGAGCCCTTTGCCGCCCTGGACGCCATGACCCGCCAGGTGCTCCAGGAGCAGCTGGTCCGGATCTATGAAAAGCACAAAAAGACCATCGTCTTCATCACCCACTCCATTGACGAGGCCCTCCTTCTCTCCTCCCGGATCATGGTCATGACCGCCCGGCCGGGACGGATCGCCCAGGAGATAATCAACGATCTGCCCCACCCCCGGAACGCCGACGTCCAGCTCTCGGAGCGCTACATGGAGCTGAAGCGGACCATCTGGAACAGCGTCCAGGCCGAGGTCCTCAAGAGCATGGAGGTGGAGACCCGCTAGCCGGGTATCTCCCTTGCCCAAGTTGGCCGCGGAGGCAGGCGGGGGACACTAAGCTCCGGTCACCCCCTGACCGGGGTCGGGCAAGGGACGCCGACGCGGCCGGATCGGCCCGGTCTATCCGCCCCGAGGCGGTCAAGGCCGCCCCTGGGGATGGTCAAACCCCGGGCTCCTTCCCCCCCCACCCGCCGAGCCCGGGCAAGGCTCCCGCCTTGCGGGTTGACCGGGAGATGGTAAATTGAAGCCTGCCCGAATACATTTTTTTTAAAAATGCTTTGTAATATATTTATGAGCATGTTAGCGTTCTGATCATGATTTCCAAACCCCACGGGAACCAGCGGAAGGTTTTCGAGACCATCCGCGACCGGATCACTTACGGGGTCTATCCCCCGGGGATGAGCCTGCCCGAGAATGAGCTCTGCCAGGAGTTCGGGATCAGCCGGACCCCCTTGCGCGAGGCCATCCTGAAGCTTCAGGACATGAAGCTGGTGACGGTCATCCCCCGCTACGGGACAAACGTCTCGGCCATCGACATCAACGACATCCGGTGCGCCTTTGAGCTCAAGGTCAAGCTGGAGGGGTTGGCCGGCGAGCTGGCCGGCCGGAGAATCACCTCCGAGCTCCTGGACCGGTTCGGGGAGTCCATCGAGGAGGCCGACCGGCTGGCCCGGGAGCTGGACCCGGACAACCACTTCCGCCTCCTGGAGATCGAGGCCGATTTCCACGACGTCCTCCGGGTGGCCTCCGGAAACCATGTCTTAAAGGAGTACCTGGAAACCCTCCACTTCCGGTGCGGCCGGCTGTGGAGCCTGGGGGTGGCCCAATCCATCCCGGACCGGGACATCATCGACCAGATGCGGCAGGTGCACCGGGCCCTGGCCGGCCGGGACTCGGCCTTGGCCAAGCGGCTGATGGAGGAGCACGTCAGGTACTTCGTGGAGAAGATAAAGGAGCAGCTCCTTTAACCCGAATATTTCATGAAGACCGCCAAAGGGCGAAGATAATAGATAGGTAATTCAATCTATTACGGTGAGTTCGGACTGGTTTTGCCTGACGGCTGTTGGTAGCCTAGGTAGCGTGAGAGTAACTTGGCGGTCTTCACCCTGCGGGCGAGCCGATTTGGCCGCATCTGCTGCGTTGCGTGACACTCGCGATAGGGTGACTATAGCTTCGTGTCCCGCGCCTTGCATCTGCAGCCAACTCGACTCGCGAAATATCCGGGATAGAAGCCCTCTCGGGGCGGAAGGCGAGGCCAGAGATGTCGGAGGAAAGCCTGAGGCGGGCCCTGGTCGGCCAGATGAAGAACCGGGCCCTGATGTACTACCACATCTACCGGGAGGTGAGCCGGGAGGTGGGCCCGGACAAGGCCTCCGAGATCCTGAAACGGGCCGTCTACAACCGCGGGCTGGAGGTCGGGCGGGTCCTGGCCGGGCACGCCCCGGATGACCTGGAGGGGCTGAAGCGGTCCTTCATGGAAAAGGTCGTCCCCCACGA
>Ga0068714_10001298_pt1 | contig 37726 bp, 33 predicted proteins | sample MTBNYHSulfiMetaG_FD_62988 | JGI IMG/M metagenome (GOLD analysis project Ga0068714, IMG submission 62988) | Enrichment culture microbial communities from rom New York Harbor, USA that are MTBE-degrading - MTBE-NYH (New York Harbor Sulfidogenic)... | ecosystem: Environmental > Aquatic > Marine >...
CATTGCGTTGTAACCTCATAATTCTTGGTCGAATGGCCCTCGTGCGCGAGGGGTGAGGTTACATCTTACAATTTACCGGGCGGTGCTGTTTTTCTCCGCGTAGCGGCTTCGTCCAACAATGCCATGCAGCCGACCGCTACAGTCGCTGCGCTCCTTTCGCGGCGGGTGATGGCAACGTTAGCTTTAATAACGAATGAGGAATCAATGGGGTCAGTGTCATTGATTTGATGGGGCTAGGGGGTTAATCTTGAGACGAGTTACAGGGAGTTCCAATAATGGCCCGTTTGCCCAGACTCTATCTGCCTGGATGTGCCCAGCATGTCATACAGCGTGGCAACAACCGTGAAGCGTGTTTTTACGAAGAGGCAGATTACAAAGCCTATCTATCCTTCCTTAAGGACGCTGCCGAAAAATACCGGGTTGCCATCCATGCTTTTGTGCTGATGACCAATCATGTCCATTTACTGGTGACGCCAAGCGACGAGAAGGGAATCAGTCGTATGATGCAGGCCCAGGGCCGCAAGTACGTGCAGTACTTCAATTTCACTCATGGCCGAACCGGAACTTTGTGGGAGGGGCGGTACAAATCCACCCTGGTGGATGTCGAGAACTATCTACTGACCGTGTATCGCTATATCGAGTTGAACCCGGTGCGTTCAGGTATGGTGGTGCATGCATCAGAATACCCTTGGTCTAGTTATCAAGGGAATGCTTTGGGCAAGCCTGTTCAGTTGTTGACACCCCACCCAATTTATAGCCGACTGGGCAGCGCGGAGGCGGAGCGGGAGAGTGCTTACCGAGCTCTGTTTCGTGGCAGGATGCCCGAGCGGGATCTGGCGGCGATCCGTGAAGCGACGAACAAGGCTTGGGTGCTCGGTGATGAGCGGTTCAAGGCTCAAATTGAGGCAAAGACGGGGCGGAGAGCGGTGCCATTGGGGCGGGGTGGGGACAGGAAGTCAGCGGCATTTCGAAAACTTAAGAATCAATGACACTGACCCCATTGAATCCACCATTGAATCCAGAATCAATGACACTGACCCCATTGAATCCACAAATGAAACGAGCCGTCACACACTCCGATGTACCATCAGGAAGCGCAATTAATGCACGTCTTTCTGGTGCGTACTTTCACGACTGCCACACGGTTGCTGTTCGAGAAGCTACGCCAACTGCGTTAGGCTATTTTCTGTCTGCTCTTGCGAGTACGCCTCGATGGGTAGATGGCCTCATGGTGTTGCGAAACAAAATGGTGCGGCTTGTCGGACTAAAAGACCTCGGTGGCCTTGGAAAATTAGGCCAATCAAAGCCTGCATCGGAGTATCGGCCAGGAGAACGAGTGGGTATATTCACCCTCATCTCTAATTCACCCAATGAGGCGCTACTCGGAGATAACGATAAGCATCTAGAAGTTATTCTTTCGATCTACAAGCACCCGCCAAGCACTGATGGAGTGCAGTCTGTGTCAGTGACAACGGTAGTTCACATCAAAAACCTATTGGGAAGAATCTATATGATTCCCGTTGCTCCGCTGCACAGGCTTATTGCACCGGCGGTCCTTGCGCGGATCGAGGGGGGCTAAATGCAACGACCTAACCAACCAATGAAGCCGACGCCGGAAAGCTTGGTGTCTCGTTTCTGCTACGGTAGCGGCGCGGCTTATCGGCAGCGTTAGGCGCATCGGGAGGGCTTTTGTCCAAGGGCGACATTCTGCTGGAACCAGCTGAGCTTCTAATCGAGTTGATTGGGAGACTGCTAGTTAAAATTGTTCCTCGTTCCATCCCTGAGGAACCAGTTGGCAGCTGGGGTCCGGCTGAGTGGCTGTGGCTCGTCGGTGTGTTCGTTCTGGTGCTAATCATCATATGGGCCGCCCGTAGCCAGCTTTTGCGAAGGAGATCGTCGCGTGTCAGTAGTCGTAAGCGGGTCGTCTAGGAAGGAATAATATCCGAGTGAAGGCGCCTAACCATCGGCTACAGGCTACCCGAAAAGACGGCGCAGGTTATGTGCTCAAATCACGCTCGGGTGGGCCGCTTTTGCGGGCGCCCGAGCCGAAACGTTAGACAGGCGAAAAGGAGAAAGGAATGGTGCTAATTGGAGTCGTATTCATTTGGATCGTGACGGTCGTAATTGGGCGCTCGCTCGTGCATGCAGTCCTTACGTTCCTGCCGCCGAATGTGGGACGTTTGGTTCTCGTGTCGTTGCTGCGGGCGGTTTTTTACGCACCCGCAGCCCCGTTCGGAATTCTCATGGTTCCAACAGTCGTATACATCATACTCGTTGCGGCACAGTTCCCAGAAAACATCCCGGCGAATCCCACGTTATTCCTGTTTAGCGTCCTCGTCTTTGTCGGGTCGGTTGGGTTGGGAGTTGCAAATGGTAAGCACAAGCCTGCAAGCACAGCGGAAAAGGTCTAACTATCGGCTCCAAGCGACCCGCAAAAGCGGCAGAGCCGCTTTTGCTGGCGACTGAGCCGAGCCGTTATGTTGAATAAATGAAGAAACGGAATTTCAAATGGTTATGGTTACTAATTGTGCCGCTAATACTGGCTGGGATAGTCGCTTTTGATGTGTCAGGTGCGGGTACGGTCATCAAATACTATGCAGAGGACTACCAGCAAAAGGACCTCTCATTCTCATACTCTGCGTGTGACAAAACCAATAAAGTATACAAAAACACTATAACTTCCCAGCGATGGGAAGGTAATTCGCTAGTGGTCACAGGCGTTGCGTTTCCAAATTGTAGCGCAACGTGGTTGTTCGGCGCCTACGAGCGAAAGGGCAATGCTCTTGCTTTAAAGTATTTACCTGTTGAGTCGTCTGTACTAACTGCTTGCGAATGCCCAAAAGAAGTTAGTTACCAGATAGACAATCTCGAAAGACACGACTACGAAGTCTCAATATCTGAAGGAAGTGCCATTGAGTACAAGTCAATCACGTACACACTGCTCTATGGAGAGTAATCGCAACATAACGAAATCAATGGGGTCAGCGAAATCAATGTGGTCAGTGTTATTGATTTCCATCATCCGTAATATCAATGACACTGACCACATTGATCTTGAATTGCTCGGCTGTGGCAAGGTTGCGCTTGATCAATTGGCCCAGATGGCGAGATTCACCAATGATTACGAACGTTACTACTGAAACGAGATAACAATCGCATGCACTCTGACGTCAAAAAGCACCGCTCCTTCGTCGCTATGTTCTTTTTCGCCAGTGATGCGATGCGTTGTGCGAAAGAGTATACAAAGTGAGGAACGCAATGAGTGAAATAAGGATCGTTAAAGACGGACAGGTGAATAAACCCAAAAAATACCTAACGGGTCTCTCACTTATCGTGGCGCTTCTGGCATTCAACTGGTCGCTAGGCTTCTCCACTACGTCACTCATTATTGGAGGTGTAGTTGGCGTCTTAAGCTGGGTGATCTTAGTCAAGGCTCGGTCATCGTGGGGCCAAAGCATTGTGTTCACTGATAGGGCTATGTCTATTGAAAAAGCGGAAGGCAATATTTTTCCTATTACAGCTGCTAGTATCACCTCTGCAACGATCAAACCAACCGCAATAATGATTGCGTGGGACGACAATGGAAGGAAAAAGTCCTTGTTTATTGGAAACGAATCATTTCTGGAGCCAACATGGTCTCGATTGGTTACGTTATTTGGGGAGTTTGTGCCTAATGAGCTACTCAATAGGGCTTAGGCAAGGGGTGAAAGTGCATAACACAGCGCTCGGAAAAACCGGACAGATTTAATTATGTGAATCAGGTTTCCGACCGAATTGGGTTTCCAGGCACATCTCATTCCGTGCCTTCCGTGCCTTCCGTGGCCATTTCTTTAGCCTCACCACCCCTGCCCACACCACCACGCCGGCAGCGCGGCGACCGAGTCGATGACGGCGTAGGGGGTGATGCCCTGCTCCAGATCGGCGGGGCGGAACTTGCCGCTGCGCACCAGCACGCCCTTGATCCCCGCCGCTTGCGCGCCGTCGATGTCGCCGCGGATGTCGTCGCCGATCATCAGGGTCTCTTCGGCACGGGCGCCGAGTTGCGCCAGCGCGGTCTCGAAAAATGGCGCGGCCGGTTTGCCCATCACCAGCGCCTCGCGGCCGGTGGCGTACTCCAGCCCCTTGACGAAGGGGCCGACGTCGAGGCGCAGGCCGTCTTCGGCCTGCCAGTAGCGGGTCAGGCCGAGGGCGATGAAGGGGACCGCGGGGTTTTCCATCAGCAGGCGGAAGATGCGGTTGTAGGTGGGGAAGTCCCAGGCGGTGCCAAGGTCGCCGAGGACCACCGCGGCGATCTTCCCTGAATCGCTCTGCTCGATGCCGGCGAACTCCTCGCGTGTGGCCTCGGGCACGAACAGGGCGACCGGTCCGTCGATGTGCTGCTGCAGCCATTCGACGGCTGCGACCGGTGGGGTGAGGATCTCTTCGACGGTGACGTAGATGCCCATGGCGGCGAGTTTCTCCGCCAGGGCGCGGCGCGGGCGCGAGGTGGTATTGGTGAGAAAGCGGTGCGGGATGCCCTGGCTGCGGCACCAGGCGACTGCCTCCGCTGCGCCGGGGAGCGCCTGTTCGCCCTCGTAGAGCACGCCGTCCATGTCGAAAAGCAGAGTGTTCATTGGCGGTTCGGGTTGCCTGTTGTTGCGTGGGCGGTGCGGCGTCACTCCTGCAGGGAGTAGCCCTTTTCAATGAGCCGCAGGCTGGCATCGATCACCCGTTCATCGTACTTGATGCCGCGGCTCTGGTTAAGCTCCTGCAGCACATCGTTTATGCCGAGGGCGGGACGGTAGGGGCGGTGCGAGAGCATCGCCTCGATCACATCGACCACGGCGAGGATGCGCGCCTCGAGCATGATCGCCTCCCCCTTCAGCCCTTCAGGGTAACCACTGCCGTCGAGTCGCTCGTGGTGCTGCAGGATCATCTGCGCCACCGGCCACGGGAAATCGATATCCTTGACGATGTCGTAGCCGACCTGGGGATGGGTGCGGACGATGTTGCGTTCGAATCCGCTGAGGGGGCCGGGGCGATTGAGGATCTCGGCGGGGACGTAGATGTAGCCGATGTCGTGGATCATGGCGCCGAAACGGATGCCTTCGATGCGCTCGGGATCGAGCTGCAGCTCCCTGGCGATGGCCTCGGCAAGGTGCGCGGAGCGGCGCTGGTGGCCGGCGGTGAAGGGATCGCGCTTCTCCACCATGAGGGTGATCGCCTGGATGGTCTGCAGCAGGGAATTCTGCAGCCGCTCGCGGTGCCCCTGGCGCTCCTCCTCCAGCTGCTCATGCTCCCGGCGCATGCGCTGGTTCTGCACGCCGAAGGCGATGTCCTCGGCCAGTTCCTGCAGCAGGGCCAGTTCCTCCTCGGCGAAGGCACCCGGTTCGCTGCTGTAGATGTTGAGCGCACCGAAGGCGTCGCCATCGTTATGCAGCGGCAGGGCGATGGAGGAGGCGTAGCCGAGCTGTTCGGCCCGTTCGCGCCAGGGGGCGAAGCGGGGGTCGCTATGGATATCGCTGACAATGGAAGGCTTTCCGCTACGTATCGCGGTGCCGGTCGGGCCGCTGCCATACTCGCCCTCCTGCCAGCTGATGCGCAGGGTGTCGAGATAACCCTCGTCGAAGCCGAACTGGGCGACCGGCCTGACCGTGCGCGCCTCGTCCTGTTCGGCGAAGCCGACCCAGGCCAGGCGGTAACCGCCCGCCTCGACGATGGTGCGGCAGATGGTATCGAGCAGGTCCGTCTCGTCCTGGGCATGCACCAGGATATGGTTGACCCTGCTCAGGGTCTGCAGCGCGCGGTTGAGTTGCAGCAGGCGGGCCTGGTTCTGCTTGCGCCGGCTGATGTCGCGGATGGTCGCCTGCAGCAGGGTGGCATTGTGCGCCTGCATCGGCACCAGTGTGACCTCGGCGGGAAAGAGGGTGCCGTCGGCGCGGCGGTGCAGCCACTCGAAAAAGGCGGAGCCGCTGTCGTAGGCCTGCCAGATATAGCGGTCGGCGGCGTTGCGGGAGAGCTCGCCGTCGGGCTGCGTCGCGGGGAAGATGTCCTCCAGTTTGAGCGTCTGCAGCGCCTGCCGGTCGGTGAGGCCGAACATCCGCAGCATGGCGGGATTGGCGTCGAGCAGGCGCTCGCCACGGGTCAGTACCATAGCGTCCGCCGCGGTCTCGAAGAGGTTCCGGTATTTCGCCTCCGATTCGGCCAGTGATGCGTTGCGCTGTCGCAGCTGCCCGGTCCTGCGGCGGACGGTGCGCCGCAGGATGGCGACGTGCATTCCCAGCAGGAGCAGCAGCGCGGCGGCCCCGCCTACCAGCCAGCTGACCCAGGGTGGCAGGCGCTTCGACTCCAGCGGTTCGATCCAGCGTTGCAGTGCGCGGTAGTAGGGGGAGTTCTCCTGCGCCTTCATCGCACGCAGTTGCCGGTCGATGGCGGCGAGCCGTTCGGCGTGCCGGCCCTGCGTGGCGGCAAAGAAGAGGTGCGATGCCTCGACCAGGATATGCGTCGGCTCGAGGCCATACTCTCCTGCGTACTGCAGGCCGTAGAGGCGGTTGAGTAGGGCAAGATCGGCCCGCCCTCCGGCCACTGCCTGCAGCGCCTCCTCCAGGCGGTTGAAGACCAGGAATTCGGGCTTGACGTCGAACTCGGCAACCCGCTCCTTCAGGACGCTGTACTGAATGCTCCCGGCGAGCACGGCGATGCGTTGGCCGGAGAGGTCGAGGAGGGATTGAAAGGGGCGGCTCTCCCGTGCATAGAGCTGGCTCCAGTTGGAGAGCACGACCTCCCGGTGAAAGTCGAACAGCCGGGCGCGTGCTTCGGAGCGGGCCACATCGGGCATGAGGTCGAGCTCGCCCCGCTGCAGCATGCGCAGGCAGCGGTCCCACTCGCAATCGATATAGCGGAGCTGCCAGCTCTCGGCGTGGGCGATGGCATCGAGGACCTCGACGAAGAGTCCGGCAGGCCTGTTAGCGGCGTCGCGAAAGAGCTTCGGCGGGTTCTGGTAGAGCCCGACCCGCAGTGGTTCCTCCGCCTGGAGCAGGGGCGGGGCGAGCAGCAGGAGGAGCAGTGGCACAAGTCGCAGGATGCTTGGCAGCGGCACCTGGCAATGTTCCCTCATTTTTCTGACTCCAGGGCGATACACGCCGTGCCGCCCGCAATACCGGTATTGCGCCAAGTATAGACGAGACGGGAAAAACCCCGATCTCCGCCGATTTGCACAATCGGGCAAGGTGGCACACACTTCTTCTGAGGTTTGGGGGAATGCCTGCTGCAAACGTCCCCGCGAAGGAGCCCCGTCGCATGTACAACTGCCGCATCGAAAAACGGGTCTGGCGCGAACCGGACCACTCCTCGGGTTGCACACTCCTCTTCTACGAGCTGGAGCACCACGAACCGCCAAAAGTGGGCATGGAGGTCAACGACGGGCGCTGGTACTCCGGGCCGCTCACCTTCGTCATCTGGAACGTGGACGACGAGCGCTTCATCTGCCGCGCCGAGGACGAATACCCGGTCTCGGACCGCGATTACGACTACTCCTACGAGTGGATCGTGGAAAATTTCCTGCTGCAGGGGTGGCATGCTGCCGACGCCTGAGGCCGGGCGGGGAGCGCCCGCCTTCAGCAGATAGTGATCTCGCCCTTGCCATACAGGTGACCGCTGGCCCTGATGCTCTCGGCCAGGCCCCCCTCCTCGAACCGGCCGTAGGCCTGCGATTCGTCCCACAGCTCCAGCCGTTGCGGCTCCCTGGTGAAGCGAAAGCGCCCGCCGCCGACAACGCTCAGGCGGGGCAGGTCGAACTCCAGGGTCGCCTCGTCACGCCAGTGGTGCGGCAGCGCGTGGTTGGCAAGAAAACGGGCCAGCATCTGGTTGTGGAAGCGGAACCGCTCGCGGGTGGCGAATAGCAGATAGTCGTTGTCCTGCCAGCGCAACTGGAGAAATTTTCCCTCGATTTCGTTCCGCCCGGAGAGGGACGCGAGCGGCGGGAGGTGTTCGATCGTCAGTCTCGTCATGGCATCTCCTTGCGGTGATTCGCGCGCATCGGAAGATCCTAATGATAGCTGCAGCAAACGCGCGGGAATTGACATGGCATGCAACAGATTTGATACTCGGGAGAGGTAGAAAGGATACCGCTCTCAGCACCCCATGCTGCTGTTACGGGAGAGAAACAGGCATGAACGATTTGCTGGTCTGGAACGATGAATGGAATACCGGTATTCCGGAAGTCGACGAAATGCACCTGGCGATGGCGCACAAGCTCAACCAGGTGTTCGAGCTGTTCAGGGAGTGCTACGAGTGCGAGCTCGATCACCGTCTGCGCAGCGCCCTGGGTGAATTCCTGGAGTTGACGCGGGAGCACTTCGGCCTCGAGGAGGAGAAGATGCGGCTCTGCAACTACCCGGATTACGCGAACCATAAAAAAGAGCACATCATGCTGGTCGGCGAGCTGGTGCAATACATCCGCGAGCTCGAGCAGAGACGCGCGGCACTGGACGCGACGACGCAGAGCAACCTCAAGAGCTGGCTTATCGCCCACATCGTGATCGCGGACAAGGCCTTCGCCAACTACTACCACACTGTGGACTAGGTTCGCCTTCACAATCCCTTACCCCCTTCATCCTGCTGCAGGTGCAGCGGCGCTCCTTTGGTGTTTCGGGCTGTCGTCTGCCCCGTCCTGCGGTGGGGTGCTGCAAGCGACTCCCCCCAGGAAGGACGCCTGTGTCACCGGTTTGCCGGCGCTTGCCGTGGCTGGAAAGGCTGCCTACTTTTACGTCATAGGCCAATCCTTCCATCCGCGGAGCGAAACGAACGCATGATTTCAATCAGACGCGGACTTGATCTTCGCATCAGCGGCGCGCCGCGTCAGGCGGTCGAGGACGGCCCCAGGATCCGCTCCGTTGCCGTACTGGGGATGGACTGTCCGGGGATGAAACCCCGCCTGCTGGTGAGCGAAGGGGAGCGGGTCAGCAGAGGCCAGCCGCTGTTCGAGGACAAGGGCTATCCGGCGCTGCGTTGCACCGCCCCGGCGCCCGGCATCGTGACCGCCATCAACCGCGGCCACAAGCGGGTCCTGCAATCGGTGGTCATCGCGGTCGCCGGCGAGGCGGGCGAGGTGACCTTTGCCGCCCACCCCGCCGCCGCCCTGGCCACACTGCACCGGGAGGAGGTCCGGGAACAGCTGCTGGCCTCCGGCCAGTGGAGCGCGCTGCGCAGCCGTCCCTTCGGCAACGTGCCACGGCCCGACACCTCGCCCCACTCCATCTTTGTCACCGCCATGGACAGCAACCCGCTGGCGGCCGATCCCGCACTCCTGATCCGGGAGCAGGAGGAGAGTTTTCGCCATGGCCTGACGGTACTGGGCAGACTCACCGATGGGCCGGTGTGGGTCTGCCGGGCGGCAAAATCCGACCTGCCCTCCTTCGCCGGCGGCCCGGTGCGGGAAGAGCGTTTCGCCGGCGTGCATCCTGCCGGCAACGCCGGCACCCACATCCATTTCCTCGACCCGGTGGGCATGCAGAAGAGCGTCTGGGTGGCGGGTTACCAGGATGTGATCGCCATCGGCAAGCTGTTTACCCGCGGGCGTCTCCATACCGAGCGGGTGATCTCGCTGGCCGGGCCGCAGGTGGCCGATCCGTGCCTGTTGCGTACCCGCCTCGGTGCCTCGCTGGAGGAGCTCACCTCCGGGCGGATGAAGCCGGGCGAGAGCCGCGTCATCTCCGGCTCGGTATTCAACGGCCATACCGCGCGGGGGGCGTTTGCCTGGCTGGGGCGGCTGGCCAACCAGGTGACGGTGTTGCGTGAAACGCGGGAGCGGCGGCTGCTGGGCTACCTGTCACCCGGAGTGAACCGCCACTCGGTGTTCAATATCTACCTGTCGAAGCTGTTCCCCGGCAAGCGCTTCAGCCTCACCACCGCCACCAACGGCAGCGAGCGTGCCATGGTGCCGTTGGGCCAGTATGAACGGGTCATGCCACTGGATATCCTGCCGACGCAGTTGCTGCGCGCCCTGGTCGTGGGCGATACCGAGGCCGCCCAGGCTCTGGGTGCGCTGGAGCTGGTCGAGGAGGATCTCGCCCTCTGCTCCTATGTCTGCGCGGGAAAATACGAGTATGGCCCGATCCTGCGCGACAACCTGACACGCATCGAACAGGGCGATTGAGGTGGGACTGAGACGATTTATCGATCGGCGGATCGCGCCGCACTTTGAGCCGGGCGGCAGGCTGGCGCGCCATCGCGTCCTCTACGAGTTGTTCGACAACATGCTCTACAGCCCCGGCGCCACCACTACCGCCACTCCCCACGTGCGCGACGGCATCGATTTGAAACGGGTGATGATAACGGTGTTGTTCGCCGCCCTTCCGGTGATGCTGTTCGGTCTCTACAACGCCGGCTACCAGGCCAACCTGCAGATCAGCGAGTACGGTTACAGCCCGCTCCCCGGTTGGCGCACCGCACTGGTTGCGGCGCAGACCGGTTTCGACCCCGCCGGGCTGTGGGCCAATATGCTGCACGGTGCGGTCTACTACCTGCCGATCTTCGTCGTGACCTTTGTGGGCGGTTTTTTCTGGGAGGTGCTGTTCGCCTGGGTGCGCGGGCGTCCCGTCACAGAGGGCTTCATGGTCACCGGCCTGCTGTTCACCCTGATGCTGCCGCCGACCATCCCACTGTGGCAGGTGTTTGTCGGCATCTCGTTCGGCGTCGTGGTCGGCAAGGAGGTGTTCGGCGGCGTGGGCATGAACTTCCTCAATCCGGCGCTGACCGGCCGCGCCTTCATCTTCTTCGCCTGGCCGGCGCAAAACTCGGGCGATTCGGTATGGACCGCGGTGGACAGTTTCTCCGGCGCCACCCCGCTGGCGCTGGCGGCCGAGGGCGGCCTCGACTACAGCGTAGGCCTGACGCAAAACGCGGCCATCGGCAACGTTGTCGAGCTGAGCTGGATGCACACCTCGCTCGGCGGCATTCAGGGCTCCATCGGCGAAACCTCGCTGGTGGCCGTCGCTATCGGCGCCGTGGTGCTGCTGGCCACCCGGATCGGCTCCTGGCGCATCATGCTGAGCATGTTCCTCGGCATGGTGCTGATGGCCGGGGTGTTCAATCTCATCGCCAGCCCGGCCAATCCGATGTTTGCGATGCCCTGGTACTGGCATCTGTCCCTCGGCGGCTTCGCCTTCGGCATGGTGTTCAACGCCACCGATCCGGTATCCGCTGCCATGACCGATAGCGGCAAGCTGATCTACGGCGTCCTGCTCGGCATCATGACGGTGCTGATTCGGGTGGCCAATCCGGGGTTCCCCGAGGGGGTGATGCTGGCGATCCTGTTCGGCAATCTCTGTGCGCCGCTGATCGATCATTTCGTCATGCAGGCGAACATACGCCGGCGCGTGCGCCGGGTGCGCGAGGTCCGCGATGCCGACCTATGAACACAGCGGATGGCATATCCTGCTGGTTGCCTTCCTGGTATGCCTGGTCTGCGGTGTGGTGGTCTCGGCGACGGCGGTGGCGCTGAGGCCGATGCAGCAGGAAAACCGGCTCCGCTTTCGCCAGGTCAACATTCTCCAGGCAGCCGACCTATACCGCCCCGGCATGGAGATGCAGGCGGCCTTCGAAAGGATCGAGCGCCGTTTCGTGGAGCTCGAGACCGGCAAGCAGGTGGCGATGCCGCCGGAGTATGACCCCTGGCGCGCCGTGCGTGATCCGGAATTGAGCCGCCCCCTGGAAGAGGACCCGGCGCACATCCGCCGGGTGCCCCGGGTGGCCGAGGTGTGGTTGATTCAGGACGAAGCGGGCCGGCTGCAGCGCGTCGTTCTGCCGGTTCGCGGTCTGGGGGCGTGGTCCATCATGTCGGGATTCATTGCCCTTGAGCCCGACCTCAACACCATCGCCGGGATCCGTTTCTACGACCACGGCGAAACCCCGGGGCTGGGTGGGGAGATCGAAAAGCCGCGCTGGCAACGCAACTGGGTGGGCAAAAAACTTTTCGACGAATCGGGTGCGGTGGCGATCGAGGTGGTCAAGGGCGGTGCGGCACGTGACGATCCGGCTTTTGTGCACCGGGTCGACGCCATTAGCGGCGCCAGCATCACCTCGCGGGGGGTGCACAACCTGGTCCGTTTCTGGGTCGGCGAAGCGGGTTACGGTCCCTGCCTCGCCCGGCTGCGCGAGGAGTATCGGAATTCGGCGCGGTGAGGGCAAGGCCGTGTAACAGGAGGCGAATATGGCAATGGAAAAAGCGGGCGAGGTGCTCTTCCGCCCGATTTTCGACAACAACCCGATCGCGTTGCAAATCCTCGGCATCTGCTCGGCGCTGGCGGTAACCATCAAGCTCAGTACCACGCTGACCATCATCGCGGCGGTGCTCTTCGTGTTGGCCAGCGCCAACTTCATGATCAGCATCATACGCAACCTGATCCCCTCCAGTATCCGCATGATCGTGCAGATCACCATCATCGCTTCGCTGGTGATCGTGGTCGATCAGGTGCTGCAAGCCTACACCTACGAGATCAGCCGCGATCTGTCGATCTTCGTCGGCCTGATCATCACCAACTGCATCATCATGGGCCGTGCCGAGGCCTATGCGATGCATAATCCGCCACTGCTGGCGACGATGGACGGGCTGGGCAATGCCCTTGGCTATGGGCTGGTGCTGCTGTTTGTCGGCGTGTTCCGGGAGTTGTTTGGCGCAGGTACCCTGCTGGGCATAACCATCCTGCCCCCGGTCTCTGACGGTGGCTGGTATTACACCAATGGCATGATGATGCTGCCGCCGGGCGCCTTCTTCCTGATCGGCGGGTTCATCTGGCTGCTGCGCGCCTGGAAAACGGCGCAGGTGGAGGAGCCGCTGTTTCGCCTCGCCCCGAATTCACGACCCGAAGCGGATTGATGGCCAGGATGCAGCATGGTTGAACACTACCTCAGCCTGGTTATCCGCGCGGTGTTCGTCGAGAACATGGCGCTCGCCTTCTTTCTTGGCATGTGCACCTTCCTTGCCATCTCCAGGCGGGTGGACACGGCGCTGAAGCTGGGCATCGCCGTGATGGCGGTGCTGACCGTGACCGTGCCGCTCAATAACCTGATCCTGCACAACCTGCTCGATGAGGGCGCACTGGCCTGGACCGGAATTGCGCAGCTGCAGATGCTGGATCTGCGTTTCCTTGGACTGCTTACCTATATCGGCGTGATCGCCGCGCTGACCCAGATCCTCGAGATGATCCTCGACAGGTATGTGCCGACACTCTACAACGCGCTGGGGATCTTCCTGCCGCTGATCACCGTCAACTGCGCCATTCTCGGTGCCAGCCTGTTCATGGTGGAGCGCCACTATGACCTTGCCGAGAGCGTGGCGTTCGGTTTCGGTGCCGGTGCCGGCTGGGCGCTGGCGATCGCCCTGCTGGCGGGGGTGCGGGAAAAACTGAAGTACAGCGATGTTCCCGATGGGCTGCAGGGGCTCGGCATCACCTTCATCATCGTCGGCCTGATGTCGCTGGGTTTCATGTCCTTCGCCGGCGTGCAGCTGTAGCGCAATCGCCATGTATATCGAAATCGTCGTCGGCACACTGACCTTCATCGGTATCGTTCTGTTGCTGGTGTTGCTGATCATGGCCGCGCGTTCCCGGCTCATTCCCCGGGGCAGTGTCTCCATCGTCATCAACGACGCCGCGGACAAGCCCATCACCGCGCCGGTCGGTGGCCACTTGCTCAACGCCCTGGCGGTGCATGGTATCTATCTCTCCTCGGCCTGCGGCGGCGCCGGTACCTGCGGCCTGTGCAAGTGCCAGGTGCTGGAGGGCGGCGGCGACGTGCTGCCCACCGAACAGGAGCACCTCAACCGGAAACAGCTGCGCGAGCGCTATCGTCTCGCCTGCCAGGTCGCGGTCAAGCAGGACATGCGGATCCGGGTGGCGGAACAGTTCTTTGCGGCAAGGAAATGGGAGTGCCGGGTCATCTCCAATGACAACGTGGCCACCTTCATCAAGGAGCTGGTGCTGGCGATCCCGCAGGGCGAAGCGATCGAATTTCGTGCCGGCGGTTTCATGCAGGTTGAAGCGCCGCCGTTTCACGTGAAATACCGCGATTTCGACATCCCGGAGCGCTTCAGGGACGACTGGGAGCGGTTCGGGCAGTTCGAGCTGGAGGCGCAGAGCAGCGAACCGGTGATGCGTGCCTACTCCATGGCCAATTATCCGGAAGAAAAAGGGATCCTCATCTTCAATGTGCGCATCGCCTCGCCGCCGCCGGGCAGCGAGGGCATTCCCGCCGGCAAGGTCTCCTCCTGGCTGTTCAGCCTGAAACCGCAGGACACGGTGGCGGTGTTCGGCCCCTTTGGCCAGTTCTTTGCCCGGGAGAGCGATAACGAAATGGTGTTTGTCGGCGGCGGTGCCGGCATGGCGCCGATGCGTTCGCATATCCTGGATCAGCTCAAGCGTCTCGGTTCCTCCCGCAAGATCACCTTCTGGTATGGCGCCCGCTCCCTGAAAGAGGCCTTCTATGTGGACGACTTCAACAGGCTGGCCGGGGAGTACGACAACTTCGAGTGGCATCTGGCGCTGTCCAACCCGCTGCCGGAGGATAACTGGACCGGGCTCTCCGGCTTCATCCACCAGGTGCTGCATGAGCAATACCTCAAGGATCACCCGGCCCCGGAAGAGTGCGAGTACTACCTGTGCGGACCGCCGGTGATGCTCAAGTCGATGCTCAGCCTGCTGGATGAACTGGGTGTCGAAGCAGGCAACATCTTCTATGATGACTTTGGCGGCTGAGACGCCGCAGGGGTGAGCGCAATGATGCTGAATACGATCATCGCCGGAATTGTTCTGCTGGGTGTGCTGTTCGCCGCCATGGCCGTCGGCGCCATCCTTGCCGGCAAGCCGCTCAGGGGTTCCTGCGGTGGCGTGGCCGGGTGTGACGGCTGCAGCCAGTCAGGAGCCTGCAAAAAGAGGAGGCGCAGCGGACCCGGGCAGGGCTAGCGACCGGGTGGTTCACATCAACACGCTTCTTCGGGATGCCGCTGCTACTCTGGTAACATATCGTCCGTACTCGGCAATAGAGAGGCAACTCCGATGCCACAAGATGAGACTCCGATGGACCTGGCTGCGCGGCGCCTGGTAGAGCTGGGCAACGAGTTGGCCGAAAGCGACCAGCAGGCGGACCCGTGGGACATTGCAGACGGCCTGCTGGCCGGGGCGATCCATTACTGGCTCTATGCCCACCAGCCGTGCAGCGATCCGATGTGCGAGGAGTGCGAACCGGTCGCCTCCGCCGAGATGCGCATGTCCGAGTTGCGCAGGCTGCTCGAGGAGTTCGCCGGCGACAGCGACTACTTCCATTCGCCCAATGATGTGAATGTCGGGCGGGCCTGAATCGCTTTGCCCAAGGTAAACCATGCCATCCTGACCGTCGTCTCTCGTCGACGTTTTTCGCTTGATGTGGATCACCTGCTATTCTTGTGGAAAATTACAATAACAGGGAGAGAAGGGGCGGCCCCCTGAGGCACGCTTAACTCCCGGGAGGCGCAATCATTACACGCACAACGTGGATTCCCATACCTGCTGCGGCCTTGCGGCCCTTCGTTGCAGTGTTCGCCCTGCTGCTGGCGCTATCCGTCGAGGCCGCTTCAGGCGTAACGATCGACTCTGCCAGCGAACTGGACTACCCACCCTTTGCGGTCGTCACCGCGGAGGGACGGGCGGACGGTTTTGCGGTGCAACTCCTGCGGGCCTCCGCCGCAGCCATGGGTCATGAAGTGACGTTCCGTGTCGGACCCTGGCACGAGATCAAGGAGGACCTGGCGCAGGGCCGGCTGGATGCCCTGCCCCTGGTTGCGCGCACCGCGGAGCGGGCGCAGAGCTATGACTTTACCTTTCCCTATCTCTCCATGCACGGCGCGGTGGTCGTTCGCCGCGGCGACCGGCGCATCGGCGGTGCCGCCGATCTGGCCGGCAAAAAGGTGCTGGTGATGCGCGGCGATATTGCCGAGGAGTATGTCCGGGACAACCGGCTGAGCGAGCACCTCATCACCACCGAGAGCCTGGAGGAGGCCCTGCGCCGCCTGGCGAGCGGGGAGGGAGATGCGATGGTGGTGCAGGGCCTGGCGGGGCGCAAGCTGATCCGCGAGCTCGGGCTGGATCTGGAGGTGGTCGGGGCGCCGCTTCCCCATTACCAGGACTTCTGCTTCGCGGTGCGCTCGGGCGACAAGGCGCTGCTGGCGATTCTCAACGAGGGCCTGGCACTGGTGATCGCCGATGGCACCTTCGATCGCCTGAGCCGCCAGTGGCTCGGCCCCCTCCTGGAAGAACCCACCCTGCCCTGGCTGCAGATAGTGGCGGTGATCGCCGCAAGCCTGCTGTTCGCCGCGGCGATCGCCTGGCTCTGGCAGCGCAGCCTGGTGCGGCAGGTCACCCGGCGCACCGCGGAACTGGGCGCCGCCAACCGCCGGCTCGCCGAGGAGATTGGCGAGCGCGAGGCGGCCGAGGCTGATCTGCAACGCCATCGGGACCATCTGGAATTCCTGGTGGAGGAGCGCACCGCCGCCCTGGAAGAGCGTAGCGCGCGTTACGAGCTGGTGCTGGCCGGCGCCCAGGATGCCATCTGGGACTGGGATGTGCCGGCGCAAAAAATCCACTACTCACCCCAGTGGAAGGCGCTGCGCGGCTTTGCCGAGGATGAGGTGAGCGACGGGGAGGACGAGTGTTGCGCCCACATCCATCCCGATGATGCGCCGCGGGTATGCGCCGCGATAGAGGACCATTTCGCCGGCCGTACGCCGGTATTCGCCGAGGAGTACCGCATCCGCTGCAAGGACGGGTCCTGGAAGTGGGTCTCCAACCGGGGCCTGGCCCAGCGCGATTCCCAGGGGCGGGTCGTGCGCATGGCCGGTTCCGAGAACGACATAACCGAACGGCGGCGGGCCGAGGAGGAGCTGCGGGAGGCCGCCAGGCAAAAGGATGAATTCCTCGCCATCCTAGCCCATGAGCTGCGCAACCCGCTGGCGCCGATCAGCAATGCCGTCGAGCTGCTGAAGCTCAGCGACCCGGCGGAGCCGACTGTCGTCGAGGCGCGCGACATGATCGACCGGCAGGTCACGCACATGGTGAGACTCATCGACGACCTGCTGGACGTGAGCCGTATCACCCGCGGCAAGATGCGCCTGCGCCGGGAGCGGGTGGAGATCGGCGGCTTGCTCGAACAGGTCGCCGGGACTGCCCGGCCCCAGTTGCAGCAGCATGGCCATGAACTGAGCGTCACGCTGCCGCCGAAGCCCGTTTACCTCGATGCCGATCCGGTGCGCCTGGCCCAGGTGTTCTCGAATCTGCTGCACAACGCCTGCAAGTACACCCCGCAAGGGGGGCGCATTCACCTCAGCGCCGAAGGGGAGGGGGCAAACCTGGTGGTGGGGGTGAGCGACAACGGTATCGGTATCCGTGCCGAAGACCTGCCCCGCCTGTTCGAGCTGTTCGCCCAGGTCGATGAGGGACCCACAACGTGCACCGGCGGGCTGGGTATCGGCCTCGCGCTCTCGCGGCAACTGGTCGAGATGCACGGCGGCAGTATCGAGGCGCGCAGCGAGGGTCCCGGCAAGGGCAGCGAGTTCAGGGTGTCGCTGCCGCTCCTCGAGCACTCTGCGGCAGAGACCCGGCCGTCAGCAGGTGAGGAGCAGACGCAGCCCGGGGCCGCCCAACGCATCCTGGTGGTGGACGATGACCCGGATATCCGCCGTTCCCTCGCCATGTTGTTGCGCCACAGCGGGCATGAGGTGGAGATCGCCCGTGATGGAGCCGAAGCGGTGGAACTGGCCGGGCGCAGCAAACCGGATGTGGTGTTGCTGGATGTCGGTCTGCCCGGGCTTGATGGCTATGCCGTGTGCCGCCGCATTCGCGAACAGCCCTGGGGCAAACGGATGCACATCATCGCGCTCACCGGCTGGGGACAGGATGAGGACCGCCGCAAGACCAGGGAGGCCGGTTTCGATGACCACCTGGTGAAGCCGGTGGAGTTCAAAGCGATACAGGCCTTGCTGGCGAAAGCACACGAGGCTTCAGCCCCCTAACCGCTCACACCACTCCGCTGACCCATCCCAGTATGTGCAACGGCCCCACCTCTTTTACCCGAAGCAATTCCTGCTCATTGCGCACGAACAGCGAGCCGGCAAAACCCATCGCGTTGACCGAGATCTCCTCGAACCGCTCGCGCGCGCGCGGCACCAGCATCAGCAAGCGACGGGTGAGCAGCAGGTTGTAGGGGGCGGACTGGCATTCGATGCCGCCGCGCTCGACGGCTGCGATTTGCAGCGCCCCCAGCATTTCGCGGTAGAGCGCGTGGCACTGTTCGGCGGCGCTGGCCGGTGCAGCGAACAGTTGCCGGGGCAGTGCGGCGATGCGGTGGGGAAAGGGCAGCACGGCTAGGCGGGTCGGTTGCAGCGGCAGCGGGTCGGGCAGCAGCCGTTCCAGCGGCAACGGCTCCTCCCCGGGTGAGAGGGAGCGCGGGATCAGCTGCAGGTGCTTGTGATGCTGGCTGGCACCGGCCACCGTTCCGCCGTTGTAGAAACCGAGCCCGTCGATTTCGCGCAGGCACCAGCAGAGTGCCGCGAAATCGGCGGGGGTGAGCAGCGCCTCCTGCGGTTCGTAGTGGCGTGTTACCAGCAGCAGGTGGTTTTCAACCACGTTGAACTTGTTCAATACCGCAATGTGCCCTGCGCCGATGGCGCCGACGGTAAGAGGCGGTTCCGGCGGGGCGAAGGGATCGCACGGCGTCTGTGTCGCTCCGCCACGCGCCTTCTCCTCCGCCTTGCGCTGCAGGTTTTCGACAATGCGCACCACGAAGGGGATGCCGCCGTCGGTGACGACCTGGCAGCGGGTTGCGATGCGCTGCAGCGCCCCTTCGGCGAGGGCGTGCTCGACGGTCTGCTCAAGTCGCTGCGGCAGCTCGCCGCGGCCGATGATGGATTCGCTAAAAATGGTCATGGCAAGGTGAAAATCGTCACGCTCCCGATCCTGTGCTACTACTTTTTACAGGGCTTTATTATCACACAGCAGCATAGTCGTCCGAGGGAGTGACGCCATGCCAGAGTGCTACAGCCAGCGGATGCTCAACCCGTTTCACGGCATCGTCAACGTGGTGGAGATCGAGGGTGCGGACGCGGTCTGCAGCGACGGCGAGAACTGGACCCTCTTCGTCCACGGCACCAGGGAGGTGGCGGAGATGGCGGACGGGCGCCGCCATGAGGTCGAGACCACCGAGGTGAAGTACGGGGTGTGGTCGCGGCGCGAGGGACTCAAGCGAGCTCCGGTGCGCAACGCGGCCGATTACCAGTTCGTCGACCACATCGGCCGCTACCTGATCGAGGTGATCCGCCTGCATGCCCGCCGGATGCCCTTCCCGCTCCAGGACCATTACGAGCTGTGGCTGCTCGATAGCGCCTTCGACCTGCCGCTGGCGCTGCTCGAAAGCTGCTGCCGCCACGCCGAGACCGCCGATGATCTACCGCTCACCTGGCGTGCCGGGGTCAGGGCGAGGAGCCACTTCAATGTGCCGGAGGCACTGGCAGGAAGGCTGGGGGGTGGCAATCCCGCCGAGGCGGTGGAGCGGCTCGTCAATCGTGCGGCGGGTTCCCGCCCCCGGGCGCAGTGGTTCCTGCGCAACTCGGACCGCAGCGGTCAGGCGCTCAGCGGGATCCGCACCGGAGCCGAACTGGCGCAGCGCAAGCTGCCCGCGGAGGCCTTTCCCGAACAGCAGTTGCGCTCGCACTGGCCGGACCGCAACGACGAGCAACTGGTGCGCGCCTATCTCGACTGGCAGGCGCCGTGGCTGCTGATGCTGCAGCACCTGAGCGACCCGACCCGCGACCGCCTGGAGCAGGCCGCCGTGCAACGGGCGATGCTGATGGCGAAGAGCCATGTCCTCTTTCCCAAGGTGATCGACAGCGGCCGCATCGTCGCGGCGCGGGTCGAGGCGAGCCTGCGCCGCGCCGCCGGGGAGGGGATGGAGAGCAGCCCGGAGAGCGACGCCCTATTTCCCTTTTTCAACGAATAACCTCGTTTCATCTACCTGCTGAAATCAGCCCCTGCGCCTGTCCGGTTTCAACGCGGCGTCTCTCCCGCTATGCTGGCGACGTGCTATGCGGGGGAGATCGAATGGAGTATGGAATGATCCAGGTGGCCGGCGTGATAGACCGGGCCGAGGCGCGGCTGCTCATCGACAGCGGGGTGCGCTACCTCGGCTTTCCGCTGCGCCTGCCGGTGAACGCGGAGGACCTGAGCGAGGAGGCGGCGGCCGAGCTCATCGCGGCATTTCCGCCGGGGGTGAAGGGGGTGCTGATCACCTATCTCGACCGGGCCGGGGAGGTGCTCGCCTTCTGCCGCAAGCTCGGTGTCGACATGGTGCAACTGCACGGCCCGATCGCCGCCGAAGAGCTGGCGAAGATCAGGAGCGCATGGCCGGCACTGGTGGTGATCAAGAGCCTCATCGTGCGCGGCGGCAATCTCGCTGAGCTCAAGGAGCTGATCGCCGAAAGCGCGCCCTATGTGGACGCCTACATCACCGACAGTTTCGACCCGCAGACCGGCGCCGAGGGGGCCACCGGCAAGACCCACGACTGGGCCATCGACCGGGCGCTGGTGGAGCAGTCACCGAAGCCGGTGATCCTCGCCGGCGGCCTCGATGCCGACAACGTGCGCGAGGCGATCCTCACGGTGCGCCCCTTCGGCGTGGATGTGCACACCGGCATCGAGGGTGCGGACGGCAGGAAGGATGAGGCGCTGGTACAGCGGTTCGTAGCCGAGGCCAGAAATGGTTTCGCCGAAAAATGATTTCACCACAGAGACAAGGAGTTCACGGAGAGAGATTAACCCGGCAATGAAACAGGACTCTACCTGGACTTGAACGTCATGCCATGGCGGCCACGGGCCGCCTTTCATCGACCTGTTAAACCTGCTCATAGGACGGGCCGTGCCCGCCGCATATCAGCTTCTTAATTGCCGGATATAGGCTTTTTCCTCTGTGTTCTCCGTGTCTCTGTGGTGAATGATTGTTTTGTCTCAAAACCCCGGCACCTCACGATCCTGCGGGAAACTCACCGCGTAGCCGAACTCGATGGCGAGCTCCTGCTGCGCCTTGAGTTCGCTCTTCCACGTCAGCACGCCGGGACGGTTTTCCACGTTCTGCTCCGTCGGTGCGGTGCTGCCCTCGAGCAGTTCGACCTTGATCGTCTCGTCGCGTGAGACGGGGATCTGATCGAATACGGTGACCGGCATGGCGACCCGGTGGCGGTTGGTGAGGGTGATGCGGTAGTGGCGCTCGATGCGCTGTTCGCGCTTGATGATCCCCTGGCGGCCGCGCTCGTCACTGAGCAGCTTGTACTCGACCTCGATGGCGTCATCGGCACCGAAGGCGAGCGCCAGTTCGTCGCCCGGCAGCAGGGCGGGGCGGTTGACGGTGCCGACAAAGACGCCGTCGCGCTGCAGCCGCCACTGTCCGGGCAGCAGCGGCGCCTCGCCGCGATAGTCGAGCTCGGCGTAGAGGAAGGCGCGCTGATCGAGCTTGGGGGCGGTACGTGCGCTCATGCGCGCATCGAAGCCCTGTTTGCCCAGCACGAAGCGGTGTTGGCTGTTGTCGGCGGGCACGCTCACCCGGCCGGGGATGCGGTAGCGCACGGAAAACTCGCTCACCTGGGAGGTGGCGACCAGCTCCTCGGCTGCCATGGGTTCGGCCTGCGGCGCCATCGCCCCGGCCAGCAGTTCGTCGGCCATCTCGACCTTGCTCTCGCGCATGCGTGAACTCAGCGGCACCGGCGGCCGGTAGAAATCGATCCACCAGGGGGTGAGCTCCGGCATCGCGGCGCCGGCGCCGGGGCGGGCGGTGGAGACGGTGAGCTGCGCCTCGCGCCAATCCTCGCCGGTGGCCTGGCGGATGGTTGCAGCCTGGGTCAGGGCGAGCTTGCCGCTGCCGGTGTCGAGTTCGGCGTCGTAGAGCGGCGACCAGGAGGCGCCGCCGAGCTGGTAGCTGAGGTCGAAGCGCGCCTTGCCGGCGCCCTCGGCCTGGACCAGGATGGCGGCGGTGATGCTGTCACGCCGCCCGGTCTGGATCTGGCGCAGCTCCTGTTCGAGCTTGCGGATGGTCTCTTCCACCGTGCGCAGCTCCTGCTGCAGCGCAACCTTGGCGGCGTTGGTCTCGGCCATTCCCTTGCCGATGGCCGCCCAGGCGGCGGGCCACTTCTCCGGGACGAACTGGCGCTGGCCCGGCTCGCCCTCTTCTCCAGGCAGGGCGGCGAGGCGCTCGATGAAGCGGGCCTGGGTCTCCAGCGCCTTGCCGCGTCCTTCGAGGCGCGCCTTCTCGTCCTGCCGGGCCTGCAGTTGCTGGCGCAGTTCGCGCTCGCGCTGCTGCGCCACCTCGGCGGCGAAGGCGCGACGGCTCTCCACCGCAGCGATGCGCAGCCCCCGGAGGCCCTGCCCAGTTGCCCGCAGCGAGGCCTCGAACAGCTGGGCGGGGAGCCCGCTCACCAGGATGGTGTGTTCGCCGGCGGGCAGGGTGACCTCCAGCCGGCGGGTGACCTCGGCGCGGTCGAGATAGACGGTGACCTGATCGACGCTGTTGCTGGTGGGGGTGATGTCACCGGCGATGGCCATCACCGGCAGCAGCAGGGTGATGGCGAGGAGCTGCTTCCTTCCCATGCTGTTCTCCTTGTTGTGGCGGAAAGGCTTACGCTCAACATAGCGGTCGCACTTGGAAGTAACAAGTTGCAAGTTGCAAGTCACAAGAGAACCATTTCTTGCCACTTGCCACTTGCCACTTGCCACTTGCCACTTGCCACTTGTCACTTGTCACTTGTCACTTGTCACTTACCAGATGGCGCTGCTGGCGAAGTGTGCGTCGGGAGCGCGATCCCGCTGGTCCGGCCGCAAAGTCGGGCGCCCCCTTCTGGCCGCTCAGCGCATAGTCGGCAAGCAGCGCCGTCTCGGCCTGCACCGGGTCGACCTCGAGCGGGCCCGTCAGCGCCTGGTGCAGCAAGGTGAAGAGGCGCGGCAGCTGGATGCGGTGGGTCTGCCCGGTGCGCTCGTAGAGCCAGTCGCTGAGAGCGAGAAAACGGGCGAACGGCGCCTCGCCGAGGAGCAGCGGCAGGGTGGCGCGGAAGCGGCCGGCGTTGGCGACGAGGTCCCAGTAGCGGGCGAAGCGGGTGAGGCGCTGCATATCGGCGAAATCGATGCGGTCGGTGGCGAGCACGTTGTAGGGCGGATTGGGCTGGTAGCGCATGGCGTGCGCCTCGCTGTGGCGGGCGATGGGCGCGCCGCGCAGCCGCTTGAGGATGCCGACCTGGATCTCGTGGGGATTCATCGCCGCCAGCCGGTCGAAGCCGGCGGCGAAGCTCGCCATATCCTCTCCGGGCAGGCCGATGATGAGGTCGGCGTGCAGGTGGGCGTGGCTCTCGCGGCGCAGCCAGTTGAGGTTGGCCCCGGTTTTGGCGTTGTCCTGCCTGCGGCTGATAAGCGCCTGCACCTTCGGGTTGAAGCTCTGCACCCCGATCTCGAACTGCAGCGAGCCCGGCGGAAAGCGCCGAATGGTGGCCTTCAGCGCCTCGGGCAGGCGGTCGGGGACCAGCTCGAAGTGGAGGAACGTCTCCTCATCAAGCCGCTCGAGAAAGAACTCCATGATACGGATGCTCTGCTCGACCTTGAGGTTGAAGGTGCGGTCGACGAACTTGAAGCGGCGCAGGCCGCGCCGGTAGAGCGCCGCCATCTCGCCGAGGAAGGTGTCGAGGTCGAACGGGGTGGCGCTCCTGTCCAGCGCTGAGAGGCAGAACTCGCACTTGAACGGGCAGCCGCGCGAGGCCTCGACGTAGACCACGCGGTGTTCGATATCGTGGTCGCTGTAGTGGCGGTAGGGGAACTGCAACTGCTCCAGGGCGAATGGTCCCGGCTCTATGACCTTCTCCGCCGGCCGCTCGCCGGCGAGCAGGCGCTCGCACAGCCGGGCGAAGGTCAGGTCCGCCTGCCCGGGAATGAGATAGTCGGCCAGCGCCACGATGCGCTGCACCTCCTGTTCGTAGCTCACCTCCGGGCCGCCGAGCACGACGATGATCTCCGGGCGAACCTGCTTGAGGATCGCCACCAGCTCCTCGCTCTCGCGGGCGTTCCAGATATAGACCCCGAGGCCGATGATGCGCGGATCGTGCGCCAGCAACTGCTCGGCGATATCGATGGGCCGCTGCTTGATGGTGAACTCGAGCAGCTGGGTGCGCGATTCCAGCGGCCCCATATTCGCCAGCAGATAGCGCAGCCCGAGCGAGGCGTGGCTGTAACGGGCGTTGAGAGTGGTGAGCAGGATATCGGCCATGGTGGGAACGGTTGGTGCGAATGGGCAGAGGGTAGCAGATCAACCGACATCCATGAAAAGCGATTAACGCAAAGGACGCAAAGACGCAAAGGACGCGAAGAAGAACATAGGGCCGGCGATTAGGCATAAGCAACCTTTGCGCTCTTTGCGTCTTTGCGCCCTTTGCGTTGAAAGGGTTTTGTCTTGACAGGATGTGCCGCTGCGGTGGAGGGTGTGCGCTTTACATCGATCGGAATTACAGTGGCGATAATCTGGAACAAACAGGACGGCGACACCCGCTACGAGGTGCGCTCGGCGGGGAATACCCGGCGGCTCTACACCAATGGGGTGTTTCACAGCCAGTACAATCCCGCCAGCCCGGTGACCGGCAGCGTCTGGGACCTGTTGCTGCTGCCGGCCTTCTTCCGGCCCGGGGCGGTGCGCCGGGTGCTGGTGCTGGGGGTCGGCGGCGGGGCGGTGATCCGCCAGCTCAATCATTTTCTGCAGCCGGAGCAGATCGTCGGCGTGGAGCTCAACCCGGTGCACCTGGAGGTGGCGCGGGAGTTCTTCGCGGTGGAGGCCGGCAATGTGGAGCTGTTCCTCGACGATGCCATCTGGTGGGTGAAGCAGTATCGCGGCGCGCCTTTCGACCTGGTCATCGATGACCTCTTCAGTGACAACGGGGGCGATCCGCAGCGGGCCATCGAGGCGGACGGGCGCTGGTTCCGCAGCCTGCTCAAGCTGCTTGCGCCGGAGGGGACGCTGGTGACCAACTTCGGTTCGCCGCAGGAGCTCAAGTGCTGCGCCTGGTTTGCCGACGAGCGCATCCGCCGCCGCTTCCCCGCCGCCTTCAAGCTCACCACGCCGCTGTACGAGAACGCCATCGGCGCCTTCCTGCGCCTCCCGGCCGACACTATCGAGCTGCGCCGCCATCTGTCCGCCTGGCCCGAACTGGATGTCGCGAAGAGCCGTTGCCGGCTCAACTACGCGATTCGGCGTCTGAAGATGGGAACGTGAGATTGCTAGATCGCGGGATCGTAATCTCGGGGGTTGAGGATATCACCCTCACGCCCTCACGCTCTCACGCCCTCACGCCCTCACGCCCTCACGCCCTCACGCCCTCACGATCTCACTATCTCGCGATCTCGCGATCTCGCGATCTCGCGATTCTCACACCCCCTCCACGGTTGTTTCTGTCACATAGAGTCCTTACTCTTGAGGTTTTCCGGAAAAAGAATCGACAGGTAGAAAAATGACCGCCGCCAAGGAGTCCCTGCAGGAGAGCATCGCCAAGCAGCGCAAGGCACTCACCACCATGATGAAGACACCGGTGACCAAGGTGGCGCAGGCCTGTGTCGCTGTGTGGCACGATCGGGAAAAGCTGGACGCGCTGCTGCTCGCCTCGTTGGCGGGCATTCCCTACTGCAAGTATCTCTACGCCCTGGACCCCCACGGGGTGCAGGTCAGCAGCAACATCAGTGCCGAAGGGCTGATCGACAAGGATTTCGGTCGCGACCGCTCGTCGCGCCCCTACATGCAGCAGATCAAGGTCGGCACCGACTTCCTGCTCTCCGAGGCCTATATCAGCCTGCGCGCGCGCCGCCCCTCGCTCACCGCACTGAAGACGGTGTTCGACGGGGCCAACAACCTGATCGGCTACGTGGGGGCCGATTTCGACCTGCGCGACCTGCCGCTGACCCGCGAGCTCTACGACGAGCCAACCTCCTGGCGCCAGATCAAGGGCGACCCGGCGATCCGCGGCAGCGTCTTCCACCAGACCCGCAGCGACAGCCGCATGGATACCCACATCGAAGAGGTGCTGGGGGTGATGGAGGAGCTGATCCTTGAGCACGGGGTGTTCCACTCGAAGATGCATTTCTCCAGCAGCCGCGCCACCATCTGGCTGGTGGACGACCCGTTCCGCTACCGCCTGCTGGATATCGACATGCTGACCGACCCGGATATCTGCCTGGCCTACCCGCGCCGAGCCTATCCGGAGGGGGCGGTGGTGCCGCCCGGGCGGATCCGTGATCTGCTCGAGGGGCTGCGCGAGCTGCGTTTCATGGACGAGATGTTCTATCTGCGCTCCGGGACGCTCAATATTTTCAACGGCATGGTCAGCCTCACCTTCTCCTGCGACGGTTCCCATTACATCCCCTGGGACGAGTTCCTCGACCGCGAACACGCCTTCTGGGCGAGCCATCTGACCAGCGGGTGAGACGCCCAAAGCGGATAACCGATAGGGTTATTCGATTGAATTACCTACAAGAGCTTAGGAAATATCCTACAGCGTGTAGGAAGCGATTCAGGGTAGTCTGTACCCACGTGCTGCAGGGAGGCAGCGTCGGAAGAAAATGCGATTTTCCCACCATGGACGGTGGTCGGCCACGGATGGCCGAACCTCCATCTGTTTCAGTGTCAGTGGAGAGGCGAGTGTCTACGGATAGATGTTCACTTCTCCGTTCGGTTCAGGATGAACGGCACGCCGCGGGCGCAAGGATGCGCATAGCGGCAACCTATCTGGTCTGTAGACCGTGCCTCCTTTCCACATCCGTTCCCACCCGCTCATATTCCGCGATCACCTGCGCACCCACCAGCACGATCACCGCTGCGGCCTCCAGGCTGAGCAGGGCGATGATTGCCGTGGCGAAGGTGCCGTAGACCACGTTGACCAGCGACAGGGTGGAGAAGTACCACAGCAGGAAGTGGCGCGTCAGCTCCCACAGCAGGGCGGCGCTCAGCCCGCCGATGAAGGCGTGGCGCAGGGCGAGCTTGCCCACCGGCATCACCAGGTAGAGCGAGGTCAGCAGCAGCACCTCGCCACCCACCCCCAGCAGGTAGAGCAGGATGGCGGCCGGCTGGCTCAGCGGCATACTCTGGCCGAGCAGGCTGATGCTGTGGGTGTCGAGCCGGTGCAGCGCGCCGCTGACCAGGCTGACCAGCAGGAAACCGAGGGCGAGAAACAGGATGTAGAGGTAGGGGATGACCGCCGAGACGAGAAAGCGGCGGCGACGGATCGCGACCCGGTGAAAGAAGATCACCGACATCGCATTCTCCAGCACGGTGAAGGCGAGCGAACTGAAAAACAGCAGGATGAGCATGCCCACCACGCCGATCACCTTCCAGTTTTCGACAAAGGCGGCGATCTGGCCGGTTAGTGCCTCCTCCTGGCCGGGTGCCAGCAGCGCCAGGTAGTGGCGTGCGGTCTCGAGCAGCAGCGTCGGTTCGACGACCTGTGAGAGCAGCACCAGGATCAGCGCAACCATCGGCACCAGCGAGAGCAGGGTGTAGTAGGCCACCGCCCCGGCCAGCAGGAAGCCCTGGTTGGCGCGAAAGCCCATGACGATCCGGCGCAGGAAGGCCAGCGGGTTGTCGATGATGAGGCGCAGGCGGCTTGGGGAATCGGGCATCTGCAGAACATACCCGAATCGGGGGAGGGTGCGCCACTGCAGCGACGGGTCCGCATCGGTTATTCTTCGGACTCGGACACAGGAGGAGAAGAGAGTGACGATGAATTCGGATCCGAAGCCGGCGATCTCGCCCCGGCTGTTGTGGCAGGCGCTGCTGATCGGCAACGCGATGAGCCTCGGGGTATTGCTGTTTGTCTTCCAGCGCATGATGGCCGTGGCCATTGCACCGCAGTTATCCGTGTGGTTGCTGGGCGGCGGGCTGTTGCTGGCGCTGCCGGCATGGCGCTATCGCCGTCGTCGCAGTGAAGGGGCGCACCCGCCCGGCAAGCAGAGCGAGAACGCCCGGCAACTGGCGCAGCTCAACCAGGTGGTGGTGGCCTGTGCGCTGGCGGAGTTGCCGGGCATTGCCGGCTGCTTCTACTACCTCTTCAGCCGCGAATGGGGCGGCACCCTGCTGCTGCTGGGAGTGACGGCCATCCTGCTGCTGTTGGCGAGGCCGCGCTGAGCCCCCTTCGGGAGGAAGGCGGTGACGGGATCGACTACGCTCTTTTCACACACCTCACCATCGAGAAAAGGGGGATCGCATGAAAACGTGGATGGCCTTGCTGGCACTGCTCTGCCTGCCCATAGGCGTGCAGGCCGAAGTGGTCGGCGAGGAGCTGAGCTATGAAAGCGGCGGCACCACCTTTAGCGGCTATCTCGCCTATGACGACCGGCTGACGGGCGAGCGCCCCGGGGTGCTGGTGGTGCACGAGTGGTGGGGGCACAACGACTACGTGCGCGAACGGGCGCGGATGCTGGCGCAACTGGGCTATACCGCCCTGGCACTGGACATGTACGGCGACGGAAAGGTGGCGCAGCACCCGGACGATGCGGGCAAGTTCGCCGGCGCGGTGCGCAGCAACATGGCTGAGGCCGAAGCGCGTTTTCGCGCCGCCCTCGCCGTGCTGCGCAACCACGCCACCGTCGACGGCGGGAAGGTGGCGGCGATCGGTTACTGCTTCGGCGGCGGCGTTGTCCTTGAGATGGCCCGGCGCGGCCTCGACCTCCCGGGTGTGGTCAGCTTCCACGGAAGCCTGGGGACCGACTCGCCGGCGGAAAAGGGCGATATCCTCGCCAGGATTCTGGTGCTCAACGGCGCCGACGACCCCTATGTCCCGGCCGAGCAGGTGAAGGCGTTCAAGGCGGAGATGGATGCGGCAGGCGCGGACTACACCTTAATCAATTATCCCGGCGCGGTGCACTCCTTCACCAACCCGCAGGCCGATGACTTTGGCAAGCGCTTCGACATGCCGCTTGCCTACAACGCCGAGGCGGACCGGCAGTCGTGGGCCGAGATGCAGCGCTTTTTCACCCGGATCTTCGGCGAGTGACGGCGGCACCTGCACTCCCGGGGATCCTGTTGCGCTGGCTTGCCGTGCTACTGGCCGCGCAGATTAGCGTGGCCTGCGCCATCACCGATGGGACGGCGGTCTCGCTGCAGCCGCTCTTTGCGGATCTGACCTTCTCCCGACCGGTGGCGATGTTGCAGACGCCGGGCGCCAGCCCCTACTGGTACGTGGTGGAGAAGGGCGGCCGGGTGGTGCGCGTGGAGGGGGAGGGGAGCGCGGCGCTCACGGCGCTGTTCGTCGATATCAGCGATCGGGTGGATGCGGGGCCCTCCGAGGCGGGGCTGCTCGGCATGGCGTTTCACCCCGATTTTGCCGACAACGGCCAAGTCTACCTCTCCTATACCCGCGGTGCTCCGCTGACCTCGGTGCTGTCGCGTTTCGCCAGCCGTGATGGTGGCCTGACCCTCGATGCGGCCAGCGAGGAGGTGCTGCTGGAGGTGCCCCAGCCCTACGGCAACCACAACGGCGGCCAGATCGCCTTCGGCCCCGACGGCTACCTCTATTACGGGCTTGGCGATGGCGGCGCCGGGGGCGATCCCCACGGCAACGGCCAGAACACCCAGACCCTGCTCGGGGCGATGCTGCGCCTCGCCGTGAACGGCCCCTCTCCCTACGCCATCCCGCCGGACAACCCCTTTGTCGGGGGCGGCGGCCGGCCCGAGATCTACGCCTGGGGCCTGCGCAACCCCTGGCGCTGGAGCTTCGATCACCTCGGCGGCGAGCTGTGGGTCGGCGACGTGGGGCAGAACGCCTGGGAGGAGATCGATCGGGTCAGCCTGGGCGACAACCTCGGCTGGAACCTGTGGGAGGGGAGTCACTGCTTCACCCCGGTGGCGTGCCGCAGCGAGGGGGTGGTGATGCCGGTGGCCGAATACTCCCACGCGCTGGGCTGTTCGGTGACCGGTGGTTACGTCTACCGCGGCGAGGCCATCCCGGCGCTCTACGGGAGATACCTCTTCGGCGATTTCTGCAGCGGCACGGTATGGCAGCTCGACAGCGGTAATCTCCAGGCGGGCGCGCGCATCCTCATCGAGAGCGGGCTGCAGCTCTCCTCCTTCGCCGAGGACCGCAACGGCGAGCTCTACTTGCTCGATTACGGCTCTGGGGGTATTTTCCGTCTGGTGCCCGAGTGAAATAATTTGATTGTAAAAGGGTTTTTAGCTGTTACCTGTCAAACGGCAGACCCGGGAGGATGTTGCAGTGAGTGACAAAACATTCGCGGTGGTCTTCAGCGGCAAGGTCGCTGAAGGGGCCTCCGTGGAGCTGGTCAAAAGCAACGTTGCCAAGCTGTTCAAGGTGGAGGTGGCGAAGGTCGAGCGCCTGTTCAGCGGCGCGCGGGTGGTGATCAAGAAGGGCCTCGACGAGGAGACCGCGAAAAAATACCAGGCGGCGCTGACCCGGGCCGGCGCCGTGTGCGAGGTGATCGATGCAGCAGCGCCGGCTGCCACAACAGTCGAGCCGGCGCCGGCGAAGCCCGCACCGGCGGCTGCGCCTTCGACGCTCGAGGTCCAGAGTGCCCCGGATGCCGAGCCCGATACACTCGGCCTGACCAAGTATGTGGTCAAGAAGGCGCCGGAGGATCTGGGTGAGCTCGCCGGCGCGACGGTCGACCAACCCGGCATCGTGCTGGTGGAGCATCGGGAGGTGCCCCCGCCCGAGCTGGACCTCAGCGGGCTGAGCATGGACAAGCCGGGCGCCATCCTGGTGGAGCATGAGGAGGTAACTCCGCCCGAGGTGGATGTCAGCGGCATCAGCATGGCTGAACCGGGTGCGGATATCGGCGAGGCCGAACCGGTCGAGGAGCTGGAGGTGGATGTCAGCGGGCTGAGCATGGATGAGCCGGGGGTCATCCTGGTCGAGCACGAAGAGGTTCCCGAACCGGAGATCGACACCAGCAAGCTCAGTATCGGCTGACCCCGCCGTTGCGGCAGCCGGGATGCGCTATACTTCCGTCCGGTTCGGCAAAATACCCTGTGTCGCCCATTCCCCCGCTAACCCAACTTCGGAATACCCGGTTTGTCATACAGTGTTGAAAAGCGCGTTGCCCGATTTGCGGCGGCGCACCTCGCGCCGCTGCTCAAGGGCAGCATGGTTGGGCTGGAGAAGGAGAGCCTGCGGGTAAACAGCGAGGGCAAGATCTCCCAGACACCGCACCCGCAGCAGTTGGGCTCTGCCCTGACCCATCCCTACATTACCACCGACTACTCCGAGGCGTTGCTGGAGTTCATCACCCCCCCCTTCCATGAGGCGGGCGAGGCGCTCGGTTTCCTGCGCGACCTGCAGCAGTTCGTCTACACCCGGCTGGACAACGAACTGCTGTGGGCCACCAGCATGCCCTGCGTGGTGGCCGGCGAGTCGAGTATTCCCATCGCCTACTTTGGCGAGTCCAATGTCGGCAGGATGAAGTCGGTCTATCGCCACGGCCTGGGCCACCGCTACGGGCGTGTGATGCAGGTGATCGCCGGGGTGCACTTCAACTACTCCTACAGCGACGCCTTCTGGCAGGGGCTGCAGCAGCTCGAGGGGGATGACCGACCGCTGCAGGATTTCATCTCCGAACGTTATTTCGGCCTGCTGCGCAACCTGCTGCGGGTCGGCTGGCTTATCCCCTACCTGTTCGGCGCCTCACCGGCGGTGTGCAAATCCTTTCTCAACGGCAAGGAGAACACGCTGCACTCCTTCGACGACTATACCTATTTCGAGCCCTATGCCACCTCGCTGCGCATGGGCGATATCGGCTATCAGAACAACAAGGAGAACGAAACCGGGATCAAGGCCGACTACAGCAGCCTGCAGGGTTACGTCGCCAGCCTGACCAATGCGATCAACACCCCCTGTCCGGTATATAAAAAGATCGGGGTGAAGGTGGACGGCGAATATCGCCAGCTCAACGCCAACATCCTGCAGATCGAGAACGAGTACTACAGTACCGTGCGCCCCAAGCAACTGCTGCAGGGCAACGAAAAGCCGTCGCTGGCGCTCAAGCGCCGCGGGGTGCGCTATATCGAGTTGCGCTCGCTCGATGTCAACGCCTTCGATCCGTTGGGGATCAACGAATCGCAGCTCCATTTCCTCGAGGCGCTGCTGCTCTACTGCCTGTTCGCCGACAGCCCTCCCATCAGTGCCATCGAGCGGGTGGAGATCGACCAGAACGAGATGCGTGTCGCCCACCGCGGGCGTGAGCCGGGGCTCAACCTGATGCGCTGCGGCACTGCGGTGGCGCTGAAGCAGTGGGCGGGGGAGATCTGCGAGGCGATGGCACCGGTGTGTGAACTGCTCGACAGCAACACCGCCAGGCGCCCCTACCAGCAGGCGCTGGCGCGCCAGCGCCGGGCGGTGGAGAACCCCGACCTCACCCCCTCGGCGCGCATGCTGGCCGAGATGCGCAGCAGCAAGGAGAGCTTCTTCGAGTTCGCGCGGCGAAAGTCGCTGGAGTACCAGTGGCACTTCGCCGAACTGCCGATCGCCCGGGAACAGGAGCAGATGCTGACCGAGATGGCCGAGCGCTCCCTGCGCAAGCAGGCCGAGATCGAGGCGGCGGACGACATGGGCTTCGACGAGTACCTGCAGCAGTACTTCAGCCAGTCGTGACGGTGCGGAGGGCACGCCCCCGTGTTTGCCACAGAGGACACAGAGAACACAGAGGAACTGCGAAAAACGAAACCGGGCAGTTGCCGTGTTGGTGTATGGATGCGGGAGCCTTCGTCTTCCCACCCTCTGTGAGCTCTGTGTCCTCTGTGGTGGCGCCCGTATATGCGAGATTGGCTAAGGGCGCGCGCGGACGTACAATGTGCGGCCCTTTTGGTGAACATTCATGATCTATCCCGATTCTTTTGATGTCATTGTGGTTGGCGGCGGCCATGCCGGTTCCGAGGCGGCCCTGGCGGCGGCGCGCATGGGTTGCCGCACCCTGCTGCTCTCGCACAACATCGAGACCCTTGGGCAGATGTCCTGCAACCCGGCCATTGGCGGTATCGGCAAGGGCCACCTGGTGCGCGAGGTCGACGCCCTCGGCGGCCTGATGGGGTGCGCCATCGACAAGGGCGGCATCCAGTTTCGCACCCTCAACGCCTCCAAGGGGCCGGCGGTGCGCGCCACCCGCGCCCAGGCCGACCGCCAGCTCTACAAGGCGGCGGTGCGCCATGCGCTGGAGAACGAGCCCAACCTGAGCCTGTTCCAGCAGGCGGTCGAAGATCTCATCGTCGAGGGCGAGCGGGTCACCGGGGTGGTGACCCTGATGGGGTTGAAGTTCCGGGCCCCTGCGGTGGTGCTGACCGTCGGCACCTTCCTCGGCGGACTGATCCACATCGGCCAGGTGAACTACCAGGGCGGGCGTGCCGGCGATCCCCCGGCCAACGCGCTCTCCCATCGACTGCGCGAACTGCCGTTCCGCGTCGAGCGGCTCAAGACCGGAACCCCGCCGCGCATCGACGGGCGCTCCCTCGACTACAGCGTGATGCAGGCCCAGCCGGGCGACGATCCGGCGCCGGTGTTCTCCTTCCTCGGTAAGCCGGCGGATCACCCCGAGCAGGTGGCCTGCCACATCACCTATACCAACGAGCGCACCCACGAGATCATCCGCGGCGGGCTCGACCGCTCGCCCATGTACAGCGGCATCATCGAGGGGGTGGGGCCGCGCTACTGCCCCTCCATCGAGGACAAGGTGGTGCGCTTCGCCGACAAGGTCTCGCACCAGATCTTCGTCGAGCCCGAGGGGCTGACTACCCACGAGATCTACCCCAACGGCATCTCCACCTCGCTGCCGTTCGACGTGCAGCTGGCGCTGGTGCGCTCGATCGCCGGCTTCGAGCGGGCGCACATCACCCGCCCCGGCTACGCCATCGAGTACGACTTCTTCGACCCGCGCGACCTCAAGCCGAGCCTCGAGACCAAGCACCTGGCCGGGCTCTTCTTCGCCGGCCAGATCAACGGCACCACCGGCTACGAGGAGGCCGCGGCGCAGGGGCTGCTCGCCGGGCTCAACGCCGCCCGCCTGGTGCAGGAGAAGGAGCCCTGGTCACCGCGCCGCGACGAGGCCTATATCGGCGTGATGGTGGACGACCTCATCACCCGCGGCACCGCCGAGCCCTACCGCATGTTCACCTCCCGCGCCGAGTACCGCCTGCTGCTGCGCGAGGACAACGCCGACCTGCGCCTCACCCCCGCCGGCCGCGAACTGGGGCTGGTGGACGATGCGCGCTGGGCCGCCTTCGAGGCCAAGCGCGAGGCGATAGAGCGCGAACAGCAGCGCCTGCGCCAGACCTTTGCCCGCCCCGCCGAGGTGCACAACGCCGAGGCCCTGCTCGGCGGACCGCTCACCCGCGAATACCGCCTGGAGGAGCTGTTGCGCCGCCCCGACGTGAGTTACGCCGCCCTCGCCGAACTGCTGCCCGGCTTCGAGCCGGAGGCCGACCCTCAGGTCGCCGAACAGGTCGAGGTGCAGCTCAAGTACGCCGGCTACATCGAGCGCCAGTACGAGGAGATCGCCCGGGCACAGCGCAACGAACACACCGCGATCCCGGCGGAGCTCGACTACAGCGCCGTGCGCGGCCTCTCCGCCGAGGTGCAGGAAAAGCTCGGGCGAACCCGCCCCACCACCATCGGCCAGGCCTCGCGCATCCCCGGCGTCACCCCTGCCGCGATTTCGTTGTTGTTGATTTATTTGAAAAAAAATCCAAAAAGCATTCAACGCAAAGAACGCGGAGACGCAAAGGACGCGAAGGGCTAAATGGCGTGATCGACATGAGGAGCCGGAAACAAAATAGTGCTGAATCAGTGGGTAGCGAAAGCATTAGCCCCTCTTTGCGTCCTCTGCGTCTTTGCGCGATGCACATGGATGTGCAAGTGCCGCGATGGCAGGACGCCATTGAGCGGCCCCTTTGCGTTAAAAGGTTTTCTTCGTGACGGAACTCCGAGCCAAACTCGACGCCGGGCTGGAAAAACTCGGGCTGGACCTGCCGGGGGCGGTGCGCGAGGGGCTGGTCGCCTATGTCGGCCTGCTGGCCAAGTGGAACAAGGCCTATAACCTGACCGCCATCCGCGATCCGGGGGAGATGGTGACCCGCCACCTGCTCGATTCCCTGGCGGTGGTGCCCCATTTCCATGCCCGGCGCTGCATAGACGTGGGCACCGGCGGCGGCCTGCCGGGGATCCCGCTGGCGCTGGTCTTTCCCGAGCGGCAGTTCGTGTTGCTCGACTCGAACAGCAAGAAGACCCGTTTTCTGGTGCAGGCCCGGGCCGAGCTGGGGCTGGCCAATGTCACCGTGGTGCATGGCCGGGTCGAGGATTATCGACCCGAGCAGCCCTTCGATGCGGTTATCACTCGCGCTTTTGCCTCGGTTGCTGATATCCTGACAAGTTCCCGCCACCTGCTGGCCCCCGGTGGGGAGTTTCTGGCAATGAAGGGGCTCGTGCCGGCCGACGAGCTGGCGAGTTTGCCGCCGGGTTTTCACCTCGAGGAGGTGATCGCCCTTACGGTGCCGGGACTGGAACAGGAGCAGCGCCACCTGCTGCGCATCGGCCAAGACATGACAGCGGAAGGTCGGGAGGAGAATTAAATATGGGCAAGATCATCGCAGTAGCGAACCAGAAGGGCGGGGTGGCCAAGACAACCACCTGCATCAATCTTGGCGCCTCCTTTGTCGCCACCAAGCGCCGCGTGCTGGTGGTGGACCTCGACCCCCAGGGCAACGCGACTGTCGGCAGCGGCGTCAGCAAGGAGAGTTTCGAGCTGAGCAGCTACCACGTGCTGCTGGGCAAGGCACCCGCCTCCTCGGCGATCATCCGTGCCGAGGCGTCGAACTACGACATCCTGCCCACCAACGGCGACCTGACCGCCGCCGAGGTGGAGCTGATGAGCATGATGGTGGCGCGGGAGCAGCGGCTGCGCCAGGCGCTCGAGCCGATCCGCGACAACTACGATTTCATCCTCATCGATTGCCCGCCCTCGCTCAATATGCTGACCCTCAACGCGATGGTGGCGGCCGACTCGGTGATGATCCCGATGCAGTGCGAGTACTATGCCCTGGAGGGTCTGAGCGCCCTGCTCAACACCATCGAGGAGATCCGCGGCTCGGTCAATCCCCGGCTGGAGATCGAGGGGCTGTTGCGCACCATGTACGACCCGCGCAACAACCTGGCTACCGATGTCTCCGGGCAGCTGATTCTGCACTTCGGCGACAAGGTCTACCGCACCGTGATCCCGCGCAATGTGCGCCTCGCCGAGGCACCCAGCCACGGCATGCCGGCGCTCAACTATGACCGCACCTCCCGCGGCGCGGTGGCCTACCTGGCCCTGGCCGGGGAGATCCTGCGCCGCAGCGGCTCGCAGCCGCAGCAGGCTGCGGTTTAAAGAACATTTTCACCGCAGAGGCGCAAAGTGCGCGAAGGTGATTGATTTTAACAGGGCTGAGTTCAGCGCGGTGGCGGCTGGGTGAGGCACACCTTTTTATAAGGGTTTTTCTCTGCGCGATGCACAGGGAGGTGCAAGTGCCGCGGAGGCAGGACGCCATCGAGCGGCCCTTTGCGGTGAGTGCTTTTGATTTGATTTGGATGAAAGATTGATGGCAGCGAAAAAGAGAGGATTGGGCAAGGGGCTGGAGGCGCTGCTCGGCAGCAGCGCCGCGGCGTCCGGACTGGGTGCAGAGGAGATGGTGACGCAGGCCGAGGCGGACGGCGTGTTGCGGAACCTGCCGGTGGATATCCTGCAGCGCGGTGTCTACCAGCCGCGCGTCGACATGCATCCCGACACCCTCGAGGAGCTGGCCAACTCGATTCGTGCCCAGGGGGTAGTGCAGCCCATCGTGGTGCGCCCGGTCTCCAAGGACCGTTACGAGATCATCGCCGGCGAGCGCCGCTGGCGTGCCGCCCAGCTGGCCGGACTGCACGAGATCCCGGCGGTGATCCGCGATGTGCCGGACCAGGCCGCCATGGCAATGGCGCTGATCGAGAACATCCAGCGCGAGGAGCTCAATCCGATGGAGGAGGCGATGGCGCTGCACCGCCTGATCGAGGAGTTCGGCCTGACCCACCAGGAGACCGCCGATGCCGTGGGCCGCTCCCGTGCATCGGTCTCCAACCTGCTGCGCCTGCTCGGGCTCAACGAGGATATCAAGCGCATGGTGGAGAACGGCGACCTGGAGATGGGCCACGCCCGCGCCCTGCTGGCGCTCACCGGTGACCTGCAGAGCCAGGTGGCGCGCACCGTGGCCGGCAAGGGCCTCTCCGTGCGCGAGACCGAGCGCCTGGTCAAACACACCCTCGAGCACCCGGCCGGGCAGACGAAGGAGCAGAAGCGGGTCGATCCGGACATCCGTCGCCTGGAACAGGACCTGGGTGACAAGATCGGCGCCCGGGTAGCGATCCAGCATGGCGGCAAGGGCAAGGGCAAGCTAGTGATCCAGTACAACAGCCTGGACGAGCTCGACGGCATCCTCGCCCACATCAAGTAGGCGGCCGCATCCCTGCCGCGATTGGCCCGGGATGCCTGGCGCGGTCTCTAGCGGCTGGAAGAGGCTCCTGCGGCTGAGTGGCAAGTTGCACGAGACAAGTGGCAAGAGGACAATCTTGCCCGATCTCCCGATCTCCCGATCTCCCGATCTCCCGATCTCCCGATCTCCCGATCTCCCGATCTCCCGATCTCCCGATCTT
>Ga0068714_10001299_pt1 | contig 37708 bp, 34 predicted proteins | sample MTBNYHSulfiMetaG_FD_62988 | JGI IMG/M metagenome (GOLD analysis project Ga0068714, IMG submission 62988) | Enrichment culture microbial communities from rom New York Harbor, USA that are MTBE-degrading - MTBE-NYH (New York Harbor Sulfidogenic)... | ecosystem: Environmental > Aquatic > Marine >...
GCGGCGGACAAACCTGATCGTCGCAGGAGTCGCGCTGCTTATCGGCGTTTCTTTCATCCTCGGGAACCTTTACCCGACCTTTGTCCAGCAGTTCACGGTGGAGCCTGACGAGCTCAACAAGGAGTCGCCCTATATCGCCCACAACATCGAATTCACACGCAAGGCATGGGGGCTCAACGCGATAGCCGAGGTGGACTACGCGATCAGCGGCGACCTGACGGCCGCTGATCTAACCGCCAATGCGAGCACGATCAACAACGTCCGCCTCTGGGACTACCGGCCGCTACAATCCACGTACTCGCAACTGCAGGAAATCAGGCCCTATTACCGGCTGCAGGACGTGGACATCGACCGGTACCACTTCGGGGACGACTACCGGCAGGTCGCACTTGCACCCCGGGAGCTGGACGCCGAGCGGCTGACGGAGCCGACGTGGGTGAACAAGCACCTTATCTACACCCACGGCTACGGAATGGTCCTGAACCCTGTCAACAGGGTCGGATCCGAAGGGCTGCCTGAATTCTGGGTTCGCGACATCCCTCCGGTCATCAGCGGCGGCGCGGCGAGCGCGGGACTCGCGCTCGATCAGCCGCGGGTCTACTACGGTGAGCTGACCGGCGGCTACGTCATCGCCAATACCAAGCAGCCGGAATTCGACTATCCAGTCGGAGACATCGGGGCCACCAACCACTACGACGGCGGCGGTGGCGTGCCGCTTTCCTCGCCGCTGGTCAAGCTGGCGTTCGCCGTCCGGATGCGTCACTACCAGATTTTCCTGGCCAACGTCGTCACGCCCGACTCCAGGCTGATGATGTACCGCAACATAGTCTCCCGCGCGCGCCGGATCGCACCGTTTCTCGCGTATGACGGGGATCCCTACCTTGTGGTGAGCGAGGGGAAGCTCTTCTGGATTCTTGACGCCTATACAATGACCGCAGGCTATCCATACTCGGAGCCGCTCCGGTCGCTGGGGGCCAACTACGTCCGCAATTCCGTGAAGGTCGTGGTAGACGCATACTCCGGAGCGGTGACGTTCTACCTCTTCAACCCGGACGACGCCATCGCGGCGACCTATGCCCGGATCTTCCCGGCGCTCTTCAGGCCGGAAACGGATATGCCTGCGGACTTGAGGTCTCACGTGCGCTACCCGCAGGACCTTTACCGCTGGCAGGCGGAGATGTACCTCACCTATCACATGCGCGATCCGGTCACTTTCTACAACAAAGAAGACGTCTGGACGATACCCGTCGAGCAGTACGAAGGCAGGTCGCAGCCGCTCGAGCCTTACTACCTGATCATGCGGCTGCCCGGCGAGGAGGAGCCGGAGTTCGTCTTGCTCATGCCATTCACTCCAAAGGGCAAGAACGTGATGGTGGCCTGGCTGGCGGCCAGATCCGACGGCGCGAGTTACGGAACTCAGATCGCGTTCAAGTTTCCCAAGCAGGAGACCGTCTACGGCCCGAGCCTGGTCGAATCGCGTATCGATCAGGACACCGAGATATCCCGCGACCTCACTCTGTGGGGGCAGCGGGGGTCCCAGGTCATCCGGGGCAACCTTCTCGTCATCCCCATCGACGGCTCGATCCTCTACGTGGAGCCGCTGTACCTGCAGGCGGAGGCAACCAGGCTGCCTGAGCTGAAGCGCGTGATCGTGGCCTACCGCGACCGGGTGGTCATGGCGGAGACGCTCGATCAGTCCCTGAAGAAGCTCTTCGGGGCCGACGGCGGCGGTGCACCCGTCGAGCAGACGGTTGAGGAGCTGATCGCGCGGGCCAACAGCCTGTTCGAGGATGCTCAGAACGCGCTCCGGAGCGGCGACTGGGCGGAGTACGGCCGCCTACAGGCGGAGCTGCAGCAGGTGCTGCAGGAATTGCGTACCAGACTTCAGCCCTGAAAGGCTCGACGCCAGGTTCGCCCCTCCTGCGCCCCTGAAAGCTTGCGGGGGTGCAGGAGGGGTTCGCGTGCTCGGCAACTAAACTAAGGCTTGGCTTGGGTTTCGGGGCAACCGGGGAGACGGGCGGGCAGGACGCGTGGGGGGTTGCGGAATGAGGACGACGGACATGCCGCGGGTCAGAATATCCGGTGTAAAGGACTATGTCGGCCGTACCGTGCGGATCGCGGGTTGGCTTTATAACCGCCGGTCCAGCGGCAAGGTCGTATTTGTGATCATCCGCGACGGGACCGGGCTGCTCCAGTGCGTGGGAACTGCCAGCGACCTCTCCCCGGAGCTTATCCGGCAGGCCGACGGCCTGCCGCAGGAATCCTCGCTCTGGGTGTGGGGCATGATCCGCGAGGATCCCCGGGCGCCGGGCGGCTATGAGCTCGGGCTGGAGGGCCTGGAGGTCATCCAGCCGGCGGACCCGGACTACCCCCTAAGCCTGAAGGAGCACGGCGTGGAGTTTCTGATGGACAACCGCCACCTCTGGCTGCGGACGCCCAGGCAGGCGGCGATTATGCGAGTCCGCGCGGAGGTCATCCGGGCCTGCCGGGACCACCTTGACGCGCAGGGGTTCCTTCCGGTGGACGCGCCGGTGCTGACCCCCTCCGCCTGCGAGGGCACCTCGACGCTCTTCGGCACGGACTACTTCGGCGAGCAGGCCTACCTGACCCAGAGCGGGCAGCTCTACAACGAGGCCGCGGCGATGGCCCTTGGGAGGGTCTATTGCTTTGGGCCTACTTTCAGGGCCGAGAAATCGAAGACGCGACGGCACCTCATAGAGTTCTGGATGCTCGAGCCGGAGATGGCGTTTGTCGAGCACGAGGAGAATATGCTGATCCAGGAAGGGTTGGTCTGCGCCGCCGTTGCCCGGGTGCTGTCCCGGAACCTGGCTGACCTTGAGGAGCTGGACCGAGAGCTTGCACCGCTGGAGCGGGTCAGGTCGCCCTTCCCGCGAATCACCTATGATGAGGCGCTGGAGCTGCTGGCCCGCAAGGGCGTGCCGCTTCCGTGGGGGGAGGACCTGGGATCGCCTCACGAGACGGCGCTGGCGGAGGAGTTTGACAGGCCGGTGTTCGTAACGCACTATCCGGCAGGGTGCAAGGCCTTTTACATGCAGCCGGACCCCCGGAGGCCGGACGTCGTCTTGTGCGACGACCTGCTCGCCCCCGAAGGATACGGGGAGATAATCGGAGGCAGCCAGAGAATCCACGACCTTGAGCTGATGGACAAACGTGTACGGGAAATCGGGCTTCCGGTGGAAGCATACCGGTGGTACATGGATCTAAGGCGCTTTGGTTCGGTGCCCCATTCTGGTTTCGGCCTCGGGATAGAACGGCTGGTTTCGTGGATTTGCAGGCTGCCGCATGTCCGCGAGGCGGCGCCCTTCCCGCGCCTGCTCAACCGCATCTATCCCTAGCCCGATAGCTGGTTTGGAATGGGGACAGGTTGAAGTTCAAGGAGAGGTGGCTGCCGATGACGGCTGAAGGCGGCGGCGAGGGCCCCAAACCCGCTGCCCTGGCTGAGATCGGTCTGCAGCTGACCGAAAGACGCGAGGAACTCGGCCGGTCAATCGCCGACGCCGAGCGTGACCTGAAGATCCGCGGGGCCCATCTCCAGGCCCTGGAGTCGGGGAGCGCCCGCCTGCCACTAGGTCTCGTCTACCAGGTCGGATTCCTCCGGGCCTACGCTGAGTACCTGGGGATGGATTCCGCGAAGCTCGTTGCCGCGTACCGCCGGGCCGTGCAGGGCCCGGCGGCCGAGCCTAAGACCACCTCAGTTGTACCACCGCCAGACAAAGCCAGGGATGAGGTCGCGCTGGAGCCGCTGCCTTCCTTTGCCGAGCGGCTGGCGCTCGCCGGCCGCGGGATTCCGTCGCCGCGGAGGTCGCGGCGCGTGTCTGTCTGGCTGCTTGTCATCGCGGCACTGGTCCTGGTGCTGATAGCGAGCTACACCCTTGGGATCGGGCCGTTCGCCGGAGGTCCCGGGCCGTCGCCCTCGGAGCCGGGAGGGAGCACGGGACCCGCGCCGGCCGGTCCCGGCGGGAGCGAGCCGCCGGGCGGAGGGACCACCCCACCCACCGGCTCGGGCACCGGGCCCGCTTCCCCCGGAGGGTCCGGGTTCTCACGAGAAAAGGTCGCAGTCACCGCGGAAACCCCGGCCGAACTGCGGCTGGAGGTTGACGCGGCATCCCTGGAGGTGGGGCTGGCCTTTGCGGACTACGTCTGGATACGCGCAAAGGCGGACGGCCTGGTGGTGGCCGAGGGGATGATGGAGCCCGGCGCCAGCGCCGAGTTCCAGGCCTCCGACACGCTTGAGCTGCGGCTCGGACGCGCAAGCCACACAATGCTGTCGGTCTTTGGGGTCGAGATCGGCCCCGCAGGGGCGGCTGATGACGCCCGTACCGTCGTCCTGACGCGCAAAGCGCAGTAACCACGCCGTCTCGCCTCCTGTATATCCGGCTTCGCTGCCCGCCACCATAGGGTTTGGGTGGTGACGGTTGTGCGCGCAGAAAGGGATGCCCGTCCTCATGCCTGGAGGCCTTTCCTGCAGGCCGCGGCCTGCCTGCTTGCCGTCATTCTGGCGTTGCCGCCGTTTCCGGCCTCCGCCACCTGGGGCGGGGCAATCCTGCCCCGCGTCTCGGCCGATGCGGCCGTGCTCCTGGACCCGGTGACAGGAGAGATCCTCTACGCCAAGCATGCTCTTGACGCGAGGGCGCCGGCCAGTACCACAAAGATCGTGACCTGCCTTCTGGTTCTGGAAAACTGCCGGCTGGACGAGGTGGTTTCGGTCAGCGACCGCGCGGCGTCGACCGGAGGCTCCAGGGTAGGGTTGCGCAGCGGACAGCTGATTGCGGTCCAGGACCTGCTATTTGGGCTCATGCTCCGCTCCGGCAACGATGCTGCGGTGGCGCTGGCCGAGCACGTCTCCGGCTCCGTGGAGGCATTTGCGGCCCAAATGACCGCGAGGGCGCGCTCCCTGGGGGCGCTGAGCTCCAATTTCGTCAATCCTCACGGCCTGCAGGCCAGGGGACACGTCAGTTCCGCCTACGACCTCGCCCTGCTGGCCAGGGCGGCCCTCCGCGACCCGGTGTTCCAGGAACTTGTCCAGAGCAAGGAGCGGGAGATAGGGAGCCTGGCACCGGAGTGGACGAGGCTCCTGCGGAGCACGAACAAGCTCCTGTGGTCCTTTTCCGGCGCCGATGGGGTCAAGACCGGGACCACCGGTCAGGCCGGCGAGTGCCTTGTGGCAAGCGCCACGAGGTCCGCAAGGCAGTTGATCTCCGTGGTGCTGCACTCCGACGACCGCTACGGAGACAGCGCCCGGCTCCTGGAATACGGCTTCGAACACACCCGCCTCTGCGTTCTCGGGCTCCCCGGAGACAGGGCGCGGAGCGTTCTCGCTGTTGATCCCGCCGCGCCATGGGGACCGGTCCTCGCCTCCGGGCGGACCGTGCCGCTCGTTCTACGCTTTGCCGAGCTGTTGGCGTTCAACTACCCTCCAGGCCCCTGCCCGGAGGTCGAAGTCAGCTTTTCCACGGATCTGAACCCGCCGGTGCTCCCCCTGGCCGCCGGGGAGGTGGTTGGGACCGCCGTCGCCCGGGTGGACGGCAAGATTGTCGCCTCGGCCGGCCTAACCACGGAGGCACCGGTCCCGAGGTCCTACGGGGTCAGTCTCCTCCTCGCCTGGATCGGCAAAGCCGCCAGGGCGTATATGATGCAGGGTCTCCGGTAGCAGGAGGCGAAGTCCCGGCCCCGGAGGGAAGTGACGTGCTGGGAGCGCAGGAGATACTAGTTGCGGACGACGATCCGGATGCCCGCGAGCTCTTCGCCATGTGGCTGCGCGCGGACGGTTACATGGTCCGCCTGGCCGCCGACGGGAACGAATGCCTCAGGGAGTTCGACGCCCGCCTGCCGGACGTGGTGGTATTGGACCTGAAGATGCCCCCGGGCAACTGGGGAGGCATGGAGACGCTCGACCGTCTCCGGCAGCTCGACCCCGCGGTTCCGGTGATAATGGTCTCTAACAAGGCGGATGTGCGGCGGGCCGTGGACTCGGTCAAGCGGGGCGCCTTTGATTTCGTCGATAAGGCCGCGGCAGCCGAGGAACTGCCCGTGGCCGTGGCCAACGCCCTCCGGCTGCGTACCCTCGAGCGCAAGACGAGGCTGCTTGAGCAGGAAAACACGCTCCACCGGCGGCTCGCCGCCATGGCGTTCGCCGGCCACAGGCTGATCGCCGAGAGCGAGGCCATGCGTGACGTGGTCGAGCTGCTCGGTCGCGTCGCCCCGACCGACGCGACCGTGATGATCAGGGGAGAAACCGGGACCGGGAAAGAGCTGGTGGCCTCGGCGCTGCACTATCTCAGCGAGCGCAAGGAAGGCCCTTTCATCAGGGTCAACTGCGCCGCGCTGCCGGAGTCGCTCCTCGAGGACGAGCTTTTCGGACACGAGAAGGGGGCGTACACCGGGGCGCACGCCCGCCGCGAGGGGCGATTCGAACTGGCCGACGGGGGTACGATTCTTCTCGACGAGGTCGGAGACATGACCCTCGTCACCCAGGCCAAGGTCCTGCGCGTCCTGGAGCAGCGGGAGTTCGAGCGGGTAGGGGGCACGCGGACCGTTCGCGTGGACACGCGGGTAATCGCGGCCACCAACAAGGACCTGGAGGCGATGATGGCCCGCGGCGAGTTTCGTGAAGACCTCTACTACCGGCTGCACGACGTGGTGCTCCGGATCCCCGCGCTCCGCGAGCGGCGCGAGGACATCCCCCCGCTGGCCGAAGCGATCATCGACGAGTTTGGCGAGAGGTACACGGGCAGGCGGGTTTCCTCCGAGGCCTTGGACGTCCTTATGTGCCACGACTGGCCGGGGAACGTCCGCGAGCTCAAGTCCGTGCTCAAAAACGCCTGTATCTTCGCCCGGACGCCGACGGTGGAAACCGGGGACCTTCCGGCGGTGATTCGCTCAGGGCGGCACGGATCTTGCGAAACCGGCGGGTCGGCCGGAACTCGCCGGTAACGGCCCCGGGGGGGAGCCCAAGATCAGGACTAGAATAGCCGACCTCATCGAGAACCTGCGGCACAGGTCCTCCGGGCCCGCGTCGGAGGCGCTGTTTGAGTTGCTTGGTCGCGGGCACGCGGCCCTGAACGCCTTGACTGAGTGGGCGTCGGAACCTGCGGCGCAGTTGAGGCTCCTTGAACTCGTCACCTCGAATCCCGCGCGCCTGGTTTCGGTCTACGCCGCCGCGCGGCGGCGGACCAGGGAATTCCTCGACCGGCTCCTCGAGCAGGCCGACCCCCGGACAATCGTCGCGGGCGTCTGGGAATGGCTCGCCGGCAGTCCGAGGCCGCCGGAGGCAGTGCTGCGGCTCGCCAGAAGGGCCACCGAACGCACCTTGTCGCTTGCCGGGGAGGCCGGGGCAGAAGACGGCGCCGCCTCCGGGCAGGCTCTTCTCGGGTTGCTCGCGGGCCGCACCGGCGATCCGGCCACGGCCGTCGAGCTCCTGACCCCTTTGTGCGGCGGCCTGCGGGCCGGGACTCCCCCCGCGGGCCCCGGGGCTCCACATATGCTGGAGTGTGCACGAGAGCTTTTTGCGGCGTCCCGGGCCGTGGGAGACCTCGCTGCGGGAGCTGCCGCAGTTCAGGCGCTCGTTGTCCTTGGTGAAGCTTTGGAGGGGGCCCGGCGGCTGGCTGAGTTGCTGTCCGCCTGGCCGGCCGGCTCGGACGGGCGTGCACGGCTCGCCGGGTCGCTCAGCAGGATACTCGCCCACGTGCCGGCGGGAGAGCTGCATGCATGGCTCAACGAGGTGTGGTCGGCCGTGCTGGCGGGGGTGTCCGAAAGGCGCGGCCTGAGGCGAGGCTACTTTGCCAGGGAGATGCGCCTGCTTGAATCAAGGGTGGACGAGATCGCCGGTCTGCTGAGCGGAGACGACCCGGTGGCGCACGCCCTGGCGGAGCCGGAGGCCCGCGAGCTCTGTGCCCTGGCCTCCGCAAGGGTGGCCGGGCTCATCGGGGAACTGGTCGTGTACCAGCCGCTTCGGGCCGAGCCCGTCGTCCCCCGGCAGATTGCCCTTGAGGTCGTGGTTTCGTCGCGGGAGGAGCTGGCGTCAGACGGGCTCCTGGCCACGGTGGAGGGCAACGGCGGCGTGTCTCCCGGCGGACCTGCACCCCCGGTCCTGCCTGTGACAGACCCGGCACTGGTCAAGAGCGTGCTCAAGCAGGCCTTACTGCGGCTCGGAGGCGCGGCAAGGCTCTACCTGGCCCGGCGCGGGCGCGAGAGGGCCTACACCCGGCCTGCTGCCGCGGTCGCGGTCGCGGTCGCGGCGGATGCGCCGGCAGCCGGCGCGGGCCCGCCTGCGGCCGGGTTCCACGTGCGGGCGACCTGCCACCCCGCCGGTTCGGCTTTGGCGGGAGGGTCCCGGGGGGAGGGGGAATCCCTCGCCGCGTGCCTGGGAGCCGAGGTTCCAGGACTGATCAGGGACAGCACGATAGAAGACGCGCTCTCGAGGGCCCGGGGGCGGATGAAGGCGGCTACGGCCCTCGACGGGACTGCCTTCGAGCTTACGTTTAGTTTTCCGTCGCTGCCACCGGCCGGAACGCCAAGGCTATCCACGCAGCCTCCCTCCGGGTTTCCCGCGGACCTGGCCGCCTCCGCCGGGACTCCGGCCGGAGCCCTGCGGGCGGCGGAGTTTCTGCTGGCGTCCCATGAGGCGGCGGTCGGCAGGGAGCTCACGGCCTGGGGTGAGGAACTGGCCATCGTCCTCCACGACCTGAAGAACAGCCTTGCCTTTGTGGCCGGCTGGCTGCGCGGGACCGACCTGTACGATGCCCAGACGGTCCGCCAGCGAAGTCTGGAGAGCGTGGAGGACGTCCGGTTCTGGCTGGCCGAGGCCGGCGCGATGCTGTCGAGGCCGGAGGGCCTGCCGGGACCCTACACCGACGTGGTGGCCTCGGTGCGGAGGGTCCTGAGGGGCCTGGCGGCTTTCGCCGCCCAACGTCAGATCCGGCTGGAGATCGACCTCCCTTCCGCCGCGGCTCTGGTTCCCGTGGAGTCCTTCAGGGTGGCCTCCGTGGTCAGGAACCTGGCCAAGAATGGCCTCGAGGCGTCCCCTGCGGGCTCGGTGCTTTTGGTGCGGGTGAACCCCGACCGCGCGCCCGGGATGGTCGAGGTGGTAGTAAGGGACGCGGGACCCGGGTTTCCACCGGAAACCACGCCGGGCGCGGGCGCCCTTCCGCTCGGCAACGGGCTTAGCCGTCCCCGTCTCGGGCTGCTTTCGGCGCGGCGGATCCTGGGGGAGTCGGGCGGGAGGCTGGTTCTCGAGAACGACGGCGGAGGGGTGGCGACCGCCGTCTTTCCTGCCGGTGGCGGCGTCGCCCGCCTGGCCGGCCGCGTGCGGGCGTGGGCCGGGCTATCCGATGAGGCACGCCGGGCGCTGCGGGCGGCGGCAGCCATGTCGTCCGCGGGGAACACGGAGATGGCCCGGCACCTGTGGCGCAATGCTCTGGAGGCGCAGGCCTCGGGGCTGCGCGAGTCCTATACGCGTCACGAGTTTCTGCCGAGGGCGTCGGAGATGCTCGTGGGCAAGGGCAAGGGACGGTTGACCGCCGGGGTTACGGGGGTCCTCGCGTCGGTCTTTTCCCCGGTCAACCTGCCCAGGGCCGAGGGGAGGGCGAAATCCCTGCTTTCTGCGGTCATCCGCGGCAGGCTCCGGCCCGAGGACGTCAGCCTCGAGGACCTCGCCGTGCTCGCGCTCCTTCAGGGCGTGAGGTCGCCCGATCCCCGCCGCCTGGCGCGGAGCCTCAGCGACGCGGTCCGTTTGCTCGAAGACCCGTCCGCCCGCGAGGCTGAGATAGAGGCTGCGGTATTGGCGGCGCTGGAACCGCTCGCTTCACCGGGGGGCCCCGCCGGCGCCGGCGACTAGCCGGCCCAGCGTGACGATATTCAGGTCCCTGGCCTTCAGCCCGTCGAGCACGGCCGGAAGGGCCAGGTCGGTCTGCTTGCAGGTGTCCGAGGCGTGCATCAGGATGATATCCCCCGGCTTGGCCCTTGACAGGACGCGGTCAACGATCTTTTGGACGCCCGGGTTCAACCAGTCAAGCGAATCGAGGCTCCAGATAACGACGGTATAGCCCTCCTCGGCGGCGGTCTGGATGACCAGGTCGTCAAAGTCGCCGTTGGGCGGCCGGAGGAAGCGGGCCGGCTGCCCCGTCAGGTCCTCGATGATCTTGTGGGTCCTCCGTATGGCGTCCCTGATCTGCTCTCTGTCCCAGGCGCTCATGTTCTTGTGCAGGTATCCGTGGCTCGCCAGCTCGTGGCCGCATTCAGCCAGGCGCTTGACGACGTCCGGGTGCTTTGAGGCCCAGGGCCCGGAGACGAAGATGGTCACCGGGATCTGATATGCTTCCAGAATAGCGGCTACCTTCGCCGGCATCTCCTCGCCCCAGCTGATGTCAAAGGTCAGCGCGACCTCCGGCCGCGAAGTGTCCACCCTGCGCATGGGCTCTAGCCGGCCCGTGGTAAGGCTCGTCACTCCTGCGCTGGTTACCACGGCGCCGAGGACGGCTATGCCCGCGAGGACCAGGGCCAGACCGGCGGCCCTGCGGGTACGCGGTTTGACGAAAATGAGCAGCAGGGGCATCCCCTCCCGGGGCCCGCCCTCGGGCGCGTGCCGGCCCCTAGGGGTTCATATGCCCCGCTTCAGAGGTTGATGTTGGCTTCGGAGGTTGAGGACTGCTTGCGCAGAAGCCGTTCTTTTCGCCTGCGGAGGGCGGCTTGCTGGGAACGGGAGGCGGCCAGCCCCTCTGCCGCGGCAACGCACTCCAGGGCCTTGGCCAGGTCCTTCGTGAAGTGCTCGTGGTGTTTGGCCAGCTCGACGAGCGCCTGGAGGCGGACAGCAGGGCGGTTGCGGCCGGCGGAGAGCTCCTCCCAATGGCGGACCGCGGGATCGCGCTGCCCGGTTCGTTTGCAGAGCAGCGACAGCCGCAGCCTGGCGACCTCGGCTGCCGGACCCTCCAGGCCGGCGGCTAGGGCCTCCTCGTAGCAGGCAAGGCTGGTCTCCGGGTAGCCGGCCTGATTCCTGTTCGACGTCCGCGCGGCTCCCCGGCCGGCCCGCTCGAAGCAACGGCCGACGGAGAACAGGTCCTCCGGGGCGTCCTCCAGGGCCCGCAGGGGGTCGCGGTGGAGTTCTCCGAGCCTTCCGGCCAGGCTCACTAGCGACAGAACGTCCAGCAGGTTGTGGTCAAAGACCGGGCTGAGGCACCGCCCGTCGCCGGTCCGCAGGTAGTCGTAGTACAACTGCGGGATGAGCGAACCCGGTATGTCCTGCCAGCGGCGGATCCCGAGCACGGAGGCCTCGAGGCTTGACAGGCGGCACGATTCGAGGCGCAGCCCCCAGACCCTCCGGGACGCAAAGAGCAGGTCGAGGTGGTCGGGCGGGAAGGGAAACCGCATCCGGTTGAGTATGAACCTGGTTTCCAGCAGCGGCAGATCAAAAGCCTTGCCGTTGAAGCTGACCACCATGGACCCGGATCCGGCCGCGCCCGCGACCGCGGACAGAACGGCGCGTTCTTCCTCCGGACCGCGCATCAGGTACTGGTGGATGACGAACGCGTCCCCCTCAAAGAACCCGAGCCCGACGAGGAAGGGGATAGTGCCGGTGCCGCCCGCGAGCCCGGTGGTTTCTACGTCGACGAAGACCGCCCGGGCAAGATCCCCTCCCTCCACGGCCGACGGGAGCGACAGCCAGCTGATGCCCTCCGCAGTCAGCTTCAGGGAGTGGCCCAGAGGCCACCGGCCGTGCCTGTGCTCGAGGGGAAGCACCGACTGCGCCAGGAAGCACGGGCCGTAGGGGGTGTCCGTCTCCGTCCCTGGGACCAGTACCTCAACCGGCAGGGGCTCGTCTCCGTCGCCGGTCCACTGCGTCTCGCGCGCCTCCCGGCCGCCCGGAACGCGCAGGTTCCGGGCCAGGTTGAGCCCTGCCGTGGAGTGCTTGCCTGACTGCTCGATCAGCTGGCGCAGGCGTGCCAGCTTGGCCGCCAAAGCGGAATCCCCATCAGGCAAGGCCGAGCGCCTCGCGGGCGAGCCCCAGTGTTGCGGCCTTGCCGCCTCGGCCCACCTCCGCGGAGGGACCGACGCAGGAGGGACAACCTTGCTCGCATGGGCAATCCCGGACCATCGCCACGGCCGCCGCAAGGAGCGTGCCGCGGATGTCAAAGGCCTTCTCCGCCAGCCCGATCCCGCCCGGGTAGCGATCGTAGATGAAGATCGTGGGCCGCCCCGTGTCCGGCGACTTCACCTGAACCGCGGTCCCGAGGTCGCGGACGTCACACAGAAGGTGCAGTGCGCTGACCTGGTGGATCGTTGTCGCAAGTCCGAGAAGCCCGCCCTGAAGGTCCGCCTCCTCCATTCCGGGGGGCGTTTCCGGGAACTCCATCCACCACGCGGCGGTGTGCATTTCCTGCTCGGGCAGGTTGATCCGCCCCCAACCGACGTTCTCGTGAGAGTGAAACTTGATCTTCTTGAAGATGGTGGCCATCGCCCTAACCTCGACCTCGCCGAAACCGGCCTCTACCGAGGAGGCCGGCACAGCTGGAGCGGACTCCAGCCGGTCCAGCACCCTGAGGTTTACGGCCAGTTCAGCGTCTGTATAGTGGTCAACGGACACCTTCTTCACGTATGCCCGCTGCTCGTCCCAGGCCAGCCGCTCGACGTGGTACTGGCCGCCCTCGTGGAGGTAGACAGCGTCCTCGTGGAGCAGGGTGGGGACCGAGAACCGGTCCATCTCACCGATCACCCGGGGCCTGGGACCGGTCACGTCGACGATGACGAAGTTGTCTGTCGCGGCCGAGCGGAGGCTTATCGCCTCCGCCGGGAAGGCGTCCGCCATCCAGTGCCAGCGCCCGCCGGCATGGTGCAGGAGACGCTGATCGGCAAGGTATCTCAGCTGGGACCCGGTTTCGGCAGGAGAGCCCCAGTATGCCTCCTCGTCATTGAAGGGCAGCTCAAACGCCGCGCACTTCAAGTGGTTGACCGCGATCAGGGGGTTCCGGGGGTTAATCAGGCCGTGTTCCGGGGACCGCCCGAAGAAATACTCGGGGTGCGTGACCATGAACTGGTTGAGGGGGCTCGAGTCGGCCACCAGAACGGCGATGGATTCATCGCTGCGGCGCCCCGCGCGTCCCGCCTGCTGCCAGCTCGAGGCGATGCTCCCCGGGTAACCCGCAATGACACAGGCCTCAAGCTGGCCAATATCCACTCCGAGCTCCAAGGCGTTGGTGGCCACGACCCCGGAGACGGCGCCCGAGCGCAGTCCCCGTTCAATCTCGCGCCGCTCGTTGGGCAGGTATCCCCCGCGGTACCCGCGGATCGCCGCCGGCTTTCCCGGAAGCCCCGGCCTGATCTCTTGGAGATAGCTCAGCAGGATCTCGGTGGCGAGGCGGGAACGGGCAAAGGTTATCGTCGGAACCCCGTGCCGGAGGAAGACCGCCGCCAGGGCCCTGGCCTCGAGGAGGTAGCTACGCCTGATTCCAAGCTGCCTGTTGACCACGGGGGGGTTGTATAGCAGAAAGTGCCTGGCCCCCGACGGTGCCCCGTTGTCGTCCACGACCATGACGTCCTCTCCGGTGAGCGCGGCGGCGAGCTCCCCGGGGTTGGCTATGGTCGCCGAACATAGAATGAACTGGGGTGTCGCCCCGTAGAAGGCGCAGATCCGCTTGAGCCTGCGCACCACGTTGGCGACGTGGCTCCCAAAGACCCCGCGGTACTGGTGAAGCTCGTCGATCACCACGTAGCGCAGGTTCTCAAAGAGCCTAACCCACTTGGTGTGGTGCGGCAGGATGCCGGTGTGCAGCATGTCCGGGTTGGTGAGGACGATGTGCCCGGCGCTGCGGACGGCCCGGCGCGCAGTCGCCGGGGTATCCCCGTCGTACGTGTACGTCTTGATGTCTCCACCGACCGCCGAAACCAGGCTATGAAGCTCGGCCAGCTGATCCTGCGAGAGGGCCTTGGTCGGGAACACGTAGAGGGCTCTCGTTTCCGGCCGCTCCACGATCGATGCCAGCACCGGCAGATTGTAGCAGACCGTCTTGCCGCTCGCCGTGGGCGTGACGACGGCCACATGGGCGCCCTGACGGACGAGGTCGGAGGCCGCCCGCTGGTGCGAGTAAAGGCTCTCGATGCCACGGTCCTGAAGGGCGCTGCGGAGAGCGGGCGGGACCCAGTCCGGGTACGCCGCGTAACGGGCGGGACGGGGCGGAAGGGTCCTCCAGCAGGTTACCCGGTCACCCAAACTCCCGCGCAGCTCCTGCAAGGCATCCGAGAACGCCGGCACGAGAGGTCCCCCTCCTTACGAGGTCACGGCAATGATACCACGAACATATGTTTTGGGGAAAGGTGTGTGACGTGAATTCTTCTCCCCAGCAACAGGGGGCTTTGGCGACACCGCTGCACATCAATCCGCAAACGGAACGCAAACGGGTGCAGGCGTAAACGCGTCCCAAGCAGGGCTTATCGTGGTTGGAAGCTCAAACATCCGATACCCCTAGCATTCCGGGAACGACGGGCAATCCTCCTAGGATAAAGGGGTTCGTTCCTGGCAGGTCGAAAACACCCATCGCCATGACATCAAGCGCGGAAGAACAGGCCTGCAAGCCGAACCCTGTAGACCCGAGGGACTTTAACCCACGTTGTTCTCTGCCGTATGGATTGACGGTCATTCATGTCCGCAAGGCAATGGAGGAATTCCTCGATTTTCTTGGCTTTGTTAACCACCAACTGCATTCAAGACATACGCCCCGGTTGGAGTCCATTCTGATGCCGGCCAATTTCAGCAGTGTCGTAGGAGAGATGATGAAGGCCAATATCCCCAAGCAATGTGCGCTCCTCAGTGCAAACCAATACCACAACGGCCACCCGGATTTGATTCCTACAGGGCGCTTCTCGGGCAATGCCGTGCAACACTCGGAGGAAGGAATCGAGCTCAAGGGATCCCGCTACGAACGAGGTTGGCAGGGTCATAACCCTGAAAACGTCTGGCTTATGGTTTTTGTCTTTGATAGTAACCGCCCCGCCGACCTCCATCAGGGCATTCGACCCAAACCGTTTCGTTTCCGCATGGTCCTTGCTGCCCAGCTTGTGAAAGAAGACTGGCGCTTCGCGGGTCGCTCGCCCACCAGTCGCCGTACCATTACCGCCAGTGTGACTGAATCCGGATATGAAAAGATGATGCGAAACTGGGTCTACCGCGAATCGTCTCTAGTCGAGCAACCGCGTATCGGCTAGTTTCTCAATCCACCTCTCACCCTCTGTGCTCACCTGCAGACTGGCTAGCTTTGGAATCGCCTTGAGGGCCATGTCGTAATACTCAAGGTGGCGTTCCACACCAACGCATGGTAAACCAACAGCCTCGGCGGCAGCCACAGTGGAACCCGACCCCATGAACGGGTCTACGATCACGCCTTCCCCCAAGGGTAACACGACGTAGACTATCTGACGCAAGAAAGACTGTGGCTTGAGACTTGGGTGGCCTGCAATGTCCCGCTCACGTCGTGGTGTACGTTCGCTGAAAACGACATCGCTGAACGGTTTTCCATCAGGCTTTCTTCTGACTCCACCGGTCTGAAACTCGCGCAGACAGTCGCTCACTTTCATTCCGGGTAGCAATGGCTTTCGGAACAATCCCCACGGTTCATAGCAGCCTCGTGGCATAGAAGACACATTGGGGAATTCCTGCTCTGCGTTCTTTGGACGATCTCCACCCCTCAGAGTTCTCACCAGTCGGATAATCGCGCCACGGAACTCCAATCCTCCTTCGGTCAAAGCCGAGAACACCAGTTGAGAGATAAGTGCATTGCTTGCGAAGAAGACATGGCCTCCTGGACGCAGTGCCCTTGTTACCATCCGCGACCAATGGACAAAGAAACGGCTGAGAGTCTGCCTTTCCCTTGGATTCAGAGCTGTGAACCGTGGAAGGGGCGAGCGAGTGTGCCCGTCAAACGCAGGGGGTAGGCGCCAGATTCCGCCGCGCCCATTGGACCGCTTCTCAAGTTGGTCTGAGTCGTACTCCCGTAGACCATAGGGCGGGTCAGTCACAATGGCGTGAATACTGTTCTCGGGTATGCGGGCGAACCACTCCAGGCAATCAGCGTGTATCAGCAGCGACCGCCCAATCCCGTGGGCACGATAGTCGAGCGCGAAAGTCTTTGCCGGGTGTGGCCCGATGCTGTCCAAGCCCTCCCCCCTGCAGTGTTTCGTGCGCCAGTCTCCCTCCAAAAACGCTTCCCCCTTCTACCTCTACCACGCGCTATTATACATCCAGCCCCCTGTACCAGGCCGGTAAGTCCTTCTCCTTACCCCCTCAACAAGCCGCCCATCTTCCGGCAGGCGTCCTCCTCCATGTCGGGCAGCACATGGGCGTAGATGTTCATGGTCATCGCTAGTGACTGGTGGCCCAGGATTCGCTGGACGACGTGCGGAGAGACGCCAGCTTGAAGCATCAGCGTTGCGGCCGTGTGGCGAAGACCGTGGAAGTTGACGCTCTTGACTCCAGCCTTGGCGATTGCTGGCCGGAGATACTGCTTGCGGGCCTGCCTCAACGGCATGGCATCGCCCAGCCGGTGCCTGGGATGGAAGACCTCTCCCGGCCCTTTGGCGAACACAAGGTCCCAATCCCGGTAGACATCCCGATTGGCCAGCTTCAGCTCGGCCTGGGCCGCTCGGTGCCGCCGGAGCAATCGTGCTGTCTCCGGCGTAATTCTGACGGTTCTGGCCTTGCCGTTCTTGGGCGTGCCAAACAAGGGGGGAGGCTTGGCGTTCTTCAGGGTGCAGGAAACCCGCAGCACCCCTTTGTCCAGGTCCACCTCCCGCCAGGCCAGTCCCAGCAGTTCGCCAAGGCGCATACCTGTTTCCAGGGCCAGTGTCAGCAGGGTCTCCACCTGTAGGCCCTGTTCGCGTGCGGCCGCAAGCAGCCGCCGTGCTTCCTCGGCACTCAGGGCCTTCGGAACCTCATCATTGTGCTTGGGCTTGCGGGGCCTATCGGGCACACGATCCGCTGGGTTACTCGTCAGAAACCCCATCTGGACGGCCCAGCGCAAGGCGAAGTGCAGGAGCGTGTGATGCAGAGCCTTGACGCCTGGGGAAACATCAACGTCGTGGTAGTAGTCCTGCAGGTGCGCAGGGTTGAGAGCTTGCAGGGGGATGCGCCCTAAGTGCGGCTTGAAGTGCTGGTTGACTATCCCGGTGTACCGGCTGATGGTGCCGGGCTTGCGCTGGCCGGAATCCCCAAGCCAGGAGACCCACCGATCTAGCCACTCAGCAACCGTCATCTTCGTGGGCTCGGCCAGCTCGCTCCGATCACGCTTGCCGAGCAGGTTCGTCAGCTTCTGTTGGGCCTGCGTTCTCGTGCCAACAAAGCGAATCCACTGCTGCCTGCGCTTTCCCGTGTTGGGGTCAGGGCTGTGTTCTATGATGATGTACCAGTGCCCCGGTGTCTTACCTCTGGGGCGAACGTGCCCCCGACCGCGCATTCTCGGCCACCTCCTTCTCCTTTAGCCCCTTGATGTAATCCCGACTGGAACGCAGCAGAATCAGATTGTCCACCACCAGGGCTGTCAGAGCACCGAAGGCAGCCCCAAGGACAAACACCAAACCAGGATGCATGGTCAATCCCTCCTCAGCTCCAGGTAGTCTTTCAGGCTGGATTCCAGGATGCGCCACCGGCCCTGTCCCTGGCCAACGCGAACAGCCTTCAAATGGCCCGCCAGGATGGCCTTACGCACCGTGCGCCGGGTAACGCGCAACATGGCCGCAACCTCGCGCACGGTGAACACCGCTGTCACTGCCCTCCCTCCTTGTGGTCCGGCTTGGTCTTGCCGGGCTTCTCTGGCTTGAGCACGTACTGCTGCCACAGCTTGAGCTTGAAAGCCAGCGCGTCAGCGGCGTCCACTACGAGCAACGCCCAGCGAGCGTCCAGCCCTTCTGAATGCATCCAGGCCTCCAGAGCCACAGCCCGGATGGCGAGCACGTAGTCTATGGCGTCCTTCGAAACCCTTAGCCTCCACTGGCCCTCCATGCCAATCCCTGCCTTTGTTGTCACTTGCTGGGCCTTTAGAGAGAGATTCGGTACTTTCTGGTAAAACCTTTTTGCAGCAGGGCAAACAGGCAGGTTTTTCTCTCGGGGTAGACGAACAGGGGACCGGGTGGCCCCCTGTTGGTGGCTTTGCGCCGCCGGTCAGACGGCTTTGGCCTTGGCTGGTGCAGCCTTGGCCTTTGCCGCCACAGGTGGAGCCTTCACCGTCTCAGGCTTGGCCTCCGGCTGGGGCAGCAGTGCGGGCAGCTTCTCGACGTACCCAGCAGGCACGAATCGCTTGCAGCCCAAGGTCCAGACGTAGACCAGACCATCCCAGCCCTCCTGGGGCTTCAGCCCGCGATCTCCACCCAGGGCACGGTCCAGACGGCCCCAGGTGATGCCCATCTCCGCAGCCTTGGTCCGCAGTTCGTTGAGGGGGATGTAGCCCTCGGGCACCTTCTCGACCAGCCGCTTACCATACGCGGCCTGCTGCGCCTCGGTCGGCTTGGCCGCTTTGGGCGGAGCCTTGGGGGCAGCCTTCGCCACCTGCTCCTTGACAGCCTTGAGCTTAGCCTTGACCTCTGCCTTGGCCAGCTTCTCCTGGACCTTCTCCTCCACTTTTGCCTCTGCCTTCGCCATTTTTCCCACTCCTTCTCTTGTTTTCTCCCGGCTCATCGCGCCGGACCTGAGCTAAGTTTCGTGGTTGAGGTGTGGGGTCAACAAGTAAGTTGTGGGGAATTTTCAAGAAATTCTGCGCAATTTTCTTGAGGCTGGCGGGTGTGCGGCCGATTGGAGGAGCCGTGGGTCACAGGTTGCAGCGGGCACAGACAAGGCAAATCATGCCATACATAGATGCAGGATTGAGCCTCCTTTGCGCAAACGTCTCCCTCTGAAGGAAACAAAAGGGGGTGGGCTGATGAAGGAATCAGTGCGTCTTACGGTGCGCTACGAGGGCCAGATGCACCAAATGGACCTTGACGTGCTCATAGCGTCTCTAATGAGCTTCGCCAGCCTGACCAGAGCCGTTGCCGCTGAACTGGTCAAGGATGTGCCCATTGAGATCAGGATCAGCGCTCCTGAGCGAGGGAGCTTTCCCGTAGACCTGGAACTCATCAAAGATAGGCTGACCCAGTTGGTGGTTGTTGGGTTGCCGTATCTGTCGCAGGCGGTTAGAACCATGCTGGACATTCTTCAGGTAAAGCGTTTTCTCAAAGGAGGCAGACCTGACCATGTGGAGGAGAGAGGCGATACTACGGTGCTGATGCATGGTGGATCGCAGCTCACCATAGCCAAGAATGTCTACAACATCTACGGAGCCAACCGTGACGTAAACGAGCACATGGCCAGGCTCTTTGGAGGGCTCAGAGAGACGGCTGAGGTAGAGGGCTATGCCATAGAGGCTCCCGGCGTTGGTGACTTTCGGGCACTCCCAGCCGATTTTACGGGAATGGCGTGTAGGAACGAGTTACTGGAGGATACCGAACGCCGTGAAGTCGTAAGGGCCAATCTTACCATTATCAAGTTGGTCTTCGAGAAGGAACGTGTCTGGGAGTTCATTTTTCAGGGGAACAAGATTTCAGCCACCGTCGCCGACCAGGTGTTTTGGAGTAGAGTGGACTCACGTGCAGTAGGTTTCTCCAAGGGCGACCGCCTTGTCGTGGACTTGGAGATTGCGAAGACCTTCGACCAGGAAACCAATGAATGGCTGAACAGGAGTTATCGGATTCTGACGGTCTACGACCACCAGCTCGGTCCCACCCAGATGAGCTTTCCTGATTATGTGGAGCCACGATAGCAGAGCGCTGCTCAGCAGGAAGGTGACTGTCCGGCGTCGTAGGATGGGAGCACCGATGCGGGATGCGTTGTTCTGTGGCTAGCTACTCGCTAGCCGGGACACTTACGGGGAATGGCCTTCGGTTTTGACCGTTTGTACGGTCGGACACGCACTGTCTTGGGTCCCGGCTTACCTTTACGCTCGGGTCGGCAGACGATGTGCGTCATCGGCTCTCACCCCCTTTCTACAGGGGGCAGTCGGCACTCCCATCCCGTCTCATTATACAGGAAATGGACATGTAGAGCCTCGGACTGACTACTCAGCTAACGCGTGGTGTCCGTGCTTCTGCAGGTTCCGCGGCACAAATGGCCCAGCCCGTTCTCTGGCCCGCAAAGCCGCAATCGAAGCGCAGTGGCAAAGAATTGGGGACGAGGTAAGAGGGCAGGGCCGGTACTACCCAAACCGGCCCCACCCGTGTGTTCAGCCCTGACGGTCTACAGCCTTGAGAGAGTCCTTTAGGCGCTCGATGGGGATACGCGCCGCGAAGAATGGTACGGGAGGCGCAGGCTTGGCGGTGCGCACCATACCAGGCACCGTCATCGCGTCCACACACTCCCTGCGGATCGCGCTGGCCGTCTCTACTGCTTTCTCAAGGACCTGAATCGCCTGTCGCGCTAGACCCCAGACCTGCTCCCTGTAGCGGGCATTGGCGGCTTTGACAATGCCGGTCCTGGCTTCATACAGCAAGGGCACAAGGTCAGCCTTGGCCTCAGCCAGAGCCTGTTCCAGAAGCTCCTGACGGCGGCTTAGCTCCTTGGCCTGCTCCTCAGCCTCCGTGATTTTGGGCCAGTCAGGAGCAGCGCTCGCCTCCGTCACGCCCAGGTTCTCAGCCAGCTTCGCGGCCTGCTCCTTGGCGGCTTTGGCCTGCGGCTTCAGGACCGCAAGCTGGGCAGTAAGGTCCTTTATTCGCGCCAATGTCTGTGCGCACTGTGGATGGTCAAACACAGTCGGCAGCTTGCCGTTATTACTGCTCATTTGTCACCCTGCCTTCTGCGCCTGCCGTGAACGTCCCGGTCACGCTCGGTCGGCACAGGCCGCTCCCGCACAGGTCCAGCCGTGGCCGATGCCTGTTGCGTCGGCACCCGTGGCAGCATGACTGGCAGGTTCCGGGGATGGCGCGGGTCACTAGGACGAATCAGCCTGCCGTGTGCATCCCGGAAAGGTCTATCACCTATCAGCTTCTCAAGGTCCTCAGCCCTTTTCCCTGCCTTGGCCTGTTCCCCAGGCTCCCAGATGCTCTTTGGCAGGGCGTCGTAGATCAGGCTCTCATCCCGTGCCGCCGCCGCATTCTTGACCAAAGCTTCGGCAGCTTTGCGAATCGTCGGCATATCCGCAGCTCCCGCCAGAACCGACTGGAAGTCGCCCTTGGCCATGCCGAGCCTGCGGGCAGCCTCGTCCTCCCCCAGGAGCTGAGATAGAGACTGGCAGACCGCCACAACCTCTGTCTTTAGCGTCTCGTCTGCCTGGGACTTGGCCGCTGCTTCGAGCGCCGCTATGTGCTTCATCGCGCTTTGTGGTCCGATTGTCATTGCTTGTCACCTCCCTCCGCTAGATGCTCGTTGGTCACGCGTGTACGGTGGTATCGCATCCGTGTTGCCTCCTTCCCCGATCACCCCCAGACTTCTCTCTGGGGCCACGCTAGAAAACGTTGCCGCGCTACTGCCACTTGCACGTGCGGCATACCGCCGCGTTGGACCTCAAGGTCCTACTCCATGCCATGCACCAAGGGATACCGTGTCGCGAGCCATTGCCAGAGCATAAAGGCCCAGGTGCGGTCCTCCTGGCTGCTGGACGGATCTACGGCAGCCTGTTTGAGTGCGGTCACCGTCTCCATCAGGCCAGCTTTCGGGTCACATCCACGCTGCGCTCCCCAATCTAGCAGCGACCAGAAGCCGATGAGAGCCCGCATGTCCAGGCCCGAATCCTGGACAGACCTTCTCAGCTCCTCGAACTCAGCAGCCAGCCTGTCAGCCTCGGCGACCAGCTTTTTAACCTCAGCCGCCAGCTCTTCCGCTGTTCCCATTACCGCCCTCCCTCCTTGCGTAACCACTTGAGCAAGACCAGAGCTTCATGGTCCCCTAATTCCGCAGCATCGCCTAGCGCCTTCACAAGCTCCCGGTCTGTTGTGTTACCAGGTCCCCGATCACACCGCCACCGCCAGAGCCGGGTCAACATGGCCTTGGCGTGACGACGCCCCAGGAGCGCCGGTGTTGCTGGTGTCCTGGGGCTTCCCACCGCCTGGTCTATGGCGGCCAGCCGTTTATCTAAGTCCCGATAACGTGGCACGTCACGTCGCCGCCAGCTTCTTCACCTTCTCCTCTAATGCGGCCAGCCGTTTGCTGATGGGGCCAAGCTCCAAGGCTTTGAGCGTCACGTTGATGAGCTGTGCTATGGCCCGATTCCTGCTGACCGAGTTAGGCAGCTGTCGCGCTTGATTCAGGGTCTCCTCCAACACTGTCAACACATCGCTCAATTCGTTCAGCTCGACCGGATCAGGGGCAGGGACAGGAATGGTGGCCCTGTCTGGCATCCGACCTTCGTCAGGCCTCAAGTCCTCCACGGGCCTTCGGTTCAGGCCATTCCCAGTCGGCTCCATCAAGGCGTTGGTATACAAGTCCTTCAGGGCCTGCTCCGCGTTGGGATGAACAGCATACCTGCCATGTCCTGTCCTGTAGACCAGCCCAACTTGCTTCATGCGGTGCAGCGCAGATTCGGTCTCCCTGTATCCACGCCCCAGCCGCTTGGCGAGCTGAACGATTCTCAAAGGGTGTCCTGTCTTGTTGAGCAGGTCGAAGATGTCTGTCTGGCCCTTGGAGAGACCGTACTGGTCGCATACCGACCCTGCCTCGGACATTCACTGCACCTCCGGTTTGCGTCCCGTTTGCGCCAGGCTCCTGAGCTGGGCGGTCAACTCACGACGGAAAGGGACCGTTTCGCGCGATACCGTCTGACGTGCCATCTCAGACCACCTCGATAAGCCCTCGCAAAACCCCTCGCCAGCACCTCATGTGGCCACCACGGACCTAGTGAATGACGCGTATTTCCCACACACTACCAATCCTTCATCACTACCGCGTTCACCAAGACGGTGGGGCAGGGATCACAGTCACAGGCCTGCCCACGGCCAGACGCGCACCAGTCTTCATGCCGGAACACCACGCTCGTAACGCGGGGCACCACCCTGACCCGACCGGCCTTCAGCATGTCGAGCATCCACTGGTGGTCAATGTCCGGCCTGTTCGTCAGGAACAACAGATCTCCGTTACGGTCAGTGACCTCATGCATCTTGGGCCGTGGCTTCAGGACACCGCTGACCTGCGACTCATGCTCGACCTTCATGATGGTGCTCCTCTCTGCTTCTTTGTTTCTCCAGCAAATCCACAATCGCCACCTGACCCGTGGGCAAATCCAGGTGCCGCGTCTTCCCAGGGTTGCAAGAAGGCGCGACGCAGGAGCTGGGAAGATGATTCCAAGGCTTTCATGGCTGGTCTCCCTCAAACGGCGTCGCGCTTTCTGTCGCGCTTGCAGGCGCGACGGAGACGCTGGGACGCAGTTCTATCGCGCCTGTCTGTCGCGCTCCCGGCCGATAGCCAGGTGTCCCCGTGTCCTGTGCGTCGCGCCTTTGCCCCCCCCCTTAAGGGGGCAAGGCGCGACAGAACAGGACGCACCCGATTCACGTCATCCCTCGACACGTTGAAGGTCTGGCGCTTGCACCTCATTGGGCACGGCCCTCCATTGATACGTCTTAGGCTCTGTGACCCCACCGCGTTCCGAGATGACCAGTCCTGCCTTTTCCAGCTTGGCGTATTCCTTGCGGATGTGCGTCTCGCTGGCTGATAGCCCAAGCTCTGCCCTCGTCTGAGCAGCGGTGACCTTCTCAGGGTGCCGCCGCCGCAGAAATGCCACCAACAGACCACCGAGGTTGCTTGACTTATCGGGCGCATCTTCGAGAGCAGTCTCCGCGAGTTCAAATCCACGCTCCCTGAGGTCAAAATCCAGGAGCACATCTGGGGGTTTGCCGTGCTCCTTGAGATACCGGTTAACCAAGACCTTTGCCCAGCCGTTGCCGGCCGCAACGAGCTCAAGGCCGATCAGGCAGTCACGCTTGGCCTCCAGAAACACGGAGCCCCACATGCGCCCTGAGGAGACGTGAGGCGCGTGATGCACGATGAGGAACGCAGTCCCAAGTTCGTCGCAGAGCGGTCTCAACTGGCGGTTGACCAGCTTGGCGGTGTCCGCGAAGTGGTCCTTGAGAGCCCCCTCGCCAGCCGCGTCAATCAGCGTTTCGATGACGACCAACACGGGCTGGTCACGTCGGATGCTGGCGACGAAGGCGGCCATCTCGCCCTGGTCAGCGAAGTTGAAACTCCTTCCAGGGTGGACGAAGAGCTTCTTTCTGATGACCGCCCAGCGCGGAAAAAAGTAGACTATCTTCTGCATTGGTTGTCCCTGTGCGTTGACGCCCTCGCTGATGACCTTTGGAGCAGGCCCTCCGTGGCTGACCATCCTGGTCAGGCGGCGGATGATACCGCCGAACGTCCCTTCTAAAGGATAGTACTGGACTGTGCCCTGTTTGACCGGCATCCCGAGGAAAGGCTCGCCGAGAGCGATGGCAACCATCAAAGCCTGGGCCAGCCAGGTCTTCCAGGTCCCGGGGAGACCATAGAGAAAGCAGAGTCCACCCTCCGGAATCCAGTCCTGCACGAGGAAGGTTTCGGCCTGGCCGCCGTATTGCTCTACAAATTCGCCGAACTCTATCGTGTAGTTGATGCGTACGCTTTCGGCCTTCGCGCCTTCCTTCCGGGCCAGGTCCTCAACGATCTTTCGCAGTTCATCGTCGGGTATGGGCGGGGCGCACCTGCTCTGGTTCCACCCGTGCATGAGTCCCAGCACGTCCGCTGGTGCCATGCGCGTGAGCAGGCTCCCGGCCAGGCGTGCCGCTGTCGTGTGTCGGTCGCCCTCAGGCACGGTCACCGCCCACTCCTCCGGCTGGACAGCCCCACGGTCCGTCTTGTCTGCGATGGCTAGCACCCACTCCGGGCAGGGTGCCAGGTCGACCGCACCAGGCCGGGAGGCAGTCTCCCACTTGTAGTGCTTGCCGCTGAGGTGGAGGCTGGGGGTGACGATGATGTAGCCGCCGTTGGCTTTTAGGTCGAGACCAGGCCCGAGGCTTTTGCTGCGGATTTCAGCATCAGGACAAGTGAACAGGATGTGCCTACCACTACCGCCTGTGTGCTGCTCCATTGTGGCGGGAAGTGACCCGTGCTTGGCCAGCAGGGCCGCAAGCGTCCGGTCACCGCCGTGCCTCGGGTCCACGTCAACTGCGACAAACGTCCCTAGTCCTGTGGGGATGCCGATGTTGGCATTCGGCCACCTTGCCCACCATGCCCGAATGGTGTCGGGGTCTGTGGTAGCGGCCTTGAATCCATCCTCGGTGCGTGGGTGCTTTCCTGCGTTGCGGCCGCAGTTGACCCCCCAGGTACAGCGGCCATTCACAATGCCGTGGACCGGGAAGACCGGCCACCCCTGCTGCTCCGCGTAGCCGAGAGCAGCGGCCAGCGTCCCCTCCGGCCTATCCGCGTTCTTCGCCCACGGCAGAGACTTGGGTGTCATCGCTGGTCACCTGCTGACTTGGCCTGACGCACAGCGTCTGCGATGAGGCCAAATGCCTTCTTGACGGCGTGAGTAAAGCTTAAGGCCTCGACGTGGATGCGTGAAGCGTAGAAACTGCCTGCGAGTTGTCGAAGATACTCCACTGAAAAGTCCCCATACGCTGGGAATTTGAACTGGAAGGTATGCCGACCGTCCGATTTGAGCAAGACAGCCTCAATCACAATGCGCTGGAGATCGTAGCCTTGATTGATGAACATCCCTGCAAGGTAGCGGTCCGCGGTCCAAAAGGCATGATTTTCCACAACTAATCCCACCTAATAGTCAATTTGCCACGGCATCAGTCCTTTTGGGGAAGCATCATCCTCGTGCTGGCGGCTGGTTCCTTGACCTGAACCATCACCGTTCACCCAGCCGGGACAGCTTCTGGAGTTCTTTATGCTCTAATCCCAGCTCAAGCTACCTTTTCTTCTTGGTCAAACCCGTCACATGGTGCCACTGCCTGCCCGTGCCGATATTGGCGACCGCCGTCCTCGTCAGTCCGAAGACCTCTGCGACACGCGTAGCGGGCTGGCCTTCCTTGAGAAGCCTCTGGATAACGCGTGCGTCTGCGCCGTTCAACTTGGTCGTGGGCGGCGGATAGGGCGGACGACGTGGCACCGTCTCACCTCCTCCCTGCGGGTCTGTGACCGTGCGTTAGTAAGAATTATCGCCGCTTCTACAGGAAAGGGCAATTATGATTTGCCTGGTCTTTTGCATCCCCAACCTCATCCCCCGCTGGCCTGCTCCTATCCGCAAACGGGCACGCAAACGGCACGGCACGTAACCCCTGCTTAGGGTTTGATTAGGCCACTTTTCCGGCAGCTTCTCGGAGGCGAGAAGCCCCAGCACGATCCCGGTGAAGACCTGCTCTCCTGCCTGTCCACCCAAACATATGTTTTGGGTCAGCAAAAGGAAATTCCCTCGCCAGGCACGAAGTCGCAGGCCAGAGTAAGAGGAGAAGCCTTTGGGCAAAGGGGTCTTCTTGAGAAAGGACCGCCGCACCGCAGGAGGGATACCATGTCTGCCCCTGCTTTGAAGGGTCCCGTCGACATCCTGGCCTTTGGCCCGCACCCGGACGACGTCGAGATCGGCGCAGCCGCAACGCTGGCCAAGGAGTCCTCCGCCGGACGTACGGTGGTGGTCGCCGATCTCACGGCCGGCGAGATGGGAACCAACGGCGATCCTCAAACCCGCCTTCGCGAGTCGCGTCGGGCAGCCGAAATCCTGGGCCTGAGCGCCCGCACCTGTCTCGGCCTCCCGGACGCCTTCCTCGGCACGGAGGTCTGGCATGCCGACCTTGTGGCAGGGGTGATCCGCGCGTTGCGGCCCGCGGTGGTGATGGCCCCCTGGAAGGAGGACCGGCATCCGGATCACCGCGCGGGACATGAAATCGTCAGGAGGGCCGCGTTCCTGGCCGGGTTGGCCCGCCACAGCCCGCGGTACCCGTCCGGGTGGCTTTCCGAGCCGGATCCCGTGCCGTTCAGGCCCCGGCGCATCTTCTACTACCTGATCAACAGCCCCGCCCGGCCGGACGTGCTGGTCGATGTGGGCGGCTACTATCACCTGAAGCGGGCCGCCCTCGGGGCCTACGCAAGCCAGTTCGCGAGCGGCACCGGGCCCGGGACGGCCCCGGCGCCGGCCGCGGAGACCCCCCTCAACAGCGGCGTGTTTCTGCCGGGGGTGGAGGGCAGAGACGCTTCCTTTGGCCGGCACTGCGGGGTCGCATTCGCCGAGGGCTTTGTCGGTGAGCGTTTCCCGTTGTTGGACTCGCTGCTGGACGTTATCTCGTGCCGGTAGCCTGACCGCTGGAGGCGAGACGAGTGCGCATCGGGATTACCTGTTATCCTTCTTTCGGCGGCAGCGGCGTGCTGGCGACCGAGCTGGGGCTGATGCTGGCTCGACGGGGACATAGCGTACACTTCATCACCTATGAAACGCCCTTCCGGCTGGCCGATCGGACCGGACAGGTGGTCTGCCACGAGGTCGATATCCCCAGCTACCCACTTTTCAGATACCCGCCCTACCTGCTTGCCCTGACCAACAAGATGATCGAGGTGGCTCGCTTTTGCCGCCTCGATCTGCTTCACGTCCATTACGCCATCCCGCACGCCACCAGCGCCGTCCTCGCGCGCCAGGTCCTGGCCGGGGAGCGGCAGTTGCGCGTCGTCACCACCCTCCACGGGACCGACGTCAGCCTTCTGGGCAGCGACCCGGGGTTCTACGACCTCGTCGCCTGGTCGATCAATTCCAGCGACGGGGTAACCGCCGTCTCACAGGCCCTTGCGAGGGATACCCGCATGAGACTGCCGATCACCCGACCCATTGAGGTGATCCCGAACTTCGTGGATACCGCTGTCTACCGCCCGCATGACGTACCGGAGCTGCGGTCTGAGTTCGCGCCCGGCGGGGAGGCTATGGTCTGCCACATCTCCAACTTCCGCGCGGTCAAGCGCCCCCTGGATGTCGTTCGGGCCTTCGCGGGCATCGCCGCGCGGACCGATGCCCGGCTGGTCCTTATCGGGGAGGGCCCTGAGATCCCGCGCGTGAGGGCGCTCGTATCCGACCTGGGGATCGAGCCCCTCGTCGTCTACCTAGGTCAGCGAGAACAGGTCGCCCCCGTCCTTGCCGCCTGCGACCTCTTCCTGCTGACCTCCGAGCAGGAGAGCTTCGGCCTCGCGGCCCTTGAGGCGATGGCCTGCGGTGTGCCGGTGCTGGCATACCGGGTCGGCGGGCTTCCGGAGGTCATCGCCGACGGGCAGGGCGGCTTCCTCTTTCCCGACGGCGATCTTGAAGGCATGACGCGTGTGGGCGCGGAACTGCTGCAAGACCGGGCGCTTTGGAATGAAGTCAGCGCGGCGGGGGTCTCACGGGCACGTACCGCCTTCGCGTCCGACCGGATCGTACCGGTCTACGAGGAATACTACGCGCGGGTCCTGGAAGGGAACCGCCGGGAGGAGGCCTGACAGGGTGCCTGAGCTCTCAGAAGAAACCAGGCGGCGGATCGAGTCCCTTCGGCCGCTCGTGCCGGATCTGCTTGCCGAGCGCGGGATCTCCGAGGCCAGCAAGGTCTGCAATTTCCTGGCCGTGGCGCTGCGCCTCCGGCCGATGGCCCTGACCTATCTGCCGGCCGAGATGCCTGGTGGGGCGAAGATGGGCGAGGCCATGGACAGGTACTACCTGGAGCACCACGAGCCGCCCGGAGGCGGGCTTCTGTCGAAACTCGGGCTTGGCCGCAAGGCCGCGGCGAACAAACAAGCCGAGCTGTCGGCCAAGCGCAAGACGCTTGATGCCGCGTACAATCAGGTGGTCGCGCCGAGCCCGGCGTACGTGGCCCACCTGAACTGGCTTGACCGCATGGCCCTTGACCCGCTGCAGATCAAACGCCGCCCCACCCTCCGGGAAATGTACATCTACGCCGATCGGGAGGACCGCGTCCGCCTGCTCGCTCTGGAAGACGCCGCTGCACATTCGCGGGGGCGCCCGACCACCGGGGCGGACAGGGATCCCAACCAGGCGATCATCGAGTACGTCTACGGCGCGGAATTTGACCGCGACTACGTGCTCGGCCTTGGCAAGCTGCTCGGGTACCCTGATTGCTGCAGCGTGCGGTATGCCGAGGACAGGCTCCGGGGCCAGAACGTGGAGCAACGCGCCTACGAGCAGATCAGCGAGGCGCACGAGTCCGGCAAGTCGATCGACGTACATGCCTACTTCGTCAAGGACTTCTTTCCATGCACCCCCGGTTGCCCGGCGGCGATCTCCCGCGGCGAAGAGTTTGAGGCGGCCTTTGCACTGCTTGACGGCGAGGTCCGGGACCTGTACGCCGGCGCTCTGTACGACTCGTTCGAACTGGCCCAAAGCTACCCACTGGTCATCCAGCAACACCGCCAGCGGCTTGAAGAGGCGACCCGCCGGCGGTGAGGGTCTGTCTCACCTCGCTGGGCTGTTTCAAGAATCTCGTCGACGGGGAGTCGCTCCTGGGCCTGCTCGGCACGGCCGGACACGAGTTCGTCTCGATGCCCGGGGACGCCGACGCCGTCATAGTGAATACCTGCGGTTTCATCCGTCAGGCGCAACGGGAATCGATCGAGCGGATTCTTGAGATTGCGGCTCTCAAGCGAAACGGGCGGCCTCTGGTAATCGTGTCCGGCTGCCTCGCTCAGGGGTGGGGGGCCGAGCTCCTGCGCGAGATGCCCGAGGTGGACGCTGTTCTCGGAACCGGCGCGCTGGGTGAGGTGGTGCACGCGCTCGAGCTGGCGGCGCAGGGCGAGCGAAACGCCTTTCTCGGCCCGCCCGGCTACCTCCCCGAAACCGCCCCGCCGCGGCTTCTGAGCACCCCTCCGTGGACCGCCTATGTGAAGATCTCCGAAGGGTGCGATAACCGGTGCCGCTACTGCCTGATACCCTACCTGCGCGGCCCCAACCGGAGCCGCCCCGCGGAGCGCGTTCTCGAGGAGGTAAACGCTCTCGTCGAGCGGGGGGTCCGGGAGATCGTCCTTGTCGGACAGGACCTCACCCGCTACGGGGAGGACCTCCGGCCGGGGATCCGGCTGCCGGGCCTTCTCAGGTCCATGGCGGCCCTGCGGGGAATCCGTTGGATACGGATGCACTACCTACACCCGGCGCGCGTCGATCGAGAGCTTCTCGAAACCATCGCGGGCGAAACGGCCGTCTGTGCGTACCTCGATCTGCCCATGCAGCACGGTGACGACGGCATCTTGGCGGCGATGGGCCGGGGGATAACCGCGCGGCAGATGCTCGCGCTCCTGGACGAGGCCAGGTCGCTTATCCCGGGCGTTGCTGTCAGGACCTCCATGATGACCGGGTTTCCCGGCGAAACTGAACGCGCGTTTCGCAGGATGCTCTCGCTTATGCAGCGGGCGGCCTGCGACTGGGCCGGTGTCTTCGCATTCTCGCCACAGGAGGGGACTCCGGCGGCCCGGATGCCGGCCCAGGTTCCCGCCCTCACGAGGATCGCCAGGCGAGCTAAGGCGATGGCCCTGCAACGGCGGATATCCAGAAACGCCAACCAAGGCCTGATAGGAAGAGAGATGGAGATCCTCGTTGAAACCCGGCCGCACACAATGGAGGTCGAGGGCAGGGGCTCATGGCCGGCGGTCGCCGGCCGCTCCTACCGCGAGGCTCCCGAGGTCGACGGGCGGGTCCACGTTCTGCTCGAGGGCACAGATCCGCCTCCCGAGCCCGGCAGCTTTGTCCGCGCAAGGGTCGTTCGCGCCGGGCCCTACGACGTCTACGCCACAATCAAGTAGCCGGTTTGCCTTCACACCAAGGAAATGCAACATAACGCGGCGTATTCGCATTATAGCTCGCCAAGCTGATATACTTATGTCATCTAAAAACACTTCAGCGTCCGCCAGGCCGTGCGCCGGACCCGGTCCGCCACCCGGAGGTGTCAGTCCTGAATCTTCGTGACCTGAGCTTCAGCCATGTTGCGATCGTCGCCCTCGTGACGATCCTGGCCTTGGCTGGGGCGGCCGAGGCGTACGACTACGCCGCCGTGAGGCGTCCGGTTGCGGGATTGCTCCACGCCGACGCCAGGGTCGAGAGCTTCAGCCTGGTTTCAACCAGGCAGGGGGCCGCCGCGGTTGAGGTGACGCTGGGCCCGGTCGAGGACCTCAGGACAGCCTACGAGGAAATAACCGCAGGCCTGGAGCATATCCTCGGCCCCGTCGAGCTCTCGGTCAGGGATAACCGGTCCGCCGAAACGGTGGCGTTCCTCGAAGACGCCCAGTTCGTGCTCTACGAGGCCCTGCACAACGGAGCCTTCGTGGTCATGCGGGAGCGGCTCGAGCGGCTTGCGGAGGAGGCAGGCGTCTCCGTGCGCGTCGGGATCACCGACAGGCACCTGTTCCTGCAGGTCGAGTCGGAAGACGGACGGCTGTACGAGATCATTGACCGGGACACGGGGGAAGGCGCGGACGGGCCTTGAAAGCTGTCAAACCTGAGACCATCATCGGGGCCGCGATTGGAGCGCTCGTCTTTATGGGCATTCGCGGCTTCAACGTGTTGCCGCTGCTTTTCATGGCCGGACTGGCCGGGTTGCTCCTTTTCGCCCCCATGGCCGGGAAGCTGGGGGGCAAGAGGATCACCCTCAGGCACGGTGCCCGGTCGCTTGTGACCTTCGGCGAGATCGGGGGCCAGACGGCCGCCAAGCAGGAATTGCTTGAGGCGCTCGACTTTGTCAATCTGCGTGAGAAGGTGCGGAGCCTGGGGATCCGCCCCCTTCGCGGGGTTCTCCTTTCCGGGCCGCCCGGCACCGGCAAGACCATGCTCGCCAAGGCCGCCGCCAGCTACACGGACGCAGTGTTTCTGTCCACCTCGGGAAGCGAGTTCATCGAGGTCTACGCGGGGGTAGGGGCCCAGCGGGTGCGCCAGTTGTTCGGGGACGCGCGGAACCTCGCCAAACGCGAGAGCAAACGGACGGCGGTCGTGTTCATCGATGAGATCGAGGTTCTCGCCCCGGTCCGCGGCTCGCACAAAGGTCACCTGGAGTACGACCAGACCCTCAACCAGCTGCTCGTGGAGATGGACGGGATGCGGCCCGACGATGACGTCCAGGTGTTGATCATCGGGGCCACGAACCGCGAGGACCTGCTCGACTCGGCACTGCTCCGTCCGGGACGATTTGACCGGCTGGTTCGGGTCGGCATGCCCGACCGGGCCGACAGGCTGGCTGTGCTGAACCTTCACTCCCGCAACAAGCCACTTGCTCCGGACGTCGACATGGAAGAGGTAGCCCGCAGCACGTTTGGGTTTTCCGGGGCGCACCTGGAGAGCGTCTGCAACGAGGCGGCGATCCTCGCGCTGCGCGAAGGCGCCGCCGAACTCACCGGGAACCACTTTGCCGAGGCCGTTGACAAAGTCATCATGGGCGAACGCCTGGGGCGCAAGCCCAGCCGTGACGAGCTGCTCCGGATCGCCTCCCACGAGGGCGGACACGCCCTGCAGGCCGAGGCGGCGAAACCCGGGACCGTGGCCTCGGTTACTATCGCCTCGCGCGGCATGGCCCTGGGCTACGTCCGCCAGCGGCCCCAGGACGACCTCCTGTTGCTGACCAAAGAGCAGCTTGAGGACAACATAGACGCCGCGCTGGCCGGCCCGTTAGCCGAGGAGATGCTCTGCGGGTCGCGGAGCACGGGAGCGGCGCAGGATCTGAAGGTCGCGGCAGAAACCGCCCGCCAGCTCGTCCTCTCGGGGATGACCGAGCTCGGCCCCGTACCGGCCGACACCGTCCCCGCAGGGGTACTCCATCGGGCGGTCCGCGACCAACTGAACAAACGCGAGGACCACGTTCGCAGGTTCCTGGATAGCCGTCGCGAGGTGCTGATCGCGCTCCGCGACCGGCTCCTGGAGGAGGAAACCTTGAGCGGCGACGAGCTCAGGTCCCTGCTCGGCGACTTGGGGGAAGCGCTTTCCGGGCCGGCGTAGGTTTTGCCGGGGAAAAGGAGAATCACATACCCACGGGGCCGGCCCAAGGCGGCCCCGGCGGGTGATCTGATGATCGCAGAATTGATCTTTGCCGGCACCGAGCTGCTCCTCGGGCAGATCGTGAATACCAACGCGCAGTACCTTAGCCGCCGTCTTGCGGCCACCGGGGTGGATGTGTACCACCAGACGACGGTCGGGGACAACCGGCAGCGACTCGAGGAAGCCGTCCGGACCGCCCTCGGGCGGGCCGATGTGGTCATAACGGGCGGCGGGCTTGGCCCGACGTCCGACGACCTGACCAAGGAAGCGGTGGCGGCCGCGTCGGGGCGTCCTTTGTTGCTTGACGCCGCATCCCGGGAGGCCGTAGAGGCCTTTTACGCTTCGTTGGGCAGGCGGATGACCGCCAACAGCCTCAGACAGGCCTTCATTCCGCGCGGCGCCGAGCCGATCCCCAACTCCCACGGGACCGCTCCCGGCGTCAGAATGGAGGTTGGCGGCAAGCTCCTGTTCATGTTGCCCGGTCCCCCCAACGAGTTCATGCCGATGGTCGAAGAAGCCGTGATCCCCGCCTTGCGGGCGAGGGACCCCTCGGGGATGAAGATCATATCCCGGGTCCTGCGGCTTTGCGGGATAGGCGAGGCAGAGGTCGAGTCCCGGCTCGAGGACGTCATCGGCGGTCAGGCCGCGACGACCGTCGCCCCGCTTGCATCTCCGGGCGAGGTCGCGCTGAGGCTGACCACCAAGGCCCAAGATGAAGCGTCGGCGCTTGAGAAGATGGGGCCGGTCGAGGCCCAGATCCGCAGCCGCCTTGGCCGGTTCGTATACGGCACTGATGACGATACGCTCGCCGGGTCGGTTCTCGATCTGCTGGCCTCGGCGGACCTTACCCTCGCCGTCGCCGAATCGTGCACCGGCGGACTGCTGGCCGACCAGCTTACGGACGTGCCGGGTGCGTCCGACCGGCTGCTGGCCGGCGTGGTCGCCTACACGAACGACGCCAAGGTCCGGATCCTCGGCATCCCCAGGGAGACGATCTCAGGCCGCGGTCCGGTCAGCGACGAAGTCTGCGCGGCGATGGCGGTTTCGGTGAGAAGGCTCTGCGGCTCGGATCTCGGGGTCTCGATCACCGGGATAGCCGGGCCGGCGGGTGGGTCCGAGACCACGCCGGTGGGCCTCGTCTTCATCGGGTTATCGTCAGGAAGCGACGGCCAGGTTCGCGTAGCCCGCCACCGGTTTCCCGGATCGCGGCGGGTCGTCAAGGGCCGGGCCGCGCGCCAGGCGCTGGTTGTGCTCCGCGATCATCTGCTCGAGTTGCTATCCGGCCTCCCGGACCCGGAACAGGCGGACAGCCGTGACCGCTGACGACATCAGGGCCTTCGTCGCGGTCGAGGTCCCCGCCGACCTTCGGGAGCTGATCTGGTCGGCGTTCTCAGCGGAACACGCCGGCTATCCGGGCCTAAGGTGGGTCCCCCCGGAGAACCTGCATCTTACCGTCAAGTTCCTGGGGGGGGTGCCCAGGCCAAGGGTGCCCGAGCTTATCCGGGCCGTGGAACGGGCGTGCTCCGAGCACACACCTTTCAGCGTCAGCCTGCGGGGGGCGGGGGTGTTTCCTCCGCGCGGCCTCCCGCGAGTGTTGTGGGTCGGCGCGGCGGACGGTACGGCGCAGCTTGCAGCGCTGGCCGGGACCGTTGACCGGTATCTCGGGAAGAGGGGCATAGAGCGTGAGCGCAGGCCGTTTTCCGCGCACCTGACTCTTGCCCGTTGCCGTCGCGACGGCGTCCTCCTGGACGCCGGTCCCCTGGTCTCCAGATTTCAAGAGTGTGAGTGGGGAAACTTCGAGGTCCAGGCCCTCAGCTTTATGCAGAGCCACCTCGGCCCGGCCGGCGCCCGGTACGAGAGACTGGCGGCGATCCCGCTGGCGGGCGTGGAGGGCTGACACGGCCCCGCGGCAACGCGGCCGGGCGCTAACAGGCCGGGCGGTATCACGTTGCCCGTTCCTAACGCTCCGTGATATACTCGCAAGGGAAAATATGGAAGCAGGTGAGCCGTTTGGATCGTCAGAAGGCTCTTGACACCGCTCTGACCCAGATCGAGAGGCAATTCGGTAAGGGCTCGATCATGAAACTGGGCGAGGTGTCCAGCAAGATGCATGTTGAGGTTGTTTCCACCGGGTGCCTGCCGCTGGACGTGGCCCTGGGCGTCGGCGGGTTGCCACGCGGGCGGGCGGTCGAGATTTACGGCCCAGAGGCCTCAGGCAAGACCACGGTGGCCCTGCACGTCCTCGCCGAGGCGCAAAAGGCCGGGGGCATTGGAGCGTTCATCGACGCGGAGCACGCCCTTGACGCCAATTACGCCCGCAACCTGGGTGTCGACATCGACAACCTGCTGGTTTCCCAGCCGGACACCGGCGAGCAGGCCCTTGAGATCGCTGAGGCGCTCGTCAGGAGTGGGGCCGTGGACGTGATCGTCGTCGACTCGGTCGCCGCTCTCGTTCCCCGTGCGGAGATCGAGGGAGAGATGGGCGATTCCCACGTGGGACTGCAGGCCCGGCTGATGTCCCAGGCTCTCCGCAAACTGACTGGTGCCATCAGCCGTTCCCAGTGCGTCGTCGTGTTTCTCAACCAGATAAGGGAAAAGGTCGGGGTGCTCTTCGGCAATCCCGAGGTCACGCCCGGCGGGAGGGCGCTGAAGTTCTACGCGACGGTGCGCATCGAGGTCCGCCGGATTGAGAGCCTCAAGCAGGGCAGCGAGGTCATAGGGATGCGGGTCCGGGGGAAGGTCGTCAAGAACAAAGTCGCCCCGCCCTTCCGGCAGGCCGAGTTTGACCTCATCTACGGCCAGGGGATCTCCCGAGAGGGGGGTCTCCTGGATATCGCGACTGACCTTGGGATCGTCGCCAAGACGGGATCCTGGTACTCCTATGGTGACCTGCGGGTAGGCCAGGGGAGGGACAACGCCCGCGATTTCCTTCGCCAAAACCCTGAGGTGGCGGCGGAGATCGAAGGCAAGATCCGCGGCGCCCTGAACCTCGGCCAGATCCGGGCGGCCAGCGCCGAGGACGCCGGGGAAGAGGTATAGTCCTGAGACCCCGTGGACGCCGGCGGCCACAGACAGACGCAAGGCCGCTGGACTACGAGGAGTCCATGGCCCGGGCGCTCGGGCTGCTCGCGGTGAGGCCCCGGACGGTACGCGAGCTTGAGTCCAGGTTGGCGAGGGCCGGTTCGACGGCGGAGGTCGCCGGCGCGGTCCTGTCGCGCCTTGAGGAGCTCGGGTACCTCAACGACGAGTCATTTGCACAACGATGGGTTGAGGAGCGGATCAGACGGCGTCCCCTCGGACGGCGTCTCCTAATCTCAGAGCTCCTTCGAAAGGGAGTGCCGCCCGACATCGCCGGGCGCGCCCTGGCCGGCTATGACCAGGCCGCGGAGCTCGCGGCTGCAGGCAGGCTTCTTGCCAAAGCGTACCGCCAGCGGGGTGGACTCGACCCCAATCAACAGTGCAGGCGCTGCTATACATACCTTCTGGGTCGGGGTTTCGACTACGAGACCGCGGCCTTGGCCGTCAGAGCCCTCGGCGAGCCCCCTGGAGAGACCACCGGCGACGGACCGGGAAGCCCGAACCGGCCGCGGCGCAGTCCGAAGGGTGCCTCCGGCGGGGCCTCCGGCGGGGCCTCCGGCGGGGCCTCGGGCGGGGCACCTCCTGCGGGCATTTGTTGACATACGGAGCGGGGCTTCATAGAATTGACGCGAGACAACAGCCTCCAGCTGTTTCTCCCAAAGGTGCGTTTTCAGCGAATTGTTCAGCCATATGACATTGGTGCGCCCCTGGTGGGCACTAGCTCTCGTTAGCTGGCCGGGAACCCTTCCGGTCGTCTATTGGTTCGCTGGTTCTCGGACCGCGCGCGCAGCGCGCGGTCCTTCTTGCTGGTCAGGGCACGACGAGGGCGTATTGCGTACCCGTCCGGGCGGCGCCTCCTGAGGAGGTAGCCCGCTTTGCAGGTATCAGTGCTTTTTCTGGTCATTGCCGGCCTGGCAGGGTTGCTGGTCGGGTTCTACTGGCGCAAGCTTGCCGCCGAGGCCAAGATAGGTTCGGCCGAAACCGAGGCGTCCCGCATATTGGAGGAGGCGGGCCGCGAGGCGGAGTCGCGCAAACGCGAGGCCCTGGTCGCGGCCAAGGAAGAGACGCTCCGGGTAAGGAACGAACTCGAGCGAGAGGCCAAGGAGCACAGGGTCGAGCTGCAGAAGCTCGAGCGGCGGCTCGTACAGAAAGAAGAAGTGCTCGACAGGAAGTCCGAAAACCTGGAGAGACGCGAGGAATCCTTCCGCCGCCGGGAGACCGAGCTTGACAGGCTGGAGAAAGAGACCGCCGAGCTTCACCAGAAAGAGGTCGCCGAGCTGGAGCGCGTCTCCGGGATGACGAGCGCTGAAGCCAGGGAGGTCTTGCTCAAGAACGTCGAGCAGGAGATCCAGGTGGAGGCTGCCCAGCTAGCCAGAGACATCGAGTCCAAGGCACGGGAAGAGGCCGAAAGGCGCGCGCGCGACATCATCGCCCTGGCCATCCAGCGCTGTGCGGCGGATCATGCCGCGGAGACGACCGTCTCCGTGGTTTCCCTTCCGAACGAGGAAATGAAGGGCAGGATCATCGGCCGCGAGGGCCGCAACATCCGGACCCTGGAGACCCTCACGGGCATCGACCTGATCATTGACGATACCCCGGAGGCCGTCATCCTCTCCGGTTTCGACCCCGTCCGCCGCGAGGTCGCCAGGGTTGCCCTG
>Ga0068714_10001300_pt1 | contig 37677 bp, 31 predicted proteins | sample MTBNYHSulfiMetaG_FD_62988 | JGI IMG/M metagenome (GOLD analysis project Ga0068714, IMG submission 62988) | Enrichment culture microbial communities from rom New York Harbor, USA that are MTBE-degrading - MTBE-NYH (New York Harbor Sulfidogenic)... | ecosystem: Environmental > Aquatic > Marine >...
CAGCCGGGCCGAGGTCGGCGGAAGGGTTTATCCCGGGCTGACTTACATCGGCCGGCGCCCGACCTTCGGCCCCGGAACCGGCGGCGTTCACGTCGAAACCTACTTGTTCCGCTGCCGGGGCAATCTTTACGGCCGGCATATGACGATCCAGCTTCTCAGACGTCTTCGGTCCGACCGGAAGTTTCCCGACGCCGCCGCCCTCGCTTCTAGGATTCGTCGAGACGCCGCGCGCGCCGAGTCGTACTTCGGGCGCCGAGACAGGGGCTGAGAGCACGCCTAAGATTCTGAGCCCAGGGGAGGAGGGCATCGGCGTCTGGCGGGATTCGAATCGCTGCGGAAGCTCCGGGTTTCTCAGTCTGCTTCGCAGGCCTTTCCGGAGACAGCTTCCTTTTGCCCCCCTGCTTCAAGGGGGGCGCAGGGGGGGTAATATCGCTACGACAAAGAAAACGCTGTCTCCGGCCTTCGGGGAGCCGTGCTCAGCCGGCCGGCCTCCTGCATCTGCCGGAGACAGCTCCCAATCTGTTTTATGAATATTAACCTCCCTGGCCCTCCTGGGGAATCAGGAGGGTCAAAGGAGGCTGTCTTCGGATAGGTCGGCCGGGAAGCCCTTCGAAACCCGTCGCTTCCTTGCTGAACCCCGCATGCCGCCTCACCCCTCCCCCCTAGTCTCCGTCTCATCTTGCTTTTCCAGTCTTATCCCCGAATTTTATCAATCGCTTTGCCTAAATCCATTCCGACATTTGACATTTTCGGGCGAATATAGCATTTTGAGATGGCCGGAGAGCCGACATTCACCCAAGGACACGCCTCATGCCCAAAACCGCCGCCAAGCAAAAAATCAAGGCCCGCATCATGGACGCCGCGAAGATCAAACGCATACTGCACCGCATGGCCACGGAGATCATCGAGCGGAACAGGGACCTCAGAAAACTGGTGATCGTCGGGCTCCGGACGCGCGGCATCCACCTGGCCAGAAGGATCTCCCGCCTGATCAAGGAGATCGAAAGAGTGAACGTCCCCGTGGGCGTCATGGACATCACCTCCTATCGCGACGACTCCCCGGTCCACAAGACGCAGCCCCGGATCCTGAAAACCGGGATCAAGTTTTCGGTGGCCGGCAAGGACGTGATTCTGGTGGACGACGTCCTTTTCACCGGCCGCACCGTCCGCGCGGCCATGGACGGCCTGTTCGACCTCGGCCGGCCGCGAAGCATCCAGCTCCTCGTGTTCATCGACCGGGGACATCGCGAACTTCCCATCCGGGCGGACTACATCGGCAAGAACCTGCCCACCTCCCGGCGGGAGATCGTCCGCCTCCGCCTCAAGGAGACGGACGGCGCCGACGAAACCCTGATCATCGAGCCCGGCCGGCTGAAGGGCCGGTCCTGAAGCGGAGGCGCGGGGAGTGAGGCTTCTCATCAGGAACGGGCGGGTTCTCTGCCCGGCTTCGAAGCTCGACAGGATTTCGGACATTCTGATCGACAAGGGAAAGATCGCCGCTCTCGGACCCCGGCTCAAGGCTCCGGCCGACCGTGTTTTCGACGCCGCTCGCCTGGTCGTCGCCCCGGGATTCATCGACCTTCACGTCCATCTCCGGGAGCCCGGCCAGGAGCACAAGGAGACGATCGAAACGGGGGCCCGGGCGGCCGCCCGGGGAGGATTCACCACGGTGTGCTGCATGCCCAACACCGCTCCCGTGAATGACAGCCCGGACGTGACCCGCTTCATCCTGGACCGGGCGAAGTCGGCGGCGGTCAATGTCCTGCCCATCGCCTCCGTCAGCCGCGGTCTTCAAGGCGAGGAGCTCAACGACCTCCGCGGTCTCGCGGCCGCCGGAGCCGCGGCCTTTTCGGACGACGGCCGGGCCGTGGCCTCAAGCCGCCTGATGCGTCTCGCCCTGGAGGCGTCGCGGGACCTGCCGGTCTTCGTCGTCGACCACTGCGAGGACGCCGCCCTGTCCGACGGAGGGGTGATGCACGAGGGCGTTCACTCCCGGCGCCTGGGTTTGAAAGGCATCCCCGCGGCGGCCGAAGAAATCATCGCCGCCCGGGACATCATCCTCGCCGGCCTGACCGGCGGCCGCCTCCACCTGGCCCACGTCAGCGCCCGGGGAACGGTCGCGCTCCTCCGCGAGGCCCGGCGGAGAAAGCTCCGTGTCACCTGCGAGGCGACGCCCCACCATCTCCTTCTGACGGACGCCGCCTGCGGCTCCCGCGACCCGGCGTTCAAAGTCAATCCGCCCCTGCGTGCCCGCTCGGACGTCAAGGCCCTGTTGGGCGCCGTCCGGGAGGGATTGATCGACGTTTTCGCCACCGATCACGCCCCTCATGCGGAAGAGGAGAAGCGTTTGGGCTTCGAACGGGCGCCCTTCGGAATCAACGGCCTGGAGACGGCCGTCCCGCTTCTCCTGGACCGTCTCGTCCGCAGTAAAGTCATCAGCCTCAACCGGCTCGTCCGCATGATGGCCACGGCTCCCGCCCGCCTGCTGGGCCTCAAAGAAAAAGGAGTCCTCCGGCCTGGCGCGGACGCCGACCTGACCATCCTCGACTTGAACGCTCGGACCGTGGTCGATGTCCGGAGCTTCGTCTCCAAGAGCCGGAATTCACCCTTCGACGGCTGGAGGCTCCGCGGCGCGCCTGTGGCAGCCCTGGTCGGGGGGCGGGTGGCCTTTCCCTTCGACGGCTTCCTCCCGGGAGAGAAAACCTGAGCCGAAAAGACGGTGGGAACCGCCCGATAAAGCCCGGCCCGGAACTCTTCGAGAAAAAAGCGAGCTACGTCTTCCGGAATCGGGACCTCCTCCTCGAGGCCTTGACCCACAGCTCCTACGCTTACGAAAAACGGGGCGCCTCGGACCGGAACAATGAAGTTCTGGAATTTCTGGGGGACTCGGTCATCGGATTGGTCACCGCCGAGCACCTTCAAAAGTCTTTTCCGGAACACGGCGAGGGAGACCTGTCCAAGCTCAAATCCCTCCTGACCAGCACCGCCTCCCTGGCCTCGTTCGCCGAAAAGATCAAGCTGGACAAGGCGCTTCTTCTGGGCCGCGGAGAAGAAAAAAGCGGAGGCCGCAAGAAAAAAACGATTCTGGCCGGGGTGTTCGAAGCCCTGGCCGGGGCCGTTCACCTGGACGGCGGATTCGAGAGCGCGCGGACGTTCCTTCTGCCTTTTTTTGAGCAGTCCTTGAAAAAAATCCAGGCCGGACGCGGCAGGGTCGACAACTACAAATCCGCACTCCAGGAACGTCTTCAGCGAAGCGGATGTCCAGCTCCCGTTTACCGCACCGTGTCCTCCGCCGGACCCCAGCACCGCCGGGTATTCTTCGTGGAGGTTTTTTGCGGCGACAGGCGGCTGGCGAGGGCCAAGGGAGGTTCGATCAAGGACGCCGAGCAGAAGGCCGCCCAGAAAGCGCTCCGGGATAGTCTGGGTCGAAAAATGCGACCCCTGCCGGGCGAAATGTTTTGGGTCAAGAAAGAGTGAGAGAAAAAAGCTCCGCCAGGGATGTACAGAAAATTGGATTAATCCAAATATATATTCAAATATTTGGAAACAAATGCTCTGTTTATTGGAGATGAAATCCGTATTTTATTTAATTAGTGTTATTTACAATAATTTATGCTTTTGGCATATATTTTGCTCATTTCATATCAAATGATACTGGAGGGAGGTGAAAACAGAAAAGCTGAAGCATTGGTGTTCGGTTTTCTAGGTGGGAAGTTCATTTTTCTTCCCGGGCAATATTCAATCTCAGAAGGAAGAAGGAGGATTGTATGAAAAGGTCTATAGCCTTTTTATCCGCCTTGTTGTTGTTGACCGCAGGCTCCCTGTTCGCCCAAAGATCGACAGGCATGATCGAAGGCTACGTCTACGACGCGGAAGGGACGGCTCTGCCTGGAGTCAACGTGACCGTCACGGGTCCGCAGATCAACAGAAGCACGGTCACCGACACAAGGGGATTCTATCGTTTTCCCGCATTGCCGGTGGCGACATACTCCATCACGGCGTCCATTTCCGGCTTCAAGAAAAAGACGGAAACCGGGATCACCGTGACTCTGGAGCAGACCCGCACGGTGAATATGAATCTGGAAATCGGTCTCGTGGAAGAGGAAATCACGGTCGTCGGAGTTTCCCCGATCGTCGACTTGACCTCGTCCCGGCTGACGACCAACGTCAAGAAGGAATTCTTCGACGCCCTGCCGAAAGGCAGAAACTTCCAGGACATGATCCAGCTGGCCCCGTCCGTTCAGACCGATCCCTGGGGAGCGTCCATGAGCGGAGCGACGGGCGCGGAGAACATGTACATCATCGACGGCGTCAACACCACGGACGTCGAAGACGGATTGGTCGGCACGAACCTGACCTACGAGTTCATCGAGGAAGTCCAGGTCAAGACGGGCGGCTATGAGGCCGAATATGCCGGCGCCCTGGGCGGCGTGGTCAACATCATCACCAAGAGCGGCTCGAACGAGCTTCACGGCGGCCTGCTGTTCAACTATCAGAGCGACGCCTTCTACGGTACGCCCGAAATCGGCATTTTCGGCGCCGGCGCCATCGACGAGTTCGACTACTACGACTTCGGGTTGAACCTCTCCGGGCCGATCATCAAGGACAAGGCCTGGTTCTTCCTGGGCGGCACGCCGAGCTTCCGGACGACATACTATCAGCAGACGAACCAATGGACCGGAGAAACCCGCTCCTTCGAGGAGCCGCTGAACACCTATTACTTTTCCGGAAAGCTCAGTTTCGAGCTCAGCCCCGGCCAGAAGCTCACCCTGAGCGCCTTCGGCGACCCGGTGAAATCCGAAACCAACAACCCCGGGACGCTGAGAGACTTCGCCTCCTGGGAACAGTACGGCGGAATCAATAGAACGGGCGCCACGTACAACGGCGCCATCAGGTACGACGGCGTCTTCGGCGGCGACCTGATCGTTCATGTCCTCGGCGGTCTCTATTACGACCAAACCAAGGACATTCCCAAAGACATCAACGAACCGACGATTTATTTGGAGCAGGGATACCTCGGCGCGCCTCAAAGCTACACCTATGGAGGATCGGGCTGGTACAGCGATCCCGACACGAAACAGCGGTGGCAGGGCAGCGCGGATGTCACCAAGTTCCTGGGCGGTCACGCGATCAAGGCCGGCTTCCAATTCTATCGGGCCATGTCTGAGAGAGAAGACGCTTACACCGGCGGCTTTTACCGCCAGATCCGTCCAACCTCAGGATACTTTAGAGACAGATGGCGGACGACCATGGGAACGACCCATACGGACATCATGGGTCTCTTCGTCCAGGATTCCTGGAAGGTTTTTGACCGCCTGACCATCAATTTCGGCGTTCGTCTGGAGGACCAGAACGTCCACGCCAGCGACGAATCCAGATTTTTCGAGCCGAGCGAATCGATCATCCACTGGAGTTTCCTTGATCAGCTCTCACCGCGACTCGGATTCACCTATGACCTCCTCGGCAACGGCACCTCCAAGCTCTTCGGCTCCTACGGCCGATTCTTCGAGATGATGCCCCTCGACCTGAACACCCGTCAGTTCGGCGCCGAAATCGACAGACAGTACTATTATCGCTTCACGGTCGGCGATCCCATGACCGCCCGCCCCGACTTCAGCGAGGCTTTCTATGTTTGGGAGGCCGGAAGCGCCGCCTCCCAGTTCCCCGATCCTGATGCGGCGAACAAAGGCCTCGACGCCCAGTATGTCGAGGAATTCATCATCGGATTCGAGAACCAGTTCATGGCCGACCTTTCGGTGAGCGTCCGCGGCGTGTGGAAGCGGCTCGGTCAGGTCATCGAGGACGGCTCGTTCGACGGCGGCTCGACCTACTTCCTCTTCAACCCGGGCAAGCATTTCACGGAAGGTGAAACCAATCCCGACACCGGGCTCCCGAGAGAGATTTATGTCGACGCCTTCCCTGCGGCCAAGAGAGACTACAAGGCCCTGGAAATCATGCTCAACAAGCGGTTCTCCCACAACTACATGTTCACCGCTTCGTACACCTACGCCATGCTGAGAGGGAATCACCCCGGCTTCGCCTGGGAAGAGTACGGACAGCTCGACCCCAACATCACCGCCCTCTTCGACTTCCCCGAATTCCTGTACAACGCCGACGGCATCCTGCCCGGCGACCGTCCGCACCAGTTCAAGCTGGACGGCGTTTACCAGTTCTCCAAGTACGTCCCCGGCCTGAACATCGGGACGTCCTTCCGGCTCCACTCGGGCAAATCCCTGAGCAAGGTCGGGTACAACGAATGGTACGGCGCCTGCGTGACGCTGACCGAGCGCGGCTCGGACGGCCGGCTGCCCATGTTCTATCAGCTCGACCTCCATGTGGGATACGACTTCAAGATCGCCGGGAAGTACAAGATCGGAATCACGGCCGACGTCTTCAACGTTTTCGACACCAAGATCGAGACGATCCGCGATTTGCGCTACCTGCGGAACACCTATTTCGGCACGCCTTCGTCCCTCATGCCTTGGGACTTCAACCTCACGACCTACCCCACCCCCGACAACGACTACTACGGCAAAGCCACCACCTACCAGGCTCCCATTCGCGGCCGCCTCGGAATCACGCTGAGCTTCTAAGCCGAAAGCAGACACAGAAGCAGAACTTCGAAGCCCCGAACCGGACATTCCGGTTCGGGGCTTTTTTTTGCCCGGCGTCTAAGGGAGATTGAAAAAGCGCGCTGAAGAGCCTAGAGTAAGAAAGAGAGTAAAAAGAGTTTTTTCGTGCGAATAAGATTTTTCGTCCGTTTTGTCAGGGTGCTTTCCCTTCCGATCCTAGCCGTCTTTCTGGGCTCTGTTTTTTTCCCCGGAGCGTGCTCGGCGGGAAAGGACGGCGCCGTCGTCGGGAAAAAAGACCTGAACGTCTGCCTGATCACGATCGACACTCTCCGGGCCGACCGCGTGGGGTACAGCGGCCATGCCGTGGAAACGCCCCGTCTCGATTCCCTGGCCCGGGGGGGAGCGCGGTTCATGAACGCCGTGTGCGAGGTTCCCCTGACCCTCCCTTCCCACGCCTCGATCCTCACCGGGACCGCCCCGCCCTTTCATAAGATCAAAAACAACGGGACCTACGTCCTGCGGGACGGAGACACGACCCTGGCCGAAATTCTGCGCGGCCGAGGGTACAGGACCGCCGCCTTCATCGGCGCGTTTCCCCTGGACTCCCAATTCGGCCTCGACCAGGGATTCGGTCTTTACGACGACCGGTTCAAGAATCCCGAACACCTGACCGGCTTCGAGCCTCAGCGGACGGCCGAACAGGTCACCCGGGCGGCGGCGGCCTGGCTCGAAAACAACGCCGGTGAAAAATATTTCATGTGGGTTCATTACTACGACCCCCATCTGCCCTACACTCCCCCTCCCCCGTTCGACCGAAAATACGACTCTCCTTACGACGGCGAAGTCGCCTATACCGATGTCCACCTCGGACGGCTGCTGGACGCTCTTGAGGAGCGCACGGACGAGGATGGAATCCTGATCGTCGTTGTCGGCGATCACGGGGAGGGATTGGGCGAGCACGGGGAGGACACCCACGGTCTGTTTCTCTACGACACGACATTGAAAATCCCGCTCCTCTTTCACTGTCCGGGCGTCATCCCCGAAGGGATTGATGTCGGAGAGCAGGTCCGGACGACCGACATCCTGCCCACGATCCTCGACCTGCTGAAAATTCCCGTTCCCCGGGATTGCCAGGGCCGGAGCCTGGTCCCCGCCATGGAGGGGAAGGAAAGCGACCGGGACTCCTACGCGGAAACGTATCTCCCTCTTCTGGCCTGCGGCTGGTCGGAACTCAAATCGATCCGGACGAACCGCTGGAAATACATCCTGGCCCCCAAACCCGAGCTCTATGACCTCGAGAACGATCCGAGGGAAACGGACAACCTCATCGTCAGGGAACCGGACACGGCCTCACGCCTCCTCAAAAAGCTCAGAGAGCGGGAGGCCGCGCTTTCTTCCGCCGAGGCCGAGCCTCTCCGGTCCGCTCTGACCCCGGAGCAAACGGAGAAGCTGTCTTCGCTAGGCTATGTCGCGGGGAGACCGAGGCGAAGGACGGCCGGTCGTTCCGAAATCGATCCCAAGGACAAGATTCATATTTTCGAAGACATGGTCAGGGCCGAAATGGCCCTCGCCGGAGGCGCGCCGCGGGAGGCGGAAAACATCCTCAAAAGGATCGTCGCCGAGGACCCCGAAAACCCCTGGCTTCTCCATTTTCTCGGAAAAACATACCAAAAACTGGGAAAATTCGAAGAATCGATCGCAGCCTTCTCCAAAGCCGTCCGGCTCAACCCCGATGACGTGTATTCCCACTATCTTCTGGCCAGGAGCTATTTCCAGACCGGAAAGATACGGGAAGCCCGAGACGAAGCCGCGGCCGTCCTGTCCTATTTCTCCGACCATTTGGGCTCCCTGATGCTCCTGGCCGAAATCCACGCCGGTCTCGGGGAATACGACGATGCCGTCGCCTATCTCGAACGGGCTCTGGACGCCGATCCCGACAATGCAACGGCGCGGCTTCTCTTCGCCAACATCCTCACCCTGTCCAAGGACTATGAGCGGGCCCTCGGGGAATACATGCTCCTGTTGACGAAAACACCGGACGATCCGGAGATCCATCACCATTTGGGGATGCTCTCCACACTGACAGGTCGAATCGAGGAGGCGGTCGGCTATTTTCAGCGAGCCTGGGATCTGGAGGGCGGTCCGGAAAACCTGTTCCTCCTGGCCATGGCCTATGGAAAGCTGGAGAGGTATCCGGAAGCGGCGCTCTGCCTGGAGCGCTATCTCGGCGCCCTTCCCCCGGGAGAGACCGAGAAAAGGCGCAAGGCCTCGGCGGCGCTTCAGATGTTCCGGTCGAAGCGTCCCTGAACGCCGCTTCTTTTGATTGACGCCGGAAACAACGCGGCGCTGGTCCCGAAGGATCTCTTGGAAATCCTATTCTGCTTTTTGAAGCCGGAAGACCTGGATCTCGCCGCTGGGCTGGAATTGGGCGGGCCGCTCGGCAAGACCCGGCCTGTTCATGGCCAGACAAAGGATCCCCTCCTGGAATTCATAAATTCCGAGGGAGGTTTGTCCTTTGAATTGAGGCATGGGGGCGTCCTTGATGAGCAGGTCGATTTCCTTGGGATCGGCGTCGGGAGCGAGGCTGAAAGTCCCTTTGTACCAAATGCTCTGGGAGGTGATTTCGAATTTGTCGCCGGAAAAGACGAATGTCATATCCGAGCCTTGGAGCACCCACTTCCCCTCGAGCTCGGTCTCGGCCGGCCCGGCGGCGGCGCTTGCTTTCTGATGGAGCGCAAGGCAGACGAAACCCGCGGCCATCATGAAGCCGATAAGGCCCAACACCGTCGTCTTTTTCATAAACATTCTCCTTCGTTGTATTGTCGGATCTGAACCTTGAGGAAGTCCAGGGCCGCTCGCACTCGGCGACAGGGGTAAAGTCTAGTACGCCCGGGTTTTCGTACCTGAGAAACAATTTTTTCAGAATTCGGCCGAAGTGTCAAATGCGGAGCAAGGCCTCGGCGGCGCTTCAAACGTTCGGGTCGAAGCGTCCCTGAACGCTACTTCTTCTGCCGGTCGATGTAATCGATGATGTTCCGGACCGTGGCCGCTTCGGGCGATTCCGGATCAAGCTCCAGGAATTTCTTCAGATTCTCCCTCGCCTTCTCCAAGTCGCCCTTGTTCAAATGCACATAGCCCAGCTTGAGGTAGGGCTTGCTCCAGTCGGGCTTGATCCGGGACGCGATCTCGAAAAAGGCGCGGGCGTCATCAATCCGGCCCTCGGAGAAATAGATCTCGCCGACGTTGTAGGCCAGGGACTCGTCCTTGGAATAGATCTCCACGGACTTCTTGAAACACTCCTGGGCCGCTTCGATGTTGTTTTCCTTCAAGTAGGTCTCCCCCTGCGCGGCCAGGGTCTTGGCGGCCAGTTCGTTGCCTTGAAGGTTTTCGGTCTCTTCCTTTATCGCCGTCATGACCAGCTCATATTCCTCTCTGGCCTCGGCCAAGGCCCCCTTTTCCTTGAGAGCGTTCCCGATGTTGAAATGGATCTGGTAGGCCTTGGGATTCGCCTCGAGAAACCGCCGGTAGGCGGCGATCGCCTCGTCGTACTTCTTCTCCGCGAACAACGCGTTCCCCTGCTCGAACAGGACAAAGCTCGATTCGTCCTGGATCGTCGGCGCCTCCGAGGGCGCGATCTTTTGGAGGGTGAAGTTGACTTCGGGATTCCGCTCCATCTGCCTGACGTTCACATCCTGAAATCCCCCCACGTATCCCTCGGACCTGGCCTCGACGCGCCACATCCCCGTTCCCAGACCCAGGATCACCCATTCCCCGTTTTCATCGGAGCGGGCTTCGAAAACGAGGGATTGGTGAACGGGACTCGTGATTTTTATCTCGGCGTTGGCGAGGGGCGTTCCGTCTTCGGACAGGACCTTCCCGGTGAGCCGTCCTTGGCCCCGTCCGGCTTGAGCGAAGGCGCAGGAAGCGACGGCCAGAAAGAGCCCAAAGGCCGCCGCGGCATGGGACAAAGACAATCGCTTCATGGATTCCTCCCGACAGTGGATTCGATTCCCTGGTCAAGGCCGTCTTCCCCCGGGGCGGGATTCCGCAGCCTCTGTTGAGCCCGGTTGATGATCTGCAGGGCCCGGGTATCGGGTCTCACCAAGGTGTATTCGCCGTCACCGTTGGCGTCGACAAAAACGAGCTGAATTTGATGCCGGGTCACATAGTTCCAGGCTTCATAAGAACGGGCGTCGGCGAACTTGCCGACGGGCTCGGAGATGATTTCATCCGGGGGTCCGAGGAGGATGAGGATGCGCCCCCGGTCCTGGATGAATCCTTCTTTGCCTCCGCCCCGGAAAAGCTTGTTGGCCGTCTCGATCCGGCTCAGATACTCCTCCCGAAACTCGTTCTTCTCGGTCTCGGGATCCGGGTCCCGTCTTTGCCAGAATTCCCGGATGAAGGCCTCTCTCTCCCCGGCGGGGAGCCGAAGGAACGTATCGCTTTCTTCCTGGGTGATGATGTACCGGACGTGTGAATAAAAATCCCGGCTCTCCGCGTCCAGGGAATTCACCAGCCTCATGGTTTCGCAGGCCGGCGAAAACAAGACGGCCGCCGCCAGGCCGGCGAGAATCAAGGCCCTAATTCTTCTTGAGGGATTGGACAAGATTTCTTATCTCCTCTTGTTGGGGATTGATTTCCAGGGATTTTTCCCAGGCGACGAGAGCCTCGGCCGTGTTGCCCAGCCGGTAGTGGCACTCCCCGATGGCGTTGAGGATGTTCAGGTTCGTTCCCTGATGCTTGAGGGATTCCCGGTAATGGTTCACGGCGCTCTCAAAATTCCCCAGCTTCTGGTCCAGGCTTCCCAAAAAGCCGAAGAGTTCGCCGCTCCGCGCGTCCGTTTGAGCGTAAGGAAGGAGAACGCCCTTGGCCTGCAGATAATTCTCTGCGAGAAAGAGCGCCCGGGCGTAATCCAGGGCGTATCGCAAATGCTCAGGCCGCCCCCGATGGGCTTTTTCAAGGAGGGGCAGAGCTCGGGCCGTTTCCCGCTTGTTCACGTATTGGTTGCCGAGAATGTTGGCCACCATCGGGTCCGAAGGCGCGGCCGACTTGTTCGACACGAACCACGGCCGAGGCAAAGCCGGGACGTGGGAAATGAAGAAATGCCCTTCTTTTTCGAGCCGCGGCGTCTTCTCCCGGTCGAGAACGGCGACCTTGACGGCGTAATGGGCCGGGGGAAGTCCGCCGATGTCGAATTCCTCGAAAAAGTCCGCGTTCCGTTCGGGCGGGAGCTCGCGGGTCTTCTCCCGCACCTTTTCCTGTTCCTTCAAAATCGAGATTTCGACCGCCCCGCTCGATCGCAGCTCCGGATCGAGGCCGTAAACCTGGAAATAAAGATAGAGACGGCCCTCCGCACGACAGAAATCGTTTCGGGGCGAGGGCACGAGCTGCACGTCTTCAATGAGAAACGGCTTGAGGCTTCCCGGTTCGGGCGCCCTCTTCAGGGCTTTGTGAGCCAAGATCAGCGGCCCCATCCGGAGCGACCGCTCGCCGGGAACGACGATGTCTCTTTCGATCGAGGTGAACTCCTTGGAGACCTTGTTTTTCCAGAGAAGACTGAACCGGTAGTCGCCCTCGACCAGCGGGAACATGTCCTGCGCGCCGAACAATCTCCCTTTGATCTTCTCGACCTCTTCGGCGCCGAATTGAAGGGGCCAGGCCCTCTCGAATTGGTAGATCATCGTCCCGTCCGCATCCGTCACCATGCCGCTCACTTCCAGGTCGGTGGCGTATCTGTTCCCGTATTGCTCGATGGACAGTCGTTTGGGCTCAAGGAAATAATGGACGTAAAAGATCCCCGAGGGATCCCGAATCACCTCGACCAGGGCGTCGTTGTCGATGTAATTGGCGGTGTATTCGACCTCGATGATGTCCTTGTATCTCAGCAATTTTTCGGCGTAGGCCGTTTCGATTTTCTTCAGCGGTACGGAGGGGATGGTGGCCGAGACCAAGATGTCCGAAGCGAAGGACTGGGAGTAGGGATCGAACTGTTCCCTCGAGCCGGGAATGAGAGACAGGGCGATTTGGGCCACGTTGGGCTCGACATCCCTCAGGTACCTATAGAGAGCCGCCACGTTCGTCGCGTCTCCCATGAAGCCGGGGATGAGGCTGGCCGGACCGTCCTTGATCGGCGAGTACAAAATGTAGTTGCCGATGCCGCTTCGCTTGTAAAAGGCGACATGGAACGACGGGGGAAGACCGAGCTCCGGATCACCCGTGTACGTCCAGACCTGCATGGGGTAGAGGCGATTCATGCTTTCGTAGTTTTCGATGTCCCTGGGGGGGCCGAGAATGATGTGGATCCGCCCCATGTCCGTTCTCCAGCCCGCCCCCGTCGCTTCCCGGCCGAAATACCGGTTGGCGTATTCGATTCTCCGGTAGTGCTCGGTCTTGAATTCATTCTCCTCCGTCCCGGGAGTGGGATCGCGCTCTTTCCAGAAGGCCTGGATGAACAAATCCCTCTCTTTGTCCGTCTGGAGCTGGAGAAAGACATCCTCCTCCTTGGGGCTGATGATGTAAACAACCTCTTCCTGGAGCCATTTCCTGAAGCGCTCGGGAAGGTTCCGGGGCTCGATCTTGCCGGCCGCGCCGATCGACATCAGGCCGGCGGCCAAGAGGGCGAAAGCGGCTGTTTTGGACTTCATGGCGTTCTCGAGGAAACGGAACTTTCCTTTCGCGGCCCGGGCGCCGATTCCTGCGCCCGAAGCCGGCTTTCCAAAGGACATTTCATGTTAGCACCGGCCGCCGGGAGGCGTCAATGCGCGGTCCGCCCGGCGGCGGCGGCGGCGGCGGCGGGAAAGGATTCCAGGGCGAACGTCACGACCGGTCGATCTTTTCCGCTCGCGAGCTCATCATCAGCGACAGGGGCTTGAGGGCCGGGATGTTGTAGCAGACGATCTTGATGATGGCCAGGATGGGGACGGCCAGAACCATGCCCGGGATGCCCCACAGCCAGCCCCAAAAAATCAGGGAAAAGAAGACAAGCAGCGGGCTCAGGCCCAGCCCCACGCCCTGAACCTTGACCTCCAGAAGGCCCAGCCCCTGGTGGAACATGTAGAGCACCGCCAGCACGAGGACGGCCAGAAGCGGGCTGTCGAATTGGATGAAAGCCATCAGGGCCGGGACGGCCGAGGCGAAAACGGCTCCCAGGTGGGGGATGTAGCTCAGGAGAAACGCCAGGAGTCCGAAGACGACGGCGAAATCCAAGCCCAGAATCATGAGAAACGCCGTGGTCAGCAGTCCGGCGACGAGGTTGATCGCCGTCTTGATCACCAGGTACCTCTGGACCTGGCGGGTGATGTGTTCCACGATTTCCTGGATTTGCCTGGCCCGCTCTTTGGTGTAGGCCACATTGGCCTTGGCTCTCAGGCTTCCCTGTCCGGCCAAAATGAAAATGAGGAAGAGAAAAACCAGCAATAGGTTTGTCAGGAAGGAGAAAAACGGCCCGAGCGAGGACAGGAGGAAAGAGGCGATTCTGTTCGTGTCCAGGTCGGTCAGCCAGCCGAGCGGATCCCATTCCAGGCTGGTGATGTGGAACGTCTGCCGCAGGTAATGGGTCAGATCCTGGAATTTCTTCTCATATTTCGGAATCTCTCCGGCGAAGCTTTTGCCGCTGGAATAGAAGAGAAAACCGAGAAGATACAGAATCAAAAACGTGACGAGCACGATGAGGATCACGGCCGCGGCGCGGGGGACCTTGATGCGGGTCAGGAAATCGAGAACGGGGGAGACGATGAACGCCAGAAAAAGCGCGACGAAAAAAGGAAAAAGCACGGGCTGGGCCAGGCGGAGGATCAGGCCGATGATGAAGACGACGACCAGTCCGCCGACCACGAGGTTGAAATTCCAGCCTCCGTCCGGGGAGACGACGGTTTGGCTCTTGATTTTTCTCGGCACGGCGGCTCCCAAACGGCTCCCGAGCTCAGCTCTCCGTATCGGCCAGTCTCCGAACGATCCCGGCCAGGAACGCCCCGGCCTCGCCGGCCATGCCGTCCGGAACGCGCGACATGCCGCACAGGAAACGCCCGGCGCGCCGGACGAACATGCTGCCCAAATATCTGTCCGTCCAACGGTAAGCGGAATCCTCGTCCGGCGGGCTTCCGGCTCCGGCTTCGCCCGCCAGTCGCCGGAGCATCGCTTCCGCCTCTTCCCCGCTCCGGCTTTCAATGATGAAGGCTTCGAACTCTCCCCCTCCCCGGCGATAGAGAGCCGTGTAGCCCGCCTCCAGGAAGCTCCGGCCCAGGAAATTCCTGAGGATGAATCTCTCGCTGTTGGCCACGAGTCCCGGGCGGGGGAAGGCGGACAGGACGGACGGGAAGCCGGAACCGTCCCCAATTTTATCCGCGACGGCCCGGGCGGCCGACTCGAGGACCGATTCGGTCTCCGGGCCGCAGTCGTAGCACATGAGCTTGACGTAGAAACGGCCGGCAAGGAAATTCAGCAGGCCGTCTTCTATGTAGCCCTGAACGCCGACCGGGAGAAACCGCGACTCGGGATATCTTTCTGTGCCGTAAATTCCGAAGGCGTTGCGCGGCCGGCCCATATCGTAGATTTCGACGGTCAGATCCCCCGTTCCGGCTTCCTTCCGGAATTGTCCGACCGCCAGCTCCCGGAAGTCGTAACCGAGGTAGCTCTCCGCCGCGCCGTTGATGTATTCGAACAGTGTCTCGGGCGCAAAGATGCGAATGTCCTCGGCCGACGCCCAACCCGGGAGTTCGGGCATAAGGCCGGCCGGACCGGTCTCCCCGGCGGCCGGAGCGGGACCAAGTCCCAGGAAAAGCGCCGCGGCGAGGAACGCCGGGACGATGCGCCGTCCGATGAGAAACATCATCGCGGATCCGTCTCCTGAGAATCTCGATATACTATACCCGCGAAACGGATTTTCCGCAAGCCGGCCGATCGGACGGAAAACGCCGCCCGCCTCAGACAAAGCCGCGCCGAATCGATGTTTCCCTCGGGTTGACTCGGCCCGGCGAGGGGAGTATTTTGAGCCTGATGCCTCCCTCCCGCGTCGTGTCGGTCAAAGCCAGAAGCGTTGTCGGCCGGGATGGAGCCGTCGACCCCAAGCGCGTCCGCCGGGCCATGGAAGCGGGGCTCACGGCCCTGGCGGAAGCTCCGGGGATCCGCGAAGCCCTGGAGCGCCTCTTCAAGCGGGACGAGCGCTTCGGAATCAAAATCAACACCATCGCCGGCCCCGCCATGTCCACGCTCCCCGAGACCTCCCTTCCCCTGGCCCGTCTTCTCCTCGAGAGCCGTCCGGCGCCGAAAAGCGTTATCATCTGGGACAGAACGAACCGCGAACTCAGGGACGCCGGCTACAAGCTCAACCTGGCGTCGGCAGGGCCGCGTGTCCTGGGAACGGATACCGAAGGGTTCGGCTACGAGAGGGAGCTTGCGGCTCACAAGAATATCGGCAGCCTGTTTTCGACCGTCCTCAGCCGCCACGTCACCTCCTCGATCAGCCTGGCCATCCTCAAGGACCACGGCCTGGCCGGAGTCACCGGCGGAATGAAGAACTATTTCGGGGCCGTCCACAATCCGAACAAATATCATGATTCGGGCTGCAATCCCTTCGTCGCCGAGCTCTTCGAAACGGACGAGATCCGATCCCGTCACCGGCTGACGATTCTCGACGCTCTCGTGGTCCAATTCCACCGCGGCCCGTCCCATCATCCCCGCTGGGCGGAAAAAATGGGAATCTTTTTTTTCAGCCTCGACCCCGTGGCCGCCGACAGCACGGGCTGGAGGGTCATCGAGCGCTTGAGGGCCAAGGCCGGTCTCCCGTCCCTCAAGGAGGAAGGCCGGGAGCCGACGTATCTCCGGACGGCCGAAAAGATGGGCCTGGGCGTCGCCCGAAGCGACGGCCTCCGACTCGTCGAACTCGAGGTCTGACCATGAAGCGCAGAAACTTCTTCAAAACGGCCGCCGGCGCGGGGCTGGTTTTGGGGACGAACGCCGCCCCGGCGCTGACCCATCTGCACGCCTTTTCGGACCGAAGCCGCCTGTCGAGCGTCGAAGCCCGGCACTACGTCAAGCTTCCGGACCGCGAGATCGAATGCCGTCTCTGCCCCCGCAACTGCCGGCTGGGCGACAAGGAGCGCGGCTATTGCGGCGTCCGGGAAAACGTCGGCGGAGTCTATCGCACCCTCGTCTACGCCAAGGTCTGCTCCCTCAACAACGATCCGATCGAGAAAAAGCCCTTTTTCCATTTTCTTCCCGGTACCGCGGCCCTCTCCCTGGCCACGGCCGGCTGCAACGTGAATTGCAAGTTCTGCCAGAACTGGGAAATCTCCCAGGTCCGGCCGGAGCAGGTGAGAAACATCGACCTTCCGCCCCGGAGCGTCGCGGACCTGGCCCTCCGCTATCAAAGTCCGAGCATCGCCTACACCTACAGCGAACCCATCGTCTTCTTCGAATACATGATGGACACCGCGGCCGTCTCGCGGCCGCGGGGCCTGAGGAACGTCGTCGTCACCGGCGGATACATCAATCCCGATCCGCTGGCCGAGCTCGTCCGGGCGGTGGACGCCGTCAAGGTCGACCTCAAGGGCTTCACCGAAAAATTTTACGCCGAGTACGTCCGCGGCAGGCTGGAGCCCGTTCTGGAGGCCATCAAGCTCATCGCCCGAAGCCGGACCTGGCTCGAGATCGTTTACCTCGTCATCCCCGGTTTGAACGATGACCGGGACGAGATCAGGAGGATGAGCCGCTGGCTGGTCCGCGAGGCGGGGCCCGACGTTCCACTCCACTTTTCGCGCTTCCATCCCATGTATCTGATGAAGAACCTGCCGTCGACGCCCCTGTCGACGCTGGAATCGGCCCGGTCGATCGCGCTGTCCGAGGGCCTGCGCTATGTCTACATCGGCAACGTGCCCGGCCACGAGGCCGAAAACACCTTGTGCCCCGCGTGCGGCCGGACCGTCATCCGCCGGATCGGATTCCAGGTCAAAAGCATCGAGCTTCAGTCGGGACGGTGCCGGTTCTGTCAAAATCCCATACCGGGCGTCTGGGCTTGAAACGCATTCTCCCGCCCTTCGTTCTCGGCTTCCTGTCCCTGGCCCTTCAGATCGTCCTGCTCCGCGAATTCTTCGTCCATTTTCAGGGCAACGAGATGACCTACGGGCTGCTCCTGGCCTGCTGGCTCTTGTGGGGCGGGGCGGGAAGCCTGCTGGCCCACCGCCTCAAGGTCTCCGCCGGACGGCTTTCGAATCTTTTCTGCCTCGTCCTGATCCTCTCGTCCGTCTGCCTGGCCGGGTTGAGGCTTTCGCGCCTGGTCCTGGGAATCCTGCCGACCGAAATGACCGGCCCGGCGGTCATGTCGGCCTTCGCCCTGGGTCTGGCTTTGATCATCAGCTTCCCCTTGGGCCTGGTGTTCGTGGCCGCCGTCCGGGCCCGGTCGGGAGACGCGGCCTTCGTCTACAGCCTGGAATCTCTGGGAGCCGCCGCCGGAGGCCTGACTGTTCATTTTCTCCTGATTCCCCATCTTTCGAACTGGCAGGTGGCGGGTCTCGTGGGCCTGGCCGCCTGGACGGCCGTTTTTTTCTTTTCTTCCGGAAAGGCCCAGGTCGTGTTGCGGGCCGGGGCGGCGCTGGCGCCGGTCCTGCTTTTTTTGACCGACGTTCCCACCCAAAGGCTGTTCTGGAAACCTCTGACCCTCATCGCCTCACGGGACACTCCCTACGGCAAGCTTCAGGCCGTGGGCGCGGGGAATGAGGTGACCCTGTACGTCAACGGCGTCCCGGCCTTCTCCTCCGGAGACGCCTCTTCGGCGGAGGAGGCTGTTCACTTCGCCCTTCTCCAGAGGTCGCGGCCCGAGAAGGTCCTGCTCCTCGGCGGCGGGGCGGGCGGAGGGCTGGAAGAAGCCCTCAAACATCCCGGGCTGAGACTGGATTACGTCGAACTCGACCCGGAAATCATCAATCTCTCAAAAAAAATTCTTCCTCAGGAAAAAACGGCTGTTTTCCGGAATCCGCGGGTCGCCATTCATTACCGGGACGGCCGGGCCTATCTGGCCGAAACCACGCGTCTCTACGACGCCATCCTTCTCAACCTCCCCGAGCCGTCCACGGCTCAGTTGAACCGATACTACACGCGCGAATTTTTCGAGTCTGCGGCCCGGAGGCTTGAGCCCGACGGCGTCCTGTCCTTCCGCATCCCATCCGCGGAAATCTACATCAGTCCGGCCCGGGCGCGCTATCTCGCCTCCCTGCAAAACACCCTCCGGGAGGTCTTTCCCGAGACGGTCATCGTTCCCGGCACGGCCGGCGTGTTCCTCGCCTCGCGGAAATCCCTGAGCCTGGACGCCGAAACGTTGAGCCGGGAGGTGGAACGGCGCGGGCTTCAAACGACCTATGTCCGGAGGGAAATGCTTGAGGACCGCCTGAATCCGCCGCGGGTGGAATTCCTTCGCCAATCCCTCGCCGGCGAACCGGCGCGGATCAATTCCGATCTCGTCCCCCTGTGCTACTACTACGCCAACATGATGTGGGCCGCCCATTTCGCCGGCCCCGAAAGCCGGCTCCTGGAGTTCCTGTCTCGGGCGCCCCGGTCTCTGCTTTTCGTCCTCCCTCTGTTCCTGGCCCTTCTCGTCTTTTTCATCCTGCGGCTGCGGCCGGCGAGGAAACCGGCGCTCCTCGCGCCTCTGGCTCTGCTCGGATTTTCCGGAATCGCGGTCGAGGTCCTTTTCGTCCTTCGTTTCCAGACGCTTTACGGCGCGGCCTACGGGAGCGTGGCTCTCCTCCTGGCTTCCTTTATGGCCGGGTTGTGGATCGGATCGTGGCTGAGCCGCAGCCGGGCCTTCGCCTCCCGCAAGAACCTCCTCCGAAGCCAAGGCGTTCTGGCCGCCTTCCCGGCGCTGGCAGCCGTTTTTCTACATTTCAAAACGCCGGAAATCCTCTTCTATCTCATGCTTTTCGTCTTCGGCTCGCTGGGGGGCGCTTTTTTCGTCCAGGCCAACAGGCTCTTCATCGTCAAAGACAAGGACCAGGGAACGGGATACGGCCTCGACCTCCTCGGGTCTTTCCTGGGCGCGGCGGCGGTATCGACACTCCTTCTTCCCCTCGCCGGCCTGATGCCGACCGTCCTGCTTCTTCTGGGCTTGAATCTTCTCGTCTTCCTGTTCCTGCTCTCCCTTCCCGAACGCCTGTTTGCCTGAACATCGACATCCCGGCCTGAAAGAAACGGTTTTGCCTTGACAGGCTGGAATGTTTGTGATTAACTGACTTTTCTTATTTTCTCAAGGCCTCCTGAAGTGGCCTTTACGGTCTCAAAAAGGGTTTAGCGCATGCGTACTCATATTTCACGTAAAAAAATCCGTAACGCCTTTGTCGAAAAAGTCGAAGAGCTGAGCGGCCAAAACCTTCTGGTCTGTTACCAGTGCGGCAAGTGCTCGGCGGGCTGCCCCCAGGTCGACCAGATGGACATTCTTCCCAACCAGGTCATCCGCCTGGCCCAGCTGGGAGAGCAAGAGGAGCTTGTCAACTCCAAGACGATCTGGGTCTGCGCCTCGTGCATGACCTGCAACGTCCGCTGCCCCAAGGGCGTAAAAATCGCCGAGGTCATGGAAGCCGTCCGCCAGATCGTCCTCCGCAAGCGCAAGGACCATGTCCACATCGAAAAACTCACGGCCGAAGAGCGGGAGTCTGTGCCGCCCATCGCCCTGATCTCGAGCTTCCGCAAGTCCACTTCCTGACGGCCGCTCGAAGATGGACGCTCCAAACGATACCCCCCGGAGATGAGGTCCTCATGAAGACCATCAGCTATTATCCCGGCTGCACCTTGAAAAACAGCGCCAAGAACTTCGAAGACTCCGCACTCTGCGCCCTCAGCCGCTTGGGCTGGGAAGCCAAGGAGCTCGAGCGCTGGAACTGTTGCGGCACAGTGTTCTCCCTGGCCACGGACGACCTCATGCATCACCTGGCGCCGATCCGGAACCTCATCCGGACCAAGGAAGCCGGCTCGGACACGGTTCTGACCCTGTGCGCCATGTGCTACAACACCCTCAAGCGGGCCAACGAAAGGGTCAAGAGCGACGCCGACAGCCTGGAAAAGATCAACGATTTCATGGACCGCGAAAAGGTCAAATATGCGGGCGATGTGCGCGTCCTGCATCTGCTCGAGATTCTGCGGGATGAAATCACCTTCCCCGTCGTCGCGGGAAAGGTTGTCCGGAAGCCCGACGGCCTGCGGGTGGCCAATTATTACGGCTGCCTCCTCGTGCGTCCCAAGGGCATCGGCCTGGACGACCAGGAGAACCCCGTCGTCCTTGAGGACCTCATGACGGCTCTGGGCGTTGAGTCCGTGGAGTTTCCCTACAATACCGAGTGTTGCGGCGCCTACCAGACCGTGGACGAGCCCCAGACGGTCGCCGAGCGGACCCACCACATCCTGACCTCGGCCCATCGGCAGGGCGCCGACCTTCTGACCGTCAGCTGCCCGCTGTGCGCTTTCAACCTCGATCATCGCCAGAAGGACGCCGCGCGCCTCCACACCGACTTTGCGCCCCTGCCCGTCGTCTACTTCACTCAGCTCCTGGCCCTGGGCCTCGGCTGCCCGGAGGAGGACATGCATTTCGACCTCCATGCCGTCGATCCCCGGCCGGTGCTCGAACAGAAGGGGGTTTTGTGATGTCCGGCAAAATCTACTTCGGCGGCCTCAAGCCCCAGAGGGGCGAAATCCACATCAACCGCGACCGGTGCAAGGGCTGCGGCTTCTGCGTGGAGTACTGTCCCCGCGACGTCCTGGAGCTTTCGGAGGAATTCAACAAGAAGGGCTACCATCCGCCGCGCATCAAAAACGAGGACGAATGCTGCTACTGCCAGCTGTGCGAGGCCATTTGTCCCGAGTTCGCTATATTCGTCACACTCCACAGCGAGGAGGAAGAAGGTGAAAACACGGAAAGCAGACCCTAAGGGTGTGTTGACCGGCGCCCACTACCTGGACGGCGACTTTGCCCTCGCCGAGGGCGCCCTGGCCGCCGGCTGCCGGTTCTTCGCCGGCTACCCGATCACCCCTTCGACCGAGACGGCCGAACGGTTCTCCGAGCGGATCCCGTTCGTCGGCGGGATGTTCATCCAGATGGAAGATGAGATCGCCTCGATCACGGCCCTCATCGGCGCCGCATGGGCGGGACAGAAAGTCATGACCGTCACCTCCGGCCCGGGATTCTCCCTGATGATGGAGAATATCGGCCTGGCCGCCATGCAGGAGGTGCCGCTCGTCATCGCCAACGTCCAGCGCGGCGGCCCGTCCACGGGGCTGCCGACGCTCACCGGCCAGCAGGATATGATGCAGGCCCGCTGGGGATCGCACGGCGATTATCGGATCATCGCCCTGTCACCGGATTCCCCGCAGGAGTGCTTCGACCTGACCATCCACGCCTTCAACCTCGCGGAGCTCTACCGGGTTCCGGTGTTCGTCATGACCGACGAATGCGTCGGCCACATGCATGAGAAGGTCCTCATCCCCCCGGCCGACGAGATCGACATCGTCGAGCGGAAATGGCACCAGGGACCGAAGGACAAATACCTGCCCTACCAGCCCGACGCGGATCACGTGCCGTTCATGATCAAGGCCGGCGACGGCTACCGCTTCCACACCACCGGCCTGACCCACGACCAGCGGGGCTACCCGGTCATCAACGCCGAGGTCCAGGACTGGTGCGTCCGGCACCTGATCGACAAGATCGACAAGAACGCCGACAAGATCATCAAGCTCGAAGAGGACCAAGTGGACGGCGCCGAGGTCGTGGTCTTGTCCTACGGCATCACCTCCCGCGTGACGATCAAGGCCGTCCAGGACGCCCGGCGCCAGGGAATCAAGGTCGGCACCATCCGGCTCATTACCGTCTGGCCCTTCCCCGAAAAGAGGATTCAAGAGTTGGCCGGCAAGGTCAAGGCCATGGTCATGCCCGAGATCAACGTCGGCCAGGTGGTCAAGGAGCTCGAGCGCTCGGTGGCGGGGAGAACCAAGGTCGTCGGCGTGCCCCACTGCGGCGGCTGGGTCCATGATCCGAACGACATCCTCAAGGCCATCAAGGAGGCGGCACAATGAGCCCCGACGGCAAAAATCCCATCGAAAACTTCCTGCGCATGGACCGCATCCCCCACATCTGGTGCTCGGGCTGCGGAATCGGCACGGTGGTGTCCTCGTTCGCCGACGCCCTGAGCAAGAGCGATCTCGACCTGGACAAGGTGGCCATCGTCTCGGGCATCGGCTGCACCGGCCGGGTGGCGGGCTACGTCAAGCTCGACTCCTTCCATTCCACCCACGGCCGGGCCATCCCCTTCGCCACGGGCCTGAAGCTCGGCAATCCCGAGCTCAAGCTCGTGGTCTTCAGCGGCGACGGCGACATCTTCGGCATCGGCGGAAACCATTTCATCCATGCCGCCCGCCGCAACATGGATCTGGTCGTCATCTGCGTCAACAACTTCAACTACGCCATGACCGGCGGCCAGGTGGCGGCCACATCGCCCATCAAGGCCAATCTGTCCACCGCCCCCTACGGCAACTTCGAGTATCCCTTCAACCTTCCCTACCTGGCCGAGGCCTGCGGGGCGACCTACGTCGCCCGCTGGACGGTGCTTCACATGCGCCAGGTCACGACCTCGATCCTCGAAGCCCTGAACCGCAAGGGGCTGTCGCTCATCGAAGTCATCACCCCCTGCGTCACCCTCTACGCCCGCCGCAACCGGCTGGGCGACGGCCTCAACCTGCTCAAGTACTACTACGAGAATTCCGAGGTGCGGCACGGGGCCGACACGCGCACCCTGGACATCCGCTTCCAGGAGAAGATCACCTGCGGCAAGTTCATCGACGTCGAAAAACCCACCTTTCTGGAATGCATGAACGCCCACCTGACGAAGACGCTGGGCGACAAATACCGTCCCTACGGAGTCTGACATGACGGAAATCCGCTTCTCAGGTTTCGGCGGACAGGGGATCATCCGGCTCGGTCTCATCACCGGCAAGGCGGTCTCCCTGTTCGACAACAAATACGCCACCATGACCCAGAGCTTTGGTCCCGAAGCGCGCGGCAGCGCCTGCAGCTCGCAGGTCGTCATCGCCCCCGACCGGGTCCTGTATCCCTACATCACCCGGCCGGAGATCCTGGTCTCGATGTCCCAGGAGGCCTACGACAAGTACGAGCCCGACCTCCGCGAAGACGGCCTGCTCATCATCGACAACGACCTGGTCAAAAACGCGGTCCCGCGGGGCAAGATCCGCTTGCTCGCCATCCCCGCCACGCGCTTCGCCGAGGAGTTGGGCAACCGCATCTTCGCCAATCTGGTCATGCTCGGCTTCTTCGCCGCCGTCTCCAAGGTCGTCTCGGCCGAAGCCATCAAGAAGGCCCTCCCCGGCCTGGTCCCCTCGCGGTTCATGGAGGTCAACATCAAAGCCTTTGAACGAGGCTATTCCTACGGCCTGGAGGTCCTGAGCCAAGACAAGGCCTGAGCCGCGCCGCCGAAGAGGATGATAAGAAAAGAGGTGCCGTCATGAAAAGAACGGGCGTTTTTGTCTGCCACTGCGGTATCAATATCGCCGGCACGGTCGACGTCAAAAAGGTCGCTCAGGAGCTGGCCAAGCAGCCGGGCGTGGCCCACGCCGAGGATTATGTTTACATGTGCTCCGACCCGGGCCAGAACCTCATCGAGCAAGCCATCAAGGACAAGAAACTGGACAACGTCGTTGTAGCCTGCTGTTCGCCCACGCTCCACGAAACGACGTTCCGCAACACGGCCGCCCGAGCTGGTCTGAACGCTTTCCGCTGCGAAATCGCCAACATCCGCGAGCAGTGCAGCTGGGTTCACAAAGAAAAAGCCAAGGCCACGGCCAAAGCCGAAAAGCTCGCCAAAAGCGCGGTGAGGAGGGTGAGGAAGAACGAGAAGCTGGAGCCCCTCAGCGTTCCCGTCACCCGGCGGGCGCTGGTCATCGGCGGAGGCATCTCGGGAATCCAGGCTTCGCTGGACCTGGCCAACTCCGGCTTCGAGGTCATCCTGGTGGAAAAATCCCCCTCCATCGGCGGCCACATGATCCAGCTTTCGGAGACCTTCCCCACCCTCGACTGCTCCCAGTGCATCCTCACCCCCAAGATGGTCGAGGTGTCCAAGCATCCCAAGGTTAAGCTCATGACCTACAGCGAAGTCCAGGAGGTGTCGGGCTACGTCGGCAATTTCAAGGTCAAGATTCTGAAGAAACCCACCTACGTCGACCCCTCCAAATGCACGCTCTGCGACGAGTGCACCAAAGTTTGTCCGATCGTCGTGCCCAATGAATTCGACCTGGGCCTGACCGGCCGGCGGGCCATCTACATCCCCTTCCCCCAGGCCATCCCCGCTTCCTACACCCTGGACGACAAGAATTGCCCCTCTCTCTTCCCCATTGCCTGCGGCAAGTGCTATCACGTCTGCCAGCCCAAGGCCATCAACTACGACATGAAGCCGGAGATCATCGAGGAGGAGGTGGGGGCCATCATCGTCGCCACCGGCTACGACCTCTACGACAAGGAAAACATGGCCGAATACGGCCTGGGCCGCTATCCGGATGTCCTGGACGGATTGCAGTTCGAGCGCTTGTGCTCGGCCTCGGGCCCGACCAAGGGCCAGATCCTCCGGCCCTCAGACCACAAGGAGCCCAAGGAGGTCGTTTTCATCCAGTGCTCCGGGTCGCGCGATCCGGAGCTTCACTGCGCCTACTGCTCCAAGATCTGCTGCATGTACACGGCCAAGCACGCCATGCTCTACAAGCATCACGTTCCTGACGGCCAGGCCTATATCTTCTACATCGACATCCGCTCCGGCGGAAAAAATTACGAGGAGTTCGTCCAGCGGGCCGTGGAGGACGACGGCGTCCTGTACCTCAGGGGAAAGGTGTCCAAGGTCTTCCAGGAGGGCGACACGCTCAAGGTCTGGGGCGTGGACACCCTGACCGGGAAAAAGATCGAGATCGACGCCGACATGGTCGTTCTGGCCATGGCCATGCGCCCTTCCAAGGGCGCCGAGGACGTGGCCAAGAAACTCAAGATATCCGTGGACAAGGACGGATTCTTGGCCGAGGCTCATCCCAAGTTGAGGCCCGTGGAAAGCGTCACCGCCGGCCTGTTTCTGGCCGGAGCCGCCCAAGCGCCCAAGGACATCCCCGAAGCCGTAGCCCAGGCTTCAGGCGCCGCTTCCAAGGCCATCGGCATTCTTTCCCAGGACCGCCTGTTCCATGCGCCCACCGTAGCCGCGGTGAATAAAAATCTCTGCACCGGCTGCGGGATGTGCGTTTCGGTTTGTCCTTATGAGGCCATCGCCCTCAAGGACGGCAAAGTCGAAGTCAATGAAGTGTTGTGCGAGGGATGTGGAACCTGCCAGGCGACCTGTCTGAGGGCCGCCATCCAGGTCAAGAACCTGACGCAGCACCAGGTCCACGAGATGATCCTGGCGTGCCTGGGAGGCTGAGGATGACCGAGGAATTCGAACCCAAAATCGTCGCTTTTCTCTGCAAGTGGTGCTCATCGGCCGGAAGCGACCTGGCCGGCGTGTCCCGCATGGAATACCCGCCCAACGTCGTTCCCATCCAGGTCATGTGCTCGGGGAGCATCTCCCCCCTCTACATCCTCTCGGCCTTCAACCGGGGCGCCGACGGCGTGCTCGTCTCCGGCTGCCACCCCGGGGACTGCCACTACATCAAGGGCAACATGTACGCCCGCCGGAAGCTGGCCCTGGTGAAAAAGTTGCTGGAGCATGTGGGCCTGGAATCCCAGCGTTTTCAGATGTCCTGGGTCTCCGCCGCCGAGGGGCAGAAATACACCCAGATCATCAAGGACCTCGTTCAGCAATTGAAACCTCTCGGACCCCAGACTAAGCTCAGGAGAATCGACTGATGGTCAAGCTCGAAGAACTCAGGAAGGAAGCCCGAAGGCTCCTGGCGGAGGGTGAAGTCCGTTGCATCATCGGCTACCTGCGGAATCCCGCGGACGGCAAAGCCGTCCCGGGCTTCATCCGCAAGCCCGAGGAGGCGGATGCTCTCGTCTGGGACCCGACTTGCTTCCACAACCTGGCCCGCTTCCTGGTGGACGAAAAGCGGAGAAAAGCCAGGGAAAAGAATCCCGACACCCGGCCGGTCGGCCTGGTGGTCAAGGGCTGTGACAGCCGGGCGGTTGTCGTCCTCCTCCAGGAAAAGTTCATCGAGCGCGGAGATGTCGTTCTCCTGGGCCTGTCCTGTGAAAAGACGGGCGTCGTTGACGAGCGAAAGCTGGCCAAGGCCGTCCCGGGCCGAGCGCTCCGGCAGGTCGAGTTCGGAGGGGAAGAGGAGTTTCTGGTGACGACCGAGGACGGACAGGTCCGGATTCCCGCCGGAGACGTTCTGGCCGACCGCTGCCTGGAATGCCCGGCGAATTTTCCCGTCCTCTCCGACTGGCTGCAAGGGGAGAAAACCAAGCGGGCTCCGGCCGGCCTTTTCGCCTCGGTCGAGCCGTTCGAAGCCCGGTCCACGGAGGAGAAGTGGGATTTCTGGCTGACCCAGCTCCGCAAGTGCGTCCGCTGTTACGCCTGCCGCTCCGTCTGCCCCATGTGCTATTGCGACGAGTGCGTGGTCGACACGATCAACCTGGCCGTGACCCCCGACACGACGGCCGAGGAAAAAGCCCAAAAAATCCGATGGGTGGAAAAATCGCCAGTCGATTCGGAGAACATTTTCTATCACCTCGTCCGGGCCCTCCACCTGGCCGGGCGGTGCGTCGATTGCGGCGAATGCGAGAGGGCCTGCCCGGTGAACATCCCCCTCCGCCAGCTCAACAAGAAAATGGAGAAGGAGGCCAAGACCCTCTTCGGCTATGACGTGGGATTCGACCCCGATACGCCGGCCCTCATCTCCTGTTTCCGGGATGAGGATCCCCAGGATTTCATCAGGTAGGACGATGGACAACATACTGCCGAAAAAGGATCTTTCCCGCTGGCTGGAAAAAATGGCCCACGCCGCCGTTTACGCTCCCCGGCTGGTCGACGACATCTGGAGCTATGAAATCGTCACCGACCCCGGGTCGGTCACCCTGGAATATCCGATGACGGCCGTTCCGGCCAAAAAGATTATCTTCCCCCAGCGCGAAATCCTTTTCGAGTACGGCGCCGACGGGGACAGCGGACCCGAGATCAAGGAACGCCTCCCCGAAGACAAGCCTGTCGTCATCCTCGGCCTGCGGCCCTGCGAGGCCCGGGCGGTGATCCTGACCGACAAGGTCTTCGGCGGCGAGCTCAAGGACATCTACTACTGGAGGCGGCGTGAGGCCGTGACGCTGGTCGGCCTGGTCTGCGCCTCACCGCCCTCGGCCAACTGTTTCTGCCTGTCCGTCGGCGGCTCCCCACGCTCCCGGGAAGGATTGGACATTCTGCTCACCGGCCTCGGGGAGTCCTACTACGTCCAGGCCCTGACACCCAAGGGGGAAAAATTGGTCCGGGAGGGAGGGGCGCTCTTTCGCCCGCCGCAACCCGGGGAGAAACAGTCGGCCGAGACGATCCAGGCCGAGTCGGAGGGCAAGCTTTCCCGCGAACTCAAGGACATCGAGGATGTCCCCAGGAAACTGAAGGGCATGTTCGACTCTCCTTTTTGGGACGAGGAATCCCTGAGCTGCATCCGTTGCGGCATCTGCACCTACCTCTGCCCCACCTGCCACTGCTTCGACATCAACGACGAGGCGGTCTCTTCCTCCCCCCTCCGGGGACGAAGGGTCCGCACCTGGGACACCTGCCAGTTCCCCGACTTCACCATGCACTCCTCGGGACACAATCCCAGGCCGGACAAAGCCTCGCGGCTCCGGCAGCGCATCAATCACAAGTTCCAGTATTTCGTCGAGACCTGGCAGTGCTATCAATGCACGGGCTGCGGCCGCTGCATCTCGCTCTGCCCGGTGGGCATTGACATCATCAAGGTCGTGGAAAAGGTGAGAGACCATGCCAGCTAACGTCTATCTCCCCCTCTTGACCCGGATCGCTTCCATAAAAGAAGAAGTCGGCGGCCTGCGGCCGATCAAAACCTTCCGCACCGAGTTTCTCGACGGCCCGGGATTCGAGCATCGCTCCGGCCAGTGCGCCATGATCTCCGTGTTCGGCAGGGGCGAGTCCATGATCTCCATCTCCTCCTCGCCGCTGGTCAAGGAGTACCTGCAATTCTCCATCCTGAAAACGGGCCGGGTCACCACGGCCCTCCACGAAATGGAGGTGGGCGACATCATCGGCCTCCGCGGTCCCTACGGCAACGGCTTCCCGGTGGAGGAGTGGAAGGGCAAGAACATCGTCTTCATCGGAGGCGGTATCGGGCTGGCGCCCATCTGGTCCGTGTTCCAGACGGCCATGATGCGTCGGAACGATTTCGGCGAGCTCGTCCTCTTCTACGGGGCCCGGACCTCCAGGGACATCGTGTTCCGCGAGGAGCTGGGGGAGCTCAAGGGCAAAATGCCGGTCCATCTGTCGATCGACGTGGCCGAGCCGGAATGGAAGGACTACGTCGGTTTCGTCGCGGCCAACGTCGCGGACAAGAAACCCAAGCCGGACAAGGCCGTGGCCATCACCTGCGGCCCCCCGATCATGATCAAAACGGTCATCAAGGCCCTCAAGGACCTCCGGTTCCAAGACGACCAGATCTACACGACAGTGGAGAATAAAATGAAGTGCGGGATCGGAAAATGCGGTCGTTGCAACATCGGCCGACACTATATCTGCCAGGACGGCCCCGTCTATTCCTGGGCGGAATTGAAAAACCTGCCCCAGGAGTACTAGTCCCGGCGCATGAACGCCTTCAAAGGAGAGACGCGCATGGCAACGAGGAACGAGAAGAAGAAACCTCCCGTCAAGCCCAAGAAAGAGATCCCCGTTCGCAAGGCCGAGCCGGCCGAGACGCCCAAGGAAATGCTCACCGTTTACATCATGGGCAAGGCCCACCGCGTCCCGGCCGACGCGACGATCATGGGCGCCATCGAGTACGCCGGATACCAAATCAAGCGCGGGGCCGGCTGCCGGGAAGGATTCTGCGGGGCCTGCGCCACGGTCTACCGCCTGCCCAACGACTACCGCATCTACACCGGGCTGGCCTGCACGACCCTGGTCAAGGAGGGCATGTGGCTTTCCCAGCTCCCGGCCATCCCCGCCCAGAAGCCGGTGTACGATCTCGAAACCCTCAAGGCGGACGTGACCGCCTTCCAGAGGCTTTACCCCGAGGTCTTCCGCTGCGTCGCCTGCAACACCTGCACCAAGGCCTGTCCCCAGGATCTGGAGGTCATGGACTACATCCAGGCCGCCAAGCGCGGCGACGTGGAGAAGGTCATGGACCTGTCCTTCGACTGCCTGAGCTGCGGCATGTGCGCCATACGCTGCCCGGCCGAAATCGTCCACTACAACGTCGGCATCCTCGGCCGGCGCCTCTACGGCCGCTACCTGTCCAAAAAAAGCCCGGAACTCGAAAAGCGGCTGAAGGAAATTCGAGACAAGAAATACGACAAGCCGTACAAAGAGCTCATGACCTTGAAGAAGGATGAGCTCAAGAAAAAATACTACGCCCGGGACACGGAATAAAGGAGCCGAGGCCATGTACCCTGAATACATGAATGAATCCCTGAAAAAGGTCGAGGAGACGCGCCCCCGACGGCTCGAGATTCAAAAATCCGGCAAGCCGGTCTTCCCGCCCATGACCGCCGAGGAACGGGAGGACGTCCTCAGCCGTTTCCATCCCGACTACCGGCCCGAAGCGAGGCGCAAGGTCCGCGTCGGCCCCAACGCCGGCGAGGAGCTGACGACCGAAGTGGCCGACATCCTGGAGAGCCACAGCCGCATCCGGGCCGAGCTCTTCGACCTTTCCCGGCCCGACTACGAAACCGACCTGCTCATCGTCGGCGGCGGCGGCGCGGGCTGCGCGGCGGCCATCCTGGCCATGCAAAACGGCGCCTCGTCTTTAATCTCCACCAAGCTTCGGCTGGGGGACGCCAACTCCATGATGTCCCAGGGCGGCATGCAGGCCGCGGTCACGCCCCAGGATCCGCCCACGACCCATTACCTGGACGCCATGGGCGGAGGCCACTTCGACAACAAGCCGGAGCTCGTGCGCGCCCTGACCGAGGATGGCCCGGAAGTCGTCCAATGGCTCGAGCAACTGGGAGTCGTCTGGGACAAGAATCCCGACGGCTCGATGTACGTTCTCCACGGCGGCGGCACCTCCCGCAAGCGCATGCATTCCTGCCGCGACTACACCGGAGCGATCATCCTTCGGACCCTCATGGACGAGGTTCGAAACCACCCCGATAAAATCACCGCTCTGGAGTTCATGCCCACGGTCGAGCTCATCCTCGACGACAGAGGCCGCTGCGCCGGCGGCGTGCTGTACAACATGGAAACCGAGGAATATTTCGTCGTCAAGGCCAAGGCGGTCGTCATCACCACCGGAGGCTACGGCCGGCTCCACATCCGGGGATTCGACACGACGAACCACTACGGCGCCACGGGCGACGGCCTGGTCATAGCCTACCGGGCCGGGGCCAAGCTCCTGTACATGGACTCGGTCCAGTACCACCCCACCGGGGCGGTCTTTCCCGAGCAGATCGCCGGATTCCTCATCACCGAGAAAATCCGCGGGGCGGGCGGCCAGCCCGTGAACAGGCACGGCGATCTGTTCGTCTTCCCCCGGGAGCCGCGGGACGTCGAAAGCTCGGCCTTCATCCGGGAGTGCCTCGAGCGCCGGAACGGCATCCGGACGCCCTCCGGACGCTGGGGCGTGTGGCTCGACTCGCCGCTCATCGAGATCATCCAGGGCGAGGGTTATCTTCTCAAAAACTTCCCGGCCATGGTCCGCCAGTTCATCCGCTACAATATCGACATCGCCAAGGAGCCGATGCTTGTCTATCCCTCGCTCCACTACCAAAACGGCGGCATCGAGATCAACGACCGCTGCGAGACGAACATTCCCGGCCTGTTTGTGGCCGGCGAGGCTTCGGGCGGCGTCCACGGCCGCAACCGGCTGATGGGCAACTCCGTGCTCGACTACAACGTTTTCGGCCGCCGGGCGGGCCTCCACGCCGCGGAATACATGAAGTCGGTTTCGATCGGCCGCCTGTCCATGGATCATGTCGGCCGCTTCGAGGCCGAGATCAAGAAGGCGAATATCAAGACCGACCGGGTGGCGCCCGTCCTTCTGCCGTCCTACACGCCCGAGGATGTCCGCCGCCGACAGCTCACCGCCCACTACGAGGGCACGCTGCGGTAGAGACCGCCCGCACGGGCCGCTCTCTCATCGGGGACGTAAGATACCCGGCAAGCCGACGAGCCCTCCTTCGGCTGGAGGGCCTCGGGGCGAATCCGGCGCCTCACGGCCCGGATTTGCGCCGGAGGCGTTTTCAGTCCGGCCTCCTTTCCATGCGCGAAAGTTCAAAAAGATTGAAGAGAACCAAGGATTTTTTTCGTTTTATTTCACTCGCAGGGAAAAGCCGGCCAGGATTTGAAGCCCTCCCAGATCGACCTTGTTTCCCGGCGGAGACTCCTTTTCAACGGAAATGAAATCGGTGACGACGGAGCCGACTACGGACAGCCGGCCGAAAACGGGAAAAACCAGCGCGGCGGCGAGGCGGGTCCCGATCTTGTGTCCCTCGAAATCGATGTCGGCGGTCAACCATTTCTCCCGGTAGGAATGATACGCCAGCCCAGCTCCGAGACGAAGAACGAGCCGGCCGATTTTCGGTGCGACGACGAACATCACCGGGATGGAAAGACGTTCGAATCTCAGAGGATAATCCTCTCCGCCTCCTATGAGGACTTCGGCCCGCCCCTCGTCCCGCAGGCCGGTCAATCCCACGGAAACGCCGCAACCTCTCCTGATCGCCCACACGGCCTCAGCGGAAAGGATGAAGCTCGAGCCGTAGATCCGTTGATAATCCTTGCTCCCGGGGGAGAAGGATCCCCCCGAAAGGGAAAAAGAGAACTCCCGGCCCGCGCCTGCGGCCGAGGCGGACAGGCCAAACAGCAGAGCCAAGGCGGCCATGCGGCGGGCCTTCATTTTCCCCCCGGCATCATGTCGAAAAATCCCAGATTTTGGCAGCGAGAAGCGGAGGCGGCACCGCCGCCGGCCACCGCGGCTTCCCGGGAACGGTTGCTCTCTATTCCCGTGTTTCCCACGGCCGTGACGACGTAAAAATACGGAATTTCTGTCCTGATGTTTTGATCCAGGAAGGATGTCCCGGCGACAAGCGAGTCGTTGATTTTCGTGTAGCTGAGATGGGAGACGTTGGTCCGATAGACGTTGTAGCCGGCCGCGTCGGACTGGGCGCTCCAGCTCAGGCGGGCGCTTTTCATGGTGCTGAAAAGCGAGCGGTAGACGATCGGCGCGGCGGTCAAACCCACGGGCGTCCGGGGCGCTCCTTCACGCAGGGGCTGGGCGAGCTCGGCGAGAAGGGCGAGCGCCGCCCGGGCGGAGCCGGCGAAAAAGTCGAAGTTGAGCTTGTCGATCGTGTCGGTCGTCCGATGATAGTAGGGATTCTGAAGGGGCGAATCCTCGATGGCCAGAAGGGCCGCGTAGCCGTAGTCCCAGAAGGGAGAGTGGTCGGAGTAGATCATCGAGGCGTCGACTCTTTTTCTCGCCGCCAGGTCCGCGTACTGCGATGCGGCCGCCAGGAGCCTCTCGGCCAGCCATTCGGACGGACCGTTGACGAACACCTCGAGGTCCTCAGGCATGACGTCGGCGTAGGCGACCATGTCCAGGTTGATGACGCCGATGATGCTCTCGCCGGCGGCCCGGGCCTGGGCCGCATAGTCGCGGCTTCCATAAAGGCCCCATTCCTCGGCCGAGAAAGCGATGAACCGGACCGTGAAATCAAGGGGGAACGCGGACAGGATGCGGGCCGCTTCGATGACCACGGCCGCGCCGCTGGCGTTGTCGTCCGCGCCCGGCGCCAGAGTCAGGCGCGTCTCAGCCGGAGAGATCGAGTCGTAGTGGCCGCATATGATGAGGATGTCGTCGGGATAGGTTCGGCCTCTGATTTCGGCAATGACGTTCCGGCTTTCGTAGCCGCCGGAGAAGGTGAAGGGGTCGAACCGGACGCCGTCGAGTCCGAAGGACGAGAAGGCGGCATGGATGAAATCTCCGGCCGCATCGCAGCCGGGCGTGGTGGCGTAGCGGGTCTGGAAATCCTGGAGCGACTGGACGAGGAATCTCAACTCGGCCTCCGAAAGCCGGCCGACGATATGGGCGATGAGCGGATCCCGCAAAAAGGCGGGCGGCGCGGCCCATTCGATTTCAATCGGCGGCCGAAGGTAAGGAAGGACGGAGGCCGAGGAAAGCGGCTTGCGGGGAAAGCCGGGCGGGAGCATTTCGAGCGGCGCGCCTTCGGTCGACCAAAAAACGGCCGTCCCGGGCTCCACCGCCACGGCCTGCCCCCGGGCCAAGAGTTCGCTCTCGGCCTCCGGCGCGATGAGGGGAACGAGAACATAGTCTTTGCCGGCGGCGTCGACGTCGAGGACGGAAAAGCCGATGCGGCTTGCGTCCAAGGCGTCCCGTTCTTTCCGGTCGGCTAGGGCGAGGAAACAGGTCTCGAGTTCCTGGCGGACATCGATCTGAAGACGTTGGAGTTCCCCCCAGACACGGACATCGTCCTTGGAAATCCTGATCAAGCTGACGGAGCGCGCCTGGGGAAGCAGGATGAGAAAAAGAAACGCGCAGGAGAAGAACGCCAAAAGCAGACGTTTCACGCTTTTCATGGACTTCATTCCATCACAGCCCGAGGCGGTCAGTCAATTCATTCCTGGCTCGTCCCGATGAGATCCCTGTCCGGCTTCAATTCCCTGATCGCCCGGGAAAGCATCTCCGTTGGGCTCCAAGACGCGCCATCGTCAGGGTGTAATCTTCCTTCTTTAGAAATACAGAGTCCGCCCCAGGACGAACACATAGAGGAAGACCACGACGGCCGCCGCGGCGATCCAGACACGACTTCGAGAAATTTTCAACGGCCCCCGGCCCGCATCGGCCTTAAACCAGCGCATGGCCCACGCCAGCGGCGACAGGCTGCCCGCTGCGGCCGCCAAGCCGGCGACACCGGGCAGACCGAGGGGCCCATGGGGAGAGAACAGGCCGGCCAGGAGCACCACGGCGACCGCGGCGGCATAGGAGACGAGGCCGATTCTCCGGGCCATCCTGAGAGGCTCGGCGCCGTCGCCGCCCGCCAGGCGGCCGAACGCCCGGAGCGCAAGCCGGACGAACAGGACGTAGACGATCGCGCCGAAAACGACCATTCCCGCCCGGAACAGCCAGTGCGGTTCCCAGCCCTCGATCACTTGCGCCCAATCACCGACATTGGCCACCCCGGAGAAGATCCAGTACCCGGCGCCATAGAGCCAGTTCATCACCATGAGCAGCCAGAGAAAAAGATGCGCCCGAGGCGCCAGCCTCCTCGCGCCGAGAAGGATCAGCCAGAGGCACGTGCCGGCGATGATGTTGGCTGCGGGCGCGCTGCCGGCGACGACCTTTTCCTGCCAGGGGATCGCGGCCGCGCACTCGGCATAGAGCGCGGAATACTCTTTCAGCTCACCTCCGACCGCGACGCAGGTCAGGGCGTGAACCCCTTCATGAAAGCTCACGTTGACGCTGATCGCGATCGCCGCGATGGCGATCACGGTCAGCCAATCGATTTTTGAAGACAAGAAACGGCCTTTAAGCTCGGCGGCGACGCTTCCGGGACCGGCCTGAAATCCCATTCTATTCTTCTTTCCATACTAAATTCGGCGTTCAGACGATGTCAAGACCGGAAACAGCCCCCCTCGCCGCCGCGGAAGATCATCTAAATGATTCGTCTTTGCGAATCCCGGAGAAATAAAATGTTCATTTCATTTTTTTTGTAATTTTTTATTTCCTGTTTTATTATAAATAAAGAGACTCTCCTGCTTATCGAACCGGCAATGACAATCATGGCCAGAGCGATAAGCCGGTATCCTTATCTTTTTTCCAGCATTTTCTTGCTGATCATCCTGATTCTGGCAGGAAAAATATTTCTCAATCCCCGCCGGATCCGCCTCGTCTTTTTGGAAGGGTTAGCCAGCATGCCCTGTTTCCTCTTTCTCCTTTTTTTCGAGGGTGAATATTGGAATCCGGCCCGCGTCGGCGGCGGGATGGTGGGCATCGAAGATGCGCTCATTTCCTTTGCCGTGGGAGGCTGGGCGTGGCTTGTTTTGTTGTTGTCAAAAAGACAGAAGATCATCTTTGATGATCCGAGCCGGGAAATCCACGAACGGTTCGGCCTGCTGGCGGTCATTTCTGTGGCTTTATTCCTTTTGTTTGTCCTCGTCGGATTTCAAAAAATGACTTCTCTTATTCTGTCCAATGCCATAGTCGGCCTGTTTTTATTTTTCCGGCATGGCGAATTGCGCCGGCTGGCCATCCAAGGAATATGGAAATTCGCGTTGTTTTATTTCGTTTCGGTAAAATTGATTTACTTCATCTGGCCGGACTTTGTCCATCAATGGAACTTAAGCACGTTCTGGGGAACCACCGTTCTGGGGATTCATCTCGGGGAATGTTCCTGGGCTTTGGTTTACGGTTTTTTCTGGCCGATGTTTTTCGGCTGTCTGCTTAACGTCAAAGTGGAACACATATTCAAATAATCTGGCACTGTTCCTCAGACGAATCGTTGATCAACCCGTGGGGAGAACAGGGGACGGAACTCGGCAGGTTCAAGCAAACCGGGGATCTGTGCGTGGGATCCGACGGCAATGTTTACGTGACGGATATCGGCAACAACAACATTCAAATGTTTTCTCCGGATGGCGAATGCCTCTGGGTCCTCTACGGCGATCCCTCGAAAAGGTAGCCGTCAGCACGAAATATTTACCGGCGGAGGGGATGAGAAAAGCCGCCCTCGACCTTTCGGGTGTCGCCATCCAGCTCAGTTAGGGGGTCGACCTTGCCGTCCTCACCGGCCGCTGAATCGGCCCGGTTGCGATTCCCTTCGGCCGAGACGCGGCGGTCTGGATCCCGAAATTCGCGATCCCATACTCTAAAAATCCAAGAGGCGGTTTTATTGTCCGTGCCAGGAAGTTGAGCCGGCCGAAGGCATAGAATTCGCCGTTCTTCTCTGAAACTTAGGCTTTAAGCCTGTCCCACTTGGACAGAACTTCCGGAATGCGGCTCCAAACGGATTCCGGAGGGAAATACTTGTGATCCAAGGATACGGCCAGCGAGAGATAGGACCCCTGGTCCTCGAGCATCAAGCGGCGCTCCAAAAAGGGTTTGAGCAAGTCATCGAGGTCTTCCGGGCCGAAGTCTTTTTCCTCCGTCCGGGCGAGAATACGGAGCAGGGCGGAACGGGAGCGAATGCGGTCGCAGGCCTTGTACAGGATTTTCCGGGATCCCTGAACGGCGAGATAGGGATCCTCGCTGCCGGGGCGAAAGTCACAGAGCAGCAGGACTTGATCATCTTCGATGAAAAAAAGGGAGCTGTGGGCGGCCTGTTCTTTCCAGAACGACACCGCGTCCCGGATCCCTGCGGACAAGGCGGCGATTCGGTCCTGTCCTTCGAAATCGGCGACGAAATAGTAGGCCAGTCCGTTGATCGATCGGCCGTCCAACTGGGGAAAAATATAACGATAGGCGGGATAGGGTTCCAGCCGCCGTATTCCGAAACGGTGAGGGTCGGTCTGGTAGGGGCTGAAGCGGTCGAACCTGACCCGCCCTTCCTTGAGAGGCGGCCGCAGATGAGTCAAGGACCGGAGTACGGAAGGGACGCAGCCGTAATCCTCCGGCCCTTCTCCCGGGAATCCGTAGAGATAATTCCAGTTGGGGACGATGCCGAACTCGGCGCACCATTTCAGGAGCTGTATGCCCTGAAGCGCCGTTTGCCCCTTGCCGATCCTTTTCAGGAGCGGCGTGCTCAGGCTTTCGATTCCGGGCTGCATCTCCCGAATGCCGGCCTGCCGCATGACTTCGAGCTGGTCTTTCTTAAGGTTGACCTTGGTTTCGAAAAACAGTCTGAAACCCAAATCTTTTTCCGCCAGCCGGGGAATCGTGGAGCGGAGGTGTTCCAGTGGGAGGCAGCAGTCCGTGGTGACCAAATAGCTCGACGAATCTCCGTAGCGGGCCGTGAGCCGCTCGAGCTCCCGAACCA
>Ga0068714_10001301_pt1 | contig 37579 bp, 41 predicted proteins | sample MTBNYHSulfiMetaG_FD_62988 | JGI IMG/M metagenome (GOLD analysis project Ga0068714, IMG submission 62988) | Enrichment culture microbial communities from rom New York Harbor, USA that are MTBE-degrading - MTBE-NYH (New York Harbor Sulfidogenic)... | ecosystem: Environmental > Aquatic > Marine >...
TTGTAGACCAGGTCCATCCGGTTGGCCCCGGCGTTCTCGCTGGAGATGGCCCGGCCGTTGGCGTCATAGGTCCAGGCCGCGAAGCGGTTGTCGTCCTCGTCCCGGATGCCGGTCAGGAGGCGGTTGGAGACGGGGCTCTTGTACTCGTAGGTTTTTGTGGTCTGGTCGGGGAAGGTAAGCGTGGCAAGGTTGTTGTTGAGGTCGTAGGCGTAAGTGTAGACCTGGTTCCCCGGCGCGGTCAGGGTGCTCAGAAAGCCGGTGTTGGGATCGTAGGCAAAGACCAGGCTCCGGCCGAACTGGTCGCTGACGCTGGCCAGCTTCCCGTCCTGGTCATAGGTCAAGGTCTGGGTCAGGCCGAACCGGCTGAGGGTCTACAGGGTCCCCGCTGAGTCGTAGGTCTCGATGGTGGCGTCGGGCTGGATGTACTCCCAGCCGCCGCCGGGCAGCTCCTCCACCCGGTCCCGGACGTCGGCCTCGGCCTGCCAGACACCCTGACCATCCTTGGTGAAGATGTAGAGCTTGCCGTCCGGCCGCTTGGCGTGGAGGATCTCGGCTCCCACCGGCCGCAGGGTCCGGTCAAAGCTGGTCCGCCAGCGGTTCCAGATGTCCCACATGGAGGACAGCCCGGACATTGGCGAGGGGCTGTTGTAGTAACGCTTGAACTCCCGGGGAAAGGAACCGGTGCCCCGGTAGTCGGTCTCCTGGTGGTACTTGTTGCCGGTTCCGGAGTTGATGGGGTTGGTTCCGTTCTCGGGCAGGGGGCACTCGTCCGGATCGCCCGGGTTCTTCTCGGGCAGAACCTGGTTAAGGGAGGGGTTGTAGTAAAAGACGATGGTCTTTGAGGGAGGGGAAACCTTGGGATCCGTATCCGAGGCGGTCAGGGTGTTTATCCCCGGGCGGGCGAAGACGTAGTAGCGGACCCTGCGGATGGCTTCGATCTCCGAGGGGTTGACGTAGTTGTTCCGGCCGACCTCCGTGCCGTTGATGGACACGGTCAGGGAAAAGCCACCCAGGGTCCGGTAGGCGCAGCTCACCGTCTGGGTCTGGTAAGGGTTGTAGTCATAGGGGACGATGGCCCCGTCGGAAGGGTATTAGATGGACCAGGTCTCGAGGCAGGCGGCGGCGGCCTTGTCCGCCGATCCTCCGCCGGAAGCTGCCAGCAGCAGCCCCAGGACCAGGGGCAGGACAAGGGTTCTGCCGATGATGGTCTTCTTGTTGCTGAAGCCCATGTGTTCCTCCATCGGGTTCTTCCTCGGGACAGACCCGGGGGGCCGGCCTCGGGCCATAGAGCTCCCCTGGAGATCGGTCCCGATCCGTAAAAAGAAACGCTTGATGCTGATGTTGCCTTGGCGGTGGAAGGATATCCTTCCAGGGTCAGGAGACCGGCCTGACCACCTGGCCGGTTCCGGGCGGGTATTTACACGGCTGACCTCCTTTCGCTTTTGTAACTTCTCGGATTCATGAGATTTAGCGGCTCACCGATGGAGCCGGCTCAGGTGCTGCTTCGAGCTGGAGAAAAGGAGGCGCCTTCAACCAGGTCAAGCCGGGGCCAGGTTTTGTTGGAGCCCGGTCCGGCCGCCTCGATCACAATAACTGGTGGTTTTGGAAGCTGTATCTACGCCTTTCCCGCGGCCACCCAGCCCAAGCACCTGGCCACCCGGTTGACCCATCCGTCGTGCCATTTCCACCAGTCCGGGCAGCTCCGGTAGTGGGTCAGGACGTTGGCCACGAACCCCAGGGCCAGCTTGACCCGGTCCGCCTCCTCGAGAGCGGCCAGGGTCTTGGGGCCGATGACCCCGTCCTGCTTGAGCCTGGCTCCGGTAACGCCGTTGACCGAGTCCTGGAGGAGCTGGGCGGCCCGGCGGACGCCGGCGTTGACCCCGAAGACGAACAGGACCTCGGAGAGCGGCCACCAGATCTCATCGCCACGGAGGGACCGCCAGTAGTCGCGGAGGTAGATCTCCCTGGCCTCCTCCAGGGTCAGGCTGGCGATCTTCAGGCCGGGGTAGGCTCGGGTCGAGATCCCGAACTTGGTCTCTCCGCCCCGGTCAAGGGGATGGTCGGAGTAGCCGCCCTCCAGGATCATCAGTCGGTCGAAGGCTCGGTCAAAGTAGGACATGGTCCCTCCCCTGCCGCCCTCCGTTCAGCTTCAGCTCGCAGCGGTTGAGCCTGTCCCTGAGTCCCTCGTTCTCCGACTCGCAGGCGGCTATCCTCTCGCCGTGGCCCTGGACCCGTTCATCGACCCGGTCGACCTTTTTCTCTATCTTGGCCAACCAGGACTTCAGTAAAGCCAGGGTCACCGCCACCGCGCCGCCGCTGGAGAACAGGGGCAGGAGTTGGGACAGGTCCAGTTCCATCCCCTACTCTCCCAGCAGCCCGTCCGCGAACCCGTAGGCGATGGCCTCGGTCCCGCTCATCCAGAACTCCTTCTTGTGGATAAGCTCATCCAGCTTCTCCTTGGGCAGCTTGGACCGGCTGGCCAGGAACTCGTTGCCCTTGTTCTGGAAGAAGCGCAGGACCCGGGCCTCGTCCTCCTTGTCGCTGGGGCTGGAGATGTCGAACAGCTTGAAGGAGATCAGCTCGTGCCACATCATTAGGGCATAGGGAGCCACGTAACGGTGGCCCATGGTCCCGCCCACGAAGGCCATGAACCCGGCCGAGGCGGCAAAGCCGTGGCAGCGCGTCTCGACGATCCCCCCGGCCTCCTCAAAGCAGCGCATCATGTCCACGATCTTGATGGCGTGCATCATCGATCCGCCGGGACTGAAGACCTCCACGACCACCTTGTTGATGTTGTGCCGGTCGATGTACTCGAAAAAGTCCTGGACCTCATCGGAGTCGATGAGCTTCAGGGTGTAATGGCCGTACTTGTTCCCGGCCCCATCGGTCATGATTCTGGTGCCTGCATTGGGATAGTCGTAGACCGTGTGAGGGTCGGTCTCCTTGACCGCCGGCCAGGCCTTGCCCTTGACATGGCAGTCGTAACAGCCCGCGGCCACGGTGGTTACCGGGCAGGGGGCCTGGCTGGGTTTCTCGGCGCCCAGGGCGGCCTGCCCGCCGGTGAAGAGAAAGGCCGCCATCAGAAAGGTTATGGCGCACAGGCCGGGCAAGGGGCCGTGGGTCCTCGGAAAACGAAACATGCTCGTACCCTCCGGATACAAGGGCCGACGCCCTGGTGGTTACTCCCCCCGGCCCGGATCGGGGTAACGGTCAACCAGGGGAACCCGGTTCTCCCGATTCTGGACGGCCTCATTAAGGGCCTGATGGAGGCTGTCCCGCTCCTCCGGGGTCAGGGCCCTGTCCTCCCCCAGCTTGTCGATCAGGTCCCCCAGGGGGCCGATCAGGGGCAAGGCCTGGAGTCCGGCCCCGATCACCGCATTGACGATGCTCAAGATCTTTTCAAACAACATCAGCTCACCCCCTTCTCAGCCTTGAAGTCCGACCACATCTCCTGGGCCAACCTGACCATGACCTGAGCCTCCTTGAGGAGATAGGCCGGCTCGGTTACCTCGCCCCCCAGGTCCTCGTGCTTCATGGCCCGGTCGGCCGCTTTCAGGTAGGTCAGGATGGCCTCCGAGGCCCGGTCCAGGGCCGGAAACAGGTTCCGGTAGATCCAGTCCTTCTGGAAGGGCTCGTCGGTGGCCTCGTAAAAGGTGGTGACCGCCGCCTCCAGGGTGGTCAGGCCCATGTCGGCGGCCAGAGCCTGGTAGGCCATGTTCTCGCCCTTGGTGTACTTGGCCCCGCACCCGGCCAGGGCCAGGGCCAGGAGGAGGACGGCGGCGACAGCCGGGTTTCGCTTGCTTTTCATTTCAACTCCTTCTGCGAGTCGTTCAGGACCCCCAGCCGAAGGAAGATGGCCACCCCGGCCAGGAGCACGTTTTGGAGCTGGTCCGCCAGCTCGGAGTCGAGACCGGCCGCCCTGAGCATCCCCAGGGCACCCATCCCCGCGGCCAGCCAGACGGTCCTGGACTGGTACCACTTGTCGGTGAAGCCCATCAGGCTTCCGTTCGTTTCGGGCATAAGACCTCCTAATGGATCGTTAATCCACGCCCCAGGGCGTAGTTCCTGACCGCCTCCACGCAGTCGGGGCAGTTGGCCCCGTAGCGGTCGGCGTCGGACGTGCGGCCGTCCATCTTGTAGAGGCCGACGGCTATCGTCCGGGCCAAAAAGTCGGCCGGGAGGGGCTGAACATTGACCGTGGTCAGGAGGCCGGTCACCGGGTGCCGCCAGTCGTAAACCACCGGGTCCAGGTCGGCTCCGGTGATGACCGCCAGCTGGCGGCGCACCCACTCGCCGGAGAGGTGCTCCAGGTCCAACCCGGGCGTCTTCTTGGAGTAGGCCTTGAGAATATGAACCAGCGGCAAGCGGGAGCCGTTGATCCGGTCGAACTGGGCCACAAAGCGGATGAACCGATCCCGGACCAGGTGGATCTCGTTACCGGCTCCCGTGTACCAGGAGTCGGTGCAGATGAAGTCCGTCTTGACGGGCTGGCTGAAGTAGGTCTCCCACTGCCACTTGGTCCCGGCCTGGCCGTAGAGGGAGAAGGTGGGGGCGATGAGCACGTCCTGGTGGCCGGCGCTGTCCAGGGCGGCCCGATAGGCGTCGTAGAGGGCGTTGACCTGGGCCGGGGTCTTGGAGCCCAGGTCGGGCTCGTCGGTGAAAAGGAAAAACTTGACCTGTATCCCGGCCGCCTTGGCCGCGGTGACCATGGAGGCGGCCCGGGGGAGGCCGTCCTGGTCGTAGCAGCCGATGACGCCGTAGCCGAACCCGGAGCCGAGAAACCGGGCGTACTCGTTCAGCCTCTCCCGGAGCATGATCGTGTTGGATGACCTGGCCGCGGCCGGCAGGTTGGAGGTGTCGAGCAGGTCGTACCAGAAAATCTGTTCAACCGGGGCTTCGATGGAAGAAGGAGGTGGGGAAGGCCCGGGGGAAGGAGGAGAAAGGACCCCTGGGCCGCCGCCGCAGGAGGTGAGCAGGATGGCCAGGCCGACCAGGGGCAGCCAAAGGTAACGTGCGAACTTGGTTTTCATTCAAGCCTCCTGTAGAGCCTTCTGAAGGATAAGGGCCCCCAACCGCCCGTTGCAACGGTTGAGGGCCCTTGTCCTTTGCCGCATCGCCCCGGGCGTCCCCGGGGGGCGGATCATCCAAAATCAGTCAATCCTGCCGTTTACCCCCTTTAGCATCAATCCCAATGGGTATTATTTTTTATCAAAATTTTTTTATCACTCTTCTCCCTGGTTAAATTTTTGCTTGACTCGTCAACATTCGCCATGCAAATTTTTGAATGGAGGTTTTTATGAACGAACGAGTAAACATTTCAGTGGTATATTATATTGGTTATAATATTAAGAAATGGTTTAACGAGTTCGAGCAATATGGTTCCATTGACGGTCCCTTTGAAACCATTGATGAAGCAATGAGGTTGTATGCAAAAATAACAAACGGTGGTCGGGTAGAAGCTCATTTGCTCCATTGCCCGTCTGGCAAGACCACCCTGGAACGACTGGAAGTTCCGCAAAGTCCGAGGCATTAGTTTCTCCACTCGCCTATAACCTTCACGGTGTGGTAGTTTGAATAAAAATGCTTGTGATAGATGGACCAGCCAGCGGAGCCAATCGGGAGGAATAGAGTACCCTTCAGCTTTCCTGTACCGGAAGTTCCAGCTTCAAAGTATAGTTCTCGGTCGATGTTAGTATCATCGGTTTTCAGGAATATTCCAGACCGAGGAACAGTACCATGCCAGGCGTTATACCAAACCTCTATCCCCACAGCGTCACTATGGATCACCCCGGACAGGCTCACGGCGGCATAGGAGGTGTTTGTCGCTTGAGAGCAAACAGTGTAGGCAGTCGAAAGATCCTCATACCGTAAGCGGCCGACCCGATCAAACCCGGTTCCGTCCGGATCGATCTCCAAATCGATACCGTTCATTTGCAGGGCCCCGGAGCCGATCCCGCTGGCGGCCGAGCCTTGAGGAACGATCAGGTCCCCATCAGTGGCCTTGATCACCCCGCCGGTGGACACCCGGAGCTCCCCGCCGGAGCTGATGACCATCGATCCTCCCGACTGAACCTCCCAGGAGCCCACCGGCGAAAACCCCAATGTGGCCCGGGCGTCGCCGGCCGAGGCGTCGTCAAGAAGGGTCAAGGTATAGGGAGTGACGGTGATCCCCGACAGGCTGGCCGGGATGCCGTTGGCCAGGGTTCCCGAGCTCCAGAAGAGGAAGTACCCGTCCAGGGGATCGGGGAAGACCTGGGCCGAGCCGAAAGGCCCCACCTTGACCGCCCGGTCCAACTCCTCCTGGATCTGCTGGTCGCGCATGACCGCCCGGTCGAAGTCGTCCTCCAGGGTCTCGGCGTTGAAGATGTCGTTGTTGACGTAGTCGCTGTCCTGGGTTTGGGGAATGACCCGCTTGATCAGGATCGTCACCCCCGAGGCCGGCGGGGTGACCGACCAGTCCACCTCCCCGGTCAGCTTCTCGCCGTTGCCGGTGATGGTGTAGTGGGCGCCCAGGGTCTTCAGCTCGGCCGTAGCCCCGGCCGAGGTTTTGGTGTAGACCTCCAGGTCGGTGTCCTCGAAGAAGGGAAAGGGAACCGAGAACTGGCTGGCCGTCCCGTCCCCCACGTACTGGACCTTGTTGGTGTTGGTGGCGACTGTCATCGCGTTTTCCTCCCGGCTGATTCTCCGGCTTCTCGGCGCTGTCTGAGGAGGCGCCCCAGCTCTGGCAGATCTTTTTGCACCTGCCTGACGGCCAGGGCCGTGAAATCATTTCTGAGGCTCTTGATAAGCGCCTCTCTGCTCTGATCCGATCCGCCAGATTGATCTTGGAAAACCGGTCCCAGCTCGCCTCTCCCCTGGATCATCTGGGCCAGGCTGTCCCGGAAGCCCAGCCCGGTTTGGGGGAGTTTGGCCCCATTCCCGGCCAGAAAAACCAGGCGGTCATACTCCCTTGGGTTCAGCTCCAACCCTTCGATCTGCTTGGGCGGCATGGAAAGACTGACCCCCAGACGGGCCAGCTCCCGATCCACCGGATCCGGGTACTGTTTCGATGGATCAAAGGTAAGGCCGGACTCCCTTCTCTCACCGGGAAGAATGACCCTCGGGCGACCGAAGGGATCCCTGGGCGGTGGAAGCCCGGGCCCGTAACCGGGCAGGTCGGCCTTCCACTTTTCCAGGAGGGAGGAGATCCGGTCCAGGGTGGCCACGGCCGAGCGAAAGGCAGGGTCCGGCGGATGGGAGGCCTTTCCGCCCAACTCTCCAAGGGGGTTGATCCCGGGCCGCCGGGTCCCATCTCGTAAGGCGGCCAGGAACCTGCCCGCCTGGCTGAGGAAGCTGATCCTGGTGGCCAGCCGACCGATCCCGGAGACCAGGGCCAGGGCCAGCTCCTCAGCCCGGCCCCCCTCGAGCTGACCGATGACCTCGGTGGCGTCGGCCGTCAGCCCCAGGAGCTTGCCCCAAGGACTGGTCCGGGAGTAGGGCAGGTAGCCGGCTCCGATCTTCACCGAGTTGGGCCGCCAGCCGCCGGCCGCCCAGGCCCTTCTGGCCTCCGGATGGTTCGGGCCGGAGCCGGTCAGCCTCCCCTCGGCGGTCAGGGTGGCTGCCGCGGCCGCGATCAGGGACCCGAGGCTCGTCCGGGCCAAGGCCAGGTCACGCCTGGAGTCTCCGGCCCTGACCTCCTCCTGGAGGCTGGCCGTCAGGGGAGCCAGATGGCTCTTCTCGGCAATGAATCCCTGGAGGTTGAAGGGGGCCCGGAGAAAAGGAGCGATCAGCCTGAGACCGGGGATCTCCGGGGCCTCCTCGGGTCTCTCCTGGAGCTTCTCCAGCTCATTTACAAAGCTCCTGAACTTGGCCCCATCGATATCCTTCACCCTCAGGTTGGGGGGCGGGTCGGTGACCATCTCCTGAATTTTTTCAGCCGCTTCCCTCCCCTTCAATCCCTCGCCCCAGGCCCTCCGGAAGCCTTCGGCGTAAAGCCCCATCCGATGGCCCATGGCCCGGAACAGGTCCTTTTCAGCCCCCTCCAGCCGGCTTGGCAGTCGAACCGGCAGGTCCAGCAGGTCGGCCGCCCGGCCGGCCGGTCCGCCGCTGTCCGGCCCTTCCCCGCCGGCGGACCTCTTCCGGGGAGGGTCGGCCAGACCGGCTTGGCGGGAAAGGAGGTTGGCCTTATGGGCCTTGCCGAACAAAACCAGGCCGTCCTTAATCCCCTGGATCAACCCAAAGGCCTGGGCCGCGGTCTCGCCGGGTCCGACCCGGTTACCCGGTCCCGGGATGGCCTGCCCCTCGGGCACCCTCCAGAGGGTGTCCAGGGAGTCGGCCAGAATGTCCACTCCCTGGGCTGGGGACCGCAGGGTCGCGGCGGTGACCCAAGCCTCGTTCAATTGATCCAGGTCGTTGGATTGCCTGGCCTTCCGGACGAAGATAGTCGCCTCGGCCGGCGAGTCCAGGGAGGCGATCATCTCGGCCAACCGCCTGGTTTCCTCCCCGGCCAGGAGCTCGGTCAGCATCCTCAGGCCCATCCCCTGGTTCTCCGAGATGGCCTTGAAGGGAGCCAGGATCCTGGACGCCTCCTCGCTTTTTCCCAGGAGGTGGGCCCTGATGGCGTCGTGGAGGACGAACTGCCGCATCAGGGAGTAGGCTGCCCGGGGTTGTTCTCCGGCCAGGGTTTTCTTGGCCAGGTCCTTCAGCTTCTCGGCCGACTCGGTAAGCAGCTCTCCGGCGGCTGCCTCTCTGGCTGGCGTCATGAGACGGCCGCCCCCTAACCTTGATTTCTCCTTGGCCTTCAAGCCCAGAATCTCGGTTCCACAAGGAGAGGCTTGGTGGCCTGCCCCCTTGGAACCATGCCCCGCCCCCAGCTCCTTCTCCAGGGCTCCCAGAGCGGCCTCGATGTCCTTTGAGTTCCCGATCCGGTCAAAATCGATCTCCACGGCCCCACCCGGCCGGCCCGGTTCCTTGACCATTCTTACCGGCGGCTCGACCGCCTCGGCCGCTTTTAGCCCGGGGTAGTCGGCCAGGACCTCCTCGGGCACCGGCCGCCCCTGGGCCACGGCCTGGGCTACGATCTTTCGGTGCTCCTCAAGCCCGGGTCCGGAGGGAATTTTTCCAGATCCTCCATCGCCGACCCCTGGACCAGCAGGTCGGGCCGAAGCCGCCGGCGGTCCGGCGGTCATCGGCGGGGCCTTACGGATGGGGGGATTATTATTGACCGGCCGGTCCTTTATCTCCTGCCTGGCTGTTGGCATGGCCCTATCCATCCTTTGCCGCATTCACAATCTCCAGAAAATCGGAGCCTGCTCTGAGCTCGACCCAAAACTCACCGCCCTGCTCTAGTCTTTTTCTTAACCGCCACCGGCTCATGCTCGGACCGGCCTCCACCCGGTCAGGCTCCCTTACAGCGGAGATGATCAGCCCGGCAGCCTTTTCCGGGGAGATGCCGGCTATGGCCTTCTCTATCGGCTTCAACCCCCTGCCCCAGCCCCTGGAGCGGAGAATCACCGGCCGGGGCTGATCGAGACCCATGGCCCGGGAAACCCGGTCCGGGGTCAAGGCCACCCAGACGTAGGAGTCAGGAGGGAGATTGCTGCTCCCGGCGCGCATAAAGGAGGCCAGGCGGTCCCGGGAGGATTCCTGATGGCCTCCATGCGAGCTGAGCGGCCTGGCCCGGCGGATGGGGGCCCAGCCCAGGCTCTCGAGGTATTGATCGGCGGTCATCCGCCAGGGCTCGTGGGCCTGGGGGAGCGAGCTGGGGCTGGTGATTGGTTCAGGGTCGGTCACAAGTAATCTTCTATTATCATTCATTTGGAGGGGATCTTGGAGAACAAGGAGTTAGTTAATGCCTCAACAATATTGGATAGCCCATCGTTTTCGTTTTTCGGCTCGGGAAGACCAGCTTTCTCCCTTCTATCCTTCTGGCTTCTCGACTTCACAATACCGGCCAAAATCCTGACGACTGGTTGAGGCAGGTTTCTAACCAGCCAGGCAAGCGGCTTGCTTAATAATTTCAATGATGGTTCGATGGCCAGCTTTGCTGAACGATCAAGGGGTCCAGCGCCAAGAGCTATTAACCCATCTAAGAGTGCGCTCTCTGTGGCCGAAAGAACCGCCTCTATCCGCTCCTCATCCGTCACCGGTCCTTTTTTTTCGAGCTCTTCCATTAATCTGTCATACTCGGAAAGGTAAGTTAGGAGAGTCCTTCCGATAGCAACGGCAGCTCTACCCCCCCCTGGTACTCCAGTGGCGGCCCCTGCAAAATATATGGGAAATACTTCAGCAACACCTTGCCAGCTCAGAGAAATCCCTTTTTCTATGCTCCGGACCACTCCCTCTCTTGTGGGCGCATTCTTCCTTTTTTCCTCAATGACTCGCTCCAGGGCCAAGGTGGTGTCCTTCCCCAGAGACCTAGCGGCTCGGAGCCATGTTTCCTCTGCCCCATAGTTGCCAAAAGCAATAAGAGCGGCAAATTCCCTTAACCACCCCCTTCGCGGCTGGCCGTACTTTATTTTGTCCAACACCTCTCTATGTGACTTTTGGGTACGGCGTCCGGCAGCATTTCTTGCTTTTAAAATCTCTACCGCCTTGCGTTCACCATATCTGTCTCTAAGCTCCTTATATGGCAGTGGTTTACGCGTAATATTGTCACCCGACATCCCCTCCAGCATGAACCCCAAGTCCCTATGGGCCGCCTCTATCTCCCTCTGTTTCTCCAACTCCTGAAAGGCGCTGCTGATATCATCCTCCGCCATGGGGTCCAGGGCTGGAGGACCCTCTCTCCGATATCTCCAACGCCTGTCGTCTTCTCCCGGCTCGCCCAACGCCCCGTTATCAGGTTTAAAATCATTATGAGGCACCTCGTCATGGCTCTGCCGTGCCCCGGAATCAGCCTGGCCGGAGGCGGTCTGTTCCCCCTCCCGAGCCTCCGTGGCCGCTCCCATACCCTCGCCCTCAGGGGTCCCACTGGCGCGACTCAGGCCTGTCTCATTCGAATCGGTGATACCGGCTCCCCGTTCCTCATCCGAAGAGGCCGTATCCTGGGGAGGATTCTCGCCTGCCACAGAGGCCTCGCTGGCGGGGCTCATGTCCGCCTCGTCGGTTTCCGGGTTAAAGGCCTCCCACCCCTCGTCCCTGGCGATCGACTCCAGGTCATGTCCCACGCCTGTGGGCGGCACCGGGTCCTGCTCCTGGCCTGGCCTCTGCTCTTCTTCTCTCATTGCCTTAGATCCCTTTTTGGCCTCTGGATCTGGCCTCACGGTCGTCCAACTGCTCCAGCGCCCTGGCGATCTTCCAGATCTTCACCATCTCTTCGTCGAACTTTTTGGGAGTCAGCTCGCCCCTTTCATAGGCTTTGAAGGTCAGCCGCAAAGCCTCCTGGGGGTTGCCCAAGGTCCCAAAGCGGGGCGCTTGCAGGGTCTTGAGGACATCCTTTATGGGCTCGTAGCGCTTCATCACCTCTTTCAGGACCGTGTTCAGGTCCTCGCCCTGCCTGACCCTCCGGTCGAACTCCTCCAATGCCTGTCCCAGCCGGTCCTGGTACAAGCCGGTTTCCCCCGGGGCGGTCAGCTTCTCCTTCAGGCTTTTCACCGCCTGCTGGTACCCCGATCCCCGGGAGATGTCGTTTGGTTTCAGGCGGAGCTGGATCTGGTCCAACAGCCTGTCCACCTGGTTTCCGTTCAGCCCGCCCTGGCTGCACGCCTCTAAGATCTCTTTTGTTAGGTCGCCCTGCCCCAGGCTGATTCCCGAGCTGGCTATTCGCCCAAAGAAGTCATTGAAAAGCCGCTCATTCCCCGGCCCTTCCCGGCCCTTCCCCAGCATCTCCGATAGGGTCTGATAGTGGTCCTGGCTGATTCTTCGCTGGTCTCGTAATTTTTTAAGCCCCTCCAGGTCCATCTCGCCCCTGACGATCGCTCGGCCCGCGATCTCAGAGGCGAACCTCTGCTCCATGCGGCGCTTGTCCTCGCCCGCTTTTTCTCCCTTGGCCACGTTCAGGTTCTGGTTTTGGATCAGGACAAGGGCCAACCCTCTCATCTGATACCTTTGCTCACCCGACATGTAGCCCAGGAACCTTGTCAGATCAGGGTTTCTCTTGGGGTCGAGAAAGGTGGTATAGGCCCCTACCGGGTCCCGCCTGATCTCAGCCTCCACCTGGGTGTCGACCAGGAAGCTCCAAAAATCGGCTTCCCCACGCTTCCACTGCTCTTCGGTAATAAGCCCCTGAAAGGCCATTTTCCTCAGCTTGGCCGACCGTTCTTGGAAAAGCTCGACTCTCCTCCCCCAGTCAACCCCTGGCTGAATGGCCTCCTTCTTGGCGACCTGGAGTTGCTCTCGGTCGGCGGCCAGGATGCCGCCCATCGTTTTCTCTCGGGCCTTGGCCCGGACATCAATGGCAGCCCTAAGGGATAGATCATGGTAAGTCGTCCTGGCCTGAGCCCTTTTTAGCCCGACAAGACCGGCGGTATAGTCCCCCTCAGCCTCGCTGAACGTCTTATTCAACTCCTGCATGGCCACGGTAAGGTTGGGATTCTGGAGGGCCTTCTCCTTTTCCCCGAGAATGAACTCCCGGGCCTTGGCCATGTTGGAGTTGTAGTTGGCCTCCTGGCTGAGGTCGAACATCCGCCAGCCCATCTGATTGACCGTGTCGCCAATCTGAGACAGCGCGGCGAACTTCTCCTCCAGGCTCCTGGTGCGCTGCTCACTGACCTGGCCGATGGTCTGGGCCGTGTTGGTCATGGCCTGGACCTGGGCATCGCGGCCGCGGACCATCTCCCGGGGATTGACGACCAAGGCCGTGTTCCCGGCCGAGAGCGGAATCCTGGGTGTCTGGCCTCCGCCGAACTCGACTTGCTTGGGCTGATAGAGCGGTATTCTAGGCATTTAAATATCCGAAGTAATCCCAATCGAATGCGGTCTTGGGATAAGTGGTCCCGGTGGTGGTCGTGGTGCTCGCCGGGCTGTAAAGAGCACTGACGATCTGACCAGCCCCTTTTAGGGCGGTGTTCGCAGCGCCTAGGCTGGTCGCGGAAGCACTGGCGTTGGCGCTTTGCATATTATTTTCCGCTTGCCAGGCCTGCACCCTGAGGTTGTAGGCCTCCCATTCGCGCTCTATCCCGGCCTGGTAGCCGGCATATCTTTGGCCGGCCGCGCCAAAGAGGGCCGACTGTTCCTGCATCCCGGCCTGGAAAGAGGCGATATCCCCGCTCATGATCGCCTTGGCCACCTCCAGATCCCGGGCGGCATAGACGTCAGCCACGTACTCCTCGGCTTTTCGAGCGGTGTCACTGAGCACGGTCAGGGGGGTCCCGGAGCTGACCTCCACTCCCCCAACTGCATATCTGGCGGTCTGCTGGCCCTGAACGGCCGAGCCTTCCCGAAGCCCCTCAGAGGCTCTTTTTAAAGCATCTGATTGAATACCCAAGACATCCAACTGGGAGGCCAGGAGGTTGTACTGGCCTATGGTTTGATAGGCCTCGGCCTGAAGCTCATACTGCCGGGCGTTCTGTTCGTACCAGAACTGCTCCTGCTTGGCGGTCTCGGCGATCTGCTTGGCCTGCTGCTCGTATATATCGGCCATCTGGGCGTAGGCCGATGCCTGCCGTCGCTGGGCCCCGGCCGCGCTGCTCTGGGCGGCCACAGAGGTCGCTGTACCTGCCGCGGCAATGACCGCCGTGACTATGGGAACCGCATAAGCCATCAGTTAACCCTCAACCGGGCGAACCTGGTGTAGTCCTCGCCGCCCGGGCCGTAGGCGTAGAGCGGCCCCTCCTCGATGAACCCCAGCCTGGGGGTCCAGCGGAGGGAAGTCTCGTTCTCCGCAAAGACGTTGGCCTGGACCCGCCTTAAGCCGTTCTCGGCGATGATCAGCCGGAGGTACTGCCGGACCGCCTTGTGGAACCAGAGGGGGTAGCGCTCCACCAGGGGGCTGGTAAAAAGCCAGGCCTCGCCCATCCACTCGGTCAGGATCATCACCCCGCCGATGCAGGCCGGCTGGCCGTCGGCCCAGGCGGTGAAGGTGGGACCGGTCCTGGCCAGGTCCCGGATAAGCCGGGGCAGATCGGGGACAAAGGCCAAGGCCCGGGCGTCCACCTCCCGGAGGCTGATCCGCCCGGCGTCCCCTGGCCTGAAGGGCAGAATCTCCCTCATTGCCCCCCTCACTGTCCGTAAACCTCGATGATGGGCATGATGGCCAAGACGGTCATGGGCAGGGGCTGCCCGTTCCTGATCCAAAGCCGTCCCTCCCGCTCAAAGGTGGAGTCAAAGGTCAGGTCCTTGTCCCCGCTGAAAGGCTGGACCGCCTTACCCGGCAGGTCGGCTCCGCCCCGGAAAAGGACCGTGTCCAGGTGATCCTGGTCCATCCCGATCTCCGCCCCCACGGTCCGGTAAAAGCGGACCACGGCCCCCAGGATGCGCTTCATCCGCCCTTGGGAGGTCCCGTCCCTGGCCCCGGGCTCCATCCGCATAGTCTCGATATTGGCCGTGTAGGGCAGGCCGATGTGGGCCTTGCGGACCTTCAGCGGGAGGGTCACCTCCCCCCCGGAGACGACCTGGTCCGGGACCGCCGCCCCGTCTCCGCAGACGGCCACGGTCCGGCCCTCCAGGTGATCCAGGCCGCTGATCCGGGTGGCCCACTTCTCGGCCGTTCCCCCGCCGGCCCAAGGCAGGAGGCCGGACCCGTCGGCCCCGGAGAGGGTGATGGTGGCGGAGGTCACCGCGGCCACGGACCAGGTCCGGTCGTTGAGGTAGCTGGCCAGGCCCTCCCCGGCCGTGGAGGCCGCCGAGATGCCGGAGAGGTAGAGCTCGTCCCCAACCTCGAAGTGGTGATCCGCGGCGGTCAGGACCACCGGGTCGGCGGCTGCGGCCCCGGAGAGCTCCGAGGCGTTGTAGAAGGTCAGGCCGGCGTCGACAAAGAAGCCGCTGGTGACCGACTCCCAGTCCTCGCCCTCCATCAGCTCGATGAACCGCTGCTCCGCCCCGCCCGCGGTCCGCTTGACCGAGAGCCAGACCTGGTCCCGATCCGGCCCGGGGATGGTGCAGACCGACTCGACCTCGCCCAAGGTGGTCAACCTGGACCAGGCAAAGACCTCCTGGGCCCGGTAGTAGGTCATGGCCAGCAAGACCCCGTCGGCCCGGACGGCGTAGATCACCCCGTCCGGATCCTGGGCGTAGGCGAACTCGTTCACCCCGCCCTTGGTGATATGCTGGGCCAGGAGGGTCAGATCCAGGGCCTGGTACCCGTCCGAGTCGGCCGAGTAGATGAACTCCCACATCTTCCGGCCGGTGGGGTTGAGGAAGAGCACGGCCGGGCCGATCAAGCGGCCCTGGACCCCGTTGGTCCCGTAGGTGGACTCCCGGTGGAAGCGGACGTTGGTCGGGCTGATGGGGTCCAGGGAGGAGGCCGCCCCGGCGGTCCACTCCGAGCCGATGGTCCCGATGACCAGGAGCCGGTGGGAGACCAGCCACTTGATCCGGTTGACGAACTCGGAGGCCATGGTCCATTCCAGGCCGTCGTCGTCGTCCACCCCCTGGGTGAAGTTGTAGAAGTCGCCGTTCATGGTGGCCCAGATGGTCTGGGGCTCCTTGGGGGTCCCCCCGTACCACAGCCGCTGCTCGAAGAACCCGACCGCCCCGGGGTAGTTGGAGGCCGACCACTGGGAGGGGAGGCCGGTGAAGGAGAGGGTCGAGACGGTCCAGTCGACGTGACCGGCCCGGTCCAGGGTGCAGGGGGCGTGGGACTGGTGGGCGAAGAAGATCTTGTCCCCGGTCTGGGCGAACTTGACGGCGGCAAGCTGGGACAGGGAGAAGGGCGAGGAGACCTCGTAGGGGCTGAGCTTCTTGAGGCTCACCGAGTCGAAGCCCACGTCCCTGGGGTCCCCGCCAAAGGACCGGACCCAAAACTGGATCTTCAAAGCGGCGCAGCCCGGGGGGGTTTTGATGATCCCCGAGGCAGCCGCCCAGGTGGAGGTCAGATCCTTGAGGTCGGCCGACATGACTATGCCTGAGTTGGTCTGATCCCAGAGCCGGTACCACCACTGGTCCACGGCCCCGGAGAGCTGCCGGGCCTGGAGCTGGAAGTGGTAGTCCTCCCCGGCCGAGACGCTGACCTCCTGCTCGGCCCCGGGGAAGTCGGTCGTGGAGGCGGCCCGGACCCGGAGGCAGTTGCCGGAGACGCCCGAGGCGGCGATGGCCAGGACGGCCGAGTTGAGAGGCGCCCAGCCGCTGGTGGCCGAGGAGAAGCCGCCGTTGTCGACCAGCTCCGCCCCCTCGTCCAGGAGGACCCCCTGGTCGTAGAAGAAGCGGAAGTACTGGTCCCCCATCTCGATGACGTAGGCCTGGTCCTCGTTGAAGATGAAGGGGATCAGCCGGATCCGGTCGGCGGAGGTCCTGGTCTTGGCGATGAACCTCGTCCCGGGCCGCTTGGTGGCCCCGCCGTGGGGATGGACGATGCAGTTCTCCAGGGTCCTGAGCCCGTTGGCGTAGTGGGCCAGGTCGATCCGGCCCTCCATCCGGGGGGAGAGCTCGCCCCGGGTGAAGTTGGTCTGGATGGGGGCGACCTTCAACTTAAGTCCTCACCGAGAGGAAGGAGCATTCCTCCTCCCCGTCCCCGAACTTGAGGGGGGTCCCCTCCAGGGCGTCGATGGTCTGGGCCAGCTGCATCTTGAGGGCGAACTCCTGCTTGGCCAGGCTGACCAGCTCGCCCGAGCCCTTGGTCAGCTTGAAGGCGATCTCCGAGGCCAGCTTGGCGGCGATGGCGTCCCGCAGGAGCGGGTCCATCTCGGCCGGGTTGTCCACCCGCTTGATGAAGCGGATATCGGCCGAGGTCGCATCGGTCAGGAGGAGCCGGCCCTCGATGACGAACTCGTTTTGGCTCTCTCCTTGGGCGTCCTCGTTGAGGGTCAGGACCCGGAGACACCAGGGGTTGGTGGGGAGCTGGTACTGATAGTCAAAGCCGAAGCCCGGCCTCTCGGAGTCCCGGGCCAGGCTCTTCCTGGCCGCGGCGCAGGTCCAGGGAAAGAGCCTCAAGACCGCGTCCCGGCAGTCAGCGTACCTCAGGTTGCAGACCCGGGCCTGCTCCGAGTCCTCGGTCAGACTGACGATCTTCCTGACCCCGATGACGGTCAAAGCCGCGTTGCAGATGCCGACCACGCTGGCCATTCAAGGCTCCTCTCAGGGGGGCCAAAGAGGCCCCCCCGGGCTTAGGGTTAGGTGGTTGGTTTCTCGGAAGCTCCCTTCTTGAAGGGGGCCTTGAGCTTCCCCCGGGGCTTGGGTCCTGACTTGGGTCTCTCCTCCTCCGGCCCTGCCTCGGCCCGGGTCTGAATTGTCTGCTGGCGTCGGGTCTGGGGAGGTCGCGGCCGCTTGACCAGCTCGGGAGAGACCTGGTGCTCGGGGCCGTCGATCCGCTCCCAATGATGGGAGGGCGGAGCCTCGAACCGGGCCGCCTCACCGGCCTGGTAGAGCCGGCCGTTGACCTGGTTCTTGACCTTGGCGCGGTACTCGGGCATGGGCCCTCCTTAGTGGGTCCGCTCGGTGTCCGCCCCGATCCAGGCGTCAAAGGCACCGTCCTTGACCTGGCTGGAGACGCACTTGAGCTGGACATAGGGCTTGAGGTCCCGGGGCAGGCCGATCCCCCAGGCCAGGTCGCCGGCGTCCAGGGAGGCGACCCCGAAGGAGAGCTTGGGGCTCTCCACGGCCAGGTAGGAGCAGGCCGAGGTGGCCCCGTGAAAGAGCTGGAACTGGAGGTAGGCCGCCGAGCCGCCGGAGACGGTGGAGACCTTCTCCGTGATCCTGACGTTGAGGAAAAGGTCGTTGTTGGCCTGGTCGGGGCTCAAGTTGATGGTCGAGCCCCACTCGTTCTTGCCGGTCCCGAAGTTGAGGATGTTCCCGGCCAGGGTCCCGGAGGCGATGGCCTGGGCGTCGAAGAAATCCCCGAAGTAGTCCTTGATTGCCATGGTTCGTTCTCCTTTCCAGGCCTTGGCTTAAGTGACCTGGGACTCGCTGTCGAGAATGGCGTCGCAGAGGCGGACCGGAACGCCCCTGAAGGTCATGGTGGGCACCCCCCAGATGTTTCCGAGGCCGTAGTTGACGTTGGTCTTGTCCTTGGCCGCGATGTCCATCTGGGTCAGGATGGTGGTGTTGCAGTAGATCATGGCCCCCTGGCCCCGCTTGGGCATCTTGTTGAGGGCGGTGATCAGGTCGTCCTCGTCGAAGATGTTGGAGGTCCCGGAGGTCTGGATGTTGGCGATCCGGGCGATCCGGCGGTCGTCCCGGACCACCAGGCCGGCCTTGACCTGGTAGTGGTCCACGTAGGCCCGGAAGGTGGTGTTCGAAGTCTGGCCGGAGACCCGGTCGATGCCCATGTCGGTGTGCTCCACGCCCATGGTGGAGGAGCCCTTGGGGTAGATCAGGTGGGTCTTGGTCACCCCCCACTGAACCAGGAAGATGGAGGTCAGGTCCGCCCCGGACCCGCCCGCGTCGTAGACGTTGGGCAGGGAGGCGTCGGCCAGCCTGGGGGCCAGGCCGGTGAACTCCTCGGTGTCCACGTTGGCGTTGCCGTAAAAGAGGGTGTCGGCCAGGTGCTGGCCCAGGCCCTCGACAAAGGCCAGGGACTCGTCGGAGCGGAACTTGGCCGGGTTGGGGGCCATTTTGACCAGGTCCACGTCCACCTCGGACCAGGTCTCCAGCATGCCGATGGTGTCCACCACCTCGATGGTCTCCGAGGCCTCCTTGCCCACCCCGTCGTTGAGCTTCCGCCAGGACCCGGAGGGCAGGCTGGCCCGCTTGACCGACTTGTGGGAGGCGGTGTCGTTGGCCTCCACCCAGACCCCGTCCTGGAGGATCTCGTTGTCCTCGGTCAGGACCTCGGCGATGGCCAGCAGGTTGCCCTTGGGCCCCTTGCGTTTGGCCAGCTCCACCAGCCCGAGCTGGTTGGTCAGGTTGAGAGTCGCCATTGCTTATCTCCTTCTGCGCCGGTTTCAGCGCGTCACATGTTCTTGAACTTGAGGATCGGACGGCCGTCCTCGTCCCTGGGGACGGTGACCGGGCTGGGGGCTCCCCTGACGAAGGTGTCCTCGCTCATGAGGGCCCCCACGGCATAGAGGAACCGGTTGACGGCCGGGTGGTTGGTCATCCCGGACCGGTTGAGGATGTCGTTAAGCTCGGCCCCGATCCTCTCCCCGGCCACGTTCAGGCCCCTGAGGGCCGTCCTTCGATTGGCCGAGTAATCCCGGCCCCAGTCGGCCCTGATCTCGGTGTCCCAGGACTTGAGCTGCTTGCCGTGCTGCCTCTTCTGGAACTCGGCATAGCCGGACCAGAACTCGGCCAGGCCGTCCACCTGGCCCTGGGTCCAGCCGTTGCGGTGGGCGAACCGCTTCAGTCCCTCGACCATGACCGGGTCGGCCTCCACCCCCTCGGGCAGGTTGACCCGGTAGCCTTCGGGGCTTCCCGGGACCCGCTCCAGGGGGGTTTCAGGGGGCTCGGCCCCCTCGGCCCCCAAAGGGCCGGGGTCGGGCAGGTCGGTTTCCCGGCCCTGGGTGGCCGCCTGGGCGGCCTCATAAGGCTCCCGGGCCGGCTCCCGGTTAGGGGTTTGGGGAGCCTGGGAGGGCTCCGGGGTGGTTCCGCTCTCCGCCGGGGCTTCGGTGTTTCCCTGCGCCTCGGTGGTCACGGTGGTCTCTTCGCTCATTTTTGATCTCCTTTAATCGTTTTCTCTCTGGCCGCCTTGATCCCGGCCACCCGGCTTTCCAGGCCCAGGGTCAGGATGTCCCGGGCCAGGTGCGGATCGGCCTCGGCCAGAAGGTCGAACAGGAAATGGCCCATGTACTGCTTGCCCTGGTCAAAGGCGTTGATTGACGAGGGCTGGAACACGTCCTGGAGCATCTTCGACTCGGCCAGGAGGAGGTGGCCGATAAGCCGCCCCCCGGGGCTGTCGAAGACGGCCTTGACCGCGCCAAGAACCTGGTCATGCTCCAGGGCCTGGTTTTTCTCTTTCCCGCTCATGCCAGCCTGTTCACGCTTCCGATGCCGGCCCGGGGGACCTTGTTGATACTGCCGACGTATTGGTTGGGGACCTTGTTTATATTCCCAGCGTTCCATCCGGTGGAGTAGGTGACGTATTGGCTGTGCATCCGGTCCTCCCCCCACCAGTCCTGGGTGGCCGGGACGGTGGCGGGAAGCGACGTAACCACGTTGCTGTACTCAAAGTGCGGTCCGCTGATGCCGGTGTCGTAGTAGTACCTCCACCCCCCCTCCACGTTCCCGGACCATCCGGCGTAGCTGTACAACGCACCGTAATTCAAGGCTGCTCCGGCAAAAGCGGCGGTCTTCCAGGCCGGAGTTGTGCTCGAAAGAAGAACTGTCCCAAAATCGACCAAGGCCCCCCCCACGCCGGCCTCATAGACGGCCAGGGTTACGGTGATGGGGTCCGACCAGGAGGCCAGTGCCGTATACATGCTTGAGGAGACAGTCACCCCGGCCGTGGGCATCGTGGCCGTGGGCTCGGTGAGCATGAGGTCCTGGTAGTCTGACTCGAAGTTGGTCGCCCCCGCGCTGGTGTATCCGTAGGTGGGGTCGAGGGTGACCGGGTAGGCGGCATGGTTCAGCCAGGCCTGGTTGATCAGGACGGTCATGGTCCTTTGGGTCTCATCCACCTGAAAACCGCACCAGGTCCGCTTCCCGTTGGCGTCCATGACCTCGGGGCGGTAGATGTGGCAGAGCTTCCCGGTCTTGTAGACCCCGTTGTTCGAGGACCAATAGACGGCATAGGAATCCTTGACCCGGTCAGGGATGGTTTCGCCGGGCCTGTTGGCCTTGTTCGGCTGCCTGCAGAACCTTAGGCCCTTGGGGAAGGCCAGATCGAAAACGACCCTGTACCAGGGTGGCTTCTGCAAGGGACTAAGGTAGGGGGGCGGGTTGGGGTTGGCCTCCCAGACAAGCTCCCACTCCAGCTCGGTGGCCCCGTCCAGGCCGGCCCGTTCGTACCAAAGGTGCCGGAGGCCGCCCTTTTTGACGCTCAGGCCGTCCTTGGTCAGCCGGGGGGCCTCGGTGTCGATAAAGGTGTCCCGGTGGTTGATGTTGAGCCAGGCCTCGCCGTCCCAACGGCTCAGGTTGAGGTTGGGCACGAACCGGCCGCCGGTGGCCTCATCCCGGCCGCCGATAATGGAACTCCAGGGTTGGGCCCGACCCGGGGTCAGGTCAGCCCCCTGAAGGGTGTACTCCTGCCTGGAGCCTGTTTTGATTATCCGACTCATGCGCCCGCCGCCCATTCCATCTGGGTGTAGCCGGTCCGGATCAGGAGCAGGGTGGAGCCCAGGGCGATCCCCGCCCCGTTGACCTGGTCCCCGGCGCTGAAGCCGGTCAGGTCGGTGGTGATCTGCCCCGGGGTCCGGCCGACCACCGCCTGCTCCCCCGTGGTCAGGGCCCAGGAGTCGTCCCGGGCGATCCCCTCCACGGCCACCAGGACGTTGGCCCCCCCGGCCACGGTGGAGCCGGCCAGGCCGATGATCAGGCCGGCCGTGGAAAGGTCCGCGTCGGTGGTGTTGACCTGCATCTTGGTCCCGGTGGGCCGGACCGCGGCCATGACCGGGATGTTGGAGGCGGCCGAGAAGAGGATGAGCCTGGCCCCGGTGAAGGCGTGGTCGCTGGGTGGAGCGGCCAGGACCACGAACCCCTTTCCGTTCAGGTCCAGGTTGCCGCCAAGCTGGGGGGTGGCGTCTGAAACCAGGTTGGTCAGGCCCCCGCCGGTCCCGGCCGCTCCCCAGACCAGACCGGTCCCGCTGACCTTGAGGACCTGGCCGGAGGTTATCCCGGAGTGGCCCGGGATGGCGTCCAGGGTGTCCTTGTTGGCGTGGGTATGCTGGTCGGAGGCTGCCGAGCTCCAGTTGACCCGCTCGGTGGGGGTGACCCGGTCGGCGTTGGAGACCTTGTCCAGAAGGGTCTTGTTGGCGTGAGAGTGCAGGTCGGCGTGGGTGTGGGCGATCACCGCAAAGCTGGTTTGAGCCCCCGATTGCGTTTGGAAGCCGGCCAGGGTGGCGGCCTTGGTGTAGTAGAGGGTCGCGGCCGAGGCCTTGGCCAGGTAAGTGGGGGCCACCTTGTTGGTGACCGTCCAGTCCCCCAGGAGGCTCGTGGTGACGTTGCGCATGGCCGACAGGGTCTTGTCGAAGAAGGCGAACTCGTCGTCGGTCGCCATCTGACCGATGGAGGCCACGTCGACCATGCTTTGCCAGGCTATATCGGCCACTTATGCCCTCACCACGATCTTGTTCCCGGCCGGGTCGGTGATGTGGTTCCCGGCCGGGTCGGTCAGGTAGCTGACCGTGGACGTGGTCAGCCCGCCGTTGTCGATGATGGCCTGGTAGGCCCGGTCCCAGGTGGACTGGTCCGTGCCGGGGCTCCCGATCATCTGCAGGACCGCCTCCCAGGCCCGATTCTGGAGGTTGAGCTCGGTCAAGCCGGTGGCCCCCAGGTGCTCGATGATGGCCAGGTAGGCCTCGTCGGACAGCCCCGGCCCCCGCTCGGTGGGCAGGCCCAGGCCGTTCAGGACGGCCCGGAGGGCCCGGTCCCGGCGGTTGGTCCCCCATGTACTGCCGCCCCCGCCGCCCCAGGCGATGAGGACGTTCATGGCCCGGTCCCGGAGGTTGGTGCTCATTGCCCAGCCCCCTCCCCTTCCTCGGGCTGATACCCCAGGAGCTTGGCCCCCTCGCCCAGGAGCGACCCCGGCTCCAGACCGGCCTGGCCCAGATCCCTGGCCGCGCCGGCCGCGTCCCGGGCCGCCTGCCCGCCGGCCGTGAGCATGGCCAGCTGGGCCTGGGCCTCCTGCTTCCGGGCCTGCATCTCGGCCCGCTGGTCCCTCATCTCCTGGGCCATCTCCGTGGGCCGGATGATGTTGACCGGGGCCCCCCTCATCTCGGCCAGCTGGTCGATGGCCTCGTCCACGTCCAGCTTGTCCAGGGCCTTGGGGTCCAGCTGGGCCAGCATGCCCACGTCGGAGGCGATCCCTCGAATACGGTCCACCTCGGCCGTGCGCTGGGCCTGGGCCAAAACGGAGATGTACTCGATCTTGATCTCGGCGATACCCTGGGGGAAGTACTGGAGGATCTCCTGGGGCGGCTCCGGCAGGGCCCCGGCTCGGGTGAGAATCCCGATGGTCCGGTCGATGAGAGGGTCCAGGAGCTCGTGCTGGTGCCGCTCGACGATGGGCCCCATCATCAGCATCTTCTCGGCCTTGCGCTCCATGACCTCGGTGGCGGTCATGTCCGGCCGGTCCTCCAGCATCAGGAAGAGGTCATTGAACAGCCCGCCCTTGATCTGCATCCGGAGGTCCTGGCGCTCCAGCAAGAGGGCGTTGATGTCCGGGTTGACCTGGTAGAAGGGCCTGGCCCCGGCTCCGTCCCCGGAGACAAAGGTCAGGCCCCCGGGGCGGAGGTTGACCCTCCCCTTGTACCCGTCGGGCAGGATCAGGGGCGGGTCCACGGCCTTGTGGAGGGCCCTTAAGCCCTGCTTGCCCACCTCCTGGAGGGTCCTCACGTCGGGCAGGATGAACCAGCCCGGGCCCCGGCCGTAGACGTCGGCCCCGGAGATGGCCCAGCGGGGGACCATGTAGGGCATCTCCTGGAACCCGCCGTCTCTCAGGAAGTCGTCCTCGCCCCCCTGCTGGCCGTCGTACTGGAGGTAGATGGACCGCCAGGGCATGTTGGCCCGGCCCAAGCCCTGCTGAACGATCTCCCGAGGTTCCACGGCGTGGACGACCTCGTAGAACTCCTCGAAACCCTGCTTGGCCGCGTCCCTGATCTGATCCGAGCAGGCCTCCCCGAACTCCTGGACCATCTGCCGGGGGGTCATCCAGAAGCGGCGAAAGACCGTGTCCACCATCCCGGCCGCGTTGGTCGAGATGGCGTACTCCCCGGCGGTGCAGACCTTGGTCCGGAGGAGGAACTCCGCGTCCTCCTCCACGTAGAGGCAGGCCGTGCCAAAGGCCGCCTCCTCCTCGTAGACGGCATGCAGCGAGGAGTAGAGGTTGGACATGGCGTAGACCCGGTAGATGAGCTTCTCGATCCGGTCCAGCCAGACCCGGACCGGGGGGAACTCGGCCAGGTCCCGGTCCGGGAGCCCCAGCCTGAACCAGGGCCGGGTGGGCGAGGTCAGGCCCCCCTGCATCCCCGCGGCCAGGATCTGGAGGGACCGGGTGGCCGTGCCGTCCACGATGGAGTCGGTCCGTTTCTCCCCCTGGTTGGGGATGGTCTGGCCGGGGAAGGCCCCCCGATGGGGGAGGACGTACTCCGAGACCTCCTTGAAGGTGTCCTCCCACTCGGTCCGGGCCTCCTCCAGCTCCTTGAGGCGGTCCCTGACCTTCTGGGCCTCGGTCCGTCCGTCTTCCATGTCGAGGATTTCAGGCATTGCTCACCGTGATTTGGTTGCCCTGAAGCTCAAGGCAAAGATCCGCAAGGAGGAAGACCTCCCTGGGGTTGCAGAGGATGGCCTCGACCATCCCATCCGGGGCCGCCACCCGCCTCCGGGCCGAGATCGCCCCCGCGATGGCCCTGATATCCTCGATCTCCTGTTTGGTCAGATGATCCTTGACCGGGTATTCCTCGGGCACGAACATGGTCACTCCCCGAACAGCCGCTTCCGGCTGGTGATGGGCGAGCCCAGAGCCCCCTCCCCGCCGGTGAGGATGGTTCCGGCCCGGCCCTTGCGCCGGCGGGCGAGCCGCTCCTGCATCTTCCGCTTCAGGGCCGCCTGCTCGGCCTGCTCCTGCTCGTACTGCTGCCGGTACCTGGCCTGTTGGAGGCTCACCACGCTGTTCATCTGGGCCATCATGGCCGCCATGGCCGCCCGCTGCTGGGCCGCCGCCGCCTCCTGCTGGGCCAGGAGAGTTTCCCAATCGGGCCCCGTATCCTCCGGAGGAGGAGCCGGGGGAGGGGGAACCGCTCCGCCGCCGCCTTTACCCATTCTCGAACTCCTCTCTGAGCAGGCCCACCACCCTGGTGTCATAGGGCCGTCCCAGGTACCACCGGGAGCGTCTCAAAAGACCCTCCTCCTTGAAGCCGCCGGCCTTCAGGACCGCCTCCACTCCCCGGTTGAGGGAGCAGTAATGGGCCCCGATCTTCTGGAGCTTGAGGGCCTGGAAGCCCCAGGCCAGGGCCATGTCCAGGAACCGGACGGCGGTGAAGGGGTGGCCGCTCAGGCCGTAGCCGCTGATCCAGGCCGTTCGGCCGGGGATGATCTCGGCCAGGTCCATGGCCCCGAAGAACTCCCCCCGCCGGTACCCGGCCATGACCACCGCCCGGGGATCCTCCAACCGGCGCTTGTAGAACTCGGCCGGCCGGGGCCACCAGGAGTCGTCCACCGCCCAGGGCTGGAAAAGGACCATCTTCATGAAGGGATGGAGGTGGACCGGGACGCTGAACGGCCCCAGGGTCAACCCGTCCCGGCTGAGGAGGCGGTCCAGGGTCATGAGTAGTACTTCGTCCAGTCTATGCTGGGGTCCAACTTGATGATCTCATCCCAACCGGAGGGAACTGAGGTATAGGGCCGGTGATAGACGTCGGTGATGCCCAGCTCCTTGGCCAGGATGCCCCACCACCAGCGCTCGTTATTCGGCTGGATCTCGGACGAATCCTTGGACCTCCGATCAGCCCAGGCCTTGAGATCCTCCGCCGTGGGGTTGCCTGCCAGGGCCAGGATCTCTTTCAATGCCGCGCTATCTGTTTCTAGGGAACCATCGCCCTCCTCTTCTTCCCCTTGGGCCTCTTTAAGCGCGGCCTCCAGTGCATCAAGCTTGGGTCTGTCCTCACCTTCCCACTTCTCGTAGGTCTTCGTTTCCGGGTCCCATATCCAAACATCCCCGTTGTCGCGGTTGATCGCCAACTTGTTGGCTTCGTCCAAGCCGAACTTGGTCCCGTCCACCTCGAACCAGTCCTCGTTGCTGGCGGTCAAGGCATTTTCAATGTCCTCGGTGGCCTGCTTGCGCTCGGCCGTCTCAAGCTCGGTCAGGGCGTCGTAGACCTTCTCCAGCCAGGTGGGGTCTGTTTCGGATTGCTGGACGTTGATCAACCGGAGATCCTTCGGCCTATAGCCCTGGTCAAAGATACGTTGGGCGTAGGTGGCTGCGTCGCTTTCATCAAAGGGCTGAGGACCCGCGCCCTCTTTGCGTGGATCAAATAAACCACTTTGATTCCCTTCATCTTTCCCAGTGCGAGGATCTATGATCGGCCCAATTGGCACATCGGTAGGTTTGAGTTGAGGACTCCCCAACGGCTGATCCTCTGTGTCATTGGCCAATAGAGTTGGCTCATCCTCCGGGGGCGGCTCGAAGATGGGGATATCCCGGGGGATCGGCTCTTCCTGACGAGGCGTGATAGCGTCCTCGAACTCAGAGAGGGGGGTCATCTGGTCCAGGCCGCCCCAGAGGCTTCTTTCGCTCTGGGAGTCCGTCGGCGTCGGCTGGTCCGGGTATCCGACGCCCGGCCGGACCGGTTTGTACTTGTTCTCGTCCTGGGGTGCAGAGTAGCCCATGGTCTCAACTCCTCTGGAAAAGGTCGTAATCGGTCTCGGCCATGGCCGGCTCCCGGCCGCGGGCGTGGAGCTTGCTCTCCGGCAGGGCCACTGGCCGGGCGAATGTGTGCGCCAAGGCGTCGGCCGCGTCAGGGCTGGCCAGGCCCCGCTTCTTCATGTCCTCCTTGCGCTCCAGCTGGATCCGGTTCTTGGCGTCGAACCCGTACTCCGGGCCGGTCAGGTCGTCCTTGAGCTGCTGGTCGTCGGGGATCTCGGCCCCGGCTTTCAGCCAGTCCCGGGCCTTGACCCACATCTCCGCCCGGAGGTTGTAGAACTTGGCCTGGTCGATGGCCCGCTCCCCGGCGTTGACCTCGATGATCGAGTAGTCCAGCTGGCGGAGGCGGTCCACCACCCCGGCCCCGTTGCCCACCCCGTCGATGAAGACCGCATCCGGCTGCCACTCCTGGATCTCCTGGGCCACTATTCCCGCCAGGGTCATGGAGTCCAGGCCGTGGAACCGCCTTAAACCCGAGGCGGCCAACCCCTGGCGCCTGATCAGGGCCGAGGAGTCGTCCCCGAACCGGGCCACGTCCACCCCCAGGAGCTTGGGGGCCTCCCGGAAATTGATCTCGCGGACGTTCCTGGCCGCGGCCGCCTCCACCAGGTCCAGGGGGATGAGCTGGTTGACCGCCGCCCGGGGGAAGAGGCCCAGGACCCGGACCCGGAAGATGTCCGAGTCCCGGCCGTACTTCTCCTCCATGGAGCGGACGTACTCCTCGGCCACCAGGGGCGAGTCCTCGGAGGAGAGGTTGAACCGGCTCCACCGGCCGCGGTCCTTGTGGTGGGAGTCGAAGAGGTAACCGGTGGTTTGGGTGGGGTTGCCCTGGAGGAGGATCTTGTTGTTGGGCCCGGTCAGGGCCCCCTCCACCGGCTGGAAGATCTCCAGGGGCACCCCCGAGGCCTCGTCCACGATGTAGAGCAGGTCCTCGCCGTGGAAGCCCTGGAGGGCGTCGGGGTTCTCCTTCCGGGCGGTCCGGGCCACGGCGAACCAGGTCTTGGGGTGGTCCTTGTGGGCCACCTTCTCGGCCGTGACCTCGAACTGGGCCCGGTACCAGGGGTCCATCCGGTTGCCCCACTTGACCACCTCGGACCAGAGGATGTCGTTGAGCTGGTGGCCGGTGGGGGCGGTCACCGGAACCCGGGAGTGGGGCCAGCAGCAGAGGAACCACCACAGCAGCCAGGCCCCGCTGGTGGACTTGCCGATGCCGTGGCCCGAGGCCACCGAGGTCCGCTTGTGGTCGGCCACGGAGGTCAGGATGGCCGCCTGCTGGTCCGTGGGCCGGGCCCCGATGACCTCCCGGACGAACAGGACCGGATCGGCCCGGTGGGCTTCCACCTTGTCGGCCATCAGGTCCAGGGCCGGCTCAGCCATCCTGCCCCCGCTCCTCCAACCGTTTGGCCACGTCCTCCAGGGTGAGGGTTACCTCGCCGCTCACCTGGTGCTGTCTCACCTCGCCGTACTTCTTGGGCAGGAGCCGGGAGGCGACCCATTTCCGGGCGTCCACCCGGACCTTGATGGCTTGGACCGTCTCCTTGTCGGCCTGATCGGCCAGGTCGATGATCTCGTCGGCCAGGCACTCGGCCTGAGCCTCCCGGGCCCTGGTGTACTCCAGGCGAAAGTCCTCCTTGTCCCCCACCCAGCGCATGATCGTGGCCTGATGGGGCATGGCCTCGTTGCGGCAGATGGTCCTCAGGCTCTCCCCTCCGGAGAGCCGGGTGCAGATCTCCCGGGCCAGCTTCCCGGAGTACTTGGTCGGCCTGCCGCCGGGCATCAAACCTCCTTTACTCGGCTCTCAGCCCGAACTCGGCCAGGCCCTGTTGAAACTCGTAGTCGTTCCAGTCCGGCTTGAGATCCGTGGAGGGGGGCTGCTCCGCCCCCTCCCGCCAGGAGGGGTCGATCTCGTCCCGGGCGTCCACCAGCATCACCATCTCCGCGAACTCGGAGACCGGGGGATGGGGCTCCCCCTTGCCGTCCGGCCGCCGGAGCCCGAAGTTCTCGGCCCGGCACCCGGCGCAGAGCCGCTTGAAGGTGTCCCTGGGGATCGGCCGGTCGCATTTGAGGCACTTGCCAGTCGCCATCTCTCCCTCCCGGCTCCTATTCTGGCCGGACAAGGATGGGACCCGCAAAACGGCCAAGGGAGGGGCCAAGACAGGGGACATGAGAAGGGTCAAGAGAAGGGCCAAACGCAGGAAATTTTCTTGAGCGGCCGGTTGAGGGATTTTTCCGGGAGAGCTGTTTGACCGGTGAATTCTATTCTCAATAATAATGGTTAGTTACCAACATATTCGGCCGCCTGGTTTCCCCTGGAGGTTCATCCTCTCCGCTGTTCGTCCACCCGCCTCCGGGCCTGGCCCAAGAACAAGCCCGGAGGGCCGCTCCCGGCAATCCCCCGGACCCAGGGGGGAGGGATCGGAGCTGAATCTGATCTTCTCCAAAGAGCCCGGGCGGCCGGTCGGCGGGCCAGGGCGGAGGTCTTTGGGCCCCGGGTCCGAAACCGGTTGACAGGAGAAGGCTCCCCCGGCATTATGCTCAAAATAACATAATAGCTCGTAAACCCTTACCGAGCCTTGAAAGTCAACTTGTCCCGGGGCCGATCAAAGAAGGAGAACGGAGATGAAGCGGTTCAAAATCGCCCTCATAAGCAGCCTTTTGCTTCTGTCTTTGACCGGCCAGGGTCCGGCCCTGGCCGAAGATTCCCAGCTCCTGGTCTTTGCCGCCGCCTCCACCACCAACGCGGTGGGCGAGGCGGGGAAGCTTTTTGAGTCCAAGACCGGGATCAAGGTGGTCAACTCCTTTGCCTCCTCCTCCACCCTGGCCAAGCAGATCGCCCAGGGCGCGCCGGCCCATGTTTTCGTCTCGGCCAATGTGAAGTGGATGGACTACCTGGAGAAAGAGGAGGCCATTGAAAAGGCCACCCGGTTCAACCTGCTGCGCAACCGGTTGGTCTTGATCGCCCCCTCGGCCAGCCCCCAGGAGAAGATCAACCTGTCCGAGACCACCGACCTGGTCGCCCTCCTGGGCGACAGCCGGCTGGCCATGGGCGACCCGGACCATGTCCCGGCGGGGATATACGCCCGCCAGGCCATGACCAGCCTGGGTATGTGGCCCGTCCTGGAGAAGAAGATAGCGGCCGCGGCCAATGTCCGGGCCGCCCTGGCCCTGGTGGAAAGCGGCGAATCCTCCCTGGGGGTGGTCTATGCCACGGACGCGGCCATAACCGACAAGGTCAAGGTCCTGGCCCTCTTCCCCCTGGAGAGCCATCCGCCCATCGTCTATCCCGTGGCTGAGGTAAAGGGGCAGAAAAACCCGGCCGCCGGGCGGTACCTGGAGTTCCTGAAGTCGGCCGAGGCCGCGGCCGTGTTCACCAAGTACGGTTTTCAGCCCTATTGATGGAATACCTCACCCTGAGCCCCATTGAGCGGGAGGCTCTGGGTTTAAGTCTCCGGGTGGCCGTCTGGGCGGTGGGCTGCAGCCTGCCCCTGGGGGTGGCCGCGGCCTGGGTCCTGGCCCGGGGGCGTTTCCCGGGCCAGACCCTGCTGGACGGGCTGATCCACCTTCCCCTGGTGCTGCCGCCGGTGGTCAGCGGCTATCTTCTCCTGCTCCTGTTGGGGCGCAAGGGGCCGGTGGGGGCCTGGCTGTACAACCACCTGGGCTTCACCCTGGCCTTTACCTGGAAAGGGGCGGCCGTGGCCGCCGGGGTGATGGCCTTTCCCCTGATGGTCAGGGCCATCCGCCTCTCGGTGGAGGGGTTGGACCGCAACCTGGAGCAGGCGGCCCGGACCTTGGGGGCCAAACCGATGAGGGTTTTCTTCACCATCTCCCTGCCCCTGATCCTGCCCGGGATGCTCACCGGGGCCATGCTGGCCTTTGCCCGCAGCCTGGGCGAGTTCGGGGCCACCATCACCTTTGTCTCCAACATCCCGGGCCAGACCCGGACCCTGCCCCTGGCCCTATACTCCCTGGTCCAGACCCCGGGCGGCGAGTCCGGGGCCTTGAGGCTGTGCCTGATCGCGGCCGGGGTCTCCCTGGCCGCCCTGGTCCTCTCCGAACTGATGTCCCGCGGCCTGGCCAAGAAGCTCCGGGGCTGAGCCGTGTTGGAGGTGAACCTCAGAAAAACCTTGGGCGAGTTCAAGCTGGAGGCTGAGTTCAGCGCCGCCGGGCAGGGGGTCACCGCCCTGTTCGGTCCCTCCGGGTCGGGCAAGACCTCGGTGGTCAACGCCCTGGCCGGGCTGTTGCGACCCGACCAAGGCCGGATTATCCTGGATGACCGGGTCTTTTTCGACTCCGAGGCGGGGATCGATCTCCCCCCTGACCGGCGGCGGGTGGGCTACGTCTTTCAGGAGGGGCGGCTCTTTCCCCACCTCAACGTCCGCTCCAACCTGGTCTACGGCCAAAGGCTGCTCCCCAGGTCCGAGCGCCGCCTGGAACTGGCCCAGGTGGTGGAGTTGATGGACCTGGGGCCTCTGCTCAAGCGCCGGCCGGCCAACCTCTCCGGCGGCGAGAAGCAACGGGTGGCCGTGGGCCGGGCCTTGCTGACCAGTCCCCGGCTGCTGCTCATGGACGAACCCCTGGCCTCCCTGGACCAGGACCGCAAAAACGAGGTCCTGCCTTTTCTGGGCCGCCTGCCCCGGGAGTTGAGCGTTCCGATCATCTACGTCAGTCACTCCCTGGAGGAGGTGGAGGCCTTGGGGGCGACGGTAATTAGAATGGCTGGCGGGCGCACAGGATCGCGGCCCGAAGCCGGCCGGAACGGGTGATCCCGGCCGGGCGATGAAAGGCCCCCCTTGACCCCCTTGAGGAGGTTTATCCCAGAGCCCGGGAGAGCGGGGCGCTTCCCTCCGAACCCCGTTCAACCTGGTCCCCCCTGGTTCAGGGACCTCCCCCTGGTCCGCTCGCCTCGCCGGTCCCTGAGGCCTGGGGGGTGTTTCATCCGGGGCCTTGGCCGCCGCCCTCCAGGACCTCGCGGATGGCCTTGGCCGCTTCGCGGATGTTGAAGGGCTTGAAGAGCATCCGTCTGATCCCCATCTCCTGGGCCGATTCGGCCGAGACCAGGGCGCTGAACCCGGTGGAGAGAATGATCGGGATCTCCGGTCTCAGGCCCAGAACCCCCTTGGACAGCTCCAACCCGGTCATCTGGGGCATGGTCTGGTCGGTGATGATCAGGTCGAACCTCCTCGGATCGGACTCGAAAAGCTCCCAGGCCTCCAGGCTGGAGGTGGTGGCCACCACCTGGTAGCCCAGGAACTCCAACATCTGCCTCCCCATGTCCACCAGGCTCTCCTCGTCGTCCACGTAGAGGATGCTCTCCCGGCCCCTGGGGATCGGCTCCCGGCCCAGCCTGACCGCGGCTTCCTGACCCTGCCCCATCAGGGGCAGATAGACCTTGAAGGCCGCCCCCTGCCCGGGCTCGCTGTAGACGCTGACCGCCCCCCCGCAGCTCTTGACGATCCCGTGGACCACCGACAACCCCATCCCCGTCCCGGCTCCGGTGGGCTTGGTGGTGAAAAAGGGCTCGAAGATCCTCTCCATGGTCTGGGCGTCCATGCCCGTCCCGGTGTCACTGACCGTCAGGAGGAGGTACTCTCCCAGGGCGAGATCCGGATGACGTCCCACCGAGGTGGCGTCCAGCTCCACCCCCTTCAGCCCCACCTCCATCACCCCGCCCTTTCTCTCCATGGCCTGGGCGGCGTTGGTGGCCAGGTTCATGACCATCTGGTGGATCTGGGTCGGATCGGCCATCACCTTGCCCAACCCCGGTTCCAGGTCCTTTTTTATCTCGATGGTCGTCGGAATCGTGGCCCGCAGCAGCTTGAGCGCCTCCTCGATGATCGGTTCCAGCTCCACCGGCCGTTGATCGTGCTCGCTCCGGCGGGAGAAGCTCAGGATCTGCTGGACCAGCTTCCGGGCCCTCTCCCCGGCCTTGAGAACCTGGTCCAGGTTCTGCCGGCTGGGGTGGCGCTTGGGCATCTGGGACAGGCTGAGCTCGGTGTAGCCCATGATGGCTGCCAGGATATTGTTGAAATCGTGGGCGATTCCTCCGGCCAGGGTGCCGATGGCCTCCATCTTCTGGGACTGCCGAAGCTGGCGCTCCAGATTGGCCCTGGCCTCCTCCTCCTTCTTCCGGTCGGAGATGTCCAAGGAGACGGAAAGCAGCAGCTCCATGCCGCCAAAGGAGATGATCTCCCCGGAGAAGAGCATGGTCAGAATCCGGCCGGACTTGGTCCGCCTCTCCACCTCCATGTTCCGGAGCGAGCCCCTGGCCTTTATCTCCTCCACCACCCGCTGCCTCTGGCGGGGATCCACCCAGGTCCCCACCGCCAGCGAGGTCCGGTCGATAACCTCCTCCCGCTTGAACCCGGTGGTGGCCAGGAAGGTCTCGTTGACCTCCAGGTAGCGGCCGTCATCCAGGTTGCTCAGGACCACCCAGACCGGGCTCTCCTGGAAGGCCTTGGAGAACTTCTCCTCGGACAGCCTCAGGGCCTCCTCGGCCTGGCGCCGTTCGGTGACATCGGTCAGAAAGGCCAGGATCGCCGGCCGCTCCTCCCAGTCGATCAGAACGGAGCTGATCTCCACCCACCGTTCGCCCCCCCGGCGGTCGAGGATCCGCACCGGACGCCCCCGGGGGAAGTCCTCTCCGGCCAGACGCTTTTTCTGCCTTTCCGCGATATCCCCTTGGTCCTCGGGGTGGATGAGCTGGGGCAAGGTCAGGGCGACCAGCTCCTCGGGCCGATAGCCGGTTACCTCCAGCATCTTCCGGTTGAAAAACCTCAGGCGGTTGTCCTGGACGACCACGATGGCCTCGTGGGCGTTCTCCACCAGGAGTCGGTACCTCTCCTCGGAAATCCTCAGGGCCTCATCTGAGAGCTTCCGCTCGGTGATGTCCCGGATGGAGCCCACGTAGCCGATGATCCCGCCTTTCTCGTCCTTCCAGATGGAGGCCGTGTCCAGGCAGTACCGGGCCCGGCCGTCGCTGCGGCGGAGCCTGATCTCGTAATCCTTGACAAAACCGTTGGTCTCCAGGGTCTCCAGCTCGCCCTGGCGGTCCCGGGAATCGGCGTACAGCTCCTCCACCCGGAGCTTGTCCAGCTCCTCCCTGGTGCAACCGAAAAAGTCCAGGCCGGCCTGGTTGAGGTCCACGAACCGGCCTTCGGGGGTGGTCAGGTAGACGATGTCCCGGGCCTGGTCAAAGACCGTCCGGTACTTCTCCTCGCTGGCCTGCAGCCCCTCCTCGGCCTCCTTGCGCTCGGTGATATCCTCTGAGACGGTGGCGAAAAACCCGGGGGCCGGGCTGTAGGCGGAGATGGAAAGCCAGCGGTTGAAGACCGGGGAGTACCGCTCGAAACGGAGGTTTTTCCCCTCCAGGGCCACCGTGCCGTAGGCCGCGATCCAGTCGAATTCGAAATCCCGGCGGGGCCCATGGATCTCCGTGGCCCGGCGGCCGATTATCTCCTCCGCCTTTAGCCCGGTCATGCCCTCGAAGGCCTCGTTGACCTCCAGGAAAATATAGTCCACCGGCTGGCCTTTCTCGTCGGTGACTATCTGGTGAAAAGCCAGTCCGCTGTTCATGTTGGAGAAGAGCAGCCTGGACCGGCGCTCGCTCTCCCGGAGGGCCTGCTCGGTCTCCCTTATCTTGGAGAAGTCCTCCAGGACGGCCTGGACCCCGGCCACAGAACCGTCGCCCTCGATGATCGGGTTGAGATGGTAGCGAAGAACGACCTTTTTGCCCCATTTGGTGGTGTAGGGGTGCTCGCCGGTGATGGTCCGCCCTTCCTCGAGACAGGTCTTGAAGTCCTGGGTGATCCCCGCCTCGATAAGGGGCTGGTAGTCGAAGATGTTTATCTTTTTGGTGGCCTCCGCCGAGGGCGAGCCCAGGATCTCCAACAGAACCGGGTTGGCCTCGGTGATCACCCCCCGGCCATCGATGGCCAGGACCCCCAGGGGGGCGTTCTCCACCAGCAGCCGGTACCTTTCCTCCCGCCGGGCCAGGGCCGCCTCGGCCCGTCTTCTTTCGGTGATATCGGTGATGAACCCCTCCAGGGTCTCCACCTTCCCGCCCGGGGTCTCGACCCCCAGGCCCTGCTCCCAGACCCATTTCTCCTCTCCCTGGGCGGTGGTGATCCGGTACTGGATCTGGAAGTGGGTCCCTTGGGAGAGGGCCTTTTCCACCTCCTCCACCACCCTCGACAGGTCCGCGGGATGGATGATCCGGGCGTAGGAGAGTTTCCTGTTGTTTACCAGGTCCTCGGTCCGGTAGCCGGTCAGCTCCAGGCAGCCTTCACTGCAAAACTCCATGGTCCAGTCACGGTCGTTGCGGCAGCGATAGGCCATGCCCGGAAGGTTGCTCATCAGGGTGGCCAGCCGGCGCTGGCTCTCCTGGAGAGCCTTCTCGGCCTCCTTGGCCTCGGTTATGTCCCTGACGCTCCCGATGTAGCCGATGGTCTTCCCCAGCCGGTCCCGCCAGACCGTGGCCGAGTCGAGGCAGGTCCGGACCTGCCCGTCGTGACGGCGGAGGCGGATCTCCGAGTCCAAGATCGACCCGTCCCGCTCCAGCCGCTCCAGCTCCCTGGCCCGCCGGCCTGGCTCCTCGTACACCTCCTCCAAGTCGATCTTCCCCGGATCCTTCCCCGGCCCGCCCAGAAAGGCCAAGCCGGCCCGGTTGAGGTCCAGGATCCTCCCTTGGGGGTTGGAGATGTAGATGGTGTCCCGGGCCTGGTCAAAGACCGTCCGGTACTTCTCCTCGCTCTCCTTGATGGCCGCTTCGGCCCGCCGCCGGCTCTCCACCTCCCCCCTGAGGCTGTCCGTGGCCTGCCTTTCGCTCTCGGCCGTGGCCTGGAGGCCCTTGGCCAGGAGGGTCACCAGAACGGTGACGATAGAGCTGAGGAAAGTGAAGTTGGCGGTCAGGGCCCACCACCTGGTCAGGGGCTGGCTCCAGCCCATGGCCCAGCCGACCGTTCCCTGGCCAAGCAAAATCCCCACCCCGGACATGGTCAGAAGGTTCAGGCCCAGGGCCAGCAACCCGACCTTCATCCCCAGCAGAACGCCGCTGAAAAGAGCGAACCCGAACAGCCAGACCGGACCCCCGGAGATGGGACCCAGGGAGATCAGAACCAGGGTCCCGATAAGATATACAACGATTATCAAGGTCAGGGTCCGGAAGGTGTAGCTGAGCCGCCGGTAAAAGATGAACATCAGGACCACGGCCAGGTACAAGGCGGTCATGGCCCCGGCAATGATCCCCTGGCCCTCGTTGAGCACCGCCCGCATGCCCGGGAGGTAGGCCACCAGGCCCAAGCTCACCCCCAGGCTGACGATGTACAGGAGGATCACCTCCCGCCAGTAGGGCAGCCCGGAGCCGGGCTCGGTCCCGGGAGGCAGCATTCTGGCCATAAATGCCTGGATCAGGTTCTTGAACCCTCCCGGTTTAATCTCCGGTTTTTGACTCAGCTTCATCTCCATCCCCTCGCCCCGCCAGGGAGAGGTCAGGGGTTGATGGCCCTGGGGATCTGATCCCGTCAGTTTAACCATATAATAGATATATTTGATTTGTCTATCGTTCGGATACGCCGTACTAGCTCCGTTTCCCTTCCCAAGGGCCCCTCGGCCATTTTTTCTTTTGGCTTAAAATCAATCTCTTTCCGATGCGGGATGGGGGGCCGCGGGCCGGACGGGCCATCCCCGCTCCCTGCAGCCGGTGGTCCTTTTCCTTTTGATAGGCTATATAGAGGCAGGACTCCGCGCCCCGGGGAAAGCGGATTGAGAGGATAAGGAAATGGCCGTGAAGGAGATCCGTCTGGCCGATCTGAGCGAGGAAGAGCTCGAGGCCATCAAGGCCCTGGAAAAGGAGCTGGGGCGGGTCTGCCTGGTGGCGGTCAAAAAAGCGGAGGCTCTCTACGCCGTGGAGGCCAAGCTGGGTCCCAACTCCTGGGTCCCGGTCAGCCTGGCCTTCCCCGAGCTGGCCGGCCTGGCCAGCTACTATGCCGACCAGGACGACGCCCAGGCGGCCAAGTCCTCTCTGAAAAGCTTGCTCGCCGGCCGGCCGGAGCTGAGGCGGCTGAAAAAACCCATCAGGGTCCGGAGGATCTGACGGGACCGGGGGTCCGGGTCGGCAAAGGATGACCCAACATTCCACTTTCTCCATTAAATCAAGATAATTAAGTGACCTCAGGGCCACGTTCCTGAGACCACCGGGGTCCAAGACCGGCCCAATCCGGTTATCTTCCGGGCGATTCTGGTCAGGCCGCAGATCGACTCGGGAATACCTGGGCCGGCCCGAATATTCCGTGAAGGCCGCCAAAAGGTAGGGAAATAGGAAAAATATTCAGGCGTTTGCCGTGATTTGGAGGCGGTATTGGGTGGTTACGGTTGGTAACCTTTGCCCAGGGAGAGATCTTTGGCGGCCTCCGCCCTGCGGCGAGTCGGGTTGGCCGGATCTGCTGGGCCTAGTGACACTCGCGAGAGGGTGACTATGGCTTCATGTCCCGCGCCTTGCGTCCGCGGCCAACCCGACTCGGGAAATATCTGGGCTAGATTCCGTTCTCCCTCATGAACTCCACCAGCCGCTCGGCGTCGGCCTTGCAGACCGGTCTGGGCGGCCGGCCCTCCCTGGTCTTCCAGCCCGCTCCGGCCTCGACCATCCTGGGCCACCAGCGCCTGATGGTCCTGACCGAGACCCTGGCGAAATCGGCCATCTCGGCCTGACCCTTGAGAACCCGTCCGGTCATGGCCGGGAGTCCTCCCGGCCGCCGTTGGGTTGGAAAGGCTCGAAGCCTGCCTCCCGGTACTCCTTGAGCCGGTATCGGAGCTTCCGGAGGCTGATCCCCAGAAGCCTGGCCGCCTGGGAACGGTTGCCCTTGGTCTGCTCCAGGGCCTGGAGGATCAGCTCCTGCTCGGCCTGGCGGATGGTCTTGATTCCCGCCCCCGCCCTGTTCCGGGGCCGGGAGGGTTCCCCGTGAAGCAGGGAAAACTCCTCGAAGCTGATCAGCTCCTGGTCCCTCAGGCCCAGGCGCCGGCAGAGCTCCCTCTCCCGGACCTTGTAGACCTCGTACC
>Ga0068714_10001302_pt1 | contig 37538 bp, 40 predicted proteins | sample MTBNYHSulfiMetaG_FD_62988 | JGI IMG/M metagenome (GOLD analysis project Ga0068714, IMG submission 62988) | Enrichment culture microbial communities from rom New York Harbor, USA that are MTBE-degrading - MTBE-NYH (New York Harbor Sulfidogenic)... | ecosystem: Environmental > Aquatic > Marine >...
GATGTCAACGGGCTGCAGCAGAGCGGCCCGGCGCCGAGCCGGGGCGACACCGCGGTTCTGGCGCGGCGCTTCCAGGCCTTTGGCTGGAACACCCTCGAGATCGACGGCCACGACATCCTGGCGGTGGCCGGGGCATTGAATAGGGCTCGCCGCGGCGGGCCGACCGCGATCCTCGCTCGCACCCTCAAGGGCAAGGGGGTCTCCTTCCTCGAGAGCAGGGAGGGTCACCACGGCAAACCGCTGAGCCCCGGCGAGCGCGATGCAGCGCTCGCCGAGATCCCGCAGACCACGGAGCAGCTCACGGTCGAACCGCGCCGGGTGCCCACCAGCCTGCAGCCGCCGGCCAGGGGGTTCCACCCCATCGCCATCGACTACCGCCCGGGCGATGCGGTGGCGACACGGCTGGCCTTCGGTCAGGCACTGCAGGCGCTGGGCGATGTGTTGCCCGAGCTGGTGGTGCTCGACGGCGATGTGAAGAACTCGACCTACACCGAGCTGTTCAAGGAATCCTTCCCGGAGCGCTTTTTCGAGGGCAATATCGCCGAGCAGAACATGGTCGGCACTGCGCTCGGCCTGGGGGTGAGCGGCAAGATCCCCGTTGCCGCCACCTTCTCTGCCTTCATGAGCCGCGCCTACGATTTCATCCGCATGGCCAGCCACACCCGGCCGCCCCATCTGGTGCTCTGCGGCAGCCATGCCGGCGTCTCCATCGGCGAGGACGGCCCCTCGCAGATGGGGCTGGAGGACCTGGCCATGTTCCGCGCGGTCGAGGGCACCACCATCCTCTATCCCAGCGATGCGGTCAGCGCCGCGCGGCTCACCGAGCAGGCGGTGCTCACCCCCGGCATCGTCTACCTGCGCACCACCCGCGCCAGGACGCCGGTGATCTACGGCAACGACGAGGCCTTTCCGGTCGGCGGCAGCAAGACCCTGACCTGCGCCATTCATGATGCCATCACCATTGTCGCTGCGGGCATCACCGTGCACGAGGCGCTGGCGGCGTACCATGAGTTGAAGGCCCGCGGACTCAACGCCCGGGTGATCGATGCCTACTCGGTCAATCCGCTGGACGTGGCCACCCTGGAGGAGGCGGCGCGCGATACCGGCCACCTGCTGGTGGTCGAGGACCACAACATGAACGGCGGGCTGGGCGATGCGGTCAGCGCCCGGATCGGTCGCCTGGCACAGGTCTTCCGCATGGGCATCACCCTCGAGCCGCGCTCCGGCAAGCCGGAGGAGCTGATGGAACGGCACCACATCTCGCGCAAGGATATCGTCCTCAAGGTGCTCTCCATCGTCGGCCATGGGCACCTGGAGGTGATGAATTGAGGGAATAAGAACGGGGCTCGCAAGGGCATTGGCCACAGCTAACCGGGGATTGCTTCATTGCCCTTGATGATCAACTCTCGCCAAGACGCAAAGCTCACAAAGGAATAGAGGTTTTCCTGGCGTCCTTGGCGGCTTTGCGAGAGTTATCTTTAATTTGATTAGACCAGGGGCGTGGCTATCGGTTTTGGTTTCGATCGTGCTCCTGCCCGCCCAGGTCGCGCAGCCCCTGCAGCGCCGTCTGCAGCGCCTCGTCGCGGCGATCCTGGGGGTAGACCAGGTAGACCGGCAGGGAGAAGGGAGGGCTCTCCTCCACCCGCCAGAGCCGCCCCTCGGCGACCAGGTCCCGGGTGATGCGCTGGGGGAAGTAACCCGCCCCGCCGCAGTGAAGCATCTGCTGGATCCCCAGCCAGCCCACATTGGCCACCAGTGCCGGCGGCCCGACGTCGGGATAGCGGGTGGTGAACTGCGCCTCGAACTCCGGCCCCCAGTCGATATGCACGTAGCGCTCGTCCTGCCAGGGTCGGTCCGGCTCGGTACTGACCAGCAGCAGGGTCTCGTCGAACAGGTACTCGATGCCCAGTCCCGGCCGGTTCTCCGGGGTGTACATCAGGCCGATGTCGATGGTGCCCTGCACCAGCCCCTGCATGATGTCCTCCTCGAAGCCGATCTCCAGCCGCAGCGAGACATCCGGCATCTGCGCCCGCATCCAGCCGCTCCACTGCGGCAGAAAGCCCTCCCACAGGGCGATGCGTCCGCGCAGGGTGAGGCTGCCGCTGTAGCCCGCCGGCAGGCCGACGTCGTGGCGCGCCTGCTCCAGGGTGCGCACCAGACTCTTGGCGTGGCGCATGAAACGCTGCCCGGCCGGGGTCAGCTCCGCGCCGCCGCGGCCGCGGCGCAGCAGCACCGCCCCGAGCTGGCGTTCCAGTGCCTGGATACGGGCGCTGACGGTGGACTGGGTAATGTGCAGCCTTTCGGCGGCACCGACAAAGTTGCCGGCGGCCACCACGGCGAGGAAGGTGCGGGCGAATTCGGTATCCATTGATGCGCTCTTGTATCGGATATTTCGATATAAACAACAAAATAATATCGCTTGTCAAATATATATCAAAACCCTAGGTTATTACCGAGAGACGATTAACCGGGGGGTTACATCATGAGTCAGTTTCGACGCCACCATGGGGTGGCGGAGCGATGAGCGGACGCCTGTCATCCAGCGTGCCGCTGTGGTCGGCCAGGCTCAACCATGCCAGCCACGGCGAGAAGGCGATATCGGCCATCGGCGGCTTTATCGGCATCCTCGGCGTGCTGTGGATCAGCGGCTCGGTGCTGGATAACCAGGGTGCGGCGATGGTCATCGCCTCGATGGGGGCCTCGGCGGTGTTGCTGTTTGCGGTACCCCACGGCGCCCTCTCCCAGCCATGGCCGGTTGTGGGCGGCAACCTGAGCTCGGCGTTCATCGGCGTCACCTGTGCGCAGTGGATCGCCGACCCGTACCTCGCCGCCGCGGTGGCGGTCGGGCTGGCCATCATGGCGATGTACTACCTGCGCTGCCTGCATCCGCCCGGCGGTGCCACAGCCCTGGTGGCGGTGCTCGGCGGCGAGTCGGTGCAGCAGCTTGGTTACGGCTTCCTGCTCACCCCGGTGCTGGAGAATGCGCTGGTGATTGTGGCAGTGGCCGTGCTGGTGAACCTGCCGTTTCACTGGCGCCGCTACCCGGTAGGCTTTGCCCGGCCGGGTACCGAGGTCGAGGCCGAGGTCGAAGCGGGGGAGAAGGCGATGATCGCCCACAGCGACCTGGTCTACGCCCTGTCGCAGCTGGATTCGTTCATCGATGTGAGCGAGCAGGACCTGATCCGCATCTATACCCTGGCGGTGCACCACAGCCACACGCCGGTGCCCTGTCACGAACAGGGCGAGGAGTGTGCCCAGGGCTGCACCAACTGCCTCTGCCGCCAGTTGCTGACAGCGCAGGGGTGAAGGTCGACTCGATAACCAGAGGAGGTGAAGCATGAACATGGCACTCGAAAGCAGGCAGATCGAAACCGATGCCGAGGGCTATCTCATCAACCCGGAAGAGTGGGACGAAAGCGTCGCCGAGCAGCTGGCCGCGAGCGAGGGGGTGAGCCTGAGCGAGGAGCACCGGCAGGTACTGCGGTTCATGCGCGACTTCTACGATGCCCACCAGGTCGCCGCCGACGCCCGCTTCACCATCAAGTTCATGGCCGAGGAGATGGGCTACGGCAGGCAGGCGCGCAACCACCTGTTCCAGCTCTTCCCCTACGGCTATGTGCAGCAGGCGTGCAAGATCGCCGGCATGAAGCGCCCGCGAGGCTGGAGTACCGGCTGAGCTGTACCTGCCGGATACCCCCCTTGCGCCAGGCCGCCCGGTTGCGTCGGCGGCGGCCGGGCTCGCAATGAGCCCGGCTGGCGGGAAGCAAGTTTATCCCCCCTCGCGATTCCGGTTATAGTCACTCCTCACCCCTTACCCCTCACCATCGCGTGATCTATAGTTTTCAATTCGATAACAATCCTTCCAGTTGAGCCGGACACCCATGAAAACAAATAAAAATCCGATGGAATTGAGCATCGATCTGCGCCAGGCGATCTATGCCCTGACCGACGCCCTCGACCTGGTCGGGGTGGACGAGGTCGGTCACGGCAAGCGCGTCGGCTTTATGGCGATGGAGTGCGCCCGCGCCCTGCAGCTCGATGAGGAGGCGAGGATCAAGCTGTTCCACGCCGCCCTGCTGCACGACTGCGGGGTCTCTTCCACCGCGGTGCATCGCCACCTGGTGGATGAGTTCGAGTGGGATCATGCCGAGGAGCACTCCGTCACCGGCTATGAGCTGTTGCGGAGCTTCCCTCCCCTTGCCTCGCTGGCCCCGGCCATCCGCTACCACCATACCCGCTGGGAAGAGCTCAAGGAGATGGCGCTGGAGCCGCAGGATGGTGGATCGGGTCGATGCCCTCACCTGCCCCCACTACGGCAAGGACCTGCTGATGGCGCGTCACGATATCCGCGGCCGCATCGCGGCGCTGCGCGACACCCTGTTCGCGCCGGCAGCGGTGGATGCCTTCCTGCAGGCCTCCTCCGCCGAGGCGTTCTGGCTCACCCTGGAGCCGCCCCACCTGGAGCGTTTTCTGTTCGACATGGAGCGCGAACACCAGCCCCAACTGATCAGCTTTGGCGAACTCAAGCAACTGGCCCTGGTGTTCGCCCACATCGTCGATGCCAAGAGCCACTTCACCGTCGAGCACTCCGATGGGGTGGCCAGTCTGGCGCGCTATCTCGCCGAGCAGATGGGGCTGCCGGCTGCGAGCTGCGAAAAGATCGAGGTGGCCGGCCTGCTGCATGACCTGGGAAAACTGAAGGTGCCGGACGAGATCCTCGAGAAACCGGCAGCGCTCAGCGAGCTGGATCGTTCGGTCATGCTGCGCCACAGCTTCGAGTCCTACCAGATCCTGAGGCGTATAGAGGGGCTCGAGGAGATCGCCCTGTGGGCGGCCTTCCACCACGAGATGCCGACCGGCAACGGTTATCCCTTTCATGCCTCGGCGAGCGAGCTGGGGACGGAGGCGCGCATCATCGCCGTGGCCGACGTCTTTCAGGCGCTGGCGCAGGACCGGCCCTATCGCGGCTCGATGTCCTGCCGGGAGATCATGGCGATCATGTGGCAGTTGGTCGAGGAGGGGCACCTCGACCGGGAGGTGGTCTCCGTGGTCGCCAGGGACCCGGAGCAGAGCTGGCGGCGAGCGACCGTGCAGCGGGTGAAGAACGCCCCGTGAATCGCGCAGGCGCACAGCTGAGGTCCTGCCTGTGGCTCCTCCCCCTGCTTGCGCCCCTTGCTGCCGCCGCCGCGCAACCGAGTGACGAGGCGCTGGAGCGCTGGTTCGAGAGCGACGAGCAGCGCTATCCGTTCGAGATGCACGGCGGCAGCGAGCGGCTGGAATTCATCACCCCGGAGCCGGGCCGTCGCATCCCCTTCTCGCAAACCCGCATCGCCCTTACCCGGGAGAGCCTGCAGAGCGGCTGGGCGGCCATCGTGCAGTGCCACGACAGCCTCGACCCGGTACCCGATGCGGAGGTGGTCTACCGCTTCGACAGGATGCGCGGACTGCGCATTACCCAACAGCGTGCCATCGGCGAAACGCGGGTGGAGGGGCAGACGGTGCAACTCCGGGAGGTGGGCGAGGGGGCGCGGCTCTGTCTCGAGCTGGAGGCGCAGCTTCTCTCCTGCCGGCAGGACGGCAGTTACCGCCTGCGCTACGGACCGTTCCAGCGCCGTTTTCTCGACAGCTACTTCCCCATGCATGTCGCCCTCGAGCTGAGATTTCCCCCCGCATCCCTGAGCGTGGAGCGGATCACCCCTGACCCCGCCGCGGGCTTCGAACTCGTAGAGGAAGCGGATCGGATCGCGCTGGAGGCGTGGGTCAGGGGGCGGTTTATCGTTGAGCTGGCGTTGCGCGGCGCCGCGGGCTGCAAGCTGGCCGAAGATGCTGAGGCCGGGAGCTGAGCGCGTGACCAGGCCAAAGAATCTTCTTTATGCATTTGCGCTGCGCATGCTGCTGGTATTGCTGGCAAACGGTGTGCTGTGGACGGTGGCGGTGAAGTACTACTACCAGTACAAAACCGCCGCGCAGACGCTGGTGTTGGTGCAGGAAGAGCTGCATGCCCTCGAGCCGCTTATCAGGGAGGTCGCCTACACGGAGCGTTCGCAAATGGAAGCATTTCTGGCCAGCAGCATGCAGGAGTGGTCCATACCGTTTCTCGAGGTATACAAGGCCGGTGAGGGGATGGTGATCAGCCAGGGCGCCGCTATGCTCCCCACCAGCCTCAGGGCATTCCCTGACGAACTCCCTCAAGCTGCATCACCCAACTACCGCCTGTTCGAGAGCGCTAACGCGCATTATCTCTACCTCTTTGCACCCGTGTTCGAAGCGGGCTGGTACATGCGTGCAGCGATCCCGGTTGACCGTGGCTACATCGCCCAAACCCGGGACAGTACGCAGACCGCGCTGCTGGTGGTGATCGTCACCCTGCTGCAGGTTGCCATCGTCCTCTCACCCCTGCTGCTCGCCTCGTATCGGCGTATCCTCAAGGATCGCGAACAACTGTTGCTGAGTAACCTCGGGACCATACTGGCATTGGGCAATGCGATCGCCAAACGCGACAGCGATACCGATAGCCATAATTACCGGGTCAGCTATTACGCCTTGCGCCTTGCCGAGGCCGTGGGCCTGGACCCGAAACGGATGCCGGGGCTCCTCAAGGGGGCGTTCCTGCACGATGTCGGCAAGATCGGCGTATCCGATCGCGTGCTGTTGAAGAAAGGGCGTCTTGACAGCGAGGAATACGAGATCGTGAGAAAACATGTTGCGTATGGACTGGAGATCATCGCCGGAATTCCGTGGCTACGCGATGCCGCGCCGGTCATTAGCGGTCACCACGAGAAATATGACGGCAGCGGATACCCGCAGGGTATCAGGAAGAAGGCGATCATGCTGGAGGCGCGAATCTTTAGCGTGGTCGACGTATTCGATGCGTTGACGAGCCGTCGTCCTTACAAAGAGGCATTATCACTCGATGAGGCGCTGGGCATCATGGACGAGGCCAGCGGCCGGCATTTCGATCCGGAGATCTACGGGGCCTTCAGGGAACTCGCGCCATCACTGTTTAAACAGGTTTCCAGCGATGATCGGCGTCTGTTGCGGCGCATCCTCGGACATGCGATCCAGCCCTACTTCCGCCACATTCGCGAGTAAGGAAAACAAGCTGCGGCCAGGTGAGAATCCCCTATGGGATGCGGTTCATTGTTGTCGTCGCAGGAGAATTAAGCAGGCGAATCCAGCCTGGCGGCTCGCTCGCAGCATTGGGGCTTGGTGTTAAGATGAAAAGAGTAACTTCACACCGGTTGGAACACCGCAACCGACGGGAAAACCCATGAACCCGGCGCCACAATCAGGATACCCGCTCCGTTTCGGCCATCTGCCGTGGCTGCTGGTATGCCTGTTGCTGGCGGGAGGTGCCGCGGGTGCGCAGGAGCCGCAGCCGCCCCTCGCCACCGCGCTGCGCGAGGCGCTGGCGCCGCCACCCCCCGAGGGGGAATCCCCTTACAACTGGGGTGAACTCCGCAGCTTTTACGCCGACGAGGATTACCAGCCGGTGTGGCTCGGCACGGCGGGGCCCAACCGGCGCGCCGCGTTGCTGCGCAGGCGCCTGCTGGAGGCCGACCGGGAGGGGCTGGTGCCGCAGCACTATCGCACCGAACTCATCGAGCCGCTCTGGGGCTCCACCTACCCGCTCGATCGGTTGCGCCTGGAACTGCTGCTCAGCAGTGCCTTTTTCGATTATGTCCGCGACCTTCGCGGGGGGCGCTTCGACCCGCAACAGGTTGCGCAGTTGTGGAAAATCAGGCGCGCGCCGGCGGACCCGCTCACCCTGTTGCGGGTGTCGCTTCACTTCGAGGATTTCGGCAAGGCACTCGATCTGCTGCCGCCCGGCCACCCGGTCTACGGTCGCCTGCGCCAGGCCCTCGCACGCTATCGCCGCATCGAAGCGCAGGGTGGCTGGCCGACCATACCCCCAGGCCCCACCCTGCGGCTGGGGGCGCGCGAGCCACGCGTGGCTCAGCTGCGCGTCCGGCTGCAGCGGGAGGGGGAGCTGAGCCTGCCTGCAACGGCGGAAGATCTGTTCGACGAGGGGCTCGCCTATGCGGTGGAGCGATTCCAGGTGCGGCACAGTCTGGATGTCGACGGGGTGGTCGGCGGCAAGACCCTGGCGGCGCTCAATGTGCCGGTTGCCGAACGTATCGAGCAGATCCTGCTCAACATGGAGCGCTGGCGCTGGCTGCCGCACTCCCTCGGCAGACGCTATCTCCTCGTCAATATTCCCGCTTTTGAACTCATCCTCTATGAGGAGGGGGAGGCGAGAGTGTCGATGCCGGTTATTGTCGGCACCCGCGAGCGGCCGACCCCCATGGTCTCGGGGCTGCTGCATACCGTGGTACTCAACCCCGACTGGACGGTGCCGCGCAATATCGCGCTGCGCGATGTGATCCCGCGCCAGCGGCACAACCCCGACTACCTGCCATCCCATGGGATTCGGGTCTTCAGCAACTGGCAAGGGGAAGCGGAGCTGGACCCGCACACCATCGACTGGGAGGCGGTCAACTGGAACCATTATCCCTACATGCTGCGCCAGGACCCGGGGCCGAAGAACGCCCTTGGCCGCGTCAAGTTCCTGTTCAATAATCCCTTCAGTATCTACCTGCACGACACCCCGCACGAGGGGCTGTTCGCCGAGAGCACGCGCGCCTACAGCTCGGGCTGTATCCGGCTGGAGGAGCCGTTTCGCCTGGTCGAGTTCCTGCTGGGAGAGGAGAAGGGCGGCGCCGGGGACAGGGATATGCTGCAGGCGGTTCTCGATTCAGGCTTGATCTACGAAGTGCCGCTGACGGCCCCGACCCGGCTCTATCTGCTCTATTTCACCGTGTGGGCAGGAGAGGACGGCGTGCTGCACTTCAGCCGGGACATCTATGGCGAGGATGCGCTGCTCGCCGTCACCATGCCGTACCGGGAACAAAACCGTTGAGTGTGTGGTCTTATTGTTAGTTGTTGAATTTTTTGGGGAAAAGCATGATTTCGCGCCGGATTTTTTTGCAGGGGACACTGGCCCTGGGGAGCACGCTGGTTGCGCCCGCACTGCTGGCCGCCGTGCCGAAGCCGTCGGGAGAGCGCCGCCTGAGTTTCTACAACCTGCATACCGCCGAGCGGCTCAGCACCACCTTCTGGGTGGACGGTTCCTACGATAGCGGGGAGCTGGCCGCTATCGACTACCTGCTGCGCGACCACCGCACCGGAGAGGTCACCGCTATCGACCCCGCGTTGCTCGACCGCCTGTATGCACTGCATCAGACCTTCGGCGAGCACCGCACCTTCCATGTGATCTCCGGCTACCGCTCGCCGCTTACCAATGCCGCCCTGAGCAGCAGAAGCAGTGGCGTGGCCAAACGCAGCCTGCACATGGACGGGCGTGCCATCGACATCCGCCTGCCCGGTGTCGAGCTGGCCAACCTGCGCAAGGCCGCCCTGGCACAACGGGCCGGCGGCGTCGGTTACTACGCCAAATCGAATTTCATCCACCTCGACACCGGCCGCCCCCGTTTCTGGTAACGGCCGGCACCGCGGCGGAAATCCGCTTAAAGACTGCCCAGCTCGTCGCCGATAAGGATCTGGATATCCACCCCGTCGGGTAACGGATGCCTGACGACAACCTGGGTGCCGTCGATCCGGTGTCCGAGTGCCACCGCCTCATCGCTGAAGCCTTCACGATAGCGGATCCAGGTCCGTTTCTCGGTTGCGTTCGCCGGCTTTCTGATATTGACCACCTGTGCGCCGGCTTGCGCAAGCTGGTCCAGAACCTGCTGGACGAGTACCGGGTTCCTCGAGGCATTGATCACCTCGACCCGGGGTGCCGTAGTCAGGGGGACGCTTGCAGCCTCTTCCTGTGCCGCGCTGCTCTCAACCACGGCAAGACGGTTCTCCAGGTCATCGACCTTGGCGTTCAGGTCGACGACACGGCCGGACAACTCGGCATTGCGGGTTTCGAGGGCGCGGTACCCCTCCATGTCATCGGCGGAAGCGAAGCGGCGTTTGCTGCTGCCATTGGGGGAGTAGGTCAGGCCGAACAATAGCAGTGATTCGGGTTCGGAGCGGTCGCGCGGGAAGCCCTGGCCGTAGCCCACCTGGATGCCGAGGTTTTTGGTTGGCGTGAACTGCAATCCTGCCGTGAGGACGAGGTTATGGTTGTCGCTGTCGACCTCGGTGTAGCCGGTGGACTCGGCGAAGAGGGTGGTGGTACTCGACAGTGCGGTTTCGATGCCGACCCCTGCGGTGTACTTTTCGGTCCGCAAGGGATTGACACTGCGCACCGGACGGTCCGTCTTCTCGTAGCCGAGGTTGAGGTGCAGGGCGCCGTTTTCGAACCGGTTGGAGAAATTCAGCTCCCCACCGAAATTGGCGTCGCCACTGACCACGCCTGCGTCCTCGTCACCGCGGGTGATGCTGCTGAACAGGGTGAGTGCGGTGGAAAAACCACCCTGGCTGTCCGGGCGAAGCAGACCAAACTTGAAGAGCAGTTGCGGGTCAGCCATTCCGTCGAACTTGCTGCCGATATCGGGAGAGGCGTTGAGGTACGGCGCCGTAACATGGACCTCGCCCCATCCGCCGATGCCATAGGAGAGCGCCGGTACGATGAGGGTGTTCAGGGTCTCGGGGTGGGCGCCTGTGGCGGCGTATCCTGCCATCGTCCCGCCCAGTGTGATGGCGAACTCCCCGGCATCCATGAGCTCGGCGGTACGCATCAGGCCCACTCCGCTACCGCCGCCGGCCGCCTGCATGGTCACAGCGTGTACCGGAGAGAGGGCCAGCATGGCCGAGAGGCCGATCATTGTTTTTCTCATTGTGGTAATCCTTGGCTTGTTATTCGTTCTGGTCTGCAGCCCCAGGCTCGGTGCCGATTTGCCTTGATGCTGTTCGCCGTAATATCCCCGTTGTTCGTGCGAATTATCCACACGTTTAACTTGTATTTCAATCGGCAGGACGTGCAGCGGTTTAGCTGCTATTGCCTGCTTGCCGCTGCAAATGCGGATAGAGCAGGTTCAGGCAAACCCGGTGAATTGGGTGCCGGGGATGAAGCACTGGGAGAGTGAAACCCCTGGTTTTGACTTTGATTGAGAGAGTTACCACAGTTCAATCCGATTTGCCCGGGGCCGAGACATCAGTGAAACAGTGTCTCTCCGCCATTGGGGGCAAGCGTTTCAATGCTTTGATCGGCTGCATTTGAGACGACCTCGGATCTCGTCTATAACCAGAGTACAGGTGCGCAGAAAAAGGACTGGGGGCGTCGGTATGTGCAGGATTCTCATTTTGGACGACGAGGAGAACAATGTCTCCGCAATAAGCCGCCTGTTGCGCACAGAGCCGGATTTTCATGTCGAGGGTTTCACCTCGGCGAACGAAGCGCTGCGCCGGGCCGAGGAGGTCAAATTCGATGTGGTGGTCTCCGATTACCGCATGCCGGAAATGGACGGTACGCAGTTTCTCGAAAAATTCAGGGAGCGCCATCCCAACGCCTATCGCATTATCGTCAGCGCCTATTCCGACGTGGAGATGCTGAGAAAGGCGATCAACCAGGCGCAGATCCATCGTCTGATACAGAAGCCGTGGGACGGTTTCATCCTGGTAGAGGCGATCAGGCGCGGAGCAGAACAGACAAAGATGGCCCGGGAACTCGCGCAGTTGCACCAGCGGGTTGAGGAGCAGGCCGAATCCCTCGGGAAGTTGCAACAACTCCTGGAGCAGGTCGCGGAGAAATACCCGGACGCCCTGCCGCAGGGGTGGCAGCAGGGGCTCCTGCCGCCGGAGAAGTAAAGTTACTTACCCGCCTGGCGGCAGGATGCCGGTCAACTACTCGCCAGCCAGTTCAACCACCCTGCAGTGGCCCCCTCCCTCCGCGCCGAGTATCTCCGCCAGGTAGCCGAGCACCGGCTGCATCTCGGCAGCCAGCGACCAGGGGGGATTGACCACGATCATGCCGCTGGCGGTCATGCCGTAGCCGGGGCGATCGGCAGCGACACCGAGCTCCAGCAGCAGAATCCTGCGCATGCCGCTCTCCCTCAGTGCCTTTTCCAGCCGGTCGATGCGACGGCGCTCCACCACCGGGTACCAGAGCGCATAGGTGCCGCTGGCGAAGCGGCGATGCGCGGCGAGCAGGGTATCGACCACCCGCTGGTAATCCTCCTTGAGTTCGTAGGGCGGGTCGATCAACACCAGGGCGCGGCGCTCGGCGGGGGGAAGGAGGGCGCGACAGGAGTGGAAACCGTCCTCACGGCGGACCCGTGTGCGGCGGTCGTCGCGAAAACTCTCCTGCAGCAGCAGGAAATCCGCCGGGTGCAGTTCATGCAATGCCAGGCGGTCATTGCCGCGCAGCATCTGTCGGGCAAACCAGGGTGAGCCGGGGTAGTGGCGCAACGCCCCGCCTTGGTTGACACGCCGTACCTGCGCCACATAATCGCCCACCGCCTCGGGCAGGTCGGGGCGACTCCAGAGCCGGCCGATGCCGCCTTCGAACTCCGGCCTCTTGTCCGCCTGCAGCGGGGCAAGCTCATAGGCACCGGCACCGGCGTGGGTATCCAGGTAGAGCAGGGGCTTCTCCTTCTGCGTCATGTAGCGAAGGATGCGCACCAGTACCAGGTGCTTCAGTACGTCGGCAAAATTGCCGGCATGGAAGGAGTGGCGATAACTGAGCACCGTTGTTCTCAAGGGTCGCAGGTTACAGGTCCCTGGGCGTGGCGCCAGGAACAGTGCGGCAGGATGCCGCGGCGATTTTATCGCGCATTTCCCGGCCCGTCAGCAGAATATCGCTGCAGGGAGCTTGCCTGGGCAATACGGGGCGTTGGTGATGAAGGGTGGCCGATTGGGGGGCGGCGTAGAGCGCATGCCGCATGGCGGTACGAATGGAACCGGAGTCAGGTGAGATGCGTACCCGACCCCGGCATGCAGGAGGATGGCGCTGTTGTTCGGTGCAGAGCTTGCCCGTGGGTCAGAATCCGAAGGCTACCCCGGCATACCAGGTATCGATGTCGGCATCACTGACTTCCTGGTAGACCTGATATTCGAGCTGCAGGCGCATTGACGGCATGAACTCCATCTTCACCCCGACGCCGTAGGTCGCATCGTTGCCATCATCCGAACCGAGTTTCGTGCCTGCCAGTGTGGCCTCCGCATCCCACATGAAAATACCGGCCTCGCCAAATATGGATACGGTGTTCGACAGGGGAAGCGTGCCGACCACGGTGAACTCAAATCCGTTGACGTCGATAAAGGTGTTGGACGCCCCGCTGACATCGAACTCGCCGAGATCGGTGTATGCCGCCTCGATGGCAACGGCTTGCGACAGGTTGACGCCGCCAAAGAGCTGCCAGCTGGTTGCCTTGTCGTAGCCGGAAACATCGACATCGGATTGGCCGAATGCTGCGCCGGCGTAGCCGGACATCTGCGCATAACTGTTGCCGGACAATAGCAGGAGCGCTGCGGTGGTCAGGCCGATTGCGGATTTATGCATGGTCATAAAAAGTCCCTCTTCGGTGTGAGACATGGGCAAAACAGGCGCGCGATAACTGGGGAAAGGGTAATGCGCAACATCAGGAAGTCAAACGGTTGCGGCAGTATGAAGAAGGTGGTTCCGGCGACTCAAGGTTTCTCCGTTCGTATTCAGCCGCGACTTAACCTAACCTTTGTTGCGACGGATGGAGAAGGAGAGTGCGAGACCTTTATTGCCACGTAGCTGACCGAAAACATTGCCATGCACCTGTTTAGCAGAAAGCGCAACCATACCGGCCGGGTCTCGGACCATTTCGATGGCGAGCGCTTTCATAATCTGATTCCTTCGGCGCATCGCAGCTTTACCGATTTTTTACGCTGGATGTGGAACCGGCAGCCGGGGGAGTGGCGGGTGCTCGCCGATGCCAAAGCGGGACCCAGGCCGCCGCTTCGTGTGGACTCACTGCGTGCCACCTTCGTCAACCATTCGACGGTGCTGCTGCAAACGGCAGGGATGAACATCCTGACCGATCCGGTCTGGTCCCGCCGTGCCTCGCCCTTCAGCTGGCTCGGCCCTGTCCGTGTACGGCAGCCTGGCATTCGCTTCGCGGATCTGCCGCCTGTCGATCTCGTGCTCATCAGTCACAGCCATTACGACCACCTGGATCTCCCGACCCTCAAGCGGCTGCAGGCGGCGCACGATCCGTTGTTCATCGCCGGGCTTGGTACTGCCGGCCTGTTGCACAAGGCCGGCATATCGAAAGTGCGAGAACTGGACTGGTGGCAGCGGCTGGAGCTCTCGCCGGCAATCGCGGTAAGCGGGGTGCCGGCACAACACTTCTCGCAGCGCACCTTGCGGGATCGGGACAAACGTCTGTGGCTCGGCTATGTCGTGCATACTCCGGCGGGCCATATCTACTTTGCCGGTGACACCGGGATGGGGCCGCACTTCAGCCGGATACGGGAGCGTTTCGGTCCCATGCATCTCTCCCTGCTGCCGATTGGTGCCTACAAACCACGCTGGTTCATGTCGGCGGTTCACCTCTCGCCCGATGAGGCGGTGCTCGTCCATCAGCAACTGCAGAGCGAATACTCCATCGCTATCCATTTCGGCACCTTCCAGTTGGCGGACGATGGCCAGGACGAAGCGATCCGCGATCTCGCCCGTGCAAGAGCGGAGCGGGGGGTGAGCGCTGAGCGGTTCCGGGTGTTGGGGTTCGGTGAAGGGTGCGATATTCTGTGATTTCAACCGGCCCTAACCCGGACCCGGTTGTTGGTGTCGCGGCTGCTGCGGATAAGCTCATCGCCGGCGATGCCCTGGCCCGCTTTGGCCAGACGGTCGTAGAGTACGACGTTGACGGTTGCGGCAAGGTTCATGCAACCGATGGTCGGGATATAGACGACGGCATCGGCCCGATCGACGAGCTCCTGGCTGAGGGTGCCGTCTTCGGGGCCGAAGATATAGAGCGCACTCTCCGGGTGCCGGAACTCGGGCAGCGGGGTGGCCCCTTCCACCAGTTCGATACAGACGATTGCCGTGCCTTCCGCCACGTTGTCGAGCAGGCACTCCACGCCCGTCAGCGGGATGGTCCGGCTTGCATCCCTGGTGTCGGTGCAGAATTTTGCCGCGCGGGGATAACGCTGCCCGGTATAGAAAACCGCATCGATGCCAAAGCAGCCGGCGGCACGCATCACGGCGCCGACATTCGACGGGTTTTTCGGGTTAACCAGGCCAATGCCCGTTTTCGGCTTTCTCATCGCTGTTTTGTGCACGGTGTGGCAATTACGATTATAGTGATCCGGAACCAGGGGCGATTATATCTCATTTCATTTGTGGACAGGCCCTTGCCGGGAATGAGTACCCCTTCTCCTTAAACGGAGCGGTATCGCCAGTCAAATCACCATCATAATCAGGAGCGAAGATATCAATATGGATCACTTTCCCAGCCGCTACACCCCGATCTTCCTGACACTCGTGCTCGGCCTTGCGCTCGGCAGCGCTGGCTGCAGCGAACAGGGTGGCAAAACCGCGGGGCAAAAGAGTGAGGTCATCGCCACCGTCAATGGCGAACCCGTTACCGAAGCTGAACTGACCGAGTACAGCCGGGTACGCTCCGACTCCGTCCGGGTGCAGAACCGCGAAGCCCTGCTGGATGACCTCATCACCCAGAAGGTTGTCTATCAGGATGCGCTGCGCAGGAAACTGGACGAGGATCCGGAAGTGCTCCGCGAGCTCGAGATGCTGCGCACCCGCGTACTGGCCTCAGCGGCGGTGCGCAAGGCCATGGCAGAGACCCGGATCAGCGACGAGGAGCTCAGCGCTGAGTATGAGCAGCTGAAGGGCCGCATGGTCGCCCCCGAATACAAGGCCAGCCACATCCTGGTCGCGGAAGAGGAGCAGGCCAAAAAGATCATCGGGCAGTTGAACCAGGGGGCGGATTTCGCCCAGCTGGCCCGTGAGCACTCCACCGACGCCAGCGGCAAGGCAGGCGGCGATCTGGGCTGGTTCAATCCGCAGCAGATGGTTCCGCCCTTTGCCCAGGCGGTCGGGCAGCTGGAGAAGGGGAGCTACACCAGCGAACCGGTAAGGACCCAGTTCGGCTGGCACGTCATCAGGCTCGATGACAGCCGCCAGGCCGAACCGCCTGCACTGGAGGCGATCAAGGGGCGCCTGGAGCAGATGCTCAAACAGCGCCGGATGGGCGAGTACGTCCAGGGGCTGAAGGATAGTGCCGAGATCGCCATCACCGCAAAGGCCGACGCTCCCGCGGCGGAACCGTCGAAGGAGAGCGCAGCGGCAGAGGCCGGCGCGCCCGACATGGAACAGGACGACCCCGCGCCGACGAAGTAAGCCCCTGCCGGGGAGGCCGCCCGGAGCGCCGCTTCCGGGTGCGCCTCACCCCGCCCCATCTATCCGGTCGGCGGCGGCGGTGTTAGCATGCGCGCATTATGCGTATCGAACATCTCCGCCAGCTCTTTCGAACCCACGGCGCCGGACCCCGCCATGAGGGGCGTCTGCTCCGCGCCTGGAGCCAGGTGCGCCCCATCGATACCCGCCGGCAACAGGTCGAGAATTTTCTCCCGCTCTCCCTGCGCGATGCCCTGCCCGCCATTACCGGGCAGCTGCAGGGGCTGGCGCGGCTGCGCTCGCAGCACCCCGCTGCCGACGGCTCATTGCGCCTGCTGGTGGCGCTGGCGGACGGCCAGACGGTGGAGAGTGTGCTGCTGCCGCGTGACGGACTCTGTGTTTCCACCCAGGTCGGTTGCGCCGTCGGCTGCCTCTTCTGCATGACCGGCCGCGACGGCCTGCTGCGCCAGCTCGGCAGCGCCGAGATCGTCGCCCAGGTGGCGCTGGCCCGCGCCCTGCGCCCTGTCAAGCGGGTGGTGTTCATGGGCATGGGCGAACCGGCCCACAATCTCGACAACGTGCTCGAGGCGATCGAGCTGCTGGGCACCGACGGGGGCATCGGCCACAAGAACCTGGTCTTCTCCACGGTCGGCGACTGGCGCGTCTTCGAGCGGCTGCCGCAGGGGCGGGTCAGGCCGGCGCTCGCCCTGTCGCTGCACACCACCGACCCGGCGCTGCGCGCCAGGCTGCTGCCCAGGGCGCCGCGCATCGACCCCGCCGAGCTGGTGGCGCTGGGCGAGGCGTACGCCCGCACCACCGGCCATCCGATCCAGTACCAGTGGACCCTGCTGGAGGGGGTCAACGACAGCGAGGCGGAGCTGGATGGCATCGTCCGGCTGCTCGCCGGCAAGTACGCGATCATGAACCTCATCCCCTACAACACCAACGAGGGACTCGGCTTTCAGCGCCCCGCCGCGGAGCGTGCCATCGCCATGGCGCGCACCCTGCACCGGCGCGGCGTGCTGACCAAACTGCGCAACTCCGCCGGGCAGGATATCGATGGCGGCTGCGGGCAGTTGCGCTCGCGGGTGGCGGGGAGCAAGGGGTGAGCGGGTATACTGTCGCCAAAATCCATACAATCTATCCATGAGAGTCTTCCATGCGCAGCAGACTGGTTGAAGAAAAGGCCCTGGCGATCGCGCTGTTGGGCGCGATCCTCGCATTCGCCCTGGAGCACACACTGCTGGGCATGGGGCTGCTTTCCGTCGGGCTGGGCTTCCTCGCCATTTTCGCCGTGATCCTGATCGCGACCTTCCGCGTCGCGCACCATGCGGAGGTTCTGGCGCACAAGTACGGGGAGCCCTATGGAACCCTCATTCTGACCGGTTCCGCGGTCTCGGTCGAAGTCCTGATGCTCATCATCCTGATGCGAAGCGGCGCCGAACCGACCCTGGTCCGCGACACCATCTACTCGGCACTGATGCTCGACATCAACGGCATCCTGGGCATCGCCGCCATCATCGGCGGCATTCGCCATGGGGAGCAGAAGTACAACGTCGACAGCTCCAACTCCTATATCTCCATGATCCTCGTTGCCGTGGGCATCGGCATGGTGCTTCCCGATTTTATCGATGCCGGGAGCCTGACCGCCTACTCGATTTTCAACATCGTGGTGATGCTGGTCATGTATGTGGTGTTCACCCGCATACAGACGGTCAACCACCGTTATTTCTTCGAGTATCCATACCGTTCGCGCAAGGACGAAAGCACTGCCGCCGAGGCCGAAACGGGGCCGAGCGGCGCCTGGCATGGCGGCCTGCTGTTCATCTATATCGCGCTGATCGGCGTGCTGGCCGAGGTGCTGTCGGTGTTTCTCAATGCCGGCATCGCAGCGACCGGTCTCCCGCTGGCCCTGGCGGCCGTCTCGGTTGCGCTGATTTCCGCCAGTCCCGAGATACTGACGGCAGTCCGTGCCGCCTACGAGGACCGCATGCAGACCGTGGTGAATATCGCCCTGGGGGCCTCGCTGGCCACGGTGCTGATGACGATACCGCTGGTCGAGGCCATCGCACTGTTTTCCGGGATCGATATCGTCATGGGACTCACCCCGCTGCAGGGGGGCATGATCCTGCTGACCATGATGGTGGCGATGATCAACTTCAACGACGGTGAAACCAACGCCCTCGAAGGGCTGGTGCACCTGGTCCTGTTTCTCGCCTTCGTGGCGCTGGTATTCCTGGCCTAGTGTCGGCGATGGGCGATCCTCAACCGCGCACCGTCGCCGTCATCGGCGGCGGACCGGCCGGGCTGATGGCCGCCGAGGCGTTGAGCCGTGCCGGCGTGCGGGTGGAACTCTTCGACGCCATGCCGTCGCTGGGACGCAAGTTTCTGCTGGCGGGCCGGGGCGGCCTGAATATCACCCATTCCGAACCACGCGAACCGTTTCTCTCCCGCTACGGCAGGCGGCGCGAGCAGATCGCGCCGCTGCTGGAGCGTTTTGGCCCCGAGTCGTTGCTCACGTGGCTCCATCGGCTGGGCATCGAGACCTTCGTCGGCACCTCGGGGCGGGTCTTCCCGCTGGAGATGAAATCGGCGCCGCTGCTGCGCGCCTGGCTGCACCGGCTGCGCGAGTCGGGGGTGCGCTTTCACGTGCGCCACCGCTGGTGCGGCTGGCGCGAGGGTGCGCTGCTGTTCCATACGCCGGACGGCGAGCGGCCATTCCGGGCCGATGCGGTGGTGCTGGCCCTCGGTGGCGGCAGCTGGAAAAAGTTCGGTTCCGACGGCGGCTGGGTACCGACGCTGCAGCAACAGGGGATCGCGGTGGCGCCGCTGCAGCCGGCCAACTGCGGTTTCGAGGTGCAGTGGAGCGCCCATCTTCGCCAGCGCTTTTCCGGTTCGCCGGTCAAGCCGGCGGTGATCCGTTTTCGCGATGCGCAGGGCGTCGAGCATCAGCGCCAGGGCGAGTTTGTGGTGACCGAACACGGCATCGAGGGAAGCCTCGTCTACGCCCTCTCGGCACCGTTGCGCGACGCCATCGCGGCGCAAGGTTCGGTGACGATCTTTCTCGACCTGCTGCCCGGATACGATTCCGCGCGTGTGGTGCAAGCACTCTCCCGTCCGCGCGGCGCGAAATCGTTGTCGAACCACCTGCGTTCGCGCCTCGGCATCGACGGAGTGAAGGCCGGCCTGTTGTATGAAGTGGCGAGCAGGGAGCAGCTCAACGATGCAGCGCAGCTGGCGCCACTGCTCAAGGCGCTGCCGCTAACCCTGATCGCAACGCGGCCGATGGATGAGGCGATCAGCACCGCGGGCGGCGTGCGCTTCGAGGCGATGGATGAGCACCTGATGGTGCGCAACCATCCGGGGCTGTTCTGCGCCGGCGAGATGCTCGACTGGGAGGCGCCGACCGGCGGCTATCTGCTCACCGCCTGTTTCGCCTCCGGGCTGGTGGCGGGGGAGGGGGCGGCGCGGTGGCTCGACTATCGCGGGCATGGCGCGTGATCGGTTCTGCACACATCGGCGCTCCATAGCGGCGTCAGGGATGATCTGCCATCGCTTCGATGCGGTGTTACCGGCTTTATGTTCTATAAAGGTAACTGCTCGCCCCACCCGCAAACTAAGCCCAGACAGGGTATGGCGGTGCCGGGCACTCTGTGAATACGTCCCTGTACGTTCGCCAGCCGCCTCCCTGCGGCTGACGGCCCGGCACCACCATACCCTGTCCGGGCCTTTAAGTACGTACAGGGGGCGAGTAGTTACCTATAAAGAACTATCTTGCCGACTTCAAGGAGAAGGTCAACGTGCTCGGCTTCTCTCCCGATGGCACGACCCAGGGCACCGTATGGCACACCAACTTTTTCGACCAGGCAGCGGTAAGGACGGGGCTTGTGGCAACCCTGCAGCAGGGTATCACTCCATGACGGCACGTCCTGTTGGGGTGCGCCTGTAACCTGATGGATGGCGCCGGCACCTGATCGATCATGCATGGCCGCATAGGCACTGCGGTCCCGATCAGGTGCCCGGACTTCTAATGCCGTCCTGTGTTCTGCTCCATTCCCGGAAATCCTCAATCGGCATGGGGCGTCCGAAATAGTATCCTTGCCCGCGATCACAGCCCAGGCTGATAAGTTTTTGCAGTGTCTCGTTGTCCTCAACGCCCTCGGCGACTACCTTCAGATCCAGATTGTGTGCCAGCTCGATTATGGAGCGGACAATCTTGTGGTCCTCATCGCTTTTCGTCATGTTCATGACAAAGGATTTGTCAATCTTCAGCTCCCGTATCGGCAGGCGGCTGAGGTAGGCCATCGATGAGTAGCCGGTCCCGAAGTCGTCAATCGAAAGAGAGATACCGGTTTCATGAAGCCGTTTCAGTGAGTCGAGGCTTTTCTCCGGCTCTTTCATGAAAGCGCTCTCGGTGATCTCCAGCACCAGCTTGTCGGCCGGGATGCCCCAGATATTCATGGCAGATGTGACATGCTCCACAAGGTCCGGAAGGTAGAGAACGGACGCAGAGAGGTTGATGGAAACCGTCGCGTCAAACTGATCGCAGCCAAGCCATTTGCATTGGCGCATGGCGCTGTTGAACGTCCACAGGGTAAGGGGCAGGATCAGGCCGCTATTCTCTGCCAGTGGGATAAACTCGTCTGGCGGGACAAAGCCATAGGTGGGCGAGTTCCAGCGAATCAGCGCTTCCATGCCACAGAGTGTGTTGTTTTGCAGATCCAGTTGCGGCTGGAAATAGAGCATCAGCTCGTCATTTTCCAGGGCTGAATGGATGCCCTGTTGGATTGCCACGGAGTGTGTCTCACGGACTATCCGGTCCGGGTTATGGAATTGATAGGACGCGGCGCCATTAATGGCATCCTGCAGCGCACTGTCTGCATATTGCGACAGGCGCTCGGCATCGGTTGTATGTTCCGGCGACAGTGCAATGCCAAGCTTAATGTTTGCTCTAATTTCACGGGCGCTGATGTCGAATGGTTCTTCAATCAACGTCAGCAGCTTGTTCACTGCCAGGCGTGCAAAGTCTCCGCTCTCCAGAGCGGGCAAAATCAGTGCGAAGGTATTGTCGCCAATACGATACAGGATGTCGCTGCTGCGCAGCATGCTGCCGATCCGGGAGGCTGTCTCGGCCAACAGTGCGTCCCCGGATTGGTAGCCGTAGGTAGTGTTGATTTCGTGCAGGTGAAGAACCTTGATGATGAGCAGGGCGAGCGTGAAGCCCTCCCTTTGTGATTCGTCGATTCTGTTCTGCAACTCCCGGGTGAAAGTGAAGCGGTCCGGCAAGCGTGTAATGTCGTGTGGCATCGTGCGGTACCTACAGATAGTAGTTTTTCGGATCGATGCCGTAGGTGTTGGGTTCTACCGCCCTGAGTATCTCGATAATGTTTCCATCACCATCCCTGGGCTCGGCGATCAGGTCGAGGGTCGGGAATATGCCGTAAGCGACCTTCTCCTTGTCGAGGATCAGCATCACCTTGGGGCGCAGTGCGCGCAAGCGGTTTTGCGACAGCACGACGCCGACCTCGCCCGTGCTGAGCTCCACCAGGCTGCCCGTAGGGTAGACGCCGAGGGTCTGGATGAATTGTTCGACCAGCTCTTCCTGAAAGTCCACGTTCCGCCGCTCATACAGTTTGCGGATGGCAAGATGGGACGATAGTGCAGGGTTGTATGGCCGGTCGCTGGTGATCGCATCGTAATAGTCGACGATGGCGGCAATGCGCCCGCCGATCGGGATTTCATTGCCTTTCAGGCCGCGGGGATAGCCGCTGCCGTTGAAGCGTTCATGATGGGTGTATGCGATTTCAACAGCGGTTTCGCTGATGCCCGGTATCGACTTCATGATATCGATGCTGTGGGCGACATGCTGCCGTATCAATTCCCGGTCATCCGGCGACAATCTTCCGGGCTTGCGCAACAGGCTCTTTGGCAGCCTGGTATTGCCGATATCACACAGCAGGACTCCAATGGCAAGATCGCTCAGATCCTCCTTGCCGAAACCCAGATGACGCCCGAAAGCCACTGCAAGTGCACTTGAATCAACGGCATGGTGGTAGGCATAGCTGTCGACCTTTTTCAGCATGGTGAGCCAGAAAAAGGCATCGGGATTGCGGATTATGCTGTCGATCATCTGCTCGACCGCTTTGGTGACCTCCCGGGCAGAAATATTCCGGCCGATACGGATGCTGCCGATCAGGGCGTGAACCTCATTGGTCAGGTTGTGGTGCGCTGACCTGGCAACCCCGAGTTCCTGTTCGACACTGGCCTGGTCCTGGTAATGCACAGGCGTCGATGGCAGGCCCTTGACCGACAAGGTCCTGTTTGCGGCGGTATCGGATGGCCGTGCAAGTTCTGGCCGCACGAGGTGCTGCTCTTCGGTGATGAAGACGTACTTGCAACACTCCTTGAGCTTTTCGATATCCTCGGGGGTGTTGATGGTGAATCCCTGGAATAGAAATGAGGTTTCAATCCACGGACGATCGAGCTCCTGCACATACATGCCGATCTCGAGTTCGTCTGTGCTGACCTTGCGCATTTTCCGGTCTCCGTGCCGTGCCCCGCTGCCGATGTGGTGGTGCGCACCGGCTTCACTTCCTGTTACTGTCGATTCGCCGTGAGACGGCGCTAATGGCAATCGTAGTATGAAGAGCCCAATAACGAAACCCTTTATCGTGCCGGGATTTGATTTGAGATGGCGGGTGACAGCGGACGTTTACTCAGCCAATCCTCCAATGGCTGGATCAGCGGTGGCTCACCATTGGCATTGATCCATGAATCCACCACGTAGCGCCGTTTGCTATTCCGTTCCCTGATCTGTGCCGCCCAATGCTGATCCAGCAGAAGCGGGGCACGAAAGGCGCGTTCAACGACTTCGTGCCAGCGTAACAGCCCCTGCCGCTGGAAAAACGCAAGGTAGCCGGTGGTATTGGTGGATTCGTCGATACAGTCCATCTGCCCACTACCCGCCATCCCTTGCTGGAAGTTGCGCGCCACATCATTCCTGGTCGGTAACTGGCGGCCGGCGATCTGCTCCATCCAGGCGATGGCCAGCCGGATGCCCGCCCTTTCCTCATCGGCACTGGTCAGGCGATCAAACATGACTCGAAGCTGGGAAACATCCTTTTCTGTCAGGATCACCATGGCCTTGTCTTTACACCCAAAACCATAGCAGACATCCAACTGCAGGAGCTCTGCATGCGCCGTATGCAGAGGAAGCATCAATGTCAGGACGAAGAGGGTACGCAATGCTGGAGCCATAGATAATATGCCTCACATATATCGGAGCATGGCGCGGGTCTTATCCGCGAATTCAACCTGGCGTGCCGGCAGGCGATGCGGAGTGGAGTGCTAACCGTTGCAGCATGACCTTCGCCACGGCAAGGATGACCAGGGGATTCAGAAACAGTATAGCGAGTTGGGTTAAAACCGCCCCACGTGTTCAACCAGAACCTTGATGCCGATCGCGATCAGGATCAATCCGCCCAGCAGCTCTGCCTTGCTTTCCAGGAAAGTCCCGGTGGTGTGGCCGATATAGATCCCGGCGAAACTGAACAGAAAGGTCGTCACACCGATAAGCAGTATCGATACCATGGGCGCCAGCTCGAAAAGTGTCAGGGTAAACCCGGCCGCCAACGCATCGATGCTGGTGGCGATCGCCAGGAGCAGCATTACCCGGTTAGTGACCAGGGCGATGTCCGAGCCGATCTCCTCGCTGAACGACGCATAGACCATCTTGCCGCCGATCAAGGCAAGCAGGCTAAAGGCTATCCAGTGATCGATCTGTTCGATATACGGCAGGAAGCCGGCGCCGGCGAGGTAGCCGATGAGCGGCATCAACGCCTGAAACAGACCGAAAATGATCCCCGCCTTGAGCGCCAGTGGCCGCACCGCTGCGGTTCTCTTCGCCCCCAGGCCGATGGAGACGGCAAGGGCGTCCATGCTCAATGCGGTCGCCAACAGGATCACCTCGAACATGGCACACCTGCTCTGGTTACGTTGCAATCAGGAAGACCTCACCGCCCGTAGGAGCGTCCCCCGTAGTGAGCAGTATAAATCCACCCGGTGTCGTGCGTGCGATTGGCGACGGGGTTTGGGTGTCTACGCAGGATAAGGAGCAGCCGGCCCCCGTCAGTCTGCCCCGCCAAAGCGGCGGACCAGCGCCGCCAGCTTTGCCAGGCCAACCTCGGTCTGCGTCTCGCTGGCATGGCTGAAGTTGAGACGCAGTTGTCCGCAGCGCTCCACTTCGACGGGGAGGAAGGACTCGCCGGGCATGAAGGCGACCCCCTCTTCAATCGCCGGGGGCAACAGCTGCCGGGTATCGATGCAGTGATTGAGGGTGAGCCAGAAGAACAGGCCGCCGGGCGGTCTCCGCCAGGTGGCCAGATCGCCGAAGTGGCGATGCAGAGCCACATCGAAGCGGTCGCGACGGTGTCGATAGCGCCCGGCCAGTTCATCCATTTGCGTCCGGCGTGCCGGATCGTTCAGGTGCTGCAGCACCAGCCACTGGCTGATGCGATTGCTGTGCAAATCCGCCGCCTGCTTGAGCCTGGTCAGATAAGGAACCAGGTTGGGCGAGGCGGCGAGGTAGCCGAGGCGCAGTCCCGGCGCCAGGCTCTTGGAGAACGAGCCCTGGTAGATCCACGGCGCCCGCCGCAACCCGGCGCAAACCGGGCGGCGCTCACACGGGTCGTAGACCAGGTCGCGATAGGGGTCGTCCTCGAACAGGGGCACCCGGGCGGCATCGCAGGCTTCGGCCAGGGCCATGCGCTGCTGTGTGTCGAGACAGTGGCCGCCGGGATTCTGGAAGGTGGGAATGGTGTAGGCGAAGGCGGGCTTCTCGCGCCGCAGCGTGTCCACCTCCGGCGCCGCCGCGTTGTAAGTCACGAAACGCGCGCCGAAAAAGCGGAACACCTGCAGCGCCGCCAGGTAGGTCGGCGATTCCACGGCAACGGGCGTACCGGGATCGATGAACAGCTTGGCCGCGAGATCGATGCCCTGCTGCGAACCGGAAAGGACCAGTACCTGCCCGGCAGTGCACGGCAGCCCGCGTTCCGCCAGTTCGTCGGCTATCCGTTGGCGCAGTTCGCTCTCGCCTTCGCTGGGGCCGTATTGCAGGAGCTCCTGCGGCATCGCCTCCAGGCAGAAGCGGGGAAAGCTGTCGACCGCGGGCAGGCCGCCGGCAAAGGAGATCATGCCCGGTCGGTCGAGAACCGAGAGGATTTCGCGGATCGGCGATGGTTGCAGATCGACGGTACGGGCAGATAGACGGAGAGGGTGCTGCACCAGGGTATCCATGGGAGTCGTTGCCTGTAGAATGTCAATAATGTTGACCTATCGACAGCCTAGCGCTATCGCTCATATCATGTCAATATGGTTGACCCAATATCCCCGGCACACGACAGCCAGCAGCGAGACCATGACCGACACCTCAACCGACGGGCAGCGCGAAACCGCAGTGCGACTGGCTATCGAGCAGTTCTACTTCGGCTACCGCGCCTTTACCTCGCAGCCCGACCGCATCCTCGCACAGCGCGGCCTGGGCCGGGTGCACCACCGCATCCTCTATTTTGTCGGCCGCAATCCCGGCCTGTCGGTCAACGAACTGCTGACGATCCTCGAGGTCACCAAGCAGGCGCTCAACGCGCCTATGCGCCAGCTGGTCGAACGGCAACTGGTGGCGATCACCACGGCGGAGCGCGACCGGCGCGTACGGCAACTGGCGCTGACCCCCGGAGGAAAAAAGCTGGAGGCCCAACTGACCGGCACCCAGTTGAAGCAGCTGCAGGCGGTATTCGAACAGGCCGGTGAAAGCGCGGAGGCCGGCTGGTTCCAGGTCATGCAGAAACTGAGCGGAAAAGATTGAGGACGTATCTCGAGTCCCACTATTCACTTCGAGGGAAACAACATGAATATCGCCCAAGTCGCCACCACCCGCTACACCACCAAGGCCTACGATTCGCAACGGCGCATCGACGCCGAGCTGCTGGAGCAGTTGCAGACCCTGCTGCGCTTTGCCCCCTCATCGGTGAACTCGCAGCCCTGGCACTTTGTCATCGCCGCCAGCGACGAGGCCAGGGCGAGGATCGCCCGTGCCACTCAAGGCCCCTACAGCGGCAACGAGGCGAAGGTGTTGAACGCTTCCCATGTGGTGGTGCTGTGCGTCCGCACCGAGCTGGACGACGCCCACCTTGCGCGGATACTGGAGCAGGAGCAGCGAGACGGACGCTTCAAGACAGCGGAGGCCAGGGAGATGCAGACACGCGGCCGCGGCTACTACGTGAACCTGCACCGGGAGCAAAACGACACGCAGCAGTGGATGGAGAAGCAGGTCTATCTGGCCCTCGGCACCCTGCTGCTCGGCGCCGCCGCGCTGGCGATCGACGCCACCCCCATCGAGGGCTTCGACAGTGCCGTGCTGGATGAGGCCCTCGGCCTGCGCGAACGCGGCCTGAGGTCCGTCGTGCTGACCGCCCTCGGCTACCGCAGCGAGGAGGACTTCAATGCCGCCCTGCCGAAGTCACGCCTGCCGGCGGATGAGATAGTTACCCTCATCTAGGTACTTCCCCGCTTGTCGTGTCACGGTGACCTCACCGCCGGGACAGGCGACGTGACACGAGCAGCGTGACGGCGCTGGCGGCCACCATGGCCAACAGCAGCGCCGGCCAGATCGCCGGCAGGATCTCCCACCCCAGGGCCATCACGGTCCATTGCCCGTCGCTGGAGGAGACCGACAGGGCATACTGCTCCAGGTGGTAGTCGGCGTACAACAAAAGCAGCGCCAGCAGCGCCGCGTAGATGGCTATGCACATGATCGTTGACGGTTCCGCAGGTTGTCAGATGAGAATTCAGGGGGAAGTGTTCATTTAACCACGACTGAAAGGGTACGGAACACTTTAACCACTTGATCAAACCCCGGCCAGCCGTCTCGCGGCAACAAGGTGTCCCTTGGGGGGCTGATGAAGGGGTTACTGAACCTTTAGTCCTTCCATCTCCGCCTGGTAGCGGCTCTCCATTTCGGCCTTCTGTGCTTCGGGGATCGGCATGAAGGGTGTGGCCGCTGTCTCCTGTTCCAGATTGTCGATAAGCGCCATTACCGGCTGGGCACAACCCAACCCGTATTTTCGGGCAAAGACCCGTACCGCGTCATATCCCTGCTGGGTGAGTTTGGTTCGACGTACCGCTGGCGTGTTATCTGCCGGGTGCAATGAAACCCCCTCTGTACCGAGCAGCGTATCGAAATACAGCTGTTCGTCCTCAAAGAGATTTGAAAAATCACTAACCCGGAGAGTTTCGACGCCCGCGGCCCGGATATCATCGAGGAGGTCGAGCCAGGTTACCGTATCGAAATCGATCTGTTGATAGTACTTCTCAAACCGGACAAAGCGGTTGCTGCGCAGGTGCTCGGTATAACGCGAGACCAGGTACTCCGGGTAACTTCTCAAGGTGACGAAGACCTCGACCGTATACCCGGCAAAGGCGGGCAAGAGGGTTTCCAGTCTCTGTCTGGCTCTGGGGTAGAGTCGGTTGGCTTTGGGCCGAACGCCGAGCAGGTTTTCATCCGACAGGATAAGCCGCCCGCAACCGGTGTGTTCATCAAGCAGGCGTGTGAGTTGTGCCGGGGAAAAGTCGTCATTCAGGAGCTGGTTGGTAATGCGCTTGCGAAACTCCCCCGTCGGCACATGGGCGATACCGGCGGCGTTCAGCGCATCCTGGCTGTTGAGCAAGCGGGACTGTATATAGGTTGTCGCCGTCTTATGCGCTCCTACGAGTAATGCGACAACCGGTCGGGAGGCCATGCTGGGTACCTTCACTATGGGCACGACTAAAAGGTAGACCAGGATCGATGGGTGAGGGTCTCCTGCCCCGGGATTTTTCCAGATGCCACCGCCCCATCCGGGCAACGCAGCCACAGGCGTTGGCGCCGGGCTGACCGAAGAGCTGCTGCGGGAACGCGATAAAGCGTACCGCCCGGCTCATGAGGCGGGCAGGGTATATTGACGCACTGTCGCAAGATGGCGATACTCGTTTACATTCCCCTCTCCCCATGGGCTCGCTTATATGCGGCGTCATCTCCTGTCCATTTTCCTTTCCTCGTTTGCGCTCTTTATCGCGTTCACGGAGGTGTATGCCGGCAGCGTTGAGGCGGCGCTTCGGTATGCGGAGGCCAACCATGGCCAGACGGCGCAGGCGCTAGCCAGGGCGCAGCTGCAGGTCGAGATCATGCAAGGCGATCTGCGCATCGCCCGCGATATCGAAAGCGATGCGCTTAGCCTGGGAGACAATGCTGCGCTCGCGGTGGCGCGCGAGGCTATCGCCGAATCCGAGCGGGGGCTCAACGAGGCCCGGCAGTTGCTGACGCGCGCACGCTCCCTGCTGGGGCAACGTGAGCGGACCCTGGAAGGGCTGCGCACCGCGCTTCGCAGTGGCGCCCCAAGCGGTGGTGTCGTGGTGTCGTGGTGGCCGACGGCGGCGATGTCCGCCGCTACAGCGCCGACGGCGTGGCGCTCGACGATGTCTCGGGGCCGTTGCGGGCGGGGGAGACGATCCGCACCGGCGCTGACGGCAGCGCCAGACTGTTTCTCGGCGAGAGGGGCAGTCAGGTCCAACTGGCGCCGGAGAGCGAATTCACCGTCAGCGAAGGGGAGAGCCTGCGCGACTTCATCGGCGAACTGAAGCAGGGGCTGGTGCGTCTGTTGGCCCGCCTCGACCGCATGGAGCGCTTCGAGGTGCGCACGCCCGCGGCGGTCTGCGCCGTGCGCGGTACCGATTTCGCTGTGGAAAACCGGGACGGGCAGACGCGCGTGCGTGTGTTTAGCGGCGTGGTCGAGGTCACCGCTTCCAACGACGGCAAGAGCATCGAGGTAAAATCCGGCCAGCAATGGAGCTCGGGCACAGCGGTGCCGGAGCCCTTCGACCCGCGCGCCTTCCCCGCGCCCTGGGAGAGCGACCCTGATGCGCCGTGACGCCACGCCACACCCATGCCGCCGCCTCGCCACCTCGTGGCTGGCGGCCGGAGCGCTGGGCCTCGTTATCGCGACTCCGCTCGATGCGCTGGGTGTCTGCCAGATCGAATACAGCGACGGCCTGGTTCAGGCGCTCAGCCGGGCCGGGCAATATGTGTCCAAATATCACGGCAATTTCTCCAGCCTCCAGGAGTGTCAGGCGGTGCTCAACGATGCGGTCATCAAGTCCGGTGACCCGACCCTGCGCATGAACATGAAGTGCGTCGGCTGCAGCGCCGCGCCCCAGCAGGGCCAGGGGGCCTCCGTCTCCCCCGGCTTCGATGCGGCCGCACAGGCGGCCAAGAAGAAGTACGAGGCGCAAAAGAAGGCCGAGGAGCAGGCCGCCCAGCAACAGTTCCTGCGCGACAAGCAGAAGCTGTCGCAGGAGCTCAAGGGCGTTCCCCCCGCCACCGGTAACGCACTGGTACTGAAGTCCGTCCCGCCGCCGACAACAGCCCGCCAGCAACTCGATTGCATCCTGCGCGATTCGCGCAAATCGGAAACCGACGATCGGCTCCCCCCGGGCGGCGACTGGCAGAACCGGGGTGACTGCACGCCCTACGATCCCGCCGTGCCGCCGGTGCCCGAGCCGGTTCCCGCAGGGGCCGCTACGCCCAGCGACGAGGCCGCGGCGCGCGAATTCCTCGCCGGCATCGCCCGCCAGCTCACCGCGACACGCCGGCAGCTGAAGCAGCAGGACCAGGAGATCGAACGCCTGGAGCAGGCGCTGGCGAAGGAGGAAGCGCGCAAGCCGGTGAGCGGCCTCAAGGAGGCGCCCAGGGAGAGCGATGCGCTGAAGCGCGCCCGCGAGGCGCTGGCCAGGGCCAGGGCGGCGCGCCAGCAGACGGCCGAGCAGCTGCGGCGTCTGGAAGAGCAGGAAAAATCGTCCGCCAACGGGCAACGAACTCAATGAAAATCAGGAGGCTTTTATGCGTGGCTTAGCCGTTGTCGGACTTTCCCTGTGGTTACTGCTGGCGGGGTGTGCGCCCGCGCCGACGGCGAGTCGCCCCGCTGCCAGCGCAGGCGCGATCGGCGCGCAGCCGGTCGCCTCACCGGCGCCCGCGGCGGCCGCGCCCGAGATTGCCGCGCCGCGGCCGCGCGCCACCGGCACGCCGGAGGATGCCCGCCGCCACATGGTGCGCGGCATGGCCGCCATCGAGATGGCGAAATCCGATGCGGATCTGGCCGGCGCGGAGGAGGAGTTCCGCATTGCCACGGAGATTGACCCCACCATGGCCGCGGCCTGGTTCAACCTGGGGGCGGTGCTGGCACGCATGCAGCGCTTCGAGGAGGCCATCGCCAGCTACAACCGTTATCTCGACCTCGCCCCCAATGCCGAGGATGCGCCACGCATTCGCGACGAGGTGATCAAGCTGCAATATCGCCAGGAACAGCAGGCCAGGACGCAGGGGCGGGCCGGCATCTGGGTGTCCGACGAAGGCGCGTTCTACGAGCTTACCCTCGATGGCGAGCGCATGGTGCTGAAGACCAGCAGCCGTCGTGTGCCCGAGTCCGAGGTGCGTTCCACTTACACCATGGTCGGCAGTGTTCCCATCTCCGAATACGAACGTGCCGAATACCAGCTCACCCTGCGCGGCTCCCGCCTGGCGGGGATCTGGAAGCGCGAGGCGCTCAAGGCGGACAAATGCACGGTGCCGCCCGAAACGGCCGAGGCGGTGGGTGAATTGAACGAGCGGGAGGGCACCCTGGTGCTGTGGCATCAGCGCACCATCTTCCGGGCCGCGACGCAGATGTCGGTGCTCTCCAATGACTTTTGCCGTGAAGTCGTCGCGCTCGAAAAGATGAGCGTCGAGGAGAAGCTGCACGGGCCGCTTCCCAACGGCGGGCTGGGCGTTGCGCCCATCGGCCTCACCCAATGGTGGGACGGCGGATTTTCCGCCATCCAGTTCGGCTGGCAGGGGCGCCTGGCCGTCGCTGTCCCCGAGAATTCCGCCGCCTACGCCGCCGGGCTGCGCGACAAGGACGAGATCCTGGCCATCGACGGCGTTGCCGTGAACAGCCTCACTGCGGGGCAAGCCATGAGGCGCCTCTCCGGTCAACCCGGCACGCCGGTGACACTGCTCATCGCGCGCAAGGGCGTCGATGAACCCATCACGATTACCATGCGACGTGTGGCGGTGCGGCAATAGGAGGGGAGCCGAGCATGCCCAAATCCCGATTGCCGGCTGATTCTTTACGACAAAGGGTATAAACCCCTCTGATTTGGTACTATTGTCACGACTCCCTGAGCTAACCAGACGACTACCCCCAAGACGACAGCATGCACTACAAAACAGACGACGTCCGCATCAGCGGCATCCAGGAGGTCAGCCCCCCGGCAGACCTGCACGCCGAGTTCCCCATCGACGACACCGCATCGGAGACGGTATTCCACCACCGTACGGCGATTCACCAGATCCTGCACGGCGAGGACGACCGCCTGGTGGTGATCGTCGGCCCCTGCTCGATCCACGACGTCGATGCCGCGCGCGACTACGCCCAGCGCCTCAAGCCGCTGATCGACGAGCTGGCGGGAGAGCTGTGCATCATCATGCGGGTCTACTTCGAGAAGCCGCGCACCACCGTCGGCTGGAAGGGCCTGATCAACGACCCGGACATGGACGAGAGCTTCCATATCAACAAGGGGCTGCGCCTGGCCCGCAGCCTGCTGCTCGACCTCAACAAGCAGGGCGTGCCGGCCGCCACCGAGTTCCTCGACCTGATCAGCCCGCAGTACATCGCCGACCTCATCAGCTGGGGTGCCATCGGCGCCCGCACCACCGAAAGCCAGGGCCATCGCGAACTGGCCTCCGGCCTCTCCTGTCCCATCGGCTTCAAGAACAGCACCGACGGCGGTTTCAAGATCGCCATCGACGCGGTGCACGCCGCCTCGCGCCCGCACGTCTTCATGTCGCTGACCAAGGAGGGCCATTCGGCGATCTTCTCCACCACCGGCAACGACGACTGCCACGTCATCCTGCGCGGCGGCAAGAAGCCCAACTACGACAAGGAGAGCGTGCAGCATGCCGCCGAGCAGTTGGAGAAGAGCGGCCTGCGCCCCTACCTGATGGTGGACTGCTCACACGCCAACAGCAGCAAGGACTACCTGCGCCAGGTCGATGTCTGCCACGACGTCGCCGGCCAGATCCGCGACGGCGAGAAGCGCATCATGGGCGTGATGCTGGAGAGCCACCTGGTGGAAGGGCGCCAGGATGTCGTCGAGGGCGAGGAGCTCACCTACGGCCAGAGCGTCACCGACGCCTGTATCAACTGGCCCACCACCGAGACCCTGCTGCGGGAACTGGCCGAGGCGGTGAAGGCGCGTCGCGAGAAGCCCTAAAGCGGGACAGCCCGAGGGCTGTACTCCGGCGGAGTCCACGCCTCGGCGTGGGATCCTACGAATCTTCCGGCAAAGACAACCCGCGATACTCCCGGTGCTCCCTGAAGGCCGCACGCAACGCCTCGTCGCCCTGCTCGGCCATCAGCCGATGGAAGCTGGACCAGCGCCAGTCGGCCAGATTTTCCACATAGCCATGCTTGACGGGATTGTTGAGCAGGTAGCAGAGGCGGATGTTGTATTCGCGCTCGTTGCGCGGGCAGTAGTCCCAGTAGTTGTGCCAGACCTTGGCATGGTCTCTCGTTTCGGGCGGATAATGCCGATTTATCTGCTGGGCAGTGAGGTTGTGTATTTTGCCGATAATTCGCGGCAATGCTTTCCCGCGGCGGCTGTTGGCGAGAAGGTGGTAGTGATCGTCCAGAACGACCCAGTGGTCTAGCTGCCAGCCGTATTCCGCGAAGGTGGCGTGTAACAGTTCGACGAGACATTCCTTGAGCGTATCGTCGAGCAGGGGCTGGTGGCGGTAGGTGGCCGCCGTGATGAAGTAGGCGCTGTTGTCGATGTAGTAGTGCAGTGGCGAGCTGCGGCTGCCGCCTTTGATCTTCTTGTCCATCGTCGGTCCTTGACGTAATTACCGGACAGCCCGAGGGCTGTACTCCGGGCACAGCCCGAGGGCTGTACTCCGGCTCGGCGGAGTCCACGCCTCGGCGGAGTCCATGCCTCGGCGTGGAACTAATTCTACGCCCCGGCGTGGATACAGCTCAAGAGCTGTACTCCGAGAGCTGTACTCCGAGAGCTGTACTCCAGGGAGTCAACGGCCAGCTGCTTTTTCCTCGCCTGCGGGGGCAAGGATCATCGTTTGACTGCTCGGTACCACCTGCCTTACTTGTGGCTGGACTATAGTTTCCAGGTGGCTCCTGCCATCGAGGGAAACACCATGACCACGAAACCGTCCTGCGCCCACATCGCCGCCATCACCGCCGTCAAGCACCCGCAACGCCAGGAGTGCGACGAGTGCGTCAAGAGCGGCGACAGCTGGGTCCACCTGCGCACCTGCCAGACCTGCGGTGCAACGCTCTGCTGCGACAATTCGCCCAACCGTCACGCCACCCGGCATGCTCAGGAAAGCGGCCATCCGGTCATCGCCTCGGCAGAGCCCGGGGAGCGATGGCTCTACTGCTACCCGGATGAGACTTTTGCCGAATACTGAGTTTGGCCGACGCGTGATGCCGTCACGCCCCGGCCCATCCCTGCAGAAGGGAAAGGAGGGCAGATGAAACACCAGGGCGTATCCGATAACACAACCTGGCCGGCGCTGCCGCTCGATGCGTGGCGCGAAACCTACGCGACCCTCCACCTATGGACGCAGATTGTCGGCAAGGTCCGGTTGGCGAAATCCGACTGGGTCAATCATTACTGGCACATCACCCTCTACCTCACCCCCAGGGGGCTCACCACATCGCCCATTCCTCACGGCACGCGTATTTTCCAGATCGATTTCGACTTCATCGACCACGAACTGATAATCAGCTCGAGCGACGGCCGCAGTGGCCGCCTGACATTACAGGCGCAGTCGGTCGCAGCCTTCTACGCCCACTTCATGGAGGAACTCGACCGGCTCGAATTGCCTGTCCACATGCGTGCTATCCCCTGCGAGGTCGCCGACCCCATCCCGTTCGCACAGGACGAACGACACGGCGCCTACGACCCGGACTACGTCAACCGGTTCTGGCGCATCCTGGTTCAGGCCGATCGCGTATTCAAACGCTTTCGTGCCGACTTCATCGGAAAATGCAGCCCGGTCCACTTCTTCTGGGGCGCCCCCGATCTCGCCGTCACGCGCTTCTCCGGCCGAAGCGCACCACCTCATCCTGGCGGCATGCCCAACCTGCCGGACCGCGTGACCCGCGAGGCCTATTCCCACGAACTCTGCAGTTGCGGATTCTGGCCGGGTGGTGGGCCAATCACCTATCCGGCGTTCTATGCCTATGCCTATCCGCAGCCCAAGGGGTTTGCCGAAGCGTCCGTGGCCCCTGCAGGAGCCTTCTATAGCCGTGACCTGGGGGAGTTCATTCTGCCCTACGACATCGTTCGCCAGGCCGAGACCCCGGACGACACGCTGCTCGCGTTTCTGCAGTCGACCTACGAGGCCGCGGCCGAGCTGGGGGGATGGGAGCGGGGAGCGTTGGAGCGCGTCACGTGATCGACGAGGAGGGCGAATCCAGGGACGGCTCCAGGCCTTTTACTCCGGGGATAATCAACCGTCCCGGTAAAGCTTAAGCACCCATGAACGGATAGTCGGTATAGCCTTCGGCGCCCGCAGTGTAGAAGGTATCCGGATCGGGCGTATTGAGCGCCGCGCCGGCCTTGATACGGGCGGGCAGGTCCGGATTGGCCAGGAATGCCGTGCCAAACGCCACGGAGTCGGCAAGCTCGTTGCGCAGTGCCTCGGCGGCCTCTTCCGCGCTGTAACCCATATTGACCATCAGGTGACCGTGGTAGTGCTCGCGGGCAATGGTGACCACATCCGCCTGTTGCACGCCGAAGAAGTCCGCGCGCATCAGATGCAGATAGGCCAGATCGAATCGGTTCACGTGCTCTGCCAGATAACGGGTCCATGCCAGCGGGTCACTATCCTGCATGCTGTTGAAACTGTTCAGCGGGGAGAGGCGCAGGCCCACCCGCTTGTTGCCGATCTCGCCGGTCACCGCCTCGAGCACTTCGGTCAGGAAGCGGGCACGGTTTTGCAGCGAGCCGCCGTATTCGTCGCTGCGCCGGTTCGCGCTGTCGCGCAGGAACTGATCGATCAGATAGCCATTGGCGCCGTGCACCTCGACACCGTCAAACCCCGCCGCGATGGCGTTGGCCGCCGCTTGGCGAAAATTCTGCACAATCGCGGCAATCTCTTCTTTGCTGAGTTCGTGCGGCACGGTGTAGGGCTTCATGCCCTGCGGCGTGTTGGTTTCACCGTCAATCGCAACGGCGCTCGGTGCCACCGCCTCCCTGCCGTCGTTGAGCAGCGGATGACAAGCACGGCCACCGTGCCAGATCTGCATGAATATCCGCCCACCGGACGCGTGCACGGCCTCAGTGGTCTTCTTCCAGCCCTCGACCTGTTCCGCTGAATAAATGCCGGGGTCGTTGCCGAAGGCGGAGGTCCGCGCTGTGACCATCGTGCACTCGGTGATCACCAGCCCCGCGCCGGCCCGCTGCGCGTAGTACTGCGCCATCAGATCGTTGGGTAGGTGATTGATGGCCCGGCACCGGGTGAGCGGGGCCATGACAAGGCGGTTAGGCAAGGTGAGTTCACCCAGTTGAACGGGTTCGAACAGGGGAGCGGTGTTAGTCACAGGGGATCCTCCTCTTGGACTGTGTAGTCATCACTATGGAATAAATACCCGGTTTTTTGAAGCTCAGGGCATTCCCCTGAAACATTTCAGGTATAAGTTTTGCGCCAGCCATATTTACCACGATTACGAGCTGAATTCAGAGTAAATTCGTCAGGTTTGATGCAGAAACACTTACAAACGTCAGATAACCGACAATTTTACTCAAGCTTGAATCGTCGTGGTGGCGTTCACTAACACTACGAGGAGATACGGATATGGCACTGTTCTATGTTGAGAAAGGCACAAACGAAGCGGGCGAGCATCTGGTTCATTCATCGACATGCTCATCCCTGCCGGCGGAAGAGACCATGCATTATCTGGGGGCGTATGCCCAGGCACCGGTTAAAGAAGCAATGGACCGCTATGTAAGAGTGGCCACCTGTCCGAACTGCCTGCCGGGCTGAGTCAGGAGTCCACGCCTCGGCGTGGGAGCAACCGAAGTCCAAGCCTCGCCTGGGTACAGCTCAAAAGCAAAAAATCGCAAAAAACCGCGTCAGAGAACAAAATTCGCAAATATTAGAAACAATTGCTCTCTGACTCGGTTTTTCATTAGTGCAACAAGTTACGTAGCTCACGTTTGCTACGCTCCAGGCAATACTCGAGTATGAATATTGCCCAAAGGGTGTCTGGGTCCCGAGTAATTTGCCATTCCTCGAGCAGTGCGTTGATCTCATCGATCTCGCTACGCAACTGTTCCATTCTGGATTCAGTGTCCATACCCACCCTCCAATCGTACTAAGGATTCCTTAGTATCAATTCGGGCAAATTACTAAGAATCTCTTAGCTCGTCAACCATAAAGTCGCATCTGGAGAGCTAATGAGTTCCAACCCTGTGGCAAGGCGCTTAAAGGAAGCCAGGCTGAAAGCCGGGCTGTCTCAGAAGGAGTTGGGGATTAGGGCCGGAATAGACGAATTCTCGGCAAGCCCGCGAATCAACCAATATGAAAAAGCGAAACATACACCGGATTACACGACGCTTGTGCAGCTCGGCGCGGTACTGGACGCACCCGTCCCTTATTTCTTCTGTGAGGATGATTTGCTGGCGGAGATGATTCTGCGATTCAGCGCTCTTCACCGTACAGGTCAGCAGGGGCTGCTGAGATCACTACAGGGAGAATAGAATTCAGAGGGGTGATATGGGAAAAGGGCTCCGACCCCTTTAATTTGCCGGCAGAAGAGACCATGCATTACCTGGGGGCGTATGCCCAGGCTCCGGTTAAAGAAGCAATGGACCGGTATGTCAGAGTGGCTACCTGTCCGAACTGCCTACCGGGCTGAGTCAGGAGTCCACGCCTCGGCGTGGGAGCAACCGAAGTCCACGCCTCGCCTGGGTACAGCGTAAGAGAAAAAATCGCAAAAAACCGCGTCAGAGAACAATATTCGCAAATATTAGAAACAATTGCTCTCTGACTCTGAGGGATCCCCACGAATTTACCATCCATCACCGTGCTCCCTCATCTGAGCAACCAACTTATCATAGGCTATTGTCAGTTGCGCGTCAGACACAGTGATGCGGTTGTCACTCGATACTC
>Ga0068714_10001304_pt1 | contig 37521 bp, 31 predicted proteins | sample MTBNYHSulfiMetaG_FD_62988 | JGI IMG/M metagenome (GOLD analysis project Ga0068714, IMG submission 62988) | Enrichment culture microbial communities from rom New York Harbor, USA that are MTBE-degrading - MTBE-NYH (New York Harbor Sulfidogenic)... | ecosystem: Environmental > Aquatic > Marine >...
GGCTAAAGGAGGTCCCCATGCCGAAAAAAATCGCGACCGTAAAATGAGTAGTGACCATAAAATCGACTAACATACTGAAATATCAGCTTTCGGTAAAAAAAATGGCAAACTTGGGTTAAGGTACCAGAAAGGTGCGGAACCGGAAAACGAGCCCGGAAAAGCGTGCGGCTTTCAGAGCGGATACAGGGCATGGGCCCGCATAGTGTAAACATCGCAGAAAGGGAGGGATATCTATGGACCTGTTATGGAGCAGGCGCGAAATGATGAAAGGCATCGGCATGGCTACGCTGGCCCTCGGGCTTCCTGGCATTTACGGCAAGGCGTTCGCCGGCACGGCGGAGGAGGCCAAACCGGCGCAGGGCGGCGCCTGCATGCTGCCGCCGCTGCCCTATGCCTACGATGCCCTCGAACCCTACATCGATGAACAGACCTTGAGAATCCACCATGACAAGCATCATGCCGGCTATGTGAAAGGCTTCAACCTTGCCATGGAAAAACTCGCGGAAGCGCGGAAATCGGGCGACTACAGCCTGATCAAGCACTGGTCCCGCGAATTCGCGTTCAACGGCGCGGGGCACGTCCTGCATGCCCTGTACTGGGGCAATCTCGCGAAAGAGGGCGGCGCGCCCGGAGGCGAATTCCTGCAGGCCGCCGTACGGAGTTTCGGCTCCGCTGACGCCATGCTCGCCCAGTTCGCGGCCGCAACCAAGGCCGTGGAAGCAAGCGGCTGGGGAATCCTCGCGTACGAGCCCTACATGGGGCACCTCGTCATCCAGCAGGCCGAAAAGCATCAGGACCTGGCGATCTGGGGCGTCTATCCCCTCCTGGTGTGCGATGTCTGGGAGCACGCCTATTACCTGAAATACCAGAATAAACGAGGGGATTACGTCGATCAGTTCATGAAAATTATCAACTGGAAGGTCGTCGAGGAACGCTACGCAAGGGTCAAAGACATCCGCGGCTATCGCTGAACGGCCGGCACCCGGTAACACGGGCTAAGGGATGAACCGCTTCACTTGAGAAAGGCCGTCAACCCCCGTCAGGGGAACAGGGGAAACGGTTAGGCGACTGGCGCGGCAAGAGCCGCACGCATGTGAAAAAACCCGCATCTTCTGCGCAGAAGATGCGGGTTTTTTCGCTCCCGGCTCAGAGAGACGGCGCACCCGATGTCATCAGCCGGCTTTTACGGCGATTTGACGCGGTTTTGCGGTTTCGGCCTTCGCCAAAGTCAGCTTCAACACTCCATCCTTGATCGCCGCTTCGATCCGGTTCTGATCGATCAGATTGGAGAGGGTGAAGGACCGATAGTAGTCACCCGTCCTGTATTCGCTGTAGACCACGTCCTTGTCCACAGCTTCCTCCGCGACTTTTCCGCGGATCGTGAGCATGTTCTCCTCGAGATGGATATCTACGCCGCTCTGATCCACTCCCGGCATATCGGCCAGCACGACGAGGGCGTCTTTGGTTTCATAGATATCGACAGCCGGCGTGAACACCGGACGGGAGTATGTCAGTTCGGCCTTCGGCTCGACCTGTTTCTTGACGGTGCTCTGAAGTTCCATATCTGCCACTGCGATCACCCCCTTTGCTCTCAGGAAAGCTTGATTTCAATCTTCTTGGGTTTGACCTCTTCCGCCTTCGGCAAAACCAGCTTCAACACTCCGTTGCGCGTTTCGGCCGCGGCCTTGTCCGCAACGACCCGGACCGGCAAAGCGATGGTGCGGCTAAAGGATCCTGCCCCTCTCTCCCGCCGGTGATAGCTCACATCCGGCTCGGCCACATCGGTCTTGCGATTGCCCTTGAGGATCAGGTTGTCGTCCTCGATGGTCACATCGATGTCGCCGGGAGCCATTCCGGGCAGCTCAGCCTTCAGATAGATATGGTCGCCGTCCTGGGTCATGTTGATCGGGGGGTAGACGCCTGCTGCCGAAACGGCGGAGCCCTTTCCGAAAAAGCGGTCAAACAACGTGTTCATCTCTTCCTGCAACCGGCTCAGCTCCCCGATAGCGGGCATCTCCGAGGGATAACGCCATCTGATGATCGCCATAGATATCACCTCCTCGAAACATCCTTGGTTTCCATCCGGAAATGGTCTTTTTGGCCAATCTCGGCGTCAATCTGCACGTTTGCTTGTGCGGCGACCTGCAGGTCGCCTCCGCGCGAACGCTTGATTTCCTTGATATTGGCCAAACCGGGACCCGCCGCGAAGCGGTGGGACTGAGCACCCGCAGGGTGTGAAGAAAAATCCTCATTTCCGGATTGGAAACTCCTTAGTAAATCTTTGTCCTGCCCATTTCCACCCTTGGCCCGTTCGCGATCCCGGGACTCGCAAACGGGCGAATTTATGAAGAATATTTAAGTCGCAAATCCTTTTTGTCAAGGGGCGATAACTCCGATTTCGCGCTCAGAGGCTGCGAAACGCTTCACGCCACCACCACAAGGCTGTCCGGGGACCGGGAGGAACCAACCGTGCGGTCCGTGGCGCCCACGTCGCCGTTCCCGCCAAACCTGGGGGGCGGTCCATAGGTCGTCTGCCGCAGACTGCTCCCGCGACTTCAGAGAACAGGGGATCGAGCCTTTTCAGCCCCGATGAAAGATCGGCTGCGAAGATGCGAGGTCATCTGCAACGCCATCTACACCCTTGGTTGGATGGACTGCACCGCCGCCTGTGAGAGCGAGGGGCTTCCGGATGGGTAGCAGCCGGCTGCTGCAGGGGCATGATGGAAGCGGATACCGGCTGAACACGAAAAAAGGGGCCGAAGCCCCTTTTTTCGTACGCTTGAAACCCGCTTTTTAGAACAGGCCGGAGACCTTCCCGGTCTTCGTGTCGACGTCGATGCGGCGGAAGGCCGGGTTCGAACCCGTGCCAGGCATCAGGCTGATGGTGCCGGCGCAGGGGCAGAGGAACTTGGCGCCCGAGTAGATGAGGACGTCGCGGATCGGGAGGGACCAGCCCTTCGGCACACCCTTGACCGTCGGATCGTGGCTCAGGCTCAAGTGGGTCTTGACCATCATGGTGGCGAAATCCGCATACTTCGGATCGCTCTCGAGCATCTTGGCCTTGGCCTCGGCCTCGGGGGCCCAGGAAACACCGTCGGCGCCGTAGACTTCCCTGGCGATCAGGTTGACGCGGTCGCGCAGCTTCATCTCGGTCGGATACAGGAACTTGAACTCGTTCTCTTCGTTGCAGGCGTCGATGACGGCATCGGCAAACTCCAGCGCGCCTTCGCCGCCCTTTTCCCAGTGCTTGGACTCGGCGCAGCGGGCGCCGGCCGCCTCTGCGGCCTTCCGGACCAGGGCGCACTCAGCGTCCGTATCCGTATAGAACCGGTTGATGCAGACGACCGGGTTGATGCCGGACTTCCGGATCACGCCGATCATGTGGATCATATTCTCGCAGCCCTTCTCGACCAGTTCGAGGTTCTCCTTGGTGTACTCTTCGGGCAGGGCGATGCCGGGGACGACCCTGGGGCCGCCGCCGTGCATCTTGAGGGCGCGGATGGTGGTGGTCAGAACCGAAACGTGCGGCTTCAGGCCGCTGAAACGGCACTTGACGTTCCAGAATTTCTCGAATCCGATATCGGCCGCGAACCCGCTCTCGGTCACATGGTAATCGAAGAGTTTGAGGCCGACGCGGTCGGCGATGATGGAGGACTGCCCGACGGCGATGTTGGCGAAGGGGCCGGCATGCACCATGCAGGGGTTGTACTCGGCGGTGCACATCAGGGTCGGATTGATGGTGTTGCGCATGAAGGCCGTCATGGCATTGCCGACTTCGAGGTCGCCGGTGGTCACCGGCTTGCCGCTCTTGTCGAAGGCCACGGTGATGTTGTTCAAACGCTCTTTCAGATCGGCCAGATCGCGGATGACGGCCAGGATCGCCATACACTCGGAGCCGACGGCGATGCCGAACTTCGACTGCATGGTATAACCGTCCTGACGCCCGCCAAGGCCGATCACGATGTTCCTGAGCGACTGGGCGCAGAAGTCCATGATCCAGCCCATTTCGACGCGGGTGGGGTCGATGTCCAGGCGGCGCATCCCGGTCAGCCGCTTCAACTGCTCGTCGTTGTAGTTCCGCTCGTGCTGCATACGGGCGGTCATGGCCACCATCGCCAGGTTGTGGGCGTTCATGATGTCGTTGATGTCACCCGTCAAACCCAGCGAAAACTCGGTCATGGGGATCAGGAGGGAATTGCCGCCGCCTGCCGCCGTGCCTTTGACGTTCATTGTGGGGCCGCCGGAGGGCTGTCTGAGGGCGCCGCCGACATTCACACCCCTCTTGCCGAGGCCTTCCATCAACCCGCACGAGGTGGTGCTCTTGCCTTCACCCAGCGGCGTCGGGGTGATGGCCGTCACTTCGATGTACTTTCCATCGGGCTTGTCCTTCAGCCTGTCGATGACTTTCAGGAAGTCCAGCTTGGCGAGCCTTCCCATGGGAAGCATCTCATCCTTCTGCAAGCCCAGTTTTTCCTGCCACTCCTCGGGAGTCGGCATGTTCTTTTCCGCGGCTTCGGAAATCTGCCAGTCAGCCATGTTTACCGCATCATAAGCCATCTTTTGCAATCCTCCTTCTCACGTTAATGTTCCTAGTCCTTCAAAAAACCAACCCTTGTCCATTCACACGAATCCGCCGGTCGGACCTTCGCGGCCCCGCCCCGGTAATCCCCCTCGGAGCCGCCAAATCGGCGCCGCTCAAAGACTCCGGACCTCCAGGACATCTTGTCCGCGCCGTCGTCCTGCACACAACCCCTCGGTTTAAAGCGAAAAACCAGTCTTTGAAGCCCGCCTCTGCGTCGATCCGTGAGGCGACTGATACAACCGGCGGGTCGTTTCCGCACCATGTCTCGTTTCCAGGATCTCAGCCGAAGCGGAACCCGGCCCAAAGGGATGAAGGCGAGCGCGCGAAACCGGGAAGCGGCACCCTGCTGCCGGATTGCAAACTTCCCAGAACCTGATAGGCATCTCCGGCAGGATTCTGCTTAAAGGTCTTGGTATTTAAGCAGGACTTTGCCTATCACAAAAAGAAAACAGGGTCAAGCGTAATCATGTTCATTATTTCACGAGCAGCGCAACGATTTTCGGTTTGCCCATCCGCTCCGCAAAGTGGTATGTCTGAAACGGTCTGTCGACCGGGGAAACCCGGCCGCCGACGGCCTCGGGCCCGCTGCCGGGCTTGGCCGGCGGAGCCGGCAGAATCCTTACAGGGATCCTTGATCCCTGTCCGTCCAGCCTAGGCAGGTTTCGCCATGAGCCGTGGAACCGGCTCATTCCAGGGAGGAACAACGAATGCTTCAAGATCTGACGCTCGGTTTCATCGGCACCGGAAACATGGCCCGTGCACTGATCAAGGGCCTGACCGGGGCCCGCATCCTTCCGCCGGAAAGGATCTGCGTCTTCGACAAGGCGGCCGGCTGCCTCGACGCGGCGGCTGAAGCCTTTGCGGTCCAGCGGTGCGCCGGCAACCGGGAGGTCGTCCAGAGAAGCGACCTTTTCGTGCTCGCCGTCAAGCCTCAGAACATCCGTGACGTGCTCACCGAGATCCAGCCGGTGGTCAGGGAGGGGCAGCTGGTCGTCTCCATCGCAGCCGGCATTCCGCTGCGCCTCATCCAGACCCTGCTCGCCAGAGACCTTCCGATCGTCCGCGTCATGCCCAACACGCCCGCCCTGGTCCAGGCCGGCATCAGCGCCATCGCAGGCAATCCCCGGGCCGGGCAAAACCATCTGGACCTGGTGGAGCGGATCTTCCAGGCCGTTGGACAAACCGTCATCGTGACCGAGGACCTGATGGACGCCGTCACGGCCCTTTCAGGCAGCGGGCCCGGCTACGTGTTCCGTTTGATGGAGGCCATGGTGGCGGGCGGACGCGCCGCCGGCCTGAGCGAGGAGACCGCCCTTGCCCTCGTGGTGCAGACCTTCGCCGGTGCGGCCCAGTTGGCGGCTTCGTCCCGGGAACCCCTCGCCCGGCTGCGCGAGATGGTCACCTCGCCGGGCGGAACCACAGCGGCCGGGTTGAACGTCCTGAACGAACACGGGGTGGAAGCCATCATCGTCGAGGCCATCCAGGCCGCGTGCAGCCGTTCGCGCGAACTGGGAAAGGCCTGACCGTCAGCCCAATCTCCACCGCAGCCCGCACATCGGCCGGCATTGCATGAGGCAACGACTTCCCCATAGAAAAGCTCTCTTCCGAAGCATCCTAAGGTGGGTTTCCGGAGGCGGATACGCGGCCCCCTCCGCCGGATGGAGGCGCATTGGCGCTCCGGCGGGACCCGGACCGCGCCTCTTTACCATCCTCGGGCTCCTCGCGGGGATCTGCATGGCGGGTTTCTTCGCCGCCTGCGCGAAGCCGGAAGGGCTGCACCCGGCGGCAGACTACCCCCTGCCCGGCGTCGAGCGCACCATGAAGACAGCGGGGTTCTGGATTGCACGGCATCCCTCTCCGGATGCCGTTATCCTGACGCCCCCCGAGATCGAGGCCTTCAACCGGCGCATACGCAGCGAGTTGAAGGGGGCGGAAGACCTGACATCGTTTCCCGATCCCTACCCCGGATCGCGTCTTCGAAAGACTCTCCAAACCGCGCTTCGCAAACACCAGATCAGGATCTTTTACCTCCCGGACGGGTCCGCAGCGCCGCCCGGGTTTTTCGAGTCGATCGAGAAGGCCATGAACCTGGAGGAAATCCCCGAGCGGGTGACGCCCCGCTATGGTGTAACGGCAAAATTGGTTGATCAGAGGGTTCTGCCCACGCACACGGGCCTTTTTCGCTCGCCGGGGTGGCGGATGTTCGACCGGCTGCAAAACAGCGCCCTCGACCTCGGAACCCCGCTGATCGTGCTGCACGAAAGCCGTTGCGGCGGCTGGCTCTATGCGGTCTCCGAGCTTTGCGCGGGCTGGGTGGAAGCCTCTGGAATCGCCTTGTGCACCCCCCTGGAATGGGAGTCCTTCCTACGCCCGGAAGCCGTGGTGATCGCATGCCGCGCGAAGGTCGATGTTTTTCTCGACCGGTCAGGAACGGTCTTCTACGAACACCTGCGGATGGGAGCAAGGCTGCCGGCGACCGGGGCGGACCCGGACATGGCCTCGGTCCTTCTGCCGATCCGGCGCCCGTCAGGCCGCCTGCAGGCCCTGGCGGGGTTCGTGCCCTCGAGTGCGGTGCATCCGGGCCCCCTTCCTTTCACCGCTCGCCGTGTCATCCAGCAGGCCTTCGAGATGCTGTACGAACCTTACGGCTGGGGCGGGCTCGACGGAGAGCAGGATTGTTCACGGTTCATCCAACAGATTTTCGCCACGGTAGGGGTCCATCTGCCGCGCAACTCAGCCGATCAAGCCCGGGTGGGCGAACCTCTGGAGGGGTTCGACGCGCCGCTCCCGGCCTCCGAAAAGGAGCAGCTGATCGCCGCAGGCGCCGTCGGCGGCGCCGCCCTCCTCTACATGCGCGGCCACATCATGCTCTACCTCGGGAGCGTCGACGGGCGCGCGTATGCAATCCACAACGTTTGGGCCTACCGCGAGCCCGACGCGACCCGCGACCCGATCCGCATCATTGGACGGGTGGCGGTCACAGACCTTCGCCTCGGCGAAGGGCCGGGCGCCGGATCCTGGCTCGATCGCCTGCGGGCGGTCCGGATTGTAGCCCCGGTTGCCGGGGCAGCGATAGAAGATCGGCCGTTCAACCGTCCTCGAGTTTTTTGAGGAGCTGATTGGCCGACACGAGCGTCGGGTCCCAGGTCGGACCGAACGGGGGCGCATAGGCCAGGTCGCACTGGCTGTAGGCCGCCACGGTCATTTGCTGATGCAGCGCGACCGCCGGCCCGTTGATGCGATGCGCGGCCCCTTCACGCCCTACGATCTGAGCGCCGAGCAGCCGCCCGGACGCGCGGTCCCCCACCATTTGAACCAACAGCGCGGACGCACCGGGATGGCTGTGCGCCCGCGAAGAGGCCTCGATCGCCACCTCGACCGGATCGAAACCCGCCTTGGAAGCCTCCCTGGCCGTAAGACCCGTCCGCGCCACCTGCATATCGAACACCTTGAAGACGGAGGTGCCGGCAACCCCGTCGAGGGAGACCCTCTGCCCGCTGATATGGTCGGCGACGGCCCATCCCGCCCGGTTGGCCCGGAGCGCCAGGGGGATCCAGGTCTTTTCCCCGGTGACCACATGGTAGGCGTCCGCGCAGTCTCCGGCGGCATAGATGTCCGGGGCGGACGTCCGCATGCTGCGGTCGACGGCGATGGCCTCCCCCGGGCCGAGTTCCAGCCCGGCCTCGGCTGCAAGCTCGCTGCAGGGCTTCACGCCGATGGCCACCAGCACGAGATCGACGTCGACGACCTCCTCTGTGCAGTGGGCCCGCAGCGCCCCGCCTTCTGCCTCGATGCGGAGGACCTCCTGCCCCAGAATGAGGCGCACCCCGTTTTCTTCCACCTCCCTCTGAACCCGCTCCGCCAGTTTGCGATGCGCCCAGGGCAGGAAGGCCGGCCGCGGCTTCACCATGGCGGTGTCGATCCCCAGGGTCCGCAGGGTCTCGCACATCTCGAGGGCGATGTATCCCATGCCGACGATCAACGCCCTTTCAACATGCTGTCCCCCCAAGAAGCGCTTGAGCTTGCGCCCGTCATCCAGAGTCTTGAGCACCATGACGCCGGGCAGATCGAACCCCGGCAGGTCGGGGACGATCGGTGATGCGCCGGTCGCCAGCAGGAGCTTGTCGTAGTCGACTTCAAACCGGCCGCCGTCCGATCGTACGCCTGCCACCCGCCTCTTTGCCGGGTCGATACGTTCCACCCGATGCCCGGTCCGCAGATCGATCCCTTGCTTCTCCCGGAAGACGTGGGCCTCCCGCACCACCAACTCTTCTATCCCGCGCTCTGGCTCCGCCAGATTGTAGGGGATGCCTCAGGCCGAAAAGGACACGTCCGACGTCTGCTCGAGCACGATCACCTCTAGATCGGGGACCTGCCGCTTGGCCCGGCTTGCGGCGCTCATGCCGGCCGCATCCCCGCCAATGACCACGAATCTCATCAAAAATCCCTCCCTCTGCTTCTCTGGGCCATGCACCGCACAAGCGGGGAGGCCGAAACCCCCTCTTGCACCCCCGCAACAGCGGTCTGCCCTGTTTCACCCTCCTGCGGTTCCGCTGAACACCGCGCAGGCTGTCATGGGCGCCATCGCCGTTCGAACAGCGGCCTCAAAACTCCATCATGTCGCATGAACAGATGCACCGGCGGATATATGGGACAGACGTCCCCCCGGCAGACGGCCGCACCGGCTTATCAGGCCCCTTGAGCGATCGGCCTCCCGATTCTCCGCTGCATTTGCCGGCATTGCAAGATTTTTGAGCAGAATTGAACGGAGAGCCCCCTCGATGCTGCAAACGCACACCTTCGATCACAGGCCTAAGACGGCCTTTCCAAAAACCACCATTTGCTGCCTCCAGTTCATCCCCTGCCAGCCCCGCCCATCCGAGCAGCCTTCACATCGCAGGGCCCATTCTAGCCAAGGCCCCGTAAAGCGGCGTCGATTTAATAAGAGCCCTTTTCAGAACTTTTCATTTGACAGGAGCCCGTTTCATAACAGTTCCCATCCGGAAATAATTTCCCGGTAGAACCCGGTTTCCAATCCGGAAATGAGGATTTTTCTTCACACGCTGCGCGTGCTCAGTCCCACCGCTAACCGGCGGGACACTTTTCGGCCATGGCCTCCCGAATCCGCTCTTCGAGCAAGACCGCGCCCATTTTCGACGCCAGTTCCAGGGCCTCTCGAAGCGATTTCGCAGCGGCCTTACGGCGCGATCCGCAAAGCAGCGTCCCCCTCACCAGAAGCGCCCGGGCCTGGTGGCGCCGCGCCCCGGTTTTTTTGGCCATCCGGAGCGCCTGAGCGACATGCCCGGCAGCCTCCTTCTGTTCACCAAGCCTTCCGTAAAGCTCGCCGAGCCCGATCAGGAGCCGCGTCTTGTAGCGCCAGCGCGTATAAGAGATACCCGGCTTGCGCAGTTCGCTCCAGACCTCGTCGAGGATCTCCCGGGCAGCGCCGAGATCGCCCATCTGCAGCAGGTTCTCCCCCATGTTGATCCGGGCGTTGTAAATCGTCTCGGGATCGCCTGTCACCAGAGCATCCTTCCAGGCCTCGGTGTTCAGATCCAAGGCCTCTTTCAGCTCACCCCCCTCTGCATGGACCCAGCCGAGGGTGTTCATGAATCGCGGCCTCCAGAAGCGGCCGTCGCCCTCCTCCAGGCTTTTCAACCCCGAAAGCAGAGAACTCCTGCTCTTGTCCAGATTCCCCAGGGCCCCGTGGATCAATCCGCTCCGGAAAAGAGACAGGATTCTGAAATAGGGGCTCTTGATCTTTTCGTTGAAGGCTGCCAGGGATTCGTTCAGTTCAAGCGCCGCCTGATAGTCGCCGGTCCAGTTGTAATACTGCACGAGGTGGGCCGCCGCCCACGCCCGCGCCTCTAAATCCTGTTCCCGATCACTGTCTTCGCGCGCCTTCAGCAACAGCGGACGCGCCTTTTCGAGTCTGCCCAGCACCGCATAGACAAACCCCAGGAAACTTCGAGCCTTCAGAACCAGGAGGGGCCATCCGCCCTTCCGGCCCGCCTCGATGGTCGCGAGCAGAAACTTCTCGGCCGAACGTGGACGGTGGAGATAAAAGGAAATCCAGCCCAGCCGGAAAAGGGCTGTCGTCTCCAGGAAGCGGTCGCCGGTCCGCTGAGCTTCATTACGCATCCTCTCGAAGGCGCCGTGAGCCTCTTCCATCTGCCCTACGCAATAATGCATCCGGCCTTTCCAATGGAAGATCTCGGCGGTCTTGACCGGCGGGGTTTCGAAGCGGGCCCGCCTCAGGATGTCGAGGGAGCGTTCGAGCGAGGCGAGCGCTTCATGGCAGGCGTAAGCATAGCGCGCCTGCCTTCCGGCCTTGAGCGTGTAAGTGAGCGCTTTGTCCCAGACACCGGCGTAATAGAAGTGGTAGGCCATCTTCCCTATCCGGCCGGCAGGGTCCTGTGCAGGCACGTTCTCCAGGGCTTCCCCCGCCAGCCGGTGCAGATGGACGCGCTCCCGACGCAGAAGGGTGTGGTAGGCCACCTCCCACATCATCGGATGAATGAAGCGGAAGGCGGCATCTTCGGAATCTCCCAGCCTGTTCAACCTTTCGACGATGCCCTCTTTTTCGAGCGCCGCGAGGCGATCGTCGAGGTCGGCTCCTTCCTGCCCAACCGCCTTGAGCATGCCGCGCGAAAAATCATGCCCGATCACGGAGGCCGCCTGGACCGTCCACTTCAGCCCACCCGAGAGGGCATCCAGTCGAGCTGCCAGGACGCCGTGGATGTTGTCCGGAATATCGATCGCATCGACCGGCAGCTTCAGGACACAGCGGTCGGGCCCGCAGACCATCAGGTGCCGCCGCAGCAGAGTACGGCCCATTTCGACCACGAACAAAGGGTTTCCACCTGCCTTGGAAACCAGGTCCCTGGTAAGCCGCTCCTCCAGAAGACGGGTCTTGAGGACCGAAACCAGCAGATCCTTCGCATCGCGGTCGGAAAGCGGCGCGAGATGGATCGAGTGTCTGACCAGCATCGTCATCCAGGGAACGGGGGCGGAACGCCCGGCACAGATCACCAGGATCGGCGAGTGTTCCCTGGACTGTGCAAGAAAGGTCAGAAACTCGCGCGTGGTGCCGTCGACCCACTGCATGTTGTCGATGAAAAGGATCAGCGGTCTGCGGGCTGCAGCGGCCACGAGCACAGCCTGTATCTCCCTGAAAAGGATCCGTTTCCTTCCAGCCAGAGCGGTCTCCGACTCCCCCTCCACCCGTTGAATCGTCCAGAAGCGCGCCACAACATCGCGCAGCCGCCGCCTCACGGCTTCATCGCTCACCCGTTCATCCAGCAGTCTCTCCAGTTCCCCCTCGGACTCCTGCCCGGAAAGCCTGAAATAGCCTCTGAAAGCCGCCATCAAAGAGTGAAAGGCAGCCGTCTCCCCATACGGCCGGCACCCGCCCCTTAAAACCAATACGCCTTCCGTCTCCTTAGCACGGCAATAAACATTCAGAAGACGCGACTTGCCGACGCCGGCTTCGCCGGTCACGAGCATCAAACGCGGCCCGCCCTTGCACGCCTCGACAAAAGACGCATCCAGAAGTTCCATCTCTTTCTTGCGATCGAGAAAAGGGGTCTCCTCCATATCCGATGAAACGCCCTCCGGCTCCTCCGATTCGCCCAGGAGTTGGAAGGCACGCACGCTTTCGGACTTGCCTTTGACGTCCAGGAGCCCCCTGTCCAGGAATCGGAAATAAGGCTGAACACTCTCCCAAACCCGCTCCGAAACGAGGATCCCCCCGGGCGGCGCGAGCGACTGCAGCCTTGCGGCCAGGTTCGTCGTGTCTCCCAGAGCGGTGTAGTCCAGCCTGAGATAGTCCCCGATGGCCGCCACCACCACCAGTCCGGTGTGAATGCCGATGCGCATTCTGAAGACGATCCCGTGGCGATCTTCGAGCCGCCGCCCGTAGGGCTCCAGGGCGCGCTGGACCGCCAGCGCCGCGCGGCAAGCCTGCCGGCTGTGATCCTCATAGGCGACCGGCGCGCCGAACAGGGCCATGACGCCGTCGCCCGTATACTGATTGATGGTGCCCCCCGCCCCATGGATGGCCTTTCCCAGGATCTCGAAGCACCCATCCATAATCTGGTGGACATCCTCAGGATCGAGCTGTTCCGAAATCCCGGTAAAATTCGCTATGTCAGCGAAAAGGACGGAGACGCGCTTTCTCTCCCCCTCCTTCAGATAGTGTCCCCTGAGGATCTTTTCCATAAGAAAGGGAGGGGTATAGCCGGACGTCTGCCGGTCTGCATTGCGGCTGTTCGATGCAGGCGAGCCCAGCGGCGCCCCGCACCTTCCGCAGTAGGCGAATTCCCCCGGCACTTCGGCCCCGCATCGCTCGCAGCGGCGCGGAAGCGCCTTTCCACAGCGGGTGCAGAGCCGCGCGTCGTCGGCATTTTCAAATTGACACTCCGGGCACTTCATGAACGCTTCGTTCCTCAACCGTCGGCCGCGCCGCCGGCATTCTTCTCTGGATCCCAAAAAGCCCGCACAAAAAAACTGAATCCAGGCTGGGTGAGGGCCCGGATCCAGTCCTCAGGAGGTCAGAGCGATGCCAAGGCATCCCCTGGTAGAAGCTCGAAAATCCTCAGTTCACCGCCTCCAGCGCGCACCCGTCCGCATCCTGGTAGAGGATCAGGATTCGGCCAGGATCCTTCAGAAAGGTAAAATCGATCAGGTCTTTTTCGTACTGATCGGATTCCCACGTCTGCCGGATCCGGTCGCCAAGCCACTTGACCGCCACCAACTGATCGTAATCGCGCCGTCCGGCTACGAGCTTTTCGGCAAAACCGGCAAGCATCCCTCTCCGCCCTTTGCTGATCGTGAACACCTGCCCGTCGAAGTCCTTCCGCATCTCGAACCTTCGGGCCGTATAGACGTCGTCGTGGGCCCTGCGGTCGAACCCTCCTATAAAGATGTCCTCCTCCAACTTGAGCGGATAGGTGGTGACCTCGTAATTCCCCAACCCGACCTCTCCGAATGCAGCCAGGCGTTCTTGAGGTGTTACATATCCGTGCAGGCTGCCGTCCTTTTCGAGGATGATCACCCGGTTTTCCGCCCCCGGAGCCGGATTGAATTGATAGAGGGAATAAACCCCTGCGGCCGGCGCATAGGGCTCGGTGATGTCTGGCGCGCCGGATGCTTCGTTCCACTTCAGACGGTAGATCGGCCCATCGTATTGACGGTAGTCTCCTTCCTTCTGTGCCAGCGCCGCTTGCCCCCCCGCCGCATCCTGAATCACCCGCAGGTAATAAGGGAGCTCCTCCGCGACGGATGTCAACACCCCGTCGCGAAAGGTCACGATCGACGACATCAGCCGGTTGTCCTGCTTGTCGAGGGTCATGACCGGCAGAGTCATGGTGAGTAGCAGTTCGTCTCCACCGTCGGCATCAAGATCGCAGGCGTGGAGATGCAGCGGAATGATCCCCGGATGTGGATACCGTAATCGGCCGACCGCTTTCAAAACGCCGTCCTCCGCCTGATAAACGATCAGGTCACGCTCCCCCAGACAGGCGAACAGGATCGCTCCCTCCGCCTCGAGCCGGCAGGCGGCGACCCGGCTTGCAGGCTCCTGCAGCCGGAAGTGCTCCAGGCTTCGGGCAGGTTTGGAATGCTGAAACGATGGCGCCGACGACTCGGCAGGGGCATCACCGGAGGAGGAGCGACTCATTGCTTCAGGCTGCGCGGCCCCCTGGGCCCCGCCAGGGTAGATCGACCCGCCGCTCGAGAACTCCTGCGCCGTCCTGTAGAAGATGACCCGGCCTTCCTCGACCGTGCTGAGCCTACAGATGAGGACCCCCTCCCCGCGCATCAGTTCCAGTTTCAGATCGTGGCGTTGCGCGGGGGGACCCTCGCGGCCGTCCGCATGCATATCCAGATAGTAACCCTTGGAAAGGAGTTCCTGCACCAGCCCATCGAAAAAGGGAGCACCGCCGGGCCGCAGGACATCGCCGCGGACTTGGATTCGGGGTGGAGGCGGTGTAACCACACGGTCTCCGGGCGAAAGCGGCGCACCCGGGGCATCCACGACGCGTACCAGAGCTGTTTCAGGCGACACCGTCTCGAGGACGACCCACGCCGCCGGGGCCTTCAGAGCCGGGGAGCGATCCGGATCCTCTTTCGAGATGCACAGCCATTCTCCCACCTTCAAGGGCACAGCCCCTTTCTCGATGAGAAGACGATCGTCTCCCGCCTCTTTCACACGGCCGACAGTACGGAAGGGGATTCCGACATATTCATCCAGGAAGCTGACCAAAGAAGGAAAAGGGTTCTGCTTCGTCTCCCCGCGGGCAGGCATCACCGCCAGAGAAACCAAACCTAAGACCGTCAGCGGTATCCAACACCCCTTGCAAGATCTCATCGATGGAAAGCCTCCTGCGTTGCGGGTGAAGTTCAGGATGCAGACCGATCAGCAGCGGAAAAACCGCCCCTCGCGCCGTTTATCGAATGCCGGGGGGCGGTGAAGCTTCACGGGTTCAGCCGGCCGATCCTTACCACACCCAGATGAACTCGATCGTGTTTATGATGGCCGTTTCGTCGTTGCCGTTCCCCGTGATCGGGTCCCAGATATCCTGAACGGCCTGCCCTGGCCTGAAGACTGTGAAACAGTTGCCGATGCTGAAATGCTTGTTGAAATTATAGGTGAGAAGGAAGTCGAACTCAAGCCCAACCTCGTCGTCTATGGGACGACCGAGCAGTGTTTGCAGCCCGTCGGAGGTATCGAACATGAGATACATGGCCTGGGCCTTATAGGAAAGCGCCCCGAAGGCCCCCTTGGCACCGGCACCCAGCATCAGGAGACCCGGCGCATCACCTGAGGAACTGTTGCTGATGCCGCCGTATCCTGGCGTTTGGGCCACTCCCAGCACTTTGGGCAGCCAGTTGAAGTTGCCGCTGTAGAGGTGCGTACCCAGGGTCGGCACAAGCCGGTAGAGAAACGCGTTCTCCATCCCGAAGGTAGGTGTATACCGCGCGATGTCACCGATCGAGTTGAAGGCGTCGATGTCCTGGTCCGTCGGATCGTCGTCCCCCTGCTCCCATTTGAAGCCGGCGTAGGGAATAAACCTCGGATCCACCTCGAAATCCACTGACCCGTAAGCGGCGAACGCATTGATGTCATAAGCGCGGCCATGTTCGTCCGCATGGGTGTCTCCTGTCGCCCAAACCACTTCGAATCGCGGGGTGAACCGGCCCACCTTCCCGTACATCTCCGCCCCAAGGTAATGCACCTGCGCATACTGGGTGTCCTTGTTGTTGTCACTGAAGGCGTAGAAGGGGGAAATCGCCAAGGGTCCCATCTGGTAAACGCTCTTGAGTCCGTAGACACGCCAGTCGAGGCTATCCGCATCGAGGGGACCGATTGCCTTCCCCTTATCCATGTTTTCGATCTTGTCGAAGATGCTCAGAAACAGGGCTTGCCATCTGAAGTCCGGGCCGATCTTGCCCGTCAAGCTGATGTAGGGGTGATCATCCCCGTAGACCAAACCGCCGGTGTTGATGTCCAGTTGCTGGGTGTTCCAGCCCGTATGAACGGCCACTGGGCCGAAGTCATAACTCACGTTGAGTTTTTCGACCCCGAAATCCTCGCCGGTCATTCCGCTGTCCACCGGAGTGGAGGAGTCCGCCCCGCGGTCGGCGTTCTCCTTGTTCAGCGTAAAATCGCCTTCCAGAATGATCATGAAATCCCAATTCTTGCCCTTCCCGAGCCATCCGAGCCGTATTTCGTTGCGGATCCCGAAATCGGCCATCGGACCGTTTTCATCCAGGATGTAGTCTCGCGTCGTGTCGATCTTGTTGAAATCGAGGTTGTCCATGAAGGTGGGATACATCTTCAGGCTCCCGAAAAAATCGATTTCGATATCCTTGCTCTTGGGCGACATCTCTCCGATCTCCGCCGAGGCCGTCGCCGCGAAGCAGCAAAGAATCCACCCGAAACAGGCCACCCGCCATAACATTCGATTTCTCCTCTTCATCCCTCTCGTCCTCCCCTTCAACCTTCTGATAGAATGGGTTTTCATTCAATTTCGGATGCCTTTCAACGGAGGCACCCGATCGATCAGAGCGAAATGACCGTCGCTCCCTCGGCCAATTCGAAAAGGCGCGTGGCCGGAGCCATGCTGATCCCTTCGAGCAGATCTTCCTCTTTGATCTGCCTGGATTGGGCGCAGGGCGCGCAGGCATAGATGGGCACATCGAAGTCCTGCAGATACGCCACGATATCGTCGGCTATATCCCCTGTCGGCGCCCGCAGATTGTCCATAATGCCTTTTCGCGCGATATAAACGGCCTCGTCCATGAGAAACACCGCGACCTGCCTTCCCATTTTGTGGGCGACCTGCGCGAGGTGGAGCGCCCGCACCGAGCGATTGGGGTTGTTGGTACCGCACGCCAACGTGATCAGCACCCGATCCTTCCTGCCTTCGCCAACTCCCTTTTCCATCATAGAATCCCTCCATCTGTCCTTCTTTGGTTTAGAGCAGCCTCGGCCGGAATCCGGCGAAATCTTGGAGATCCGCTACCGCCCTGAGCACAAGCCGGACCCGCCGCCGTGGATTTCGTTCACGAAGCTTTCGCCTTAATCAAATAGCAAGAGGGATGCCGCCGGGTTCAGTCCCGAAAGGGAAGGCATTATTACAGGAGGGAATGCGATATAATGTGTTGTTATAAAAAATAATTAACCCAAAAAGCCACGGCCTGGCAGCCGCCGCTCAATCTAGAGATGTCAAAAAAATATATTTACACCTGTTTATTTTTGAACATTCGTTGATCCCTCCAATACACCGCCGTTTGCTGGATACTCCGCTTCCGCGAAAGCCACCGTTGCGGTGACGGTCCCGGCGCGACCGGTCACGGCATCGGCCGCCGCCGCTCACTGCGCGGCGGGGTGCAATGCACTGACTTCAGGAATGGAGGCCGGGCGTTATCGAGTGATGATTTCCGGGGCACTACAGGGTCAGATCGAGGCTGGGCGCTCGGGAGATCTTAAAAATGCGGCCCCGCCCCGGGGCAGATCGATGGGCGGGGAGGATGTCCTTTCCCGATCAGGGGATTGACGAAACCTGGGAAATGGCTCCCGGACAGGAAATCGCCGTTATTCGGCAACCCCTGCGGTTTGACCGCTAAAAAGGAATGATCACACGGAAAACGATTTTTTCGCCTTCCGGCCGGTTTTCGACTTCGCTTTCAAAGTAAGTCTTCAGGCTGAAAATCATGCCTTTGTGAATATAGTGCAGCGCGGGGCCGATGGCAAAGACCTTCTCCTCGGAGTCCTGCAGTTCGATTCCATCGACTTTGTCTTCGTCGAACTGCTGACCGTAATACCCGGCCACCCCGAAACGCAGATTGGGGCTGATGAAATCCACCGTTTTCATCAGCGCATAGTTGAAGTGCCAGAGGTCTCCCGCTTCAAGGTCGTGATCGTTTAAATCACCGGTTATACCTGGATTTACATACTCGTCGTTTTTGGTGTTGAATGTCAGATGCTGCCGGGTGCTGAATGTGAAGCCGTATGGCATCTGAAGCGTCATCGTAACCCACGGTTCAAAAGTCCAGTAGTTTGCACTGGGGTTGACCGCCTTGTTCTTGTCGTATGCACCGATCGGAAAATAAACGTCAAACTCGAAAAACCAATGGAAAACGAAGTCAGTCCCCAGCGGAATCGCACTCCCGATAAACGGGCCGACGCATGGGTCCCCGAGAATGCCGCCGCCCGAATCGATGCCCAGATCCGAATGGACATCGAACCCGAACATAGGCCACAGCGCCTGCGCCCCCCATCTGAGGCCATGCGGCAGTTCCTTTTTCGAGACCCAGATGAACTGCGGGGCATATACGACCAGATCCAACTCGTTGTTCATCGGAAAACTGTCGCCCTTGCCGTCCTTGAACTCGTCAGCAGTGTACACGATCATGTAGTTGCTCATGTAAACCCCGGGCGGCGGGAGCATTGCGTCGATGATGTTGGTGTTGCCGTAGTTCAAGTTCGGATTCTGGTTATAAGCCATGGCCGCCGAAGAAAGCACGAAAAGGACACAAACCACCAGCAAAACAGCCATTTTTCTCGTCATACCCCTTTTCTCCTGTTGTGAACGATATGGATACGAATGGTCCAACCCGGTCGGCAACCAAATCCCCTCTCCTGATTGGAGGCTTTTGCAGCCATCACGAGCGATGCTGAATCGAAACAGATTCACCCCGCAGCGATCCAGGCGGCCGCCTCACCACCTGAAATCATCGCCTTCCATTTATCCTCTTCATCTCATGCACCGACTCTCACTCCTTGGCAGGTCTCAGCATCAGAAAAGACCAGAGGTTTCCGACACCGCCCGGCTTAGGCACCCATCCCATCAGCCGGTCAATCCTCACTGCATCGATCTTCTTCTTCGAATAAAGCGGGATATACGGCAATTCCTGTGCGATCAGCCGCTGCATCTCGACGACATGTTCTTTCCTTTTCAAAGGATCGACTTGCCTCTGCGCCGATTCCGCCAGGCGATCGAATTCGGCGTTCTTGAACCCCGGGTAATTCTTACCCCCCAGCCGGGCCTCGCGGCTGTGGAAGAAGGTATTCAGATAAGCCGGCTCGTCGGAGAGATTGGTCCACCCCATCAGGTAGACATCGAATTCACCGGCGGAAAGGGCCTTCAAGAGATCCTGGAGCGCCAGCATCCGGATTGTGACCGGAATTCCCAGCCGGGCCAGCCATTTTTTCAGCAGCAGCGCCGCCGCGAACCGGTCGGGGCGGCAGCCTGCCGGAGTCGTCAGCAGCTCCATCGGAGGCATCTTGTCTCCCGTCGGCAGCACCAGCGAATTTTTCTCCCAGGTATACCCCGCCTTCCGGAGCGATTCCCTGGCATCATCGAGCCGCGCGTCATCATCGGCAAGGCCGTCACCCGGCAGTTGCAGCTGCGCATCGCACCAGAAGGCATTGTGCGGCGGTATGACGCTCCTTGCAGGCGCGACATCCCCCGCGAACGCCTTGTCGATCATAGCCTCCCGGTCAATCAGCGCAGCCACAGCCTGCCGAAAAGCACGGTCATTGTATGGAGGGCGCCGTAGATTGAAACCCAGATAATCATATCCCCTGCGGTCGGTACGGAAGAACTGAAGCCCCGGTTCGTTCTTCAACTCCTTTACAGATTCTTCGCAGACATCCCCGGCATAAAAGTCGATTTCACCATTCTTCAAGGCCGCGAGCGCCTCCCCTACGTTCCGGTAAACGTGGAAAACCACCCAATCGACATAGGGGCCGACCTGCATCCCGGCAATACATTCCCCTTGTGCAAAGAAGTGTGGATTGCGCTTCATCAACACGAAATCGTGCGAGGGATCGTTCACGATGCTGAAAGGGCCGCTGCTAGGCACCCTGTCCGGCTTCAAACCGGTCAAACGCCGGACGGCATTCTCCGTTCCTTCCAACGGCTGGATCAGCGGCGCCCACGCCTTCTTCTGAAGGAACGGCGTCAAAAGGGTCTCGTTGAAAAAGGCGGCGCTGGGCTCCTTGAGGATAAACCGGATCGTACGCGGATCGAGCGCCTCCACGCGCTCCACCATCTGCCAGTGCTCCACGTGACCGGGGACATTGAATCGTCGGATCACCTCCCAGGTATAGAGCAGGTCATCGCTCGAGACCGGGGTGCCGTCATCCCAGTGCGCCTCCTTGAGCCTGACCGTTACGATGGTGCCTTTTGGATCGGATTCCGGCTTCCGTTCCGCAATCCAGGGAAGAACCGACCCGTCGCGGGGGTCTCTGATGTAAAGCGGCATGTGGATCAGCCGCAGGACTTTCCTGGACCAGACGTCGGTCGCCCCAAGGAAATTCATGGACCTCGGGCCGCTCAGAACGCCGACGTGCAGGGATTCCCCCTTGGGCGATTCCCCGGCTTCCGCCGGTTCGAGCAGGCCGGCCCACAACGCGACGACGGCCGCAAGAATCATGCATTTGAGCATTTTCATTCCGCTCCTCCCTTCTTCCGCCGGACGATGGACCCTGTCCGCGGGTCATGGACGTTTCCGCTCCTTTGGACCCTCAGGGCCGGAGACCAATCGTCCGCCTGCAACAGCGGGATCCTCCGGGTATCCAAGAGCCTCGAAGTCCATCAACGCCTTTGCACCGTGGCAGTCCATGCATCCCAATGCCTGCTCCTTGGGGGCCACCCCGTGGTTCAAGCGCCAATGCATGACGGTCGTCACGAACGTAGACTTCCCGCTGTAAGGCAATTCCGCCTCTTTCATCCCGGACCGGATGGCCCTTTCCCAATCGAAATGCTCCCAGTATCCGCCCCACAGCTCCGGAACGAGCAGGTACTGGAATGTCGCGTCGGCTGGCTGAACGCCCGTGTGGATCTTGAAAGGGGTGATCTTCGCCTCGGGATCCTGGATGCCCCCTGCAGGAGGGTTGAGGTATGTCGTTCCGGTCACATCGACCCGCTCCCCCATGCGGTAGCGCTCGTGTCGGCCGTTGTACCATGCATAGGCCGGCGCAACGTTCGCCTTCTTGATGAAGAGGCCCTTTTTGCGGTGCTGGGTGGTGATGCAATAGGGCGAGTTCTCCAGTTCCTTGGTATCCCTTCCTGCGAGGGCCCAGTTCCAGAAAAGCAGCGTCGGCTTGGCCTTCGCAAACGTCGGGATGTGGCAGGTCTCACAGGCGATGGCATCACAGTGATCGTTCAGCGTTTTCTGGACTGCGTGCCGGTCGGTGGCATGAGGCCTTTCGTCATGGCAATCCGTACAGGACACCCGCCCCTCGCTCACACAGGTGGTCATACTGGCTCCCGCAATACGATGCCCGTTCGTGGTGTGGCAGTCCTGGCAGGCGAAATCCAACCCGCCCATGTGGACATCCAACTCCCGGGGAGGATCGATGAGGGCCTCGCTCAGATTGCCGTGCTTGATGGCGTCCCCACCGCCGCCGCAAAAATGACAAGACCCGCAGTTGGCCCGTGTCGGACGCCCGACACCACGGGCGATCTTCACCAGGTCGAGCCCTTTCTTTTCATCCCCGCAGCCCGCCGGTGCCTTTTCGTAAGACCCTGTACGGTCGTGGCACACCAGGCAATCGACCCTCGATGGATCCTTGAAATCAAACGTGTTTTCCTTCCAACCGTAACCCGCATGGCAGCTGGTGCAACTGCACCAGTTCGCAATCGGGGAAATTCAGAAGTTGTTGATAAGATTTGCCTTTCCCAAGGGCTCTTTCGCCTCGCCCTCGAGGTATGGGTTGGGGCCCTTCCACTGCCAGTGGGCTGTCTGCATGACCTCCGACGCAGCCTCCTCGTGGCAGCCGAGGCACGTCCGGGTCACAGAGGGACCGTCCGGGAACGGACCTTCTATTTCCTGATGCGACGAGGCCTGTGCGCAGACCGCCAAAAGAACACCCGCAACGCCTCCAAAAACCGCGGCCTTGAAAGATAAGCTGAACATACCGATTTTCCGATCCTTTCTGCATAACCCACCATCGGCGGGCCGTTTTGCAACCCAGCCACAACCCATGATGGACAGCCAAACGGAGCCGCCGGCCTGCGGCCCCTTTATCCTGTCATAGATCCCTGGGGGTTTCAGGCCGTGGACATCGAACATCGCCAACGCGATCCTGCCGCATCATCCTGCCTGGCAGACGCCTGAGATTCAATGGTCTCTGTGGCAAAATCAATGCCAACCCCCTGCCCGCCACGCTCCCGCCTCATCCCCGAAGGATTCCGAAGGCCAGCGGGCAGCCTGGCAAAAAAGCCCGGATCCCTTTGGTAAGACGTACAAAATCGATTGCTTGCAAACTGATCTGCACCTTTATTCATCAAACGCGAATGCGCGCTCAGGCCTTGACAGACCGGGAATAATACCTTGGGGGGGCAGTGAAGGTTCAACCGGAATGGACAGGCCGATTTTAAATGTCTTTCCATGGCAACGCCTGGGTCTTTTAGCCTAAAACGTATCCAAAGCAAACAGTTTCGGTTGCAGAAAGCGACTTGAAGGAGTAAACTTTTCAAGTTAACAGCTGTTCATTTTTAAACACTCATTACACCATTGGTTGCATCCGGCGCACAAGCCACCGCACCCTTCAGGCGGGTTGGACCGGTTTTCCGAAATGAACCCCTCCACCCCTTGGCGCGGGGACCCTTGACCTTTGCCGCTCACCCGAGTTTGCCGACCCCGGCAAAGCCGACCCCCGTGGACGCTTTATCTTTCATGACCGGCGGAAAACGCCGCCAACTGACAGCGGAAAGGACTCCATGAACGGGTTGGATCTGAACAGCCATTGGAAAACAGTCGTCAGCACCATCCAGGACGGCCTGATGATCGTCGACCAGACAGGAACCATCCGGTTCGTCAACCCTGCCCTGGCCAAGATGACAGACTATGCACCGGACGAACTGACCGGCATGCCCTGCTCCTCGCTGAATTGCGATGTCTGCGAGATTGCGCGGGCCCCGGGGCGCGGTTCCTGGTGCGTCCTGTTCCAGGAGGGTGCGATCCCGCCCCACCGCTGCACCCTGCGGCGAAAAGACGGAACGATGGTGCCGGTCCTGAAAAATGCGGCGCTTCTAAGGGATGCAGAAGGGACCGTCATCGGGGCGGTCGAGACGCTCACGGACCTGACCGAGCTCAATCGGCGCGATCTGCAGATTCAGTCCTTCACGCGGGAATTGGCGGATCAGAAAGGTTTTCAGGGGATCCTGGGGGTCTCGGTGCGAATGCAGAAGGTCTTCGATCTCCTGGCAAACGCCGCGAGCTCCGATGCGCCGGTCCTGATCCTCGGTGAAAGCGGCACGGGGAAGGAACTCGCAGCGAGGGCCATCCACCGCCTGGGGCCCCGACGTGACAAACCATTCATCAAGGTCAATTGCGCCGCGCTGAACGAGGCCCTTCTCGAAAGCGAGCTGTTCGGGCACGTACGAGGCGCCTTCACGGGGGCCTACCGCGACCGGGAAGGCCGCTTCGAAGCCGCCCACGGAGGCGACATCTTCCTGGACGAGGTCGGCGATCTGCCTTTTTCGACCCAGGTTAAACTCCTGCGTGTCCTCGAGGAGAAAACCATCGAAAAGGTGGGGGATCAACGCCTGATCCGAGTCGATGTCCGGATCGTTTCGGCCACGAACCGTGAGGTCGCGCAATTGGCTGCGGAAGGCAAAATCCGCCAGGATTTTTTCTACCGGATCAACGTGATCCCGATCCGCCTGCCTCCCCTTCGCAAACGCATCGAAGACATCCCGATCCTTGCGGAACATTTCCTCGAAAGGCTGCGGAAAAAAAGCCGAAAACCGGTTCAGGGGATCAGCAGCGCCGCCCTGGGATGCCTGATGGACTATTCCTGGCCCGGCAACGTGCGCGAGTTGAAAAGCGCCTTCGAGTACGCCTTCATTTCCTGCCACCAAACGCTCATACAGCCCGAACATCTTCCATCGGAAATCTCCGGCGGGAAAAGGAAGGCCTCTCCATCCACCACTCCGAAGGGAAGCACACTGAACGATCAGAAACGGCAACGGCTTCTTGAAGCCCTTCAAACCGCAGGCGGGAACCAGTCCGAGGCCGCGCGCATCCTGGGCATTTCTCGTGTGACGGTCTGGAACCGGATCAAGAAATATGGGATCGATCTCGAGAAGAAGGTCTCCGGTTAGACGATGCAATGAAAAGGCGCCTGCATGGAACCAGCCCGCCTCTAGCCTTCCTGATCGGCGACGCGGGTGCGCATCCGCTTCTTGACGGCGCGGTGGCGTTTGTCCTCCAGTCTGCGGCGGCGAGCGGCCGCCGAGGGTTTTGTCTTCAGACGATTCTTCGGGCGCCTCGCCGCCTCGCGCACCAGGGCCTTGAGGCGGTCCAAAGCATCCTGGCGGTTCATCTCCTGACTGCGGAAGCGGCGGGCATCGATGAGGATGACGTCCTCGCTGGACAATCGTTGCCCGGCCAGCCGCCTGAGGCGCTCCCGCAGATCCGCCGGGAGGTAATCGGCCGCCCCGAGATCGAAGCGGAGCTGAACCGCCGTCGCGACCTTATTGACGTTCTGCCCGCCCGGGCCCGAAGACCGGACAAACTCCAGCCGGATGTCCTTTTCATCCAGCGCGATATCGGCGGCAACAGAGATCATGCCCACCTGCGTGCCCCCCTTTTCATCTTTTTTCCATCCGGAAATGGTCTTTTTGCCAATCTCGGCGTCAATCGGCACCTTTGCTTGTGCGGCGTCCTGAAGGTCGCATCCGCACAAACGCCTGCTTTTCTTCCTATTGGCCAGACCGGAACCCGCCCCGCAGGGGTGGGACTGAGCACGCGCAGCGTGTGGGGAAAAGTCCTCCTTTCCGGATTGGAAGCTGGGTTCTGCAGAAAAATCATTTCCGGATGAGGCCTATTTTGCATCGCGGATCCGGTCCCATTTGTCCCGCAACGCCATCCGACATCGAAGAGGCGCATCCGCGGCATTCCTGGAAAGGCGCTGTTCTCTCACAAATGAGTTGACATTTTGTGAAGGATGAACGTATATGTACGGTTTAAAACTCAAACGAACGGAGGTTCCGGTATTGGCCAACCATGCATCAGCCCTCAAAAGGGCCAGGCAGAGCGAAGTCCGCAGAATTCGCAACAAAACCTATAAAACAAGGGTCAAAGGCGCTGTCAAAGATGTCCGCGGCGCTTTGGACAGTGGAGCGACATCGAACCTGGAGGAAACCTTCCGCAGCGCCGTCTCCATCATCCAGAAAACGGCCGGCAAGGGGATCATCCACCGGAAAAAAGCCGCACGGAAGGTCTCCCGCCTCGCACGGCGCATCCACAAGGCAACCGTTGGGCAGGATGCCTCAGCCGCATAGATTGATCAACAGGTTTTCGAACACTCTGCGTACGTCCGAGGACCCCGTCTTGGTCAAACCGTCGGTTTGATAGAGGAGTTCCAGCCCCTGCTCGAGGCTCTCCGGGGTCCACAGCCGTGATTGATCGAGCAGCTTTTTGGCCAGAAAGGGAGGGAGGTGAAGAGCGCTTGCCGCTTGACCGGTGGTGCCTCCTTCCCTGGCGATCGCGCTGGCCTGCCAAAGCAGGCGCAGCTGCCTGTGAAGCATCCCCGTTATCCGCAGCCCCGCCTCGCGGTCCTCATCGAAAAACCGGTTCAGAATGACGAGCGCCTCGCTGCATCGGCGCGAGGAAACGCTGTCCATCAACTCGAAGATGGTGTGCGCCCGGCTGTGAACGACCAGGCGTTTTACCTCCTCCACACCGATGGGCTGTTGTTTGCTATGCGAAACGGACAGCTTTTCGAGTTCATTATGCAGTTCCCGCAATCCATTCCCGACAACCTGTTGCAGATAAGCGCAGGCCTCGCCGCTCAGCCTCAACCCGAGATCCCTTGCAAGCGAGCGCATCCAGGGAATCACCTCCCTGTCCTGGAGATTTTTGAACTCGACCGCACAGCCCATGCTGCGAAGCGATTTGTAGAAGACCATGTTGAAGTTGGTCTTGCCGGATACAAACACAAGACAGGTGGATGGGAGTGGCTTTTCGAGGTAGGGCAGGAACCCCTCCAGCTCTTTCACCGACAGGGACTCCGTACGCTTGACGATCACCAGCCGTCTGTCAGCCATGAAGGGATAGGATCGGGCGGTGTCCAGGATCCGTCCGACCGTTTCCTGATCGTCGTCATCCCCGTAAAAGGTATGCAGGTTGAAATCGGCGGTCCCCTCCGCCACCGCCTTTTCCTGAAGCCGCCGAACGGCGTGCTCGATCCTGAAATCATCCTGTCCATAGAAGAGATAGACGGGGCGTACATGCCCCTTTTCCAACTCGCCCAGGACCGTTTCGGGTTTGAGCGCCTCCGCCATCAGAACCTTTCCATGGTTGCCTGAAACATCCGCTCCGCGAGTCTGCGGGCGATCTCCTCGATCGCGGAACGCTCGTAGGCGCGGTTGGCCAGCGGATCCGTGCCGACCGGGTAGGTCGCCTTGTCCTCCATGCCATTCACCTCCCAGAGTGTTTTTCCCGTCGCGGACTCGACGAGCTTCGCATCCATCGTGACGTAGAGCCAGCGGCTTCGCGTGACCGGGTAGTTGCGCGAAGCCCCCTGCACCTCCGTTTTGTTCAAGGCATAGCTGTAAGGCTCGGTTCTGATCTCATGAATCCGGCCGATCAGCACGGCCGCCGCGCGCTCGCGCGGCACCAGCGGCACCTGCGAATACCGGATGAACTCATCCCGGACGATCGTGGTAAACTCCGCTTCGAAACCGATGGTGGACGAACTGCTTTCCATGAGCGGTATCGCCAGACTCGTCAACTCGGCCCCAATCGGCTGACTGCTCTCCCGCAGATGATAACCGCAAGCTGCAAGCGAAAGGCACACGGCCGCGGCAGCCGCCAGCGCCGCGATGCCCCTCGCCACCGTTCGGTTCGAAGGCATATCAAAGCCCTTTCCCTGGGAATCAGACCACGACATTGACGAGCTTCCCCTGGACGACGACCACCTTCTTGACAGGCTTCCCGGCCACGAACTGCTGAACACGCTCGTCGGCAAGCGCCATCTCCTTCAGATCCCCGTCGGTCAAGGAGGCAGGAACCTCCCTCCGATTGCGGACCTTTCCATTGACCTGAAAGACCACCAGCCGGCTTTCCACCGTCAGGGCATCGGGATCATAAGCCGGCCAGGGCGTTTCGAGCAGCGGCGTCTCGTGCCCGAGCCTGTGCCAAAGCTCCTCGGTGATATGGGGCACCACGGGGGAAAGCAGAACGATCACGGCGTCGACGCCCTCCCGCAGCACCGGCCAGGCCGGATCCCCCGGGGGCGGCGGGTCGTTCAGGAACGACCCCAGATCGTTCACCAGTTCCATGACTGCCGCGATGGCGGTGTTGAAATGGAAACGATCCTCAACATCGGAGCTGACCTTGCGGATCGTCCAATGCGTCTTGCGGCGCAGGTCCTTGAGACCCCCCTCGAGCGGCGCCTTGCCGTCATAGGCCGACACCCCGCGAAGGGCGTCCAGATTGTCCACCACCAGACGCCACACACGGTTCAAAAAGCGATAGGACCCCTCGACGCCCTGATCGTTCCACTCGAGATCGCGCTCAGGCGGCGAGGCGAACAGGCAGAACATCCTGACTGTGTCGGCGCCGTATTGATCGATCAAAACCTGCGGATCCACCACGTTCTTCTTCGACTTGCTCATCTTGAGCGTGTTGCCGGTGACGATCTCCGACCCGCAGCGCCTGCATCGGCCATCCTCCACCTCGTAGGGGTAAAGGTACCCGTGCTGCGGACAGGATTGGATCTCCTTGCAGACCATCCCCTGGGTCAGGAGGTTCGTGAAGGGTTCGTCGACTGAGAGATAGCCCAGGTCCCTGAGGACCCGCGTGTAGAAGCGGGAGTAAAGCAGGTGCAGGATGGCATGCTCGATTCCCCCGATGTACTGATCGACCGGCATCCAATAGGCGACCCTCCCGGTGTCGAGGACCCCCCGGTCGTAGTCGGGGCACGCGTAGCGGTCGAAATACCAGGACGATTCCACGAAGGTGTCCATGGTGTCGGTCTCGCGCCGGGCCTTCCCCTTGCACTTCGGGCAGGTCGTTTCACAAAAGGACGGTTCGAAAGGCAGCGGCGAGCCGCCGTTCGGACGCATGTTCACATCCAGCGGCAGCACGACCGGCAAATCCTCTTCCGGCACGGGAACCATGCCGCAGGCCTCGCAGTAGATGACGGGGATCGGCGCGCCCCAGTAGCGCTGGCGGGAGATGTTCCAGTCGCGGAGCCTGAAATTGACCGTCTTGTGACCCTTTCCTCGCTCTTCGAGATATTCGGCGATCCGCTCGAGGGCCTCGAGATTCCCCTGGCCGTCGAACGGGCCGGAATGAACGAGGATCCCTTCATCCACATACGCCTCGGTCATGGTCTCCGCGCTGATCTCACGGTCGGGCGGCCGGATGACCACCTTGAGCGGGAGCCCGTACTTCTTGGCGAATTCGAAGTCCCGCTGGTCATGGGTGGGGACGGCCATAATGGCGCCGGTCCCGTAGTCGAACAGCACGAAATTGGCCACGTAGATCGGGATCCGGTCGCCGGTGACCGGGTTCAGGCAGTAGCGCCCCGTAAAGACCCCCTCCTTCGCGGTGAAATCCGCCGTCCGCATATACTTTTCCATCTTGAGGGTCTTTTCCACGAAGGCCAGCACCTCCGGCTCCTCCGGCAGACCCTTGACCATCTCCCGCACCATGGGGTGCTCGGGGGCGAAGCAGAGGAACGTCGCCCCGAAGACCGTGTCCTGACGCGTGGTGAACACCTCGATGACCTCGTCCGAATCCGCCATGGGGAAGCGGATGATGGCCCCGTAGCTCTTGCCGATCCAGTTACGCTGCATCGTCAGGACCCGCTCCGGCCACCCCGTCAGACGATCGCAGGCATCCAGGATCTCGTCGGCATAGGCGGTGATCCGGAGAAACCAGCTGTCCATCTCCTTCAGGACGACCTCCTGGTCGGTGTGCCGCCAGCAGCAGCCGTTTTCCACCTGTTCGTTCGCCAGCACGCTCTGGCATTTGGGGCACCAGTTGACGAGCGTCCGCTTCTTGTAGGCCAGGCCCTTTTCGAGCATCTTCAGGAAGACCAACTGCTCCCAGCGGTAGTAGGACGGGTCGCAGGTCGCGATCTCCCGGTTCCAGTCATAGCTGAACCCCATCCGCTTCAGCTGCGTCTTCATCGCCTCGATGTTGCTGTAGGTCCAGCGGGCCGGATGCGTGTCGTTTTCGATGGCGGCATTCTCGGCCGGCAGCCCGAAGGCGTCCCACCCCATCGGATGGAGCACGTTCTTCCCGCTCATCCGCTTGTAGCGCGCCACGACATCGCCGATCGTGTAGTTGCGCACGTGCCCCATGTGGATCTTGCCCGAGGGATACGGAAACATCTCGAGCAGATAATATTTTTCACGAGAGGGGTCTTCTACGACCTTGAACAGTCCTTCCCGTTCCCAGCGTTCCTGCCATTTGACCTCGAGGTCTTGGGGATTGTATTTCATTGGATGATATTCCTTCCAAACGACTATCGTTCCTGTCTCCATCGGGGATTGCGAACTGTCTGAACCAGTCATCCCGGAGAGATACGATTCTGTGTTCTGTCACATTATGAAGAAACATCCGAGCCGGCATTCTTCAACCGGCCATCCTTCAGCAGATCGTTGTATATCTGATCGAGAACGCCGTTGATGAAGGCTCCCGATTCCTTGGCGCCGAATCGTTTGGCCAGCTCCAACGCCTCGTCGATGGCCACTTTGGGCGGCACGTCCTCCAGATGCAGCATTTCATAAACCGCCAGCCGCAGGATGGACCGGTCCACCATGGCCATCCGCTCGAGGCGCCAGTGTTTCGATGCCCTCCTGATCAGAAGATCGAGATCGGACTTGGTGCGCTGAACGCCCAGCACCAGCTTCCGGGCGAAATCGACCCGGGCCTCGGCCCAGTGCATGCTCTCCCTCAGGCTGTCGAAGGCCTCCATGGGATCCCGGGGATCGCACTCGAGCTGGAAAAGCGTCTGAAGGGCCATCTCTCTGGATTTTCTTCGTTTACCCATATCAAAGATACCGGCCAGGCGCCCCGCGCCTGCCGACAGCCGCAAAACAGGGGCAGACCCCCTGGTTCGATGCCGATTCCTCCACTATTTTCAACGGACCCATAGATCGATAGATTCTAATAGATTCCAAAGGATAATAAGCGCTGCCGGCCCTTGCATGACCGGCGCCGCCGAAGCTGGAATCGACCCGAAAAACGCCGCTCCAGCAGTACTGATCTATTACTCAAACCCGCCGTCTGAAGTCAAGGGAAGAAAAACCCCCGCCTGGCGCCTCCGGCGCATTCTTCCCCGCTTGACTTGCCGCCCTCATCAGTTGATGATTAGCTTGTGGCTCAAGCAGCCGCAACCAGACGAGACCGGAAGCGATTCCTGCCGTCCTTCGAAGGACACCGGGAATTCGGTCCCGGGGGCGCCCTCTCCGATCCGCCCGAGGGACCCCAAGTCGGTCTTTCGGGGCGGAGAATTTTCGTTCAGAAGCGAGGCGGCCAATGAAAAACGTATTACGGATCGTCTGTGTCATTGGATTCCTGTCCGCCGCCGGCTGCGGCCACATTGCGGTGGCAGGCCCGGAAAGTCCTCCTTATTACGAAGACAGGGCGGAGCCCTATGGGCAGCTAGGTATACCGGCGGGTCATTTACCCCCGCCCGGCGAGTGCAGAATCTGGTATCCGGGCGAGCCTGCCGGCCATCAGCCGCCTCCCGGTCCCTGCTCTGACCTTTCCGCATCTGTGCCGCCCGGGGCCTGGCTGATTTATGGTCCGGATGCCAGAAATCAGGAAACGCTGAGGGTTCATGTCTATGACCGCAACACGCCCAGGCTGATCATTTCCGTACGGTATTATGACTACGGAACGGGGCGCCTCCTCCGGGAAGAGAGGCGCCGCTAAGGGGGTATCATCAAAGAATGGCAAGGCCGCCCTTCCAGGTTTTTGCGGGTCGTCCCTTCAGCTTCGAAAAACGGCGCGGCCTGCTCCTGTTGTTCCTCCTTTTGCTTGTTTCCTGCTCGGCTGCGGATGCCCTGAACGGCCCGCATCGCGTTGTCGCCGTACTTGACGGAGACACGATCCGGGTAATGAGGGACGGCATGATCGTCCCCATCCGCCTGATCGGCATCGATGCCCCGGAAAGCTCGAAAGGGGACGGTGAGCCGGGCCAGCCTTACAGCAGAGCGGCGAAAAAGCACCTCGCCCATCTCGTCCTGCAAAAACCGGTCGAGTGGGTTTCGTACGGCACGGATGACTACCGGCGGGTTCTAGGCGTAGTGCATCTGGACGGAGTGAATGTGAACCTCGAGATGGTACGCGCGGGACTCGCAGAGGCCTACCGCGGCCGGCCGCAGCCCGGCTTCGATGATTCCCCTTACAGGCAGGCGGAGAGAGCAGCGCGGCAAGCCCGGCGGGGGATGTGGGCGCAGGGCCCCAGATATGTCAGTCCCTATGAGTGGAGAAAAACCCATCCGTGAATCTTGCGCCTGGGTTTCTGCGGCCGCTCCGGGATCCCCGCACCTCCACGAGCGGGACCAGGGCCTTTGACCACCCAAGCGCCAGCGCCTCTGCGGGGAAAACGGGACCGCAGAAAGCCGGTTCGCCTCCATACGGATTGGATTCCGCCGGGACGAAAGAGCCTTGAATCCGAAAACGATGACGGTTCGCCGATGTCGATGAACCAGGCGTTTGGCCGCAGAACGGTGCGCAGGCGGCGCGGCGCATGGAAACGTGCCAATCGACGCCAAGACCGCCTTAAGAGACCTTGGCCGGATGGCACCTAGCCGGCCGCCCGGATGACATCGACCATTTCGATCGCCGCCATCGCCGCCTCGAACCCCTTGTTGCCCGCTTTGGAGCCCGCCCGCTCGATGGCTTGCTCGATGCTGTCGGTCGTCAACACCCCGAAGGCGATAGGCACCCCGGTCTCGAGGCTCACATGGGCGATCCCTTTGGAGACTTCCGCCGCGACGTAGTCGAAGTGCGGGGTGGCGCCCCGGATGACAGCCCCTACGCAGACCACCGTATCGTATTTGCCGCTCTGCGCCAGCCGCTTCGCCATCAGGGGGATCTCGAAGGCCCCCGGCACCTTTACAACGCTCAGGTCCTCCTCCGACGCCCCGTGGCGCCGCAATGCATCGAGTGCACCGTCGACGAGCCTGGCACAGATAAAGTCATTGAACCTGCTGACAACAATCGCGACCCTCAGCCCTTCGGCGGACAGCCGCCCTTCGATGATCTTCGCCATGGTTCCCCCATCAAAAGCGTCGGTTCAGTCCCTAGCATTGCTCGGTTTCATGGATCTTTTCGCCCAAAGCCCGCATCATGTGCCCCAGTTTCTCGCACTTCGTGCTCAGATAGCGGAGGTTCTCGGGCCGCGGTTCGATCTCGATCGGAACCCTGTCCACGATTTGAAGACCGTAGCCCTCCAGCCCGATGATCTTCTTCGGGTTGTTCGTGATGATGCGCATCTTCTTCACCCCGAGGGCCGCAAGGATCTGTGCGCCGACACCGTAATCCCTCAAATCGGGCGAAAAGCCGAGCTGTTCGTTGGCCTCGACCGTGTCGAACCCCTGGTCCTGAAGGGCATAGGCCTTGATCTTGTTCGCCAGCCCGATGCCGCGGCCTTCCTGCTGCAGATAGAGAATCACCCCCAGGCCCTCTTCCTGCACCATCTGCATGGCCTTCTGCAGCTGCTCTCCGCAGTCGCAGCGATAGGATCCGAACACGTCCCCCGTCAGGCACTCGGAATGGACCCGGACCAGAACCGGCTTCTCCGGATCGATCTCGCCCTTCACAAGAGCGATATGCTCGTAATCATCGATATCGTTGATAAAAACAACCGCCTTAAACTCGCCGTGGGGCGTGGGCAGGACGGTGGTTGCCGCCTGGTGCACGAAGGACTCGTTCCGCATCCGGTAGGCGATGATATCCGCGACGGTCGCGATCTTCAGCCCATGCTCCTCGGCGAAGACCTCGAGGTCCGGCAGACGAGCCATGGTCCCGTCATCCTTCATGACTTCGCAGATCACCCCCGCAGGCTTGAGTCCCGCCAGCCGCGCCAGGTCCACCGAGCCCTCCGTCTGCCCGGTCCGGAAAAGCACCCCGCCCCTCCGGGCCCGCAAGGGGAAAACATGCCCGGGCTGGATGAGGTCTTCGGGCCTGGCGTCGTCTGCGACGGCCGTCAGGATGGTATGCGCCCGGTCGGCGGCCGAGATCCCGGTCGTCACCCCGGTCCGCGCCTCGATCGAGACGGTGAAGGCCGTCCTGTAAGGGGACCGGTTGTCATAGACCATCGGGTTCAGTTTCAGCCGGTCGATGATGTCCGGGTGAAGCGCCAGGCAAATCAGTCCCCGGCCGTGTTTCGCCATGAAGTTGATCGCCTCTGGCGTGACCTTTTCGGCCGCGATGGTCAAATCCCCTTCATTTTCGCGATCCTCGTCGTCGACGAGAATGATCATCTTTCCTTGTCGGAGGTCCTCCAGAACCTCCTCGATCTTCGAAATAGGCATCTCAATCACCAAATCCGTTCTGATAGAGCATTTCCAATGTAATGCCCGGCCTCTTCTCATCCCTCGGCTCCCGCCCCGGGGCGGTCTTTCCTCTGAGGAAAAATTTCTCGACATATTTGCCGATGAGGTCGGTTTCGATATTCACCAGGTCTCCGATGCGACGCTCAAGCAGCACCGTTTCCCTTCCCGTTTGAGGGATGATGTTGCACTCGAAAAAATCAGGGCCGGTGCGGTTGATGGTCAAGCTGACCCCGTCGACCGCCACGGAACCCTTGTCGATCATGTAGGCCGTCAGGAGCGCATCCACCGCCACGCGCAACAGCCAGGACCGCTCCCGCCGGTCCCTGGCTCGGATCGTTCCGATGCCGTCCACATGTCCGGCCACCAGATGGCCCCCCAGCCGGTCTCCCAGCCGCAGGGCCCGCTCGAGATTGACCGTATCCCCCGTCTTGAGGCGGCCCAGGGTCGTACAGCGGAGCGTTTCGGTGGAAACATCCATCCCGAGGACGCGCGCGGCGATGTCGGTCACGGTCAGGCAGGCGCCGTTCACGCTGACGCTGTCGCCGATCCGGCAGTCGTCCATGGGAAAACCGGGGCGCACCGTAAGACGCACATCGCCTCCCATGCGGCTGATCCCGACGATCGTTCCGATCCCTTCCACCAATCCGGTAAACATAAGGCCGTCTTCCTGGAACGGCTGCACAGGCATATTCCTGCACAGTCTGCCATCCACGTGCGGCCGGCGCTACCGGTAGTCCGGATAGCCTGCCACCATGATGTCATCTCCGAAGCGCTGCACATCGATGTCCCGCAGCACGAGGCAAGCCGCCATATCCTGAAACCCCGGCCCGGCTACCATCGGGATGCCGTCGTCCCCGGCCAACAGCTTCGGTGCCTTGAACAGATAAAATTTATTCACCAGCCTCTGCCGGATCAGGCTGCCGGCGACACGGCTGCCGCCCTCCACCAGAATGCTGGTGACCATCTTCGAACCCAGCCAGTCAAGCAGCGCAAGCAAATCGATCAGGCCGTCGGCCGAGGGAAAGTGGTGGATGACCACCCCCCTTTTCTCGAGCGCAGCGGGGACCTGCCCCCTCAACGCCTCCGAAGCCGCGAGCCACGTCTCGGCATCGGAGTCCTGATTCAGGATCCTGGCCTCCGGCGGCGTCTTCAGGTGGGCATCCAGAACGATCCGCAGGGGATCCTTCCCTTTGCTCCGTTCGAGCCGGGTCGTCAACTCGGGGTCGTCAGCAAGGACCGTTCCCACCCCGACCATCACGGCATCTACACGATCGCGCAGACGATGGACAAACGCACGCGACGCCTCTCCGGTCACCCACCTGGAGCTCCCGGTCGCCGTGGCGGTCCAGCCGTCCAGGGTCATGGCGCTCTTGAGGATCACGAAGGGGCGCCCGGTGGTGACAAAGGCGTTGAAATCCTCGTTCAACCGCCGGCAGTCCTCGTCGAGAACGCCGGTGGTGACATCCAGGCCGTTGGCGACCAGATAGTCGCACCCGCCCCCGACTACATTCGGGTTCGGGTCCATCGCACCCACAACCACGCGCCGGATGCCGCTCCGAAGAATGGCGGCGGTGCAGGGCGGCGTCCGCCCCTGGTGGTTGCAGGGCTCCATGGTGACATACAGGGTGTCGCCGGGAGCCCGGCCGCCAACCTTGCTCAAGGCCTCGATCTCGGCATGCGGCAAACCGGCCTTGCGATGGTAGCCCGTTGCGACGATCTTGCCGTCCCTGACGATCACAGCGCCCACCGCCGGGTTGGGCGAGGTGCGCCCCAGCCCCTTCCGGGCCTCGCGCAGCGCGATCCGCATGAACCTCACATCGAGCGGTCCAGTTCCGCTTACGCCGCTGAAACGGTTTTTTCGAGAAGATTGCATGATCGGCTATCGCCTTTTTCCCGGCCCCTGTTTCAGCCGGGGTGTTGATTCAACGGCCTCATCCTCGGCAGACATCCATTCCCTCAACGCCTTCACGGCCGGGAAGCCAGGTGCAAGCCCTGAGACCTCTTCGTCGGCGGGCCGCAGCCCTTTGCAGCCGACCTTCTGCCACCGGGCAGCCGATAAAAACCACCGGCCTTCCAACCCGCAAGGCTACGGGCGCCCAGCCGCAACTTCCCACCCAAGGCGGAGAGCCCCCTTCTGCCGCTCACTCCGCCGGCGTCTCCTGCCGGGATTTCAGCATCCGCTCCAGTTCGCTCATGAACTCGTTGATATCGCGGAACTGCCGGTAGACTGAGGCGAACCGGACATAGGCCACTTCATCCCAATCCCTCAGCTCGTTGATCACCCGCTCCCCGATATCCGTGCTGGACAACTCCTTCTTGCCCGACTCCTGGAACTGCAGCTCCAGGGCGTCCACAAATTCTTCGATCCGGGTCATGCTGATGGGCCGCTTCTGGCACGCCTTCCGGATGCCCGAGATGATCTTTTCGCGGCTGAAGTTTTCTCTCCGGCCGTCTTTCTTCACCACCATGGGCAGAAGCTCTTCCAGCTTCTCATAGGTGGTGAACCGCCGGCCACACGCCAGGCACTCCCTGCGGCGGCGGATCATCCTCCCATCCTTGCTCAAACGGGAGTCGATGACTTTGTTGTTGATCTTTCCACAGTAGGGGCATTTCATCGCTCGACCCTGGTCATCCTCACCCCGGCCTCGGCCAGCATCCGGTCCGCCAGTTCGTCGTCATACCCCTCTCGGTAATAGACCTCGCGGATCCCTGCGTTGATGATCATCTTGGAGCAGATGACACAGGGCTTGTTGGTGCAATAGAGGGCGGAGCCGGCAATGGCGATCCCGTGGCAGGCCGCCTGCACGATGGCATTCTGCTCCGCATGCAGCCCGCGGCACAACTCATGCCGCTGACCCGAGGGGATGGAGGTGTCATTCCTCAGGCACCCGACCTCTGCGCAATGCGCGAGCCCCGCAGGAGCTCCGTTGTAGCCCGTCGCCAGAATGCGCTTGTCCTTCACCAGGACGGCCCCGACATGGCGCCGCAGGCAGGTCGACCGCGTCGCCACCGTCTCCGCGATGGTCATGAAATACTCCGGCCAGGAAGGCCGCGTCACACCACACCCCCCTCGAGGTGGGCGTAAACGGGGAACCGGCGGCACAACTCCCGCACCTCCCTGCCGACGGCCGCAAGCGTCTCCTCCGATTCCGGGCGCTCGAGCACGTTGCGGATCCAACCGGCGATCAGGCGCATTTCTTCGGCTCCCATCCCCCGCGTGGTCAGCGCCGGCGTCCCGAGCCGCAGGCCGCTCGTGATCTTCGGACCGCGCCGGTCATAGGGTATGGCGTTCTTGTTGGCGACGATGCCTGCCCTGACAAGGGCGGCCTCCGCATCCTTGCCCGTCAGGCTCCGGTTGCTCAGGTTGAGCAAAAGCAGGTGGTTGTCGGTCCCTCCGGAGACCAGTTCGAAGCCGAAGCCTATCAGTGCCTCACCCAGCACCTTCGCGTTCTGGACCACCTGCTTCTGGTAAGCGGTGAACTCCGTGCCGAGCGCCTCCCCCAGGGCCACCGCCTTGGCGGCGATCACATGCATCAGGGGGCCTCCCTGAATCCCCGGGAAGATCCCCTTGTCGAGTTTTTCCCCGTATCTCGCATCCGACAGGATGAGCCCGCCGCGAGGTCCGCGCAACGTTTTGTGGGTCGTGGTGGTCACGAAATCCGCCCGTCCGATCGGCGTCGGGTGCAACCCGGCCGCCACGAGGCCGGCGATATGCGCCATGTCGGCCATCAGGTAGGCGTCGTTCTCATGGGCGATTTCAGCGAAAAGATCGAAGTCGATGTAACGGGGGTAGGCGCTCGCACCGGCGATGATCAGACGCGGTTTGTGCCGCCGGGTCAGATCGCGCACCTGGTCGTAATCGATCCGGTGCGATTCGGGGTGCACGCCGTAGGA
>Ga0068714_10001308_pt1 | contig 37401 bp, 31 predicted proteins | sample MTBNYHSulfiMetaG_FD_62988 | JGI IMG/M metagenome (GOLD analysis project Ga0068714, IMG submission 62988) | Enrichment culture microbial communities from rom New York Harbor, USA that are MTBE-degrading - MTBE-NYH (New York Harbor Sulfidogenic)... | ecosystem: Environmental > Aquatic > Marine >...
CCATCCGCTCACCGACCACCGGCGCACCCTGCCGTTGGACAAGAAGGGCGAGCTCATCGAGGCGCACCCCGACTTCCAGCTGGTGATCTCCTACAACCCCGGCTACCAGAGCCTGATGAAGGACCTCAAGCAGTCGACCAAGCAGCGCTTTGGTGCCCTGAATTTCGACTACCCGGAACCGACCAAGGAGACCGCCATCGTCGCCAGGGAGTCCTGCGTCGACGAGGCGACAGCCGCCAAGCTGGTGCAGATCGCCCAGCGTGCCCGCAACCTGAAAGGCCACGGCCTGGACGAGGGGATCTCCACCCGCCTGCTGGTCTATGCCGGGCAGCTCATCCACAAGGGCATCGCGCCGCTGGATGCCTGCACCATGACCATGGTAACGCCGCTGACCGATGACCCGGACATGCGCGAAACCCTGGATGCCGCGGTGCAGACGTTTTTTGTTTCTTGAAAGGATCTCAACGCAAAGGGCGCAAAGACGCAAAGGACGCGAAGATATGAATGTCTTTGCTGCAGAGAATGAATACGCGGGTTAGACGAGGTCTTCGATGGCTCATATAACAAGGCGTTTAAATATTTTCTTTGCGACCTCTGCGTCTTTGCGTTCTTTGCGTTAAAGGTTTTTACCATGACCCTCAATCTCGACGATTACAGAGAGCAGTTTGCCGAGGCCTCGCCGGAGGTGCGCGATGTGCTCGAGGGCACCTTCCATGAAGCGGCGCGCCTCATGTCGCCTGCCGGTTTGCAGGAGTACCTCGATGGCGCCAGGGCCTTGTGTAATCTCGGACGCGGCAGCACGCTGGTCATCACCTACCTGCAGGAGATGCCGCTGGTGGTCAGGGAGTGCGGCGAGGATGTGATACCCGACTGCCTCAGTGCCGCGATGAAGCTCTCCTCCATGGTCTCCGGCGAGGTGGTGACGCTGCTGTTCAGCAGCCTGCCCTCGGCGGCACGCAACCTGGGCGATGCCGAGCTGCTGCGCGGCTACCTGACGCTGATTCACCAGTTGTCGGGGACGGCGGCACGCGGCCTGCGGCCGATGCTCAACCACATGGACGAGCTGCTGTCGAAGCTGACCCTCAGCGGCCTGCGCCGCTGGGCCAACTTCGGCGTCGAGGCCTACCGCCGCGACTTTGCCAACCTCACCGCCTACTTCAACCTGGAGTCGGCCGACAGCAAGGCGATGCTGCAGAAGGAGCGCCGCGGCGTGCTCTTCGTCAGGAGCCAGCGCAAGCTCAACTTCTACCTGCGCGCCCTGTGGGGGCGGGACTTCTTCCTGCGTCCCACCGGCGCCGACTACACCGATTTCAAACCCTATATCGAGAACCGCATCTTTCACCTGCCCGATGCGGTCGATGACCTGGGCCAGGATGAGAACAGGATCGCCGGGCTGGAGCTCTACCGCGCCACCGCTGCGCACATGGCGGCGCACATCAGTTACACCACCTCGCCCATTTCCGCCGAGCAGCTCAGTCCGGCGCAGATGTTCTTCATCGGCCTGCTGGAGGATGCGCGGGTGGAGTACAAGGCGTGCCAGGCGTTTCCCGGCCTCAAAAGGCTGTGGGCCGCGATACTCTCGGAAAACTATGAGGCGCCAGTGGAGCACCTCACCGTCGAGGTGCTGGAGCAGCTGGCGCTGATGCTGCTCGACGCCTCGCAGCGCTCCGCTGATGAGGCGCTGAACGCCTTCGCCGAGAGGTTCCATCAGCAGATCGAGGAGAAGCAGGACGACAACCTCTACACTTGGCACATGGGGATGGAGCTGTTCAATCTCTTCTCCGCACGCAGGGAGGTGCCGAGCCTGCGCATCCTCGAGCGCATCCGCATTCCCTACCGCGACGACAACCGTTTCGTCTGGGAGTTCGAGGAGTTCGACTGGCAGGCGGGGAAGGAATACGTCCCGGCCAGCCAGCGCCAGGTGCGCAAGACGGTCAGTGTGGTGGAGATGGCCAACGAGGTCGACTGCGAACTGGCCGGCGACGATGCCCAGGAGATCTGGACCTGCGAGACCGAGATGTTCCCCTATGAGGATGATCTGGAGTCGACCGCCAGCTTCAACCGGATGTGGGGCAAGGAGCCAATCTCCGATCCCTTCCATTATCAGGAGTGGGATTACCAGATCCAGCTGCATCGTCCCGACTGGGTGACCCTCTACGAGCACCGCCCGCTCAAGGGCGACCCGCAGGCGGTGGAGCAGATCCTCACCGAGTACAAACCGATCGCCCACCGCATCAGGCAGATCATCGATCTGCTCACTCCCGAGGGGGTGCAGCGCGTGCGCAACATGGAGGACGGAGACGAGCTCGATATCAACGCCGCGGTGGATGCGATGATCGCCATCCGCATGGGCGAGCAGCCCAACCCGCGCATCACCATGCGCAACGTGATCATGAACCGTGATCTGGCGGTGACGGTACTGCTGGATCTCTCCGAGTCCACCAACGAGAAGGTGCAGGGCGCCGACAAGACCGTGCTGGAGCTGACCCGCGAAGCGGCCACCCTGGTGGCCACCGCGATCAGCGGTATCGGCGATCCGTTTGCCATCCACGGTTTCGCCTCCGACGGCCGCCACGACGTGCAGTACTTCCGCTTCAAGGATTTCAGGCAGAAGTTCGACGACGAGGCCAAGGGGCGCCTGGCCGGGATGAAGGGTGGGCTCTCCACCCGCATGGGCGCGGCGATGCGCCACGCCGCTCATCACCTGCTCAAGCAGCCCGAGCGGCGCAAGCTGTTGCTGCTGGTGACCGACGGCGAACCATCGGATATCGACGAGCGCGATCCGCAGCACCTGCGCCACGACACGCGCAAGGCGGTGGAGGAGCTGCACAGCCAGGGGGTGATGAGCTATTGCCTGACCCTGGACCCCAACGCCGACAGCTACGTCAAACGCATCTTCGGTGCCAATAACTACACCGTTGTCGATCATGTCGAGCGCCTGCCGGAGAAGCTGCCGACCCTGTTCGCCAGCCTCACCCGCTAGCAGGGGGCGAACGATGTGTGAGGTATCGGTGCCGCGAACGATCATTAACGCACGTGAGTGGCTGCGGCCGTTTACCCTGCCGCGCCACTGGCGGGCGGAGCTGAGCAGAGGAGAGGGCATGTATACCCGTCACAATGAAGTTCCGGTCTATACATACCGTGACGGCGTGCTCGACGCCCTCTACTTCAATCATGTTCAGGTGGCCCTCAACCGACTCGGCGAGAGCCTGCGCATGTCGCTGCCGGGACTCAAGACGCTGGACCTTATCCTGCAGCGCGACGCCTGGATCATCGTCGACCGCGCCTTTAACGATCTACCGATCGCCGCCTGGACACGCTTCGATACCGAACGGCGCGATGCGCTGCATGCGCCGGTGCATTGCCAGATCCGCATTTTCCACGCCAATGGCGGGATGCTGCTGAAGCGTGTGCTGGAGGCGATGGAGATGCTGCTGGGTGAACGGCTGGATGAGAAAGCGGGCCGGCATCAGGTGATCGTTTTTCCGAGGAAGGAATAGCGTCGGGATTTGTTGAGCATTGAGAGCGAGCGAGGTGAGTAATGCTGGTACTGCCGAGTGGACGTTTCGTCGGAATCATGTCAGAGCGCGCAATGTTCCATGCCAAACGCCTGCAGTTGCAGGTGACCGAGAGAACGCCGCACAACCTGCTCTATTCGCTTGTCGACATCCTGATCGAGCAGCCGCAGGGCGCCTCCGGTTCCGGCAAGTCCTGGGGCTTTTCGGGCTACACCCTTGCCAATCTCGACTGGATCGGTGAGTGGGAGGAGCGCGACCGCCGTTTTTTCCTGGAGTGGCTACGCGAGCCTTCACAGGTGAGGCTCATCGAGCAGGCGCGACGCCGTCTGCTGGTGGAGAAAACGTTGCCCCGGGAGCGGGTCTATCCCTATCCCGAGCGTCTTTACAGCATGCTGCGCCGCCGACTCGAGTCCCTGCCGCTGCAACGCGCCGCTGCCGGCCAGTGGCAGCGAACCCTGCTCAACATGAAAAGCGATGGCCTGCGCCGCGAAGAGCTCGACCGCTCCGGTGTCATGGATTTTCTGGCACGGCAGCCCGCGGACGCGGTGATCGACAGGCAGGCGCTGCTCGGTGCCATCGACTTTTCCGCCATCCAGGCGAGGCTGGTAACCGAGCTGGAGTGTGAACACGGCTATCGCCTGCCGTTTGCAGAGGTGGCGCAGAAGCTTGCCGCCAGCCAACTCCGGCTTGCCGGCCTGGCCGTCGGGGAGAGAGACTTCGGCGTGGTGCGCTACTGCTGCAGCAAGCCGGGATATCGCATCGGCATCCTGTGGCCATCCGGGCGTAGCCTTTGCGCGCCGGGAGTGCTGCGCTGGTTCGTGCTCGGCCCCGGCGGAGAGGCCATTGCACACCCGGTGCGTGACGCTGAAAAGTGGTTCGCTTCACTGCAGCAGGCGCAGCAGGTGGCCGAGTCTCATGCTGCACGCCGCCACTGTCTGACATGCGACCTGAGCTGTCGCGCACAATACGAATACCTGAGTCTGCACGGCGGGAAGGACTATCGCGAGTGGCTGGTGACACTGCCCGACTTTCACCAGTCGCACTTCACCGGGCATTTCTACGAGCGAAACATCCTGCTGCATATCCGCAGCAAGGTGCGCCGCACACGCGATGGTTATCGGGTGCTGTTTGTCGAGGAGCTGCAGAGTGACTGGCATCAGGCCTACGCCCGTTATGGACTGCGCGGCGGCATCCCGCGCGCGCCGTATCGCAGGGAGTGGGCCTCGCTGGCGCTGAAACTGATGCTGCTGCATGTGGTGGAGTGCGGACTGGACGGGATTGCCTGGGCCGATGCCGCCGTGCACGAGCTGCGCTACGACAGGGTGATGACGCCTCTGCGGCGTCTCTATGACGAGGAGATGCAGCGCATCCTCGACCGCCTGGCCAGGCCGTGGGATGGGCAGGTGGAGCGACTACCGTTCGATACCCGTCGACCATGGCTCCATGCCGTGCGCAGCAAGGATCGCTGGAAGGTGGAGGGGGGCGCGGGGAAGTTCGTCACCCGTGCCCGTTTCAGCAAGCACGAGGCCCAGGCGCTTATCGCGCGCCACAGCAAGGCGGTAACGCTGGACCTTCCGGCGCTGCTGCTGCCCGAGGGGATGCGCCGGCACATTGCCGAACACGGACTGCCGCTTTTCGGCGAGCGAATCGCCGCAGGGCAACGCAACCCAGAGAGCGGATAAAGAGAAGACTATGGCACTCGTACACATGCAGGACATGCTTCGCCATGCCTATGACAACGCTTACGCGGTAGGATCCTTCAACATCCTCAGCCTCGATTTTCTCGAGGGGATACTCCGTGCCGCGGAGCGGGCCCGGGCGCCCGTCATCCTCGGCTTGTCCGAACCGCACTTCTCCCGCTACGACATCCGCCTGCTGATGCCGGCGGTGGAAGCTGCTGCGCAGCAGGCAGAGGTGCCGGTGGCGATCCATTTCGATCATGGCAGCGGCGTGCAGCCGGTGCAGGAGGCGATTCGTCTTGGCTGCAACGGCGTCATGATCGATGCCTCCCACTGCGCACTGGAGCAGAACCTCAAGCGCAGCCGCGAGGTGGTGGCGCTGGCCCATGCCTGCGGCGTGCCGGTGGAAGCGGAACTCGGCTATGTGCCCGAAGCCGACGCGGAAGGGGACGAGGCCCTGAGCTTCACCACGGTGGACACGGCCCGTGGTTTCGTCCGTCATACCGGGGCCGATTTCCTTGCCGTCTCGGTCGGTACGGTGCACGGCAGACTCAAGGGCAAGCCGCGCCTCGAGTACCAGCGGTTGCGCCACATCAACGAGGCGCTCGGCATCCCGCTGGTGATCCACGGCGGCAGCGGCCTGAGCGAGGACCAGTACCACCGCCTCATAACCAGCGGCGTGGCCAAGATCAACTACCACACCGCGCTGTCGGAAAGCGCGGCCAACAGCATTCGGGCGCAGTGCAAGGCGGCGCGCGGCTATGCCGAACTGATGGTTGATGTCCGCGACACGATCGCCGCCGAGGCGGAACAGTGCCTGCGCCAATGGGGCAGTGCCGGGCGTGCCGCCGAGGTGCTTTCCCGCTGCCGCGCCTGGGCGCCTGCCGAACATCTCACCCTGTTCAATATGGAGATGGGCGATATCGCCGATGTGCAGATGCTGCTCAACCGTGGCCGCCGGCTGCTCGGCGCCATCCCGGCGGTACGCGCGATCTCGGCAGGCCATGCCGCGGCCGAGGGAGCGAAGTACCGCTTTCTGTGGCGGGTGGTGCTGAGCCACGCCGGTGCGGTCGAGGGCTATACCACGCACCCCAACTACCGGGATTTCAGCCACCGGCTGTTGGCCGGGTTCGGCGATGAGAGGGTAACGGCACCCTACCAGCCGATCGAGACGTTTCCGCCTGGCGTGGAGGGGATGCCGCTGGCGGGAAATTGGGGGTAACCGTGTGTCGCGATGGCGACGCGACTCCCAGTGAACACCGCTACACTGGAAGGGGCAACCCGGTGCGAAGGATCCGCGCTAGAATATTCCCATGCAGCTCTTCGACACCCACTGCCACATCGACGTCCCCGAATTCGCCGCCGATCGCGATGCGGTGCTGGCACGCGCCCGCGCCGCGGGCGTCAGCCGGATGGTGGTGCCTGCGGTCGATGCGGCCGGCTGGCCGGAGCTGGTGGCACTCTGCCGGAAGGAGGAGGGGCTGTTCCCTGCCCTGGGAATGCACCCGATCTACATCGAGCGGCACCGCGACGAACATGTGGATGCCTTGCGCGAGTGGGTGGCAAGGGAGCGGCCTGTCGCCATCGGCGAGATCGGCCTCGACTTCTTCATCGAAGAGACCGACCGTGAACGCCAGCAGGTGATCTTCGAGGCACAACTGGCGGTGGCCGAGGCCTACCGGCTGCCGGTACTGTTGCACGTGCGCAAGGCGCACGACCAGGTGCTGCAGATCCTCAAGCGCTTCAACCTGCCGGGCGGCATCGCCCATGCCTTCAATGGCAGCCTGCCGCAGGCCGAGCAATACCTGGCGCTCGGCTTCCGCTTCGGCTTCGGCGGCATGCTCACCTACGAACGCTCCAGCAGGATCAGGAAAATGGCCAAAACCCTGCCGCTCGAGTCCATCGTGCTCGAAACCGATGCCCCCGACATGACCCCCGCCTCCCACCACGGCGAGCGTAACAGCCCGGAATACCTGCCCGAGGTGGTGCAACATCTGGCCGCGTTGCGGGGCATGGCGGTCGAGGAGCTCGCCGCGAGCACCACGGCCAATGCGCTGAACCTGTTCGGCCTTGCGCCGGCCGATCGATAGCATCATTAACCTTTCGGCCTGCAGGATAATTTATTCCCACGAAGTTGAAACGGGTGTCAACCGATCCCCTGCTGGCGCGTTATTACGGTTGAACCAGCCATCAACAGTGGAGAAGAGCAATGAAGTGGACAACCGTAGCAGCCGGTGGAATGCTGGCAGTGATGATGGCCTCGCCGATGGTGATGGCCGAGGAGGAGAGCGCGCCGCAGGAGCAGGTCGAGAGCGGTGATGCGATCCAGAGCAAGGATCAGACCCGCACCCGGGAGCAGCTCCAGCAGCGCCTGCAGCAGCAGGACGGCGAGGGCGAGGGCATGCAGTATCGTTACGAGGAGCAGCTGCGCCACCGCACCGAGGGCGATGGCCAGCAAGGCCGCTTCGAGTCGCGTGCGCAGCACGGCAGCAGCGGTGGCGGCCAGGGCGGTGGCAGGCGCTAGCCGGCTGCTGAAAACGCCCTCTGCCTGAGTAATGCCGGAGTATATCCTGTAGGAGCCCAGTCCCCTGGGCGAATTGTTCGCCGAGAGGACTCGGCTCCTACAGATTCTCCCTTATCATGTCGTTAACGGATCGGAATTGCACACCGCTGAAACAAGGAGCGAACACTGGAGAGCAATCAGGCGCTGGAGCATTTCCTGGCCGGGGTGGAGCGGCGAGCCTTCCACCTCGCCCGGATCGCCACCGGCAACGAGCAGGATGCCATGGACATCGTGCAGGATGCGATGATCACGCTGGTGCAGCGCTATGGCGGGCGTGCCGAGCAGGAGTGGGGCCCATTGTTCCACCGTATCCTGCAGAGCCGCATCCGCGACTGGTATCGCCGCAGCCGGGTACGCAACCGCCTGCGGGTCTGGTTCGGGGCCGAGGATGACGAGGAGGACCCGCTGCAGAACCAGCCCGATCCCGCCGCCATCGGGCCGCTCGGGGAGCTGGAGTCGGAGCGCTTCGGCGCCGAGCTGGAGCGGGCCCTGGGCAGGCTGCCGAACCGCCAGCAACAGGCCTTCCTGCTGCGGGCGTGGGAGGGACTGAGCGTGGAGGAGACGGCGCAGGCGATGGGCTGCTCGGCCGGCAGCGTCAAGACCCACTATTCGCGGGCGGTGCACGCACTGCGCGAGCAACTGGAGGAGTTTCGGGCATGAGCAACGAGCAGAAATTTGTCGAACGGGCCCGCGGGAGTCTCGATGCCCGCGCCGAAGCCCTCGAGCCGCATCTGGCGCAGCGGTTGCGCACGATACGCCGCGATGCCCTCGTCGCAGGGCGCAGTGGTGCACATCGCGGCTGGGTGCCCGCGCTGGCTGCCGCCTCGCTGGCGGCGCTGTTCGTCGGCGTGATGTGGTTCGGTACGCCCGCTCCCCAACCCGGGGACGCTCTGCTGCAGGCAGGTCTCGACAGCAGTGCCGTCGATTTCGAACTGCTGACCCGCGGTGAAGAGCTCGAACTCTATGAACAACTCGATTTTTACTACTGGCTGGAGCAGGGGAACACGCGTGCCGGTTAAACGACTGCTGCTGGCTACGACGCTGCTGGCTTGTGCCGCAGCGGCGGCCGAGGAGGCGGAGGTGCCGCCGCCGCTGGAGCTTCTCGAATATCTCGGTGAGTGGGGCGATGCCGAAGGGCAGTGGCTCGACCCGGAAATCCTGCAGCTGGTATCGCTGAGCGGCGGGGAACAGGCGAATGAGGAAGAGAAAGATGAGTAGCAAACTGATCGCGGCCCTGCTGCTGGGGCTCACCCTGGGGCTGGCCCATGCCGCCGAACCGCTCCCCTGGGAGCGGCTCGGCGAGGCGGAGCAGCAGGTGCTAGAGCCCTATGCCGGGCGCTGGGAGAGCTTCAGCCCGGAACAGCAGCAGCGCCTGCAGCAGGGCGCCCGCCGCTGGCAGGCGATGGACCGCGAGGAGCGGGCCGCGGTGCGCGAGCGTTTCGAGCGCTGGCAGCAGATGCCGGCCGAGCAGAAGCAGCGCATCCGCGAGCGCTATCGCGAATACCAGAGCCTGCCCCCGGCGCAGCAGCAGCGCATCCGCGAGCAGATGGAGGCGTTCCGCCAGATGCCTGCCGAGCAGCGCGAGCAGCTGCTGCAGCGCTGGCAGTCACTGAGCGAGGAGGAGCGCCAGGCGCTGCGTGCGCAGCTGCACGCAGAGGCTGCGACCCGGCAGCCAATCGAGCCGCCCGGTGCCGGTGAGGAGACCGAAGCGGAACAGGAGGAGGCCGCGACTTTCGGCAACGGTAATGGCGATCACTTCCGCGATAACCGCATGGAGCGGCGCGGGATCGATACCCCGATGAGGAGACCACGATGAGGGCGTTATCGCGCACCGGCGCAGCAGCACTTCTCACCCTGCTGTTCGGCACCGCCGCGCTGGCAGAGGGCTACACCTTTACCACCGGCGCGGAGTATACCCGCGGCGATTATGGCACCGACATCGACACCGGTTCCTGGTATGTCCCGTTCTCCCTCGGCTACAGTGCCAAGCGCTTCGCCTGGAGCGTCACCGTCCCCTATATCCGGGTCGATGGCTCCTCCCTGGTGAGCGGGGTGCGCAGCACCACCCTGGGTGGCCGCGGCGGGGGGCCGGGCCAGGGCGTCACCACCACTACCGACGTGGAGCGTGTCGATGCCGGGCTGGGGGACGTCACCCTGAGCGGCAGTTACCTGCTGCAGCAGGAGACCCCCGCCCGCCCCTGGCTTGGCCTGACCGGCAAGGTCAAGCTGGGCACCGCGGACGAGGAGAAGAATCTCGGTACCGGCGAGAACGACTACGCCATCCAGCTCGAGGCGGCCAAGGGGCCGCTCGACGGCCTGGTCGGCTACAACCTGCTCGGTGACACCGCCACCACCGACTACGACAACATCCTCTACGCCGCCGCTGCCTTCAGCCTGCCGCTGCAACGCCAGTGGCGCGTGCGTAGCGAGCTCTATGCCGAGCAGTCGCCGCTTGCCGGCGTCGACCCGGTGCGCGAGCTGACCGTAACCTTCTCCAGGCCGCTGAGCCGCGATCGCCAGCTCAGCCTCTACGCCATCAAGGGCTTCTCCGACAGCAGCCCGGAGTGGGGGATGGGTGCCCTGATTAGTAGCGGGTTTTAGGTTTTTGGTTCAAGGTTCAAGGTTCAAGGTTCAAGGTTCAAGGAATAAATTTCGATTCTGGGTAGGTGGGGCATCAGTTCGACAGAGCGGAGGACTTATAGGCGCAGTCAAAGTTTCAGGCAACCCCGGGGAGGGAATGCGCCTCCTTGAACCTTGAACCTTGAACCTTGAACAGTTTTTTCGCCCTCACGCCCTCACGCCCTCACGCCCTCACGCCCTATCTCAAGACGGTTAACCGACCTCACCGGCCTGCAGCGATGTGCCGGTGACTTGCCAGGGAGCGGTGATTTACGGTGTCGCCGGCGGCATTTGCCGCCGGCGAACCTCGGGTTAGGGAAGCACTTCGTCGGCGCCCATATCCGTTGAAGTGCCGCTCGGACGAAACTCTCCGTCGATATCGGCACCCAGCTCGATAAATTGCAGAGTGGGCTTGGTCTTGCCGGCATCTCTGGCTGGCGATGCCGGCTGTAAATGATAATCACCCGTTGGGGTCAGCGGGCCGAAGTTGATATCAATGAAATTGCCTCCCTCATCGAATGCCGGTTGGGTCAGCATATTGCTGATAGCAAATGGCTGGGCAATGGACTGGGCACGATCACCGTTGAAGTAAGGGGTGATAAATCCCGGATCGGCGGCAATGTTGCTGCTGTGGTAACCGGTCGGATCGGTCAGTACCGAGTGGCGGGGATCCAGGCTGCCGACCACGCCGATGACCGCCAGGTCATCGAACACCGGCGGAGCGCCTGCAGCTACGTCCGGAACAAGGCCGAAGTGAGTTACCCCTGGGATGTTGGCGTCGCCCTGTACTGACCAGTAGAACGAACGGTTCTGCCAGATGATGTTATTGGCAAGCCAGGGCTTGGAGAAGTCCCGGTAGCCGTCGAAATTTGCCGTCGCCGGAATCAATGCATTCAGCGCAAGGCTGTGGGCATTCGATACCACTCCTGCAGGTTGCGGGATGCTCTGGTTCGGCTGGCCCGGAAGGAAGGCTTCGCCGGAGGTTGCCGTGCTGTCGTTATGCGCCACCGTATTGTTCAGGATGATGGCACGCAGGGTATCGCGGATCGAGATGCCGCCACCGGCCAGCGCCGCGACGTTGTTGACCACCATGTTGTTGAACATCTTGATCTTGTACCAGCTACGCGGTGCGGTGGGATTCAGCGCCACGTCCTCGCCGTTGACCCGATCGGTGCGAATGCCACCGCCCTCGCCGGAACCGGACTGGTTGCCCTGGATCAGGTTACTGTCGATGGTGACTTTGCCGGAACCGGGGGTGACCGCGTTGGCGCCGCCGAGTGTTGCCTGACCGGCAACATAGATGCCGCCGCCGGAGATCGCCTTGCCCGGGTTGTACGCCTGGTTGAAGCGTATGGTGTTGTCGCTGATGTTGCCGCGATTGCTCAGCCCGAGATGGCCGATACCGCCACCACCGATCCCCTGGGCGATATTGCCGCAGATGTAGTTGGCGGAAACGGTATAACGGTCGGCACCTGTGTAGAGGGCAATACCGCCGGGGCCGGAGAGGCTGCCGTTCATTATGATCTCATTGTGATGCACCGTCAGCTGCTGGTTCATCGCATCGGTGTAGACGGTGCCGACCTGGGTGGTCAGGTCCGCATGGCCGACACGAATGCCACCGGCGAACACGCCGTGGTTGCCGACGATGCGATTGTTGCTGATTTCCAGGTAACGGGCATAACCGTTGAGGAAGATGCCGCCGCCGTGGTCGGCGCCGCTAATGGTCAGGCCGTCGATGCGTGCCGGTTCGACGCTGCGGAAGCGAAGGCTCTTGGCTCCGCTGTTTTTGCCCAGCACGGTGATGCCCGCCCCTTCGCCGTTGGGAAGCACCAGCGGCACGTTGCTGGCCGGATCGATCAAGGGCAGTTGATCCGGCAGCAGGTCGAAGGCACCGGCCTGATACAGGGTGTAGAGCTTTTCACGCCACTGCTGCAGTTTGCTGTCGGGCATCTTGATGGCATTGATCACGGTCGAGTAGGCGCCGGAACCCTGCAGGCGAACCGGTTTGTACATAATGACCTGTTCGTTGTAGGTGCCCGGCGCCACCAGGATCAGGTCGTTGGGCCCTGCAAGGTCAATGGCATCCTGAATCGGTGTCGCCCCCAGTACATTGCTCGGGAACACCTGATGCATGCTGATACCGGCCGGCAGCGGTCCGACCGTGACTGTGGCTGCGCCGGGTGCGCTGACGCCGTCGGCGCGGGTGAGCTGCAACTGGCCGGTGACTGCACCTGCGGGGACCGTGGCGGTAATGATGCCGTCGCTCCATATCACGTTGGTGAGTGGGGTGCCGCCGAGGGCAACGGTTCCCGGGGCATTACCAAAGCCGTAGTGGCGCACGATCGTCCGGTTCGGAGCACTCACCGGATCATAGGCCGGATTCGGGACTTCCTGATCGCCGGCGGCAACGATGGTGAGGGTTTCACCCGGCTCCACATAGGCGCCGATGCCGTTGGGGCCGCTGACCGAGTGAATCAGCGGCGAATCGGTCGGTTGTGTGCAGTCGACCGGGTTGCTGGAACCGGTGAAAGCGGCAATGGGAACGACCGGGGTATCCAGGTAGGTGGTCGCACCGGGCATGTACTGCAGGGTGTAGCAAAGCCCGCTGAAGCGCCGATCGTAATTCGGATCGATGATCGTCGGCGGCACCCCGGGATTGGTGGCCGGATCATAGGCCGGATTGGGGATGGGGCCGGGATCGTTAAGGCAGGCGGTCATCATGCTCGGCGAGACGCCCGAGGGCATCGGGATATGCACCGAATGGGTCGAAGGCAGCAGGGCGTTGAATTTGCCCCACTCGTCGGCATAGGTGCGCACCACCTCCTTGCCGGTCCAGTCGCGGAATGACACCGGCATCCACGACGGCGCGTACTTCTCCGCGTAATTCGGCGTGTTGGGATTGAATTCGTTGGAGAAGTTGTTGAGGATGATGCCGACCACCATTGCCGCCTTGGGGGTCTCGGTGAAGAGGAAGAAGTCCGCCGCGGCATTCTGCCCCTGGCTCAACTGCACCTGCTTGCGATCGCACAGCGGACGCGCGGTACCGGCAAAGGGCGCGGCGATCAGATCGGCCGGTGCGATGCCGGGGTAGGGGACGCCGTTGCTGTCGGTCTGCATCGTCAGGTAGGCGGGCACCGTGTGCGCATCGCCGACGCACACATTCGGCAGAAGCAGCGGAGACGGGCTGTAGGCATCGCCGAAGTCGACGTTCTTGTCCTCCTCCCTAACCAGTTCATAACCGGAGGGAACGCTGACCTCGACGATATAGGTGTCGGGGGGCAGCGGCGGGTCGTTCGGATCGCCCGGCGTGCCGGGGCCGAAGGCATAGCCGCCATCGAACACCCCGGGCCGTACCTGGTTGAAGTTACGCAAGCCGTCGTAGCAATCGATGGCGATACCGTCGATGCTGAAAACGTCTCCCTGGCAACCGGTGGGCACGTTATCGTCCCAGCTATCGGTGTGGGTGATACGCACGGCATCGCCGAGCTCGAACTGTCCGTTGCCGTTTCGATCGATATCCTCCGCTCCCATGACTCCGCCCTCCGACCAGCCGAGCGGATAGTTGTCCACATCGGCAGGGGTGACGAGTCCGTCGCCGGTCAGGTCGTCGAGCTGGCCGTCGAGATTGCTGTCCCGATACAGGTTGACCTGGATGCGCGGGATGCCGGGTTCCCACTCCTCCCCGACCGCAAAACGGGGATCATTCTCGGCACGGGTGATGGCGTAGAACACAATGCCCGAGATACCGCCGTTCTCGTCGGGGCCATAGTTGGACTTGCCCCACTCGAAACGGTTGACCTGGCTGATGAATCCCTGGAATGCCTCCAGCAGCACAGGACCGGTTTCGGTGCGTGACAGGTTGTCGCCGGTGTGGGGATTGATCAGCGGTTGGCCGAGTTGGGCGGCGCTGCAGAAACCGGCGTCCACATCTCCCTGGGTGCAGGTCTGCGGTTGCGGCGTGAGAACTTCTCCCGGTGCCACCGCACCGCCGTTATCCACGGTGACGGTCACGCCGGTCGCCTTCAGCTTGGCAAAGTCGACCTCCGCCACCAGCCAATGGAAGAACGGGAATACTTCATCGAGTGGTGCATCACCGAAGATGTCGATCGGCATGTTCTGGTAGACGCGGCCATCGCGGAAGCGCAGGTTGATCGCCGCCTGATCGGCACCCAGTGGCACATCGTCCTGGGTCGGGTCATTGCAATCGGCGGTGACACAGTCCCTGAAACCATCTTGGTCGCGATCGAAAAAGACGCTGTGTTCCATATGATGGAACCAGCTGAATACCGGAATATCGCCCAGTGCGACGGTGGCGGTGCCGGGAAGCACGGCGACATCAAGGTTGGTGATGATCAGGTTGAGCGACTCGTCCCAAACCACCAGCTGATAGTTGCCGGGGGGCACGTTGTTGATGCTGAAGGTGCTGTCGGCATTACAGGGCCGGGCGTAGACGCCTCTGCCGGTACCCGTGGTGGCATCGTTCAGCCCGATCCAGCAGGCCGGGACGGGGTGGCCGCTGTGGAAGGTGAAGTTCGGCGGGCGGGAGTTGTGCAGATTGGTCACCCGGCCGGTGATGCTGCTGGTGCCGGCAGGCGGGGCGCTGTTGCAGTAGCCGACAGGATTGTTTGCCGCCGCGTCGAAGCAGTTGAACGATTTGGTGAAACCGATGAATACGTGGTATCCCGGCGGACCGAACTGGGTAAAGTAGAGCGGTTCATTGGGCTGCACCCAGGCAGGCAGGGCCTTGCCGCCTTCGATGGTGTGGGTCTGGTGCCAGTCCTGACCGGCGGGTGGGACGAGTTGAATGTCATACTTTCCCGGGGCCAGGTTCTTGACGAAGGCCACCCCGTCGGCACCGGTGAGGATGACACCATTGCCCATCGTTGCCACGGTGCCATCCGGGTTGTACTCGGTCCCGAGCGGATTGCCGAAGGCGTCCTGCAAAACCTGCCCACCGGCGATGCCGTATTGCCCGGCGGTGTCGAACACCAGCACGCTGAACCCGGGCAGCCCCTTCTCCTGCGGCAGATCGGGCAGGTTGGTGATGGGGTAGGTGTCCTCATAGGCGAATACGGATAACTGCGCCGTGGGAATGGGGTGTTGCGCCACCACGGCCGTGACCTGCGGTGTGCTGGTTGCGGCGAAAGAAACCTGTGCCGCACCATTGCTGTATCCGTTGAAGGGAAGCACCGATACGAAATAGCGTTTGGTATCATCGACCCCGTCGATGACGGCGCTGTTGCCCGCGCTCTCTCCCTGCTTTACTACCGGCATATGACTGGTGTGAAACTTCACCGACAAGGTGTCGGCGGTGTGGGCGCCGGGTGTCACCGCATGCGTGCGATCTTCCTCCAGCAGCCAACGGAAACCCTGAACCGGATTGCCCTGACTGTCTTCCACCTGCAGGGTAAAGCTGGTGGGGGCCGCGCCGGCTATGCCCCACCCTCCCAACAGACTGATTACCGCCAAGAGATAAAGGAACAACAGGTTGTTGACTGGATACAGCGGCAGGTGACAGTGTGCTCGTTTCATGGTCAATCTCCCGAGGGCAAATGGAGAACAACGCGCGCAATATGCTGGTTGCGGGCGGGGCGATGAACTACACGGTAATGATTGTGGGCCCTTGCTTGACCGCTGAGAGAACGGGGGCCGGAGTTCTTATAGACTAGAGATGGATCGACTGGTCGCAGGTAGGTGAATAGCGTATTTAGTTGGGAGAAATCGCCCTATAGGCCAGGAAATCGGACTTACCCGAGGGTGGCTTTCCGGGCTTACGCTATCGGCAAGCTTTCGATGAAAATGGGCTGCTTCCCGGGACGGTAACAGGGCTGGAATGCGCCGGATAATCATTACGTGGTACTGTTGCTGTCATGACTTCAAAACCGATTAACAACAAAAAAAGGATCCTCGCCTGGTCCCTCTATGACTGGGGCAACTCCGCCTTTGCCACCACGGTGATGGCCGGGTTCTTCCCGGTGTTCTTCAAGCAGTACTGGAGCGCCGGGGTGGAGCAGAGCGAGAGCACCTTTTACCTCGGCGTGGCCAATTCGCTGGCCAGCCTGATCATTGTGCTGCTCGCCCCGCTGCTGGGGGCGATCGCCGACCGGGTCTCCCACCGCAAGCGCTTCCTCATCTTCTTCGCCTTTCTCGGGGTCTGCATGACCGCGCTGTTGCCGCTGGTGGCAAAGGGGGAGTGGCAGTGGGCGGTGCTGTTCTACGTGATGGCGACGATCGGTTTTTCCGGCAGCGTCACCTTCTACGATTCGCTCATCGTCTTCATCACCGAGCCGTCGCACTACGACCAGGTCTCGGCGCTGGGCTTCGCCATGGGTTACCTCGGCGGCGGACTACTGTTTGCGCTCAACGTGTGGATGACGCTCAGCCCTGAGCTGTTTGGCCTGGCCGACGCGGCCGAGGCGGTGCAGCTCTCCTTCGTGATGGTTGCGCTGTGGTGGGCCCTGTTCACCGTTCCGCTGGCGCTGTGGGTGACCGAGCCGGACCGTCGCGGCCCCGGCAGTGTGGCGGCGATTCGCGGCGGCCTCGCCCAGTTGCGCGAGACTTTCAGCGAGATCCGCGCCCTGCGGGTGGTGTTCCTCTTTCTGCTCGGCTACTGGTGCTACATCGACGGCGTGGACACCATCGTGCGCATGGCGGTGGATTACGGTCTCTCCCTCGGCTTCTCCTCCGACAGCCTGATCGTGGCGCTGCTGATCACCCAGTTCGTCGGTTTTCCCGCCGCCATCGGTTTCGGCTGGCTCGGTAAGCGCATCGGGCCAAAGCGCGGGATCTACATCGCCATCGCCGTCTATACCCTGATTGTGGTGTGGGCCTCGCGCATGGACTCGGAGCGGGAGTTCTACGCCATGGCGATCGCCATCGGCCTGGTGCAGGGCGGCATCCAGTCACTCAGCCGCTCGCTCTATGCGCGCATCATCCCCGCCGGCAAATCGGCCGAGTTCTTCGGCTTCTACAACATGCTCGGCAAGTTCGCAGCGGTGCTCGGGCCGGTGATGGTAGGTTGGGTCGGCATGGCCAGCGGCAACCCGCGTATCGGCATACTCACCCTGCTGCTGCTGTTCGCCCTCGGCGCCTTTTTCCTCAGCCGCGTCAATATCGATGAGGGGCGGCGGCGAGCGGAGGAGCTCGAGTGATCTCGGTCGCTTTTCCGGGAGCCGGTTCCTGATATAGTCAACAAAAAGCGATTCACCACGAAGGGCACGAAGAAAAAGAAGATTCACCACAGAGGCACGGAGTACACGGAGAACCGAAAGCCCGCAGGATGGGCACCGGAGCTGTAGCGACGTGCCTTGGAAGTAACAGTTGCACGTCTCAAGTAGCATGAGAATCAATTCTTGTCACTTGTCACTGCGTGAAAAGGAGGTGGTTGTGGGGGAGTTGGCGTTTTTCCTGGCCCTGTTCGGGGCCATCGTTGGCGCGGTGACATTCGAACTGGGAGGGCTGCTGCTTGGGGCGCTGCTCGGCTTTCTCGCCGGCCGCTCTTTCGATCTGGGGCGGCGTCTGAAGAAGGCGGAGCGCTTGCTGGCGCAACTGGAGCGACGCCTGTCGGCCGATGCGCCGGCATCTTCCGCCGGGAGCGAACGAAAGGGGCCTACCACTGCCGCTGCCCCTGCGGCGGGCAGCGGGGTTGCTGCAGCGGAAGGGCCGACCGCCGCCGAGCTCCACGTCGAGGCGGCGGCCACGGCGCAGCGGAGAGCGCGTGCCGCTCCTGCCGCCGCAACCTCCCCCATGGAGTTCGAATTGCCGGACTTCGAGGAGCCGCGGCGGCCGAATCCCCTGTGGGAGGCCGTTTCCCGCTTTTTCACCGACGGCAACGTGGTGGTGCGGGTCGGCATCGTGGTGCTGTTCTTCGGTGTCGCCTTCCTGGTCAAGTACGCCGCGGAGCGCGACCTGCTGCCCATCGAGTTGCGCCTTGCCGGGGCGGCCCTCGGCGGCATTGGCCTGATCGCGCTGGGCTGGTGGCTGCGCGAGCGGCGCACCGCCTACGCCCTGCTGGTGCAGGGCGGCGGCATCGGCATCTTCTATATCACCGTCTTCGGCGCGGCGAAGCTCTACCACCTCATCCCCATGGGCATGGCCTTTGCGCTGATGGTGGCCATCGTCGCCCTCTCGGCGGCCCTGGCACTGCTGCAGGATTCGCGCAATCTCGCCGCCTTCGGTATCAGCGGCGGCTTCCTCGCCCCGGTGCTCACCTCCACCGGCGGCGGCGACCACGTGATGCTCTTCTCCTACTACGCCCTGCTCAACGCCGGCATCCTCGGCATCGCCTGGTTCCGGGCGTGGCGCGAGCTCAACCTGCTGGGCTTCGCCTTCACCTTCGTCATCGGCACCGTCTGGGGTGCGCAGTACTACCGGCCGCAGCATTTCAACACCACCGAACCCTTTCTCATCCTCTTCTTCCTCTTCTATGTGGCCATCGCGGTGCTCTTTGCGCTGCGCCAGCCGCTGCGGCTCAAGGGGTATGTGGACGGCACCCTGGTGTTCGGCGTGCCGGTGGTGGGCTTTGCCCTGCAGGCGGCGCTGGTGAAGGAGATGGAGTACGGCATGGCGTTCAGTGCCCTGGCGCTGGCGGCGCTCTACATCCTCCTCGCCGGCGCCCTGTGGCGGCGGCGGATCGAGGGGATGCGCCTGCTCACCGAGGCCTTCCTTGCGCTGGGCATCGTCTTCGCCACCCTGGCGATCCCGCTGGCGCTGGACGGGCGCTGGACCGCCTCGGCCTGGGCGCTGGAGGGGGCGGCGATGCTCTGGGTCGGGGTGCGGCAGTCGCGCCTGCTGCCGCGCATCTCGGGGCTGCTGCTGCAGCTGGGGGCGGGACTCTCGTTCATGCTGGTGATCGGCAGTACCAGCGGCAAGCTGCCGCTGTTCAACGGCGCCTGCCTCGGTGCGCTGCTGATCGCCCTGGCGGGACTGTTCAGCAGCTACACCCTGCAGCGCCACCGCGAGGGGCTGCGCCAGGGCGAAGCGGACCTGCACATCGCCGCCCTGGTGTGGGGCCTGATGTGGTGGTTTTTCACCGGCCTGCGCGAGATCGACCGTTTCGTGGCCTGGGATCACCAGTTCAACGCCTCCCTGCTGTTCATCACCCTGAGCGCCGCGGCGCTGCTCTGGCTGTGGCGGCGCCTGGCGTGGCCGGTGTTGCGCTATCCGCTGCTTGTCCTGTTGCCGGCGGCGGCCCTGTTGGCGCTGAATATTCTCGAGGCGCCTGGCTCAACCCACTTCTTCGCCCGCTGGGGCGCGCTGCCCTGGTTGCTGCTGTTCGCTGTGCAGTACCGCTTGCTGTGGCGCATGGAGCAGGTCATGAGCGACAGGCTGCTGCGCTTCGGCCACTGCGCCACCCTCTGGCTGGCGCTCGCCATACTGGTACAGGAGGCGCACTGGTGGGTGGACAAGGCGCTGCAGGGGCAGGGGGTGTGGGCGTTTGCCAGCCTGGCACTGGTGCCGGCTGCGGTGGTGCTCCTGCTGCTGCGCCGGGGGGAGCGGCTGCGCTGGCCGGTGGCACGCTGGCTTGCCACCTACCAGGGCGAGGCGTTGCTGCCGGTGATCGCCGCGATGCTCGGCTGGAGCCTGTTAGCGGTGTTGAGCAAGGGCGATCCCTGGCCGCTTCCCTATCTGCCCCTGTTCAATCCGCTGGAGCTGAGCCAACTGCTGGTGCTCGTGGTCGTCGCCGGCTGGAGCTGGCACAACCGGGAGCGGCTGGCGCTGTGGTTAGCGGAGCAGGCCGCCTTGCCGTGGTACGCCCTCGCCGTGGCGGCCTTTGCCCTGCTCAACGAGGCGGTCGCCCACGCGGTGCACTACTGGGGCGGGGTGCCGTACCGCATCGAGAGCCTGCACCGTTCGGTGCTGTTCCAGACCAGCATCTCCGTGGTGTGGACGCTGAGCGCGCTGCTCATCACCATCCTGGCGACGCGCAGGCTGAACCGTGCGCTCTGGTTCACCGGCGCCGGGCTGCTGGCGCTGGTAGTGCTCAAGCTTTTTTTTATCGACCTGGCCAAGACCGGCACGGTCGAGCGCATCGTATCCTTTATCGCAGTGGGCGGGCTGATGCTGGTGATCGGTTACTTCTCCCCGCTGCCGCCGAAACAACGCGAGGAGTCGGCATGAAGAACAGAATACTCTTGCTGTTGCTTTTGCCGCTGCTGGGCGTCGCGGCGCCGGCAGAGGAGGTGGTGTTGAACAGCAACGACTTTGCCTACGGCATGCCGCTGGAGGTGGATGGTGACGGTGCGATCTACTCACTGCCGCTGCCGCAGGAGGTCTATCGCTTCACCACCCGCAGCGACCTGGGGGATGTGCGGATCTTCAACGGCTTCGGCGAGGTGGTGCCGCACCAACTGCAGCGCGGCCGCTCCTACCGGGAGGCGCCGCGCGAGCCGGTGGCGCTGCGCTTCTTCCCCCTCTACCGTGACGTCTCCTGGGAGCGGGAGGCCAAGCGCATCCATATCGCCGATGACGGCAAGGGCACTATCATCGATATCGAACGCCAGCCGGGGGAGGAGGGGAGCGGGCAGGGCCCGGTGGCCCACTACCTGGTCGATGCCACAGCGGCGGAGGCGCCGATCGAGAAGCTGGTGCTCGGCTGGGATGAGGTGGGCGAGGGGTTTCTCGTTTCGGTCAAGGTCGAGTACAGCAACGATCTGGTGCACTGGCAGCACCTGATCGCCGAAGCCACGCTCGCCGATCTGGCATACGAGGGATTCCGCCTCAGCCAGAACGCGATCACCCTTCCCCTGCAGGAGGCGCACTACTACCGCATCAGCTGGCCGCTGGGGGAGAAGGGGCTGCTGCTCAAATCGATCAGCGCAGAGCTCAAGCAGGTCGCTCACGAGGAGCCGCGCCAGTGGCTGCAGCTCACGCCAGTGAGCGACAGGAGCCGGCGGGGGGAGTATTACTTTACCCTCCCCGGCAACTACCCGGTGGATCGCATTCGCGTCGAGTTGCCGCAGAGCAACACCGTGGTGCGTGCCCGGCTCTATTCGCGACGCGGCGATGAGCAGGCGCCCTGGCGGCTTCGCTATCAGGGGCTGCTCTATGCCCTGGTGCGCGAGGGGCATACCCTGCAGAACGAGCCCATCACCCTCGGTGGGGTGAACGACCCGCAGTGGCGTCTCGAGGTGGTGCAGGACGGCGGCGGGTTGGGCAGTGGCGAGCCGCAGCTGCAGATGGGGTGGGTGCCGCACCGCCTGACCTTCGTCGCCCGTGGCGAGATGCCCTTTACCCTGAGTTTCGGCGCCGCCACGGTCAAGCCGCCTACCAGTGACATTGCCGCCCTGATCGCCCGGCTGGAGAAACAGCAGGGCGATAATGAGTTCATCAAGCTCGGCCACGTCGGCGGCCTCTTCGAGCTGGGCGGCGAGCGGCGCCTGAGCCCGCCGGCGCCCCCTTTGCCGTGGAAGAGGTGGCTGCTCTGGTCGGTGCTGATCCTCGGCGTGGCGATACTCGCGTGGATGGGGCGCAGCCTCTATCGGCAGATGAATGCGGGGGATGATATTCGCTAATAGCGGTGGCCATCCTTGGGGCCCTTGACCAGGCCTGTCATTGCGAGGAACGAAAGTGACAGAAGCAATCTGTAAGCGGTGAGGCCACGGTCTGAGATTGCTTCGCTCCGCTCGCAATGACAAGCCCACCAAGGCGGGCTCATGCTAGACTAGCCGCTATTCTGCCAGACCCTTACAGAACCATCCCATGCTCACAGACGCCTTTTACGAACGCTTCGGCGGTATCCAGCGGCTTTACGGCACCGCCGGCGCAGAGGTTATCCGGAACAGCCATTTCTGCGTGATCGGCATCGGCGGCGTCGGCTCCTGGGTGGTGGAGGCGCTGGCCCGCACCGGGGTCGGTGCCATCACCTTTATCGATCACGACGACATCGCCGCCAGCAACAGCAACCGCCAGTTGCACACCCTTGGCTCGACCGTCGGGCGCGCCAAGGCAGAGGTGCTGGCCGAGCGGGTGCGGGACATCAATCCCGACTGCAGGGTCACCGCCATCGACGACCTGCTGGTCGAGAACAACGTGGCGAAGTATATCGGCAAAGAGTTCGATTACGTGGTCGACGCCATCGACACCATCCGCCACAAGGCGGCGCTGCTCAACCACTGCAGCCGCAACAAGATCCCGGTCATCACCACCGGCGGCGCGGGCGGCATCACCGACCCGACGCAGATCCAGATCGCCGACCTGAGCAAGACCTACAACGACCCGCTGGCGGCCAAGGTGCGCGCCAAGTTGCGCAGCGACTACGGCTTCAGCAAAAATCCCAAGCGGCGCTTCGGCATCGACTGCGTCTTCTCCACCGAGCAGTCGGTCTATCCCAAGGCCGACGGCAGTGTCTGCCAGCGCAAGCCGGGGGTGAAGGGGGCCAGCCTCGATTGCAACTTCGGCTACGGTTCGGCCACCTTCGTCACCGCCACCTTCGGTTTCGTCGCGGTATCCCGCGCGCTGCAGAAGCTCATCGCCCGCCATGCGGCGAGGAGCGCCTGTCCTTGAGCGGGAAGATCGCCATCGGCATCAGCAGCTGCCTGCTCGGCGAGGCGGTGCGCTACGACGGCGGCCACAAGCTCGACAACTACATCACCGGCACCCTCGGCCGGTTTTTCGAATTCGTACCGTTCTGTCCCGAGGTGGCCATCGGCCTGCCGGTGCCGCGACCGCCGATCCGCCTGGTGCAGCGCGCCGAGGGCATCCATGTTGTCGGGGTGAAGGAGCCGTCGCTCGACATCACCGACCGGCTCCACGCCTGCGCCCGCAAGACGGCGCGGCGGCTTGCGGGTATCAGCGGCTATATTCTCAAGCGCGCCTCGCCCAGCTGCGGCATGGAGCGGGTCAAGGTCTACGATGCCGCCGGCTGCGTCACCGGCAAGGCCGCCGGCGCTTTTGCCGAAGAGCTGATGCGCGCCTTGCCGCTGCTTCCGGTGGAGGAGGAGGGGCGGCTCGGCGACCCCGGGCTGCGCGAGAATTTCATCATGCGCGTCTTCGTCTATCACCGCTGGCAGCAGTTGCAGAAGAGCCGCCTCAGTGCGAAAAAGCTCATCGACTTTCACGCGGCCCACAAGTACCTGGTGATGGCACACAGCCAGGCGGCCTACCGGCGCCTGGGCAAGCTGCTGGCGGATGCGGGCAGGCGGGAGCCGAAGGAGCTGGCGCAGTGCTACATCGGCGAACTGATGGCCGCGCTGCGCCGCCCGGCCACGCGCAAGGGGAACGCGAACGTGCTGCAGCACCTCCTCGGCTATCTGAAGAACCGGCTCGACGCTGCAGACAAGGCCGAGATGCTCGAGGCGATCGATCAGTACCGGGAGGGTAGCGTTCCGCTGATCGTTCCCATCACCCTGCTCAGGCACCACTTTCGACGCCACCCGCACCACTACATCGAGCGCCAGGTCTATCTGACCCCGCATCCGCATGAGCTGATGCTGCGCAACCTGGTTTGAGGACGGTGTGTCGGGAGTGACTGTTTCGCGATTGAAGCCTTGCATGCCTCTTCTCCGCTTCCTGACAACGGAGCGGCTCGTGTTCGCGATCTTTCTGGTGATCCTCACGGGTTTCGTCTCGGCCTACAACGCGGACACCTTTCTGCACCTGGCCGCCGGTCGCTATATCGTCGAAACCGGAAGCCTTCCCCATCGCGATGTCTTCTCCTTCAGCGCCGAGGGCCGGCCATGGGTCATGCACGAGTGGCTCTACCAGGCCCTGATCTTCCTGCTCCATGAGGCGACCGGCATGCCGGGCCTGAAGCTGCTGACCGGCCTGGCGTGCATCCTCACGCTCTACCTGGCAAAAAAGAGCGCCGACCTGCTGACCCGGCAGGCGTGGGCGAAATGGCTGGTTCTCGGCTTGCTGCTCATCCTGCTGGAGCGCTTCATCTCCCCCCGGCCTGTGCTGGTCACCATGGTGCTGTTCGCCTTTTACCTCTATGCACTGCTCGCCTACCGCTGCGGCGGCAGCCGCCGGCTCATCTACTGGCTGCCGCCCTTGATGATCCTCTGGGTGAACAGCCACGGCGGCTTCATCGTCGGTCTCGTCCTGATCGCCTACTTCAGCCTGCTGCAGACGCTCGACGATCGCATCCGCCACGGCGTGTGGGTGTTGCCGCGTCTACCCCTGGCGATTCTGCTGCTCTGCCTGGTTGCCGGCATGCTCAATCCCTATGGCTACGAGCAGCTCCTCTTTCCCCTGCGCTTGATGAGCGACTGGACCGTGGGCATGGCCCTTGAGTGGCGCCCGCCCGATTTTTCCCAGTGGCAGAACCGGGTATTTCTGGGGACAGTGCTGCTCTTCGCCTTCGTCGCGGCCGTGGCCAGGGGCAAGGAAAGCCTCTTTGCCGTCGCCCTGGCGCTCCCTTTTGTGCTGGCCGCATTCTCCGCCGTCAGGCATGTGTTGCTCGCATCGCTCGTTCTCGCGCCCTACCTCTCCCTGCTGCTCGGCGCCGCGGCCGAACAGGGGCGGGTGGCATTCGGGCGGTTCGTGCCGCGGCTATCGCTGTGGCGCCAGGAACAGCGGCGACAGGAGCTGGGCGAGACGGAGTACGTATTGAACGGGATCGTGTTGCTGGTGATGGTGCTCATGCTCTACCTGGCTTATCCGGCGCACCGTTCATGGCTGGCCGGACAGGAGGAGGCGTTGTATCCCGTTGCCGCAACGCGCTATCTGGAAAGTAACGGGATTGAAGGGCGCCTCTTCTCACCCATGGGCTATAGCGACTACATCCTGTTTTCGCTCTATCCGCGAATAACGATCTTTTACGACGTGCGACTCGAGATCTACGGCGAGCAACTGACCCGCGATTACCTGACGATGAAAGAGGCCGGCGAGGGCTGGCAGGAGCTGTTCCACGGGCATGCCATCGACGTGGTCGTGACAAAAGCTTCCGGTCGTCTCTATGCGGGATTGTCGGATGACGCCGCCTATGGCAAGGTCCATGAGGACGAAACCAATGCGGTATTCCTCCGCCAAGGCTATCCGTTCCCGCCCCTCGCTACGCAACATTAACCCGTTTCATCAACCCGGATATCCAGGATGCGTCTAGACAAATACCTCTGCCACTCCACCTCGCTAACCCGCTCCCGCGCCCAGGGGATGATCCGCGGCGGGCAGGTTACGGTGAATGGCGAAGTGGTGAAGGACCCTTCATACAAGCTGCCGGCCGATGCCCGCGTTACCTGGCGCGACCAGGCGGTAGCGCTTTCGGGCCACCGCTACCTGATGCTCAACAAGCCGCAGGGTGTGGTGTGTGCCGCCACCGATGCACGGCACAGGACCGTGCTCGACCTGCTCGATGTGCAGAACCCGAAAGGACTGCATGTCGCAGGCCGCCTCGATATCGATACCACCGGACTGGTGCTGATCAGCGACGACGGCGACTGGACACACCGCATTACCGCGCCAAGGCACAAGTGCGAAAAGCGTTACCGGGTAACGCTTGCCGAGCCCGTCGCTGATGGCGTAGTCGAGCGTTTCGCCGAAGGCATCGAGTTGCGCGGCGAGAAGCAAAAAACCAGCCCTGCGGTGCTGGAACTCCTTGGCCCGCAAGAGGTGCGGGTGACCCTCTCCGAGGGGCGCTATCACCAGGTCAAGCGCATGTTTGCCGCGGTGGGAAACCGGGTGGTGGCGCTGCACCGCGAGCGCATCGGTGCAATCGTACTCGATGCCGGCCTGCAACCTGGCCAGTGGCGTACGCTGACCGATGCGGAGAGGGAGAGTGTGCTCTAGTGGGAAAGGTATCGGGGCCCGCGATGGGGCCCCGGTCGGCGGCTAGAATCCGCTGGTGGTCACCTCATATTTCGAGATGTACACACTTCCCTGCATGCGCAGGAGCGGGCCGCCCATCTGCGACGGCAGGCGAGTGTGCTCGATACGCAGCTTGTTGAAGATGAGCAACTCGTCGGCGAGCCGGACCACGATGTCGCGGTATTCGCCCTTTTTCTCCACCACCGCGGGGTTTATCAGCATCTCGATCCTGTTCAGTTCGGTCAGCGGTATCAGGGCGCCCGTCCGGTCGCTGAACAGGACAACGGTCTGACCGTCGCGATCCTGCGCGGTGATTTCGGTGACGCGGACCATCGCCTCGCCACTGAAGTTGTGCATATCTCCTGTGCGGTAGGGTGGGTAGATCTGCTCAATCATGTAAGATGGCACGGCGTTGTCGGCGATGGCGGATTGAAAAACCATCAGGGAAGCGGCGGCGATGAACACTCTGTTGAGGTTGGTCATGGCACTCTCCTTCATATCCTCTGCCGGGGGGGAGGCAGGGTTTGCGGAATTGCATTGACTCGGTAGTAATTTTAGCTCCCGGGAGGGACGATTCTGCCAATTCCGTTGTGAAATCGGGGCAACCTGCAGGGTAAGTTCGCTATCTGTGAAGCGGGCACGCGCAATGCGGAAAGCGGTCTCAATTTCCGGGTTGCCGGGTGTGGGTTGGCATCGGTTGAAGGCCGTCTGCCGGGTCGGGTAATTTATGACGTGACAAGAACCCATTGCTGTAATCAATTGCCAGGGCCAGGCCGCCTGGCTGCAACCACTCTGCGATGAACAGAAGAAACCGTGAGGAGAACGCTATGCCCGGGGATCCGTCCTGGTTGAGTCACTTCCCTGCACTTGCCGCGATCCGGGACGAGGCGTGGCTCAAGGTACGGAATGATGCCCTCTCCGTGACCCTGCCGGCAGGCGAAACGGTGTTTCGCGAAGGTGACAGCTGCAGCAATTTTTTCCTGGTGCTGGAGGGGGCGGTGCGGGTACAGAAGCTCTCCGAGAGCGGCAGGGAGATCGTGCTGTACCGCGTCGAGGCGGGACAGTCCTGCATTCTCACCACCGCCTGCATGCTCGGCGGGAGCAACTACAACGCCGAGGCCTGCACCGAGTCCGAGGTAGCGGCAGTGGTGCTCCCCTTTGCCGCCTTCCGCCATGCGCTGGACGGCTCGCACGGCTTTCGCGAGTTCGTGTTCAGCGCCTATGCCGAGCGTATCACCGAACTGCTGATGCTGATCGATGCCATCTCCTTCGGCCGTATCGACCAGCGCCTGGCCGCCTACCTGCTGCAGCACGCCAATGGCGCCGGGATGCTGCAGCTGACTCACCAGGAGCTGGCGCGTGAACTGGGGACCGCGCGCGAGGTGGTGAGCCGGATGCTCAAGGAGTTCGAGCGGCGTGGCATGGTGGAACTGGCACGCGGGCGTATCACCCTGCAGGACAGGGCGGCACTGGCCAGCGCCGCCGCAGTGTGATTTTGTCACTGAAGATTGCAGGGCATCTCCTTACACTGAAGCCTCTGACGGGTTTAACAGGATAGGAGTAGCGCAATGAAACTGAATGTTGGCGGTATCGATCGCATTATGCGAATTGTTCTCGGCGCAGGCCTGGTCGCGGCAACGGCACTGGGCTTGCTCCCGGTATGGGGCTGGATCGGCATCGTTCCCCTGGCCACCGGGCTGGTGGGCTTCTGCCCGCTCTATCCGATGCTGGGTTTCAGCACCAGGAGCTGAACGGGTAAAGACAAAGCGGGCCTATGCCCGCTTTGTCATAACCGTGCTAGCCGATGGGCCGCTTCGCGGTTCCCGGCCGGGTCACCCTCTGGAGAGCGGCGAGGCCGAGAAGCAGCATCAGCGACAGCTCAAACCAGCCCAAGGCCCCGCCCCCTCCGGAATAGCCGGGTCGATGTACGATGGTGACCCGCTCCGGCTCGCGCTTGATCTTTTCCTTGAAGGCCGCCAATTGCGTATCGAGATTGGCGATCATCTTCCCGGTCGCCTCCTCGAAACTCTTTAAACTGTCCGCACGCAGCTCCTCGCTCAGGTTGACCGGGGTGGAGCGTCCCTTGACGTTGTTGGTGCCGGGTGCCCGGAACAGCATCTTCCTGCTCGCGATGTCGTACACCGCCGTATCCATCATCGTGCTGGTGTCGTTTTTCTCGCCGGAAACGACGTAGGCACCGACCAGGGTCCAGTAGGAGAGGGAGAGAAAGCCCTCGTCGGTAAACTGGACCTGGTCGTAGGAAACCAGCGCAATGACATCGACCCCATACATGGTGCGGATCTGATCCAGGTTGGCGAATCCGCCGCCAGTTGTCAGGTACGCCGACGGGATCACCTCGATGTCACTGACGAATTCGTACTTCCTGAAATGCGCGGCAACCTGGTCGAGCAGTTCGCTCTTTTTCTCCTCGGTGAGGGCGGTGACGCCGCTGATTCCGGCCCACAGGCTGCCGCCTCGTCGCTGTGCCGATTGATCAGGGACGAAGGCGATCCCCACCTTCAGGGGGATGTTCAGCACCGGCGTGGCCGGTTCAACCACGACCTTCGACTGCGTCGGGTAGAGGTAATCGACGACGCTGCTGCGTGCCCTGGTCTGCTGGCCTGCGCACCCCGCCAGCAACAGCGATACGGCGAGAAGCAGCAACGGCAATGTTCTGGATAAGCACCTGTCCATCGTCTCGAACTCCTGATTTGTGTGTTATCTCTCCTGCACCAGCTGCGGCGCAGACTCGTGGCGTGTTCATTAGCGGAACGGTATTCCCGCGAGACGATGGGTCGCTACCACATCAGGTCGTCGGGTACCTGGAACTCGGCGTACGGATCGTCCTCCTCGACCACCGTCTCCGCCTTGCCCTTGTTGCAGTAGACCAGGTAGCTCTCATCGCGCAGGGCGATCTTCTCGCTCACCGTGCTGGGCACGATCTCGTAGTGGCCGTCGAGGCGCACGATGGCGAGATGGCCGTTGCCGAGCTGGCGCTGCTGCCGCTCGTCGACGTAGATGTGGGTCACCTTGTTGCCGTCGGTGAAGTTGTAGGTGATGTCACCCGTGCCCTTCTCCTGGCGGTTCATCTCGATGAGCTGGCGGATCTGCGCGGTGATGGCCCGCTGCTCGGCCTCCTGCTTGCGCTGCAGGTTGAGCTGGCGATCGCGCTCCACCTTCTCGGCCTGCGCCTTCTGCGCCGCCAGCCTGGCCTCGTCGACGGTTTCGATCTTGTTCTTGCGCTTGAGCTTGGCCTGCTCGTGTTTGACCTTCTGGGCCTTTTGCGCCTTCTTCTTGTCGACCAGGCCGGCCTTGAGCAGTTGATCCTGCAGTGACATGGGAACTCCCGTTTTGTTCGCACGAATGACGGTCTATTGTATCCCGTCCGGCAGCCGCCGTCAGGCGGTGCCGTTTTCAGTATTCTGGACGGTTGCTCCGGGGCCGCCCTGATGCGGTGCCGGCATGGTGCTCAAGTGGTGCCGATACCAGGCGTCGAATTTATCCGGGTGGAGCGGTTTGGCGAAGTGGTACCCCTGGCCGATGTCGCACCCCATGTCCCTGAGCAGGTCGACGCTCGCTTCATCCTCTACGCCCTCCGCCACCACCTTCATGCCCAGGGTGTGGGCGAGATTGATGATCGAGGCGACAATCTCCCGGGCGTGCTCGTCGCCGAGCATATTGAAGACGAAGGACTGGTCGATCTTCAGGTAGGAGATGGGCAATCTGCTGAGGTATTGCAGCGAGGAGTAGCCGGTGCCGAAGTCGTCGATGGTGATACTGATGCCGGCATCGGCGAGTTGCCGCAGTTTGGCGATGGACTCGTCGATGTCGAGCATCAGGGCACTCTCCGTGATCTCGATTTCGAGCAGTGCGCCATCCAGCCGATAGTGATCCAGTTTGGCCAGGAGCCCCGAGGCAAAATTTTTCTGCATCAGGTTGCGGGTCGAGATGTTCACCGCGATGGGGAGCAGTTTCCCCTCCTCATGCCATGTCCGGAGCTGCCCCAGTGTTGTGTCGATGACATAGTCGGTAAGGTTGTTGATGAGCAGCGAGCCTTCCGCCCTGGGGATGAACTGTCCAGGCGGGATATATCCCCTGGTCGGGTGGTTCCAGCGGATCAGCGTCTCGACACTGTGCAGTGTGTTGTCGGCGAGGACTATCTTCGGCTGATGATGCAGTTCGAGCTGATGCTGCTTGATCGCTTCGCCCAGTTCACCCAGCAGCTCCAGGTTCTCCCGGGTATGGGAGTCGAACTCCCTGGAGAAGTTGAGCGAGGGGATTGCCCTGGTCTTGGCCCAGTTCGCGGCGATCTCCGCCTTGCGCAGGATGTGCGCGGGCTCGTCGTGTTCATCATCCAGGTTGAGATAGCCGATATACGGGTCGGTGTAGATCGGAATCCCGCGATAGTTCAGCGGATTGTCGGTGAGCTTGGAGCTGAGCCGGTTGATTAGCCCGGGAGTGTTACCCTGAGCAGCGACAGGAATGAGCGCGACAAGCTTTTGCGCATGCGAATGGTAGATGCTCGCCTCAAGCGGCAGGTAGCTGCGCAACTGCTCGTTGATGTCGACGATGAGCTCGTCGGAGGATTGCACACCCAAAATGGAAGAGATATCGTCCATCGACTTGAAGTCGAACAGTGCCAGTACGTGATTGCCGCTTCCCGGCTTTCCGCTCCACTCTTGCAACTGGTCGATGAGCGACCAGTAGTTGGGCAGCTTGCTCCTCGGGTCATGGAGCCGCAGCCACTGGAGAAACAGGATGTGCTCGGTGAAAAGGTGAAAGGCGGCCCCCGCAATGGTGCCCACGAGGGTGAAAAAAAATGCTCGATAAACCCAGTTTATGACGAGCTGCATCTCCCCCGTTGCCGTGTTGATGGGCATTAAGGGGCCAAGTGCCAGGCCGGCAATCAGCCCTGCAAGGACTCCGCCCCGCAAGCCGAAAACCATGCCGGAGAGGATGATGGGCACATACATGGCGTGGGAGTAGACATACTTGATGCCCCCTGTGGCATAGACCAGCGCGGTCACGAGGGCGATGAGCAGGAGGAGGATGGCGACGGTGGCTAGCCGGTAGGTCGATGCGGACGCCCTGATGAAATTAAAGAGTTGCTCCCTGTCCATACGCGCTCCACGTTTTGGTTGCCGGACGTGCTCAACTCTTATTTAGCAAGAGACATTACGCATGGCAAATAAAAACACGAACCTTGCAGGTATGCCCACTCGAAACCTGGGTTAGGGTCATCCCTGCTCGACCATCGCAAGAAGTTTGCATACCGTATTCCAGTTTCGGCCAGTTGCCGGAACACCCAGGCATTTCTCCACGTTTGCCGCCAGTTTGGAACGGCCGACCCCTTCGGGGGTGAACAGATAGAAAATGGATTTGCTGAGCCGGAATTGTTCCGATCCCGATTTGATGGCATCGAGTCGTGCCAGGTCGGGCGCCTCAGGCGGCGAATCGAGGAAAAAGAGGTGCAGCGCTTTTCCCTCATCGCTCGGGAAGGGGTTGTTATCAATGGCCTCCCGCAATTCCGCCTCTTCAAGCAGCAATACCGTCGGCTCGAATCCGTAGGTGTTCAAAACCTGTAATCCGATCTCCCTGGCGAGCCTGGCTCTTTTCGCTTTCCTGGTCTGGAATACCACATTCCCGCTTTGGATATAGGTCCTGATGTCGCTGCAACCCAGCTCCTCAAGGAGCTTCACCAGACCCTTCATCGGCAGGGCATGGTGGCCGCCGATATTGATGCCACGAAAGAGGGCGATGTAGGTCTTCATGGCCGGCATGCGAGGAGGTGCGCGCGACTCAAAGCCTGATCCCGAAATGATGGAGCAGCGCCAGCATCAAGAAGTAGCTGCCACCGGTCAGCCCGATGGCGATGCCCATGCTCAGGTAGAAGTTGAGCCCCTGTTTCAGCAGCAGCGGCAGTGCGAGGAACAGCACCAGCGACGGCAGCACCAGCCAGAACACGCTCGAGGCGAGCGTACTTACCCTGGCGGCGTCGCGGGTGTCGACATAGAGCCAGAACATGGCGAGCACGGAGATCAGCGGGATCGACGCCAGGACGGCGGCGACCAGCGAGCTGCGTTTGGCAATCTCGGAGATGGCGACAACCAGGAGGGTGGTGATGACGATTTTGACGAGGTAGTAAGTCACTGGATTGATCTGTCGCGGCCGGCTCAGCCGCGCTCAATGTTTTTTCAGGACAATGTGGGTGGCATTGTCCGTGCAGGCACGTTCCACGCACTGGTATCCAAGTTCCGGCATATTTGTCTCCGAAAACAGCTTTTCCCCGGTACCGAGAAAGATCGGCGCGATGGCGATATGCATCTCGTCCACCAGCCTTGCCCGCAGATATTGCCTGATCGTCGCCGCTCCTCCGCCGATCCTGACATCCATCCCCTTCGCAGCTTCCCTGGCCTGCTCCAGCGCCGAAACGATTCCGTCGGTAACGAAGTGGAAGGTGGTCCCCCCATCCATGGAAATGGATGCCCTCGGATGATGCGTCAGCACAAATACCGGCACGTGATAGGGCGGGTTGGCTCCCCACCACCCCGTCCAGCTGTTGTCAGGCCACGGGCCTCTCACAGGTCCGAACATATTACGTCCAATGATCCAGGCGCCGATATTATTGAAGCCCCGTGCCGCAAAATCATTGTCGATGCCAGTGGTGCCGCCACCGTTGCCAAACATCCGTTGAAAGGTTTGGGTCGGGAAGGCCCAGTCGTGCAGCGCCTGGCCGCCGACACCCAGCGGATTGTCGAGGCTCTGATTTGGACCGGCACCGAAACCATCGATTGACATCGAGAAGCTCTCTACGCGCACTTTACTCATATGACGCCCCCTAACCATCGGACCGGAACATACACCCTAAATAGTAGCCCCGTTTTTCCAGCGATCGGCTGATCGGGTTGAAATTCGCTTAAGTGAGCGTGTCGAGAAGCTCGAGGAGCTATTTAGGTAGTGGTTTCATAGGGTTCGAACCTGGGCAAGACCTCGGTCTCCCGGCTCGCCGCCGAGAGCCACTCCTGCATCGCCGGCAGTTCCAGAACCGCCGAGGCGTACGCCCGGGCATCGTCGTCCAGTTCGACCCGGTAGGTTTCGAAGCGCAGGACCACCGGGGCAAACATTGCGTCAGCGATGGTAAAATTGCCGAACAGCAGCGGACCGTTTTTCCCGTATTTGCTCCGGCAATCGCGCCAGATCTGCTGAATGCGCCGGATATCGGCCTCCGCTTCCGGATTTAACCCCTTGCCCGGAAACGTCTTTATGCAATTCATCGGCATGCTGCTGCGCAGCGCGCCAAAGCCCGCGTGCATTTCGCAGGATATGGAACGGGCGATCGCCCGGGCTTCCCGCTCGTGCGGCCACATAGCCATCGTTGAGAACAGTTCCTGGACATACTCGCAGATGGCGAGCGAGTCCCAGACCTTGACGTCGCCGTGAATCAGCGCCGGCACCAGCCCGGAGGGTGACAGGGCCTGCAAGGCCTCCTTCGAACCCGCTTCGTACAGCGGAATGCGGATCTCCTCGAACGGGACATCGAACTGTTTCAGCAACAGCCATGGGCGCAGCGACCAGGAGGAGTAGTTTTTGTTGCCGATGGCAAGGGTCAGTCTGTTCATTGCAGGTTTCCTGGTCAGTTGTCAGGTGATAAGCGGGTATCGGAGCCAGCCCGTAAGAGGCCGGAGTCGTCGATGCGCTGTTCAAGGCAATCGACCTGGTCCTGATACTCTGGCGGGATATTTGTCGCGGTTGATAGCGTCTGCTGTGCCGCATCGATCATCCCGCGCTCGAGCAACATAGCCGCCCTGGCGTAGGCGAACATCCATTTCCTGGACAGGGTTTCTTCACCCCAGCCCAGGATCTGCATCGCCATTTCCGGGTCGCCGTTACGGTAGTGGTGTTGCGCCCAGGCGATTGCGGTTGCCTGCGATCGCGGGTGGGTAACGAAAGCGGGTACGTGGGTGAAGAGCGTCGCGTTAAACTCGCCGGGTATTTCCGACTTCGAGCCAATGAACCGGCCCATGACGACTCCCTGGAGCACCGTTGTCAGGACGGCAACTAGCAGCAACGGTACGACCCGTTGCTTGTTGATCACGATAGGCTCAGCATCGCCACCCGTACCGGCAATGAGGATTGACGCCACAACGACAAACAGGAATGCGCTGAACGGGATGTAGAGATTGCCGGTAAAGAGGGAGTAGAAGAGCGCCACGCTCCCGGCCAGCAAGGCTGGAAAAAGGTAGCGGTTGCCCCGTCCCGCCCGGGCACTGATGAACGCGGGGGCGAAGATTCGGTAAAGCAGCCAGAGGAAGAAAATGGTGCCCGGCAGACCCCATTCAACAAGAAACTGAAGAATGGCGTCGTGGGGGTGAAGTATGGGGAAGAAATACTCGCCTGCACCATACACAAAACCTTCCGGGCCCAGGCCGAAAAAAGGGTTGGATAGGATATCCGGCAAGGTGGCAAGCCAGATGGAGATCCGGCTCGAGCTGAAAGTATCGATGTCGGGTGAATCGGTTACGGTATGCAGGATCCGGTAGATCCCCTGCTCCTCTCCGGATAACGGAATCGAAATCAGGAAACCGGCAACCGCACTGACGGCCAGTAGCTTGAGCAGCTCTCCTCGGCCGGCGAAATAGCGGAAGAAGAGAAGGAGTGAAACCACCACCGCCAGGGCAAGAAGCGGTCCTCGTCCGCCGCTCCAGAACAGGACTGTCCACGCAACGATCAGGACCGCAATTCTGAAAATGGAAGCGGGGGATGTTAGTTCGGACTTGCTGATGGAGAGCGACAGCAGCAGGGCAATAAGTACGTAATGCCCGTAGTGGCGGATATGGTCGAACCCCAGCGGCTTGCTCTGGTAGAAGAAATAAGAGATGCCATAGAGAAGCGTGTAGAGGAGAAAGCCGATCAGCAGCGCGTCCGTGACCTCCTTGACCTTGCCCTCATGCCGGTTGAGATAAGAGACAAGGGCAAGGGCAAACAGCGCGTGTGTCAGCCACTCCCCGGTGCGCAGCAGTGCGACGGCAGTGTGGTTGCTGAACAGCGACGCCAGCAGCATCCACGACAGCCACAGCGAGAGCGGAACCCCTAGCCGTGAGACCGAACGGGGTACCGTCAGTGCCCTGCTCTCCAGCAGTACGGCAGCGACAAACAGCAGTTCAAAGCAGGCAAGCAGGGGCTTCATGACCGAGGTATGACCGGCCTCGGTGCCCATGAAGAGCTGCAGGATAACTCGCGTTTCCGGTATCCACAGAAGCGAAAGCAGGAGCAGCAACGTGCCGGGTCTTATTGTTGTTTTTTGCATAACCTCTCGACGCCACCCTCTCCGGAGCTTTGCCAAAGCAGCATATGTCAGCACCACCCGTTTCGGGCGGTGCTGCCCAGTTTACAGCTTTTCGATCTTCGTCCGCTGATCTTTCAGGGAGTCAAGCGAGGATTTTGCCTCGGCCAGCTTGTCGCGCTCCTTCTGCACTACATCGGCGGGAGCCTTGCCGACGAACTTCTCATTGTTGAGCTTGCCCTCGACGCGCTGCACCTCATTTTCCAGGCGGTCGATCTCCCGGGCGAGGCGGGCGAGCTCCGCCTCCTTGTCGATGAGGCCGGCCATCGGGATCAGGATCTTCATCTCGCCGATCAGCGAGGTGGCCGACTCGGGGGCCACCTCGTCGGGAGCGAGCCAGGTGATCGATTCGGTGCGGGCCAGGGACTTGATGAACGCCTCGTTGGCGTCGAGCCAGGCGATGTCCTGCGCCGAGCCGCCCTCGAGCAGCACCGGCAGCGGTTTGCTCGGGGCGATGTTCATGCCGGAGCGGATCTTGCGCACGCCGACGATGAAGTCCATCACCCATTTCATCTCCTTCTCGGCCTTTTCGTCGATCTTCGACTCGTCAGCGACCGGGTAGGGCTGGAGCATGATGGTGCTACCAGATGCACCGGCGAGCGGGGCGATCTTCTGCCAGATCTCCTCGGTGATGTAGGGCATGATCGGGTGGGCCAGGCGCAGGATGGTCTCGAGCACGCGCACCAGCGTGCGGCGGGTACCGCGCTGCAGCTCCGGGGCGCTGCTTTCTTCATAAAGCACCGGCTTGGAGAGCTCCAGGTACCAGGCGCAGTATTCGTCCCAGGTGAACTCGTAGATCGCGCTGGCGGCGATGTCGAAGCGGTAGTTGTCGATCGCCTCGACGACGGTCTTCTCGGTCTGCTGCAGGCGCGAGATGATCCAGCGGTCGGCAGGGGAGAGTTCCACCTCACCCCCCGTGGCACCGCAGTCCTTGCCCTCGGTCTGCATCAGCACGTAGTTGGCGGCGTTCCACAGCTTGTTGCAGAAGTTGCGGTAGCCCTCGATGCGGCCGAGGTCGAAGTTGATGTCGCGGCCGGTGGATGCCAATGATGCGAAGGTGAAGCGCAGCGCATCGGTGCCGAAGGCGGGGATGCCGTCGGCGAATTCGGCGCGGGTCGCCTTTTCGATCTTCTTCGCCAGCTCCGGCTGCATCATGTTGCTGGTGCGCTTGGCCACTAGTGTTTCGAGGTCGATGCCGTCGATGAGATCGATCGGGTCGAGCACGTTGCCCTTGGACTTGGACATCTTCTGCCCGTGCGAGTCGCGCACCAGGCCGTGGATGTAGATCTCGCGGAAAGGCACCTCGCCGATGAACTTCTTGCCCATCATGATCATGCGCGCGACCCAGAAGAAGATGATGTCGAAACCGGTGACCAGCACGCTGGTGGGGTAGAAGGTCCTGAGCGCATCGGTCTGCTCGGGCCAGCCCAGGGTGGAGAAGGGCCACAGGGCGGAGGAGAACCAGGTGTCGAGCACATCGTTGTCCTGGGTCAGGGCGATCTCGACACCGAGCTTATACTTGTCGCGCACCTCGGCCTCGTTGCGCCCGACGTAGACCTTGCCGGTCTCGTCGTACCAGGCGGGGATGCGGTGGCCCCACCAGATCTGGCGGCTGATGCACCAGTCCTGGATGTTCTCCAGCCACTGGAAGTAGGTGTTCTCCCAGTTCTTCGGCGTGAACTTGATGTCGCCGCCGCGCACCGCCTGAATCGCCGGTTCGGTGATCGCGGCCTTGCCGCCGGGACGGCCGTCGGGCTGGGTCTCGCGGGTGAGGTCGACGAACCACTGGTCGGTGAGGAAGGGCTCGATCACGGTGCCGGTGCGGTCGCCGCGCGGCACCATCAGCTTGTGGTCGTCGATCTTCTCCAGCAGCTCAAGCTCGCGCAGGTCATGCACGATCTCGTCGCGCGCCTCGTAGCGGTCGAGGCCTCGATA